>Ga0209918_1000389_pt1 | contig 29447 bp, 23 predicted proteins | sample SalPonD_shore_MG_FD_185712 | JGI IMG/M metagenome (GOLD analysis project Ga0209918, IMG submission 185712) | Salt pond soil microbial communities from South San Francisco under conditions of wetland restoration - Salt Pond MetaG... | ecosystem: Environmental > Aquatic > Marine > Intertidal zone... | reverse complement strand
CGTAACCGAGCAGGACAGCAGGGAACTGGAAATCGGTGTATGCCGCTATACGATCAATCCGGACGGCGAATCATGCGAATTCGCGCTGGTGGTCAGCGACGCATGGCAGCACAAGGCGGTCGGCCACAAGTTGATGGGCAGCCTGATGGACGCCGCGCGCGCCAAGGGGCTGAAGACCATGGAGGGCGAGGTGCTGGCGAGCAACCACGGCATGCTCAGGCTGGTGGAAACGCTTGGCTTTACCGTGACGGATAGCGAAGAGGATGACTCGGTCAAGAAGATTGTCAGGGTGCTATAAGTTTGAGCGGTCGTAGAGGTCGTTGAGCTGGCGCGTCTGTTTCCAGATATCCGGGGTGAGTTGATCCGCATCGAGCCGCCACTCCCAGTTCCCTTCCAGTGTACCGGGCTGGTTCAGCCGGGCATCGCCGCCCAGCGATAGCACATCCTGCATCGGCACGACGGCGAGCCTTGCCACCGAGGCGAGTGCTGTGCGGATCAGCGGCCACGGCATATCGTCGAGGGCGCTTCCCAGATAATGGCAGAGATGCTTGCGGGTCTCCTCCGGGGTGTCGTGGAACCATCCCAGCGCCGTATCGTTATCGTGCGTCCCGGTGTAGACGACACTGTCGGCCTCGTGGTTATGCGGGAGATACGGATTGTCGGCTTCGCCGCCGAAGGCGAACTGCAGGATTTTCATGCCTGGTAGCCCGAAGCGCTCGCGCATGGCATGCACCTCTTCCGTGATCAGGCCGAGATCCTCGGCCACCAGTGGCAGCTTGCCGAGCCTGTCGTCCAGCGCCTGCAGCAGCGCCACGCCGGGGGCGGAGCGCCACTCGCCGACCATTCCGTCCTCACGCTCGCCGGGGATGGCCCAGTAGGCCTCCAGGCCGCGGAAGTGGTCGATGCGCAGCAGATGCATCCGCTCCAGCTGGACCTCGATTCGGCGGATCCACCAATCGAACCCGTCGTTCTGTAGAGTCTCCCAGCGGTAGAGCGGGTTGCCCCAGCGCTGGCCGGTCTCGGAGAAGTAGTCCGGCGGTACGCCGGCCACCTCGTCGCATCGTCCGCTGTCGTTGACCGTGAAGTAGTGCTGCTGTGCCCAGACGTCGGCGGAGTCGTGCGCCACGTAGATGGGGAGATCGCCGAAGAGCAGTACGTCGTGCACCTCCGCGTATGCCTTCAGCGCCTGCCACTGCCGGTCGAAGGCCCACTGCTCGAAGCGTGTCTGGTGGATGCGCACTGCATGCTTCTGTCGCGCAGATTTCAGGGCGGCGGGCTCGCGCCGGCGCAGCGGCTCGTCCCACTCCCACCAGGGTTGTTCGTCGTGTGCGGCGCGCAGTGCCGTGAACAGGGCATAGTCGGCTAGCCAGCCGGTGTGTGCGGCCTCGAACTCATCGATCGAACGCTGCAGCTCGGCATCATCTTGGGCCTGCTTCCAGAAGGCCTGTGCCGCCTCGGCCCGTGCCGCCTCCGGTGTGAGATTGCCGTCGACGACCGCCTGGTAGCGCGCCTCGGTCAGCCAGCCGCCGACGACGAAGTCGCGCAGGTCGAGGAAGTCGGCGTTACCGGCAAACGAGGAGAGCGATTCGTAGGGGGAGCCGTGGCCGTGGGTGGGGCCGAGCGGGAGGAACTGCCAGACCGAGAAGCCGCCCTCGCGGATGGCGTGGATGAAGGCCCTGGCCTCCTCGCCCAGCACGCCGTGCGGCTGCGGTCCGGGCAGCGAGAAGATATGGAGCAACACTCCGGCGCGGCGGTGATCGATCCAGTCGTGCATTGGCCGGTCGCTACGAACCGCGCCGCATGGTGCCACCGCCTTCGGCCTCGCCGCCGCCCTCGGAGATCGGTGTATTCAGGGAGGCCGGCGGGGCCTCGCCGATCAGCTGGTAGAGCTTGCGCAGGTGCTGGCGGTAGAGACGGTCGAAATCGCGGACGGCGGGGCCGGGGTTGTAGTCTCCGAACCACCAGCACCAGTCCGATCCCTCACAGATGCGCAGCTGCTCTTCGGCGGCAGCGCGCTGCGTCTCTGTCAGGTCATTGTGCTCGATGGCGCGGTCAAAGGCGTGTTTCGCCTCGATCAACAGCTCCCAGCCGTGCGTTTTGGCGGCATCGCCGATCCAGGTGGCCAGATTACCGTAAACCCAGGAGCCAGCAACCAGCTTTTTCAGTTTCGGCTGTTCCGCGTGCCGGTCCATGTAGTCGGAGAAGGTGGTCAGCTCGAGGTCCGGATGCTCAGCGATGGATTGGTAGAGTTGGGTCAGGAAGGGGAGCGCGTTCTCGTGGTAGTGCTCCCAGGCGTTTTCGCCGTCCATGATGATCGAGACGACCGGTGCGGCGAGCCCCTGGGTGCGGTGATGGATGCCGGCCAGCTCGTGCATGAAGTTGGCGACCGCGTCGTGCGTGTCCCAGCTTTGGTATTCGAAGCCGATCAGATCGGAGAGGTGGTCGTCCCGGAAGAAACAGGTGATGCGACCCTCGGGGCCGACATGCCAGGGGTGGTAGAGGTCGGTGCCGCCGTGGTGTTCGCGCAGGTTGTAGCCGAGCGAGTGGTGCAGCACTCCCTCGCCGGTGGCGCACCAGTCGAAACCGGCCTGCTCCAGCATGGCGACTGACTCCCGGGATACCGCTCCCTCGGCCGGCCAGCAGCCGCGGGGGGCGTGGCCGAATGCCTTGGCGTGGGCGGTTTTGGCGCGGTCGATATGGTCCTGGGCCCGAGCCTTGCCGTCCGGATAGGGCTCCTGAGGGATCTGGGCATCCGGCACCGTCTCCAGCGCCGTGTTGAAATCGAGCATCAGCGGCAGGATCGGGTGGGCGTAAGGGGTGGTGGAGAGCTCGATGCGTCCCGCCCGGGCGAGCTTCTTGTAATGGCCGGGGATGTCCCGCATCAGGTCGGCGATCAGCGTGGCGAGATCGAGCCGGTCCTGACGGGTGAAACCGTGCTCCTTGTCGATCAGCCGGCGCGCCACGAAGTGCTGGTTTCGGATGCTTTCGGCCAGCCAGCCTAGGTGGTACCAGGTGACGAGATCGGTGAAATAGTTATCACCGAGATAATCCAGGGCGTTCTGCTCTTTCGCCTGTTCGGCTAGATGCCACAGTCGGCTGTAGGCGGGATAGCGGTGCAGGTTGTGGTGGTGATTGAGCCGGAAACAGCTCTTCAGCAGATAGGCGCGCGTATCGCCGTCGAAGGGTGTCCCGTCGTGCACCAGGGCGGCGAGCAGCGGATCCGGCATCTCGTCCTCGCCCTCCAGGGAGCTGCGGATTCGCATGGCGTAATCCTCGATCTGGGCCGTCAGGGAGGGGACGAAGTTGACCACCGCTTTCGCGCCCGGTACCTGATCGAGGATATTGGCGATGTCGGTGTAGTCCTTCATGGCGTGCAGGTAGACCCACGGCAGGGTATAGCGGTCGGATTCCGCATCGCGATAGAAAGGCTGGTGCATGTGCCAGCAGAACACCACGGAGAGTTTGTGTGTCATCGATTTACCTTCCTTGCCCTGCGGCGGACGGTGGCTAAATGGTGTGGATATCCTGCCCCATCATGTCGGGTGTCACCAGCACAATCCCCTTCTCGCTGACATAGAAGCGCTTGGCATCCTCGTCGCGGTTCTCGCCGATCACCGTTCCTTCGGGAATCACCGTTCCCTTGTCGATGACACAGCGGGTGAGACGGCAGTTGCGGCGAATCTCGACATCCGGCAGCACGACGCTGTCCTGCACCAGGGAGTAGGAGTGGACGCGTACATTCGAGAAGAGCAGCGAGTGGCGCACCGTCGAGCCGGTGATCAGGCAGCCGCCTGAGATCAGCGAATCGAGTGCCTGACCGCGCCGGTCGTCGTCGTCGAAGGCGAACTTGGCCGGCGGCAGCTGCTCCTGATGGGTCCAGATTGGCCAGTCCTGATCGTAGAGATCCAGATCCGGCCGAATGGTGGCCAGGTCGATGTTGGCCTCCCAGTAGGCGTCTACCGTACCGACATCACGCCAGTAGCCCGGCGCGCCGGTATTGGCGTTCATGAAGCGGAAGGCGAAGACCCGGGCGTGGTTGGCGATCGCCTTGGGAATGATGTTCTTGCCGAAATCGTGGCTCGAGGAGTCGTCCTTGCTGTCGGTGGCCAACTGGTTGCGCAGGAACTCGGTGGAGAAGACGTAGATGCCCATTGAGGCCAGCGCGCGGTTGTGCATGCCGGAGATCGGTTTCGGCTCCTCAGGCTTCTCGGCGAACTCCCGGATGTGACCATCCTGATCAACCGACATGACGCCGAAGGCCGAGGCCTCCTCGATGGGAACGGGGATGCAGCCGACGGTGATGTCGGCATTGCTGGCGACATGGGCGGCGATCATCTTGCCGTAGTCCATCTTGTAGATGTGATCGCCAGCCAGCACCAGTACGTAGGTCGGGTTGTGGCGGCGAACGATGTCCATATTCTGGTAGATCGCGTCGGCCGTGCCGGCATACCACCCCTCGCCCATGCGCTGCTGGGCCGAGAGCACCTCGATGAACTCGCCGAACTGACCGGAGAGGAAGCTCCAGCCGCGCTGCAGGTGACGCTGCAGGGAGTGCGACTTGTACTGCGTGGCCACCGCAATGCGGCGCACGCCGGAGTTGATACAGTTGGACAGGGGGAAATCGATAATGCGGAACTTGCCGCCGAAGGGGACGGCCGGTTTGGCGCGCCAGTCGGTTAGCGCTTTCAGGCGGGATCCCTTGCCGCCTGCCAGTACGACCGCAAGGGTTTCACTGGTTAGTTTACTAATATGGCGTTGCATCTCCATGCCCTGCACGATTTGTTAGCCTCCTGCCCCGCTTCCCAGAAAATAGCAGACCCGGACACATGTAGCCACGGCAGCATGGCTTGTGTCAACGTGCGTGTGCTACCCTGCAACCAGAGGAGTCGCCATGCAGATACGCACCGTGGATTCACATCCCTTCGACGATCAGCGACCGGGCACATCGGGGCTGCGCAAGCGGGTGTCGCGTTTCAAGACGCCGCACTACCTGGAGAACTTCGTGCAGTCCGTCTTCGATGCCGTGGGCGGTTTCGACGGGAAGATGATCGTGCTCGGTGGCGATGGTCGCTACCACAATCGTCCGGCGATCCAGACCATTCTCAGGATGGCGGCGGCCAACGGGGTGGGACGGGTGCTGATCGGGCAGGGCGGCATTCTCTCGACTCCGGCTGTCTCCTGCATCATCCGCAAGACCGGCGCCTACGGCGGCATCATCCTCTCGGCCAGCCACAACCCCGGCGGTCCGGAGGGTGATTTCGGCATCAAGTACAACGTGACCAATGGCGGCCCCGCACCGGAGGAGGTGACCGAGGCGATCTATGCCCGCAGTCGCGAGATCGACCGCTACCGGACCGTCGAAGCCGACGAGATTCCGCTCGATGTCTGCGGCAGCCACGAGATGGGCGGGATGCGGGTCGAGGTCATCGATTCGGTGGCCGACTACGCCGAACTGATGGCGGATCTGTTTGATTTCGATGCCATCGCGGCGCTGTTCGAGAGCGGTTTCACGATGCGCTTTGACGCCATGCATGCGGTCACCGGCCCCTACGCAACGGCGATCCTGGAGCATCGTCTAGGGGCGCCGGCTGGCTCGGTGGTCAGCGCCGAGCCGCTGGAGGATTTCGGTGGCGGTCATCCCGATCCCAACCTCACCTACGCGAAGGATCTGGCCGAGACGATGTTCGGTTCCGATGCGCCGGACTTCGGCGCCGCTTCCGACGGCGACGGCGATCGCAACATGATCCTCGGGCGCGGTTTCTTCGTCACCCCCAGCGATTCGCTGGCGCTGTTGACGGCGCATGCGCATCGGGTACCGGGCTACCGGCGGGGTCTGACCGGCGTGGCACGCTCGATGCCGACCAGCATGGCGGTGGACCGGGTGGCCGATAAACTCGGCATCGGCTGCTACGAGACCCCGACCGGGTGGAAGTTCTTCGGCAACCTGCTCGATGCCGGTTATGTCACCCTCTGCGGGGAGGAGTCCTTCGGTACCGGTTCGAACCACGTACGCGAGAAGGACGGGCTGTGGGCGGTGCTCTTCTGGCTCAACATCCTCGCTGCGGAACGCCGCTCGGTGGCTGACCTTGTCCGTGCGCACTGGGCGACGTTCGGCCGTAACTTCTACTCCCGGCACGACTACGAGGGGGTCGATACCGAGGCCGCCAATGCCGTGATGCAGCATCTGCACGACCGGTTCGCCGATTTGCCGGGCACCGAACTGGCGGGAAAAACGGTGCAGAAGGTGGACGACTTCGCCTACGTCGACCCGGTGGACGGCAGCGAGTGTACGGGGCAGGGTGTTCGCATCCTCTTCGAAGAGGGCTCGCGCATCGTCTTCCGCCTCTCCGGTACCGGCACGAGTGGGGCCACCATCCGCATCTATCTGGAGTCTTACGAGCCGGATCCGGCCCGCCACGACCGGGATGCGCAGGTGGCGCTGGCCGGGATGATCGAGGCGGCCAAACGGGTCTCCCGCATTGCCGAGCTGACGGGGCGCGATGCCCCGACCGTGATTACCTAAGGATGGTCCATTGAACAGTAGCGATACACTCGAACAGATCGTCGCAGGACAAAGTCACGACCCATTCTCCTGGCTCGGGCGTCATGCGCACGACGGCCAGGGGGTGGTGATCCGCGCCTTTCTGCCGCTGGCTGTCCGGGCCTGGGTGCTGCCCGAGGGGGGCAAGGCCGTACCGATGCAGCGCCTCCACAATGCCGGTGCCTTCGAGGTACACCTGCCGGAGGCTGGCTTCGAGTCCGGTTATCGGCTGCGCCTCGAGAACGGCGAAGGGCACAGCTGGGAGATCGACGATCCCTACCGTTTTTCAACGCTGCTCTCGGACTACGATCTCTACCTGATCGGCGAGGGAAACCATTTCGAGAAGTACAAGATCCTCGGCGCACATGTATGCGAACATGAGGGGGTGAGCGGGGTCTCCTTTGCCGTCTGGGCACCGAACGCCCAGCGCGTCAGCGTGGTCGGCAACTTCAACCACTGGGACGGGCGGGTCCATCCGATGCGGGTGCGCGGCGGTTCCGGCGTCTGGGAGCTGTTCGTACCGGAGCTTTGCGAGGGGGAGGTCTACAAGTTCGAGATCCGCACGCAGTCCGGTGATATCCTGCTGAAGGTGGATCCTTACGCGCAGCAGATGGAGCTGCGCCCGGCCACCGCTTGCATCGTGCACGACCCTGGCGACTACCAGTGGCATGACCACGACTGGATGGAGGCACGGCGCACCTACGGGCCGCCGATGGACCGGCCGATCAATATCTACGAGGTGCATCTCGGCTCGTGGCGCCGCGGGGAGGGCGGCTACTTGAACTACCGGGAGCTGGCGCACCAGCTGGTCGAGTACTGCCAGTGGATGGGCTATACGCACATCGAACTGCTGCCGATCACCGAGCATCCCTATGACGCTTCATGGGGCTACCAGACGGTCGGTTATTTCGCCCCGACTAGCCGTTTCGGTACGCCGGACGATTTCCGCTATCTGATCGACTACTGCCACGATAACGGCATGGGCGTCTTTCTCGACTGGGTGCCGGCCCATTTCCCCAAGGACAGCCACGGCCTGGCCCGCTTCGATGGCACGGCGCTCTATGAGCACGAGGATTCGCGTATCGGCGAGCACAAGGAGTGGGGCACCTACATCTTCAATTACGGCCGCAACGAGGTGCGGAACTTCCTGATCGCCTCGGCGCTCTTCTGGCTCGATCAATACCATATCGACGGGCTCCGGGTCGATGCGGTCGCCTCGATGCTCTACCTCGACTACGACCGTGAGGATGGGGAATGGCTCCCCAACCGGTACGGCGGCCGCGAGAATCTGGAGGCGGTCGAGTTTCTGAAGCAGTTCAACCATCTGGTGCACGAGCGTTTCCCCGGGGCGGTGACGATGGCCGAGGAGTCCACCTCTTGGGCGATGGTGTCGCGCCCGACCTGGCTCGGCGGGCTCGGCTTCACGATGAAGTGGAATATGGGCTGGATGAACGACACGCTGCGCTACTTCTCGCAGGACCCGGTGCATCGCAGCTACCACCACAACGTCATCACCTTCTCGCAGGTCTACGCTTATACCGAGAATTTCATTTTGCCCTTCTCCCACGATGAGGTGGTGCACGGCAAGGGCTCGATGCCGAACAAGATGCCGGGCGACGACTGGCAGAGGTTTGCCAACCTGCGTGCGCTCTACGGCTACCAGTACACTCACCCCGGCAAGAAGCTGCAGTTCATGGGCACCGAGTTCGGCCAGTGGGCCGAATGGAAGGATTATACCAGCCTCGACTGGGACCAGTCGGGATACATGCCACATCACGGCGTGCAGCTGCTGATGCGCGACCTGAACCATCTGGTCCGCGATATACCGGCGCTGCACGAGGTCGATTTCGAACAACACGGCTTTCAGTGGATCGACTGCAACGACGCGTCGCAGTCGACGCTGAGCCATATCCGGCGCGATGCGCACGGTGGCTTCGTCGTCGTGGTGCTGAACCTGACTCCAGTGCCGCGGAAGGGCTTCCGCCTTGGTGTGCCGCAGCCGGGGACCTATCGCGAGATCCTGAACACCGATGCAGAGATCTATGGCGGTTCCAACATGGGCAACGCCGGCGAGGTGCAGGCCGAGTCGCTCGCCTGGATGGATCAGCCCCACTCGATCACACTGGTGCTGCCGGCGCTCTCCTGCCTTATCCTGCGTCCCGTCGGCTGACTATATCCCCTTTTCCACAATAATTCAGGGTGTTTCTGGCAGCCGTTTGCTGACGAACGGCCCCGAACAACGTACCGTTGGGGGCTGATATGCAAAGAAAGGGCAGGGACGGATAGATATGCGTTGGCTCATGCGCCTGCAGCACACCACCCGACTCATCATCCTCAGCGTGATTCTCGGTGTCGTCGGGGCGCTCGGCGCCCAGGTCTTCATCTGGCTGCTGCACCTGACGCAGGTGTGGCTGCTCGCCGGTATCAGCGGCTACCAGTTCATCGACGTCGCAGGAGCCCACAGGATGGGCGCGGCACCGGATGTCCATCTGTGGTACTGGCTGATCCCGGTCGCCACGACGTTGGGCGGGCTGATCTCCGGGATCCTGGTCTATACCCTGGCGCCGGAGGCCGAAGGGCACGGCACCGATGCCGCGGTCAAGGGGTATCACCGTACCTCGGGCCGTATCCGCTATCGCATCCCCGTCATCAAGACGATCGCCAGCGCGATCACCATCGGCTCGGGCGGTTCGGCCGGTCGCGAGGGGCCGACCGCGCAGATCGCTGCCGGTGTTGGCTCGTTCATTGGCGGCGTGCTCAACCTGCCGGACGAGGAGCGGCGCATCCTGCTTCTGGTCGGCATGGCGGCCGGTCTGTCGGCCGTCTTCAAGAGTCCGCTCGGCACGGCGCTATTCGCCGTCGAGATCCTCTACTCGACGATGGCCTTCGAGGGGCGCTACTTGACCTATACGCTGGTCGCCTCGGCCGTCTCTTACGCGATCACCGGCCTGTTCGATGGCTGGTCGCCGCTGTTCGTGCTGCCGCACGATGTCAGCTTCGGCGCGCCGGTCGATCTGATCTGGTTCGTGGTGCTGGCGGCGCTTGCCGGCGGGCTCGGGGCGCTTCTGCCGGCCGCCTTCTACTGGACCCGCGATGCCTTCCAGGCGTTGAAGATTCCCAACGTGCTCAAGCCGGCCCTTGGCGGGCTTGGCATGGGACTGCTCGGCCTGATGGTGCCGCCGCTGCTGGGCGGCGGCTACGGCTACATCCAGTTCGCGCTTCAGGGCGGCAGCGGTATCGCCATCTGGGTGTTGCTGTTGCTGTCGGTGGGCAAGATCGTGGCGCTGTCACTGACTGTCGGCTCCGGCGGTTCCGGCGGTGTCTTTGCACCAAGTCTCTATGTCGGTGCCATGCTAGGGGCCGCCTTTGCCATGATCCTGCATACGATGAACATCACCGGCATCCCGACGACGGCGCTTGCCGTGGTCGGCATGGCGGCACTTTTTGCCGGGGCCGCGCGGGTGCCAATCGCCTCACTGGTGATGGTGGCGGAGATGACCGGCGGCTATCACCTGATCATGCCGACCATGCTGGCCGTGTCGGTGAGCTATCTGGTGCAGATGGCGCTGACCCGTAACGCCAAGTACCCGACGCTCTACGAGGCGCAGGAGCTGACCCCCGTCGAGAGTCCGGCCAATACCGAGATGTTTTCCAAGATTATCGCCGATTTTCTGCGCCAACACCGCGTGCAGCTGGACGGCGGGACAATCAATCGTCACCTGACGATCGCGCTGGCCAACGGTGAGGGGATTCCGCTGTCACGTGGTCACGAACAGCTCTACTGTGTCGAGCTGGAACCCGGAAGTGACGCCGCCGGACAGGAGGTGCGCCAGGTGGCGTGCGACGACGTGGTCATTGTCGGTGTGCTGCGCGGCGAGAGCGAGATCGTGCCGGGAGCGGGCACCGTGCTGCAGATCGGCGACGAGCTTCTGATAGCCGCCACACCGGCTTCGTTGGAGCAGTTCCGTCAGCGCATCGCCCCGCCCGAGATGGCCGGCGACGAGGCGATCGAGGAGTGGGAGAAATGGGAGGAGTCGCAGGCCACGCCCTGAGGCCGCCCGTGGGCGTATTGTCGCAATAACCCTTCAAGTCGAAGGGTGTCATCCCGATCCCTGTTTCTGCTATATCACTAGTACGTGACATCGGAAAGGGAGGGACTGTATGGACAATGAAGAACCTTATGATCCCCCCAGACTGCGAGATTGCCTCGAAAGCGAAGCCCGGCGACGCCGCGAGGCCGAAGCGAGGGTAAGGCAACTGCTCCAAAGGGGAACGCATCCGCGACAGATCCGTGACGATGACAAACCACCCGCCGACCAGGAGGATCCGGACTGACGCATCCCGATACCGAGAGGCTCTTGTCATCACGGCGAAGAGGGGCGTAGGTTCGACGCCGCCCTGAGCGGTACGACCGCTTTAAGGGTGCGATGAGAACGGCACGGGCCGGCGACCGGTTCGGAAAGAGGAGATACCTTGCCACATGCCCACGAGTTTGCCGTAACACGGTACGTAAGCGCCACATGAGCCTGGACTGGCAGACACATCTCGACGAGGTCTGCCATGTGCGCCGCTGGCTGCATCAGCATCCCGAACTGACCTGGCAGGAGCGCGAGACCGCGCGCTATGTCCGCCAACAACTGACCGAATGGCAGATCGACTGGCGCCCCTGCGCCGAGCACGGCTGTGTCGCCACGCTGGCGACGGAGACTACGGGGGAGCATATTGCCTTCCGCAGCGATATGGACGCACTGCCCATCCGGGAGTTTTCGACCCACGATCCCGCCTCGGAAACACCCGGCGTGATGCATGCCTGCGGTCACGACGGCCACATGGCCACGCTGCTCGGCACGGCGAAGTGGCTCAAGGCGCACGAATCGAGTCTGTCCGGCCCCGTTACGCTGCTGTTCCAGCCCGCCGAGGAGGGCGGTCACGGCGCCAGGCGGATGATCGAGGATGGTGCGCTGGAAGGGATCGACTGCATCTACGGCTGGCATAACTGGCCCGCCCTGCCGTTCGGCACGGCGCTCTGTCCGGACGGGCCGGTGATGTCCGGCAACGGCACCTTCCATATCCGCCTGCTCGGCAAGGGCGGTCATGCCTCGCAGCCCGACAACACGTGCGACCCGGTGCTGGCCGCCGCCGCGCTGACCCTCAATCTGCAGCAGATCGTCAGCCGTCGTCTTCCGCCTCAGGCGGCCGCGGTGGTCAGTGTCACCTCGATCGATGCGAAGAACCAGGTGACGGTGACCCCGGACAGCGTCTATCTCGAGGGAAGCATTCGCCTGTCCGAGCCGCAGTGGCGCGAGCCGATCAATGCGGCGATCCGCTCCATCGCCGAAGCAACCGCCGCGGCCTACGGGGTGGCGGCGGAGGTGGAGCTTCGCCCCCGTTACGGGGCGACGATCAACCATGCCGGACCGGCCGGCCGTTACCGGGCAGCGCTACTGGCGGAGCTCGGTGAGGGGTCGGATCGCGCCGATTTAAGGCTGCCGCTGATGGCCTCGGAGGATTTCAGCTATTATCTGAATGAGATTCCGGGGGCGTTCGCCATCGTCGGCATGGCCGAGGAGGGCGATTTTTCCGAGCCTTGCCATAGCCCCGAATACCGCTTCAATGACAGGGTGATCGGACAGGTCATGCGCGTCTTCTGCCGATTGGCTGGCGCGCCCGTCAACGACTGAAAAGGAGGATAGTGAACAATGGATTGGTTTGAGACATACGAGTCGGAGATCCGGGCCTACAGTCGGGCCTACCCCGCCGTCTTCGTGAAGGGGCAGAATGCCACGCAGTACGACGAGAACGGCAAGGCGTATATCGACTTCTACGCCGGGGCCGGGGTGCTCAACTTCGGCCATAACCATCCGAAGCTGAAGCAGGCGATGATCGACTACCTTGAGTCCGATGGGGTGCTGCACAGCTTGGACATGATGACCGAGGCCAAGCGCGATTTCATTCAGGGCTTTGTCGAGACCATCCTCAAGCCGCGCGGCATGGACTACAAATTGCAGTTCATGGGGCCGACCGGCACCAATGCGGTGGAGGCGGCGTTGAAATTGGCCCGCAAGGTCACCGGTCGGAGCCATGTGGTTGCATTTGCGCAGGGGTTCCATGGCATGACGCTGGGCTCGCTCGCCTGCACCGCCAACGAGCACTTCCGCAACGCTGCGGGCGTTTCGCTCTCCGAGGCATCGCACTGGCCCTACGACACCAACGTCGGCGGTGGTATCGAGAGCCTGAAGACCCTGCGTGCCCTCTACGAGAATTCCTCCGGTGGCATGCAGAAACCGGCCGCCTTCGTCGTCGAGCGGGTCCAGGCCGAGGGCGGCGTCAACGTGGCGAGCCCCGAATGGCTGCAGGCGCTGCAGCAGCTCGCCCGCGATCTGGGCGCGCTCCTGATCATCGACGACATCCAGGCAGGCTGCGGTCGAACCGGTCACTACTTCAGCTTCGAAGATGCCGGTATCGACCCCGATATCGTCACGCTGGCCAAGGGGATCGGCGGGTTGGGCACGCCGATGGCAATGAATCTGGTCAAGCCGGAGCACGATCGCCACTGGTCGCCCGGCGAGCATACCGGCACTTTCCGCGGTCAGAATCTCTCCTTCGTAGCCGGGCGTGAGGCGCTGCGTTTTTTCGAGGACGACGAGTTCCTGACCTCGGTGCGCGAAAAGGGCAAGGTGATGGCCGCCGCCCTGAAGAAGATGGCGCAGGACTGGTCCGACCAAGGCTTCGAGGTTCGGGGCAAGGGGATGATGCAGGCGCTGGACGTGAAGGATGGATCCCTGGCCAAGGATGTGGCTCGTGGCTGTTTCGATCGGGGTATGCTCTTCGGTCCCTGCGGTGTCGGCGGCAGCGTCATCAAGCTGATTCCGCCGCTGACGATTCCCGATGACGAGCTGACAAAGGGCCTGGGAATTCTCGCCGACGCGCTCGGCGCGGCGATGGCGTGAAGGCCCGAATCACCGGACAAGGAGTGGTGTGATGAGACAGCGAGAGGACATGACATTTCCCTTCGAGGAGTATGAACGGCGCATCCGGGAGCTGCGCGAACAGATGGCGGCGCGGCTGCTCGATGCGGTGATCATCTCCGACCCGGAGAACCTGATGTACCTGACCGATTATCAGACCACCGGCTACTCCTTCTTCCAGGCGCTGGTCGTACCGCTGGAGGACGAACCCTTCATGATCACCCGTAAGCTGGAGGAGTCCAACGTGCATGCCCGTACCTGGGTGGAGTTGACCCGGCCCTATCCCGATACGGGTGATGCGATCCAGATGCTGGTCTCCTCGCTGATCGAGTTCGGGCTGGCCGGCAAGACGATCGGCTACGAGCGCAACTCCTACTTTTTCCCCGCCTACCATCAGGACACCTTCCACACCACCTTCACCCGAAGCCGTCTGATGGACTGTTTCGGCATCGTCGAGCGGGGCCGGGTCCGGAAGTCGGCTTGCGAGCTAGAGGTGATGCGCAAGGCGGCGATCGCCACGCGGGCCGGCATGAAGGCGGGCATCGAGGCCTGCCGGCCGGGCGTGACCGAGAATGAGATCGGTGCGGCGATCAGCCAGGCGATGTTCGCCGCGGGTGGCGAGATTCCGGCGGTGATGCCCTATGTCACCTCCGGCCCGCGCACGATGATTGGCCACGCCTCTTGGGAGGGGCGTGAGGTACAGCCGGGCGAGCATGTCTTCATGGAGATTGCCGGCTGTTACCGCCGCTACCACACCGCCATGATGCGTACGGCCGTCTGCGGCAAGCTGAGCGACAGCCTCTATCATGCCCAAGAGACGATGAAAGTGGCCCTGAGCCATGTCCGCAAACAGCTGCGTCCAGGTATGACCGTCTCCGATGCGGACAATCTGGTCCGCAACATCATCTCCGATAACGAGGTGGGGGCCAAGCTGATCACCCGCGCCGGTTATTCGATCGGTATCGCCTTCCCGCCGAGCTGGGACGAGGGATATATCCTGAGCCTCTACCAAGGCAACAGTAAGATACTGGAGCCGGGCATGACCTTCCATGTCATTCCCTGGATGTGGGGGATCGACGGCGACAAGTCGTGCGGTATCTCCGATACCTTCTACATCACCGACACCGGCTGCGGCTCATTCTTCGAGGATGTGGAGCAGGATTTCTCGATCCGGCCGAACCGGCCGGCCAAGCGGCATGAGCCGGAGTCCGATATCGTGATCGACTCGGCGGAGCATGAACAGTCCGAGCGCAAGAAACGCGCCGGCAACAAGGAGGGCGGCGCCGGGGAGCACTCCCCGGCGCAGTGAGCCTCCGTCAAGGCCGGGCCGGGCCGACCCAGACCTGCTGCATGTTGACGAACTCCAGAATGCCGGCGGGACCGAGCTCGCGGCCGAAACCAGAGCCTTTGATGCCGCCGCTGGGCAGGCGCGGATCGGTCTTGACGATACCGTTGATCGCCACTTGTCCGGCCTCGATGTCGCTGGCGATCTTCTCGGCCCGGGCCGTATCACCGCTCCAGATCGAGGCGGCCAGCCCGTACTCCGTATCGTTGGCGATCTCCAGCGCATGTTCGGGCGACTCCGCCTTCATTACCACCGCCACTGGGCCGAAGGTCTCCTCGCGGGCGGCACACATTTCCCGCGTTACATCGGTCAGCAGTGTGACCGGATAGAAGAAACCGGGTCCCTCCGGCAGCGTACCTCCCAAAAGGCAGCGGCCGCCCTGATCGATTGTGGTCCGAACCTGCCGGTGCAGGTTGTCGCGCAGGTCGGCGCGGGCGATCGGACCGATATCGGTCGCCTCCTCGGCCGGATCGCCCACCTTCAGCGCGGAAAGATGATGCTCAAGGCGCTCGATCAGGGCGTCGTAGACCGGTGCCTCGGCGATGATCCGCTTGGCGGCGATGCAGGACTGTCCGGCATTGATAATGCGCGAAAGCGTTAGCACTTCGGCCGCACGGCCGAGATCGGCATCGGCCAGCACCAGGCTCGGGTCCGAGCCGCCCAGTTCCAGTACGGCCGGCTTGATCTGTTTGGCAGCCAGCGAAGCAACCGTACCGCCGGCCCGGCTGGAGCCGGTCAGCGACACTGCTCTCACGGCCTCGTGTTCGATCGTCGCCCCGATCTGCTCATGCGTCAGTCGGATGTTCTGCAGCAGCCCCTCCGGGGCGCCGGCCTGTGCGAAGATCTCGCCGATCGCCTCGCCGCAGGCGGGGACATGGGCATCGTGCTTCAGCAGACAGGTGTTACCGGCCATCAGCGCTGGGGCGCAGAAGCGGAAGGCGAGCCAGAAGGGGGCGTTCCATGGCAGGATGCCGAGCACCGGTCCCAGCGGCAGGTGCTGCACGTAGCTGTGGGTCGCATCAGAGGCGAGCGTTGTCGGGCTCAGGTAAGACTCCCCGAACTCGGCGTAGTGGCGGGCGCACCAGACCGACTTCTTGACCTCGCCGCGCGCCTCGCGGATCGGCTTGCCCATCTCCACGGTCATCAGCCGTGCCAGCCGCTCCTCATCCCGCTCCATCAGGTCCGCCACGCGATTGAGGAGCGCTGCCCGCTCACCGAAATCCGTCTTGCGCCAGCTCGAAAAGGCCTCGGTAGCGCGCTCGATCACGTGCTTGAGCTCTGCATCCTCCAAGGTCTCGTAGCGCCGGATCTCCTCGCCGGTGGCGGGATTGGTTGCGATGAACATGGATACCTCCTCACAGTTGACCGTCCTGCGATCGGTTTGGGGGGGGATGCGTGATCCCCCGGGACGGCGCAATTTCACTGTGTCGAGCGTATACCATCGTTTATGCCATACCAACCCTGCGTCCTGCTCTGGTCTAGAATGATGACATAAGGGGGTGGCGACATGATCGAGAGGATTTCCGACCTGCCCGAATATGTCCTCGGTTTCAGGGCGAGCGGGACGATCACGGCGGAGGATTACGAGTCGGTCGTGATTCCAGCGGTGGAGGAGATGTTCTCCCGACAGCAGAGGATCCGGCTGCTCTATCACCTCGGCGAGGAGGTCGAGGGGTTCGAGGCTGCAGCCATGTGGGACGATACGAAGCTGGGATTGAAGCATTTCAGCGGCTGGGAGCGGTTGGCGATCGTCTCCGATATCGCATGGCTGCGGGTTGTCATCAAGGCGTTTGGGCTGACCATGCCGGGGCAGGTGCGCATCTTTCATAATGACGAGATGCCGAAGGCCGTGCGCTGGATCAACGCGTAATCCTAGGCTCTGGAAAGAAGGGGTGGAAGCGGCATCCCGCTTCCACCCGGTTGTATGGCCGCGATTCAGGCGTGCGCTGGTGAGTGATGCGCGGTGGTGAGCTTGCCGTAGAGACCGCCCAGCACGGCCCCGAAGACCCAGTGCAGCATCAGCGTGGCCACGGGCGCGCCCATGCCCAGATGCAACCCGAAGAGCCCCGCGCCGGCCATCGGCATGACCATGACCATCATCAGGAGCCACGCCGCCGTGCCGAAGAGTATGCCCTTGATTGCCGGCGACTTGCCGGGAATTTGATTGGCCAGAAGGGCGAAGAGAGCGCCCCAGGCGACGGTTCCGATCATGAAGTGCAGCAGCCATCCGACCATCGGCGTCATGGGCGTGCCCATGAAGTGGTGCGCCATGCCCGTGAGCATCCGGATGGCATTCATCTCCGGCATCATGCCCATCTTCGCCTTCATCACCATTAGCGCCGACAGCACCACGGTCGCTGCAAATCCGGCGATCACGCCTTTTCCAACGTTGGTTTCCATAAGGTTCTCCTCGTTCGTTTCATCAGTTTTATGCGAATTGCGCGGGTTGCTCCACCTCCGCATTCACTGAGTAGTCGCACGAGGTCCTTCGATTCTTACAGAACAGTTTTGTGTTCTAATCAGATATTGTTTTCCGGTCATAAGACTGGCTCTCTACTCTGTCTGACGTATGCATGCAGCGAACCAGTTTAATCGGCTCGACTGCGGAAAGGAGCGTGGCCCACCACGAGTGACAAAATACCGACGCAGAAGGTTATTGATGCTGTATCTCAGCCAATTGAGATTGATGATCAACAGATGTCTGTCAGCGCGAGCATCGGTATTGCGCTGTATCCAGACCATGCCCAAGAGGGGGAAGCCTTGATCAAATGTGCAGACACCGCAATGTATACGGCCAAGAACAAGGGAAAGCATTAGTTTGTAACTGCTTGATATGCAGTCTGACATCATGATTTCTTTCTGTTGGTGCTGAACTTCGTCCGTAAAAAGCAGAGCCGGATTAAGCTCGAACGAATGACTGAATGTAGCCAAAGGCGGAAGGTCGTTTGGGCGTCGATCGTTTTGGCCGGTCGGTTTCTCGGCGTGTTGGAGGGCTGCCGAAAGATGGCCCGAATTTGTGGTATACTGGGATAAGGCACTGCGGCGTATGTTCCGGTGCTGTGCTTACAGAGGAGATTGACCATGACAGACAAGGGCAGACTGACGGAGCAGTACGACAAGCTTGCGCATCGATTCAACGGACTTTATCTGGAAGGCAGTTCGCGCGGACGCGAATCGATGTCCGAGGCGCTGGAAAAGGCCCGCAAACAGTTGACCGCACTCGGTGAGTTCAGCACGGAGCGTGGGGAGGAGCTGAAACAATACCTTGCCCGCGATCTGGACCGGACGATCGCCGAGGCCCGGCATTTGGGCGACGAGGCCTGGGGACGCTTTCACCCGTCTCGCCTGGGGGGGTGGGTGCGCTCTCCTCAATCGCGAGCGTACTGGAGGCAACCAGCAATGCGTTGCACTCTCTGGGTGACAAAGCCCATCGAACGCTGACCTACAAAACCGGCGAGATCACATCCGCCGGTACGTTGACCTGCCAAGCATGCGGTCAGAAGGTGCACCTCAAGGAGACAGGACGTATCCCGCCATGTCCCAAATGCAAAGGCACCCTGTTTCACAAAGGCTATTAGATAGAGGCTCTGCCCGTTCAGCGCGGTCAGGTGTCGTGGGTTCTGGCGTCGACGGTTTCGGCGAGTGAGGTGAGCGCTTCGGAGACGGTGACAGGGTAGGGGCTCTCCGCCGCTTCCAGCGCGCGCAGCGATTCAGGCAGGCGGGCGAGCCCGGCCTTGGTGTGTTGCCTGATCTCGGCAAGCTCCGGGTGAGGGGAGAGCGGCTTGCCGCCACGCATTACCGGCCGGATCAGCGGTTCGCCCTGCGCCGCATCATCTTCGGTGGTCAGGGTATCCCCGACCATGATCTCACCATCATAGCGGCGGTAGACCTGCTTGCGTCCCGGCCAGGTGGCCTTGCCTTCCGAGCGCTTGCGCCGGGCCTTGCCGGCGTACTCCTCCAGCTTGTAGGCACAGTCGAGGTAGGGGGCGTCGCTGGAGGTATCCAGACGCGTGCCGATACCGTATCCGTCGATCGGCGCTGCCTTGCTGGTGATTCGCTGCAGTCTGTACTCGTCGAGGTTGCCGCTGGCGAAGATGCGCGTGTCCTGCAGTCCGGCGCGGTCCAGGATGGCGCGCACCTTTCTGGCGTGGGCGCCGAGATCGCCGGAGTCGAGCCGAACGGCTTGGATCGGAATATTCTCTTTTCTGAGCTGTGGGGCGATGTCGGCGACGATCTCCGCCCCCTTTTCGGTGTCATAGGTGTCGATCAGCGGCACGTTGTTGTCCGGATGGCTGTGGGCGAAGTGAATGAATGCCTCGCGCTCGTTCTCGTGTGCCTGGATGAAGGAGTGCGCCATGGTGCCGTAGAGCGGTATGCTCCATTGGCTGCCGGCCAGAACGTTGGCCGTGCCGTCCATGCCGCCGAGAAAACCGGCGCGTGCCGCCATCAGCCCCGCCTCGGCCTCGTGAGTGCGGCGCAGGCCGAAATCGACCAGCAGTCTTTCGGGGGCGGCAAGCCTCATGCGTGCCGCCTTGGAGGCGACCAGCGTCTGGAAGTGGAGGATGTTGATCAGCCGTGATTCGACCAGCTGCGCCATCGGTAGCGGCGCGGTAACACGGATCAGCGGCTCATCGGGAAAGCAGATTGTCCCCTCGGGCATGGCGTGCACGTCGCCGGTGAACCGGAAGGTGGCGAGATAGTCGACGAGCGATTTCGAAAAGCGGCCGGAGTCGCTCAGCCATGTCAGCTCGTCCGCGGAGAGATGCAGTTGCTGCAGGTAGTCGAGCGTCTGTTCCAGCCCCGCCGCGACGAGAAAGTTGCGGCCTTTGGGGAGCTTGCGGACGAAGAACTCGAAGACGGCGGTTTCGGTGAGGCCGTGCTCCAGATAGGACTGCATCATGGTGAGCTGGTAGAGATCGGTCAGCAGCAGGGCCCGGTGTGCCGGTGTCGTCTCTATCGGCATCAGGACAAATCCGCACTGGTGACGGTCGCGGCACCGGCATTGCGCCTCTTCCGGAGCGTTTTCCGGTCGTCATCCGGATGGACGTTAACGGCGCGGACGGCGTCGATCGGCGGGATGGCTTTTGCGGGTTTGCGTGTCGTCACACCCGGTTCATAGATGAGACCACCGGATGTTTCAAGAATGACGCGGTCGGGTGGATCAGACCTGTTTGCTCTCCTGTAGCAGGCGCATGACCGCATCCGGGTCGATATGGCGGATGTCGTGTGCCTTGATCATGTAGATGACCATCTCGGAGATGTTGGTGGCATGGTCGCCGATGCGTTCCAGCCCCTTGCCGACATCGAAGAGGATGGAGGCGGTGGTGATGGTGCGCGGATCCTCCATCATGTAGGTCAGCGTCTCACGGTAGATACCGTGGTAGAGGTCGTCGATCGCCTTGTCCTTCTCGATCACCTCCATGGCCAGATCGATATCGCCGCGCGAGAGGGCATCCAGCGCCCGATTGACCTGTTGCTGTACCTTCTCGCCCATTATTGCGATGGAGGAGTAGTGCTTGGGCGGGGTCTCCTCCATGCGCAACAGTCCCTCGCAGATGCCGACGGAAAGATCGCCCATCCGCTCCAGGTCGGTGACCACCTTGATCATCGAGATGATGAAACGCAGGTCGCCGGCGGCGGGCTGGCGGCGGGCCAGGATATTCTGTGTCATGTCGTCGCATTGGACCTCGAGCGCGTTGATGGCGGAGTCCTGTGCGATCGTCTTGCGGGCCAGCTCGATATCGTGTTCGAGCACCGACCGCACGGCATCGCCGATGGCGCGCTCGACGAGACCACCCATAGAGAGCACGAACTCCTTGAGTGTGTTCAGCTCCTCTTCGAAGCGTTTGATGGTGTGCACCGCCATGTACGGGCCTCCTTGGGGACGATTCGCCAATCGAACCAGCCTTCGTTACCAGCATTGCATCATCGCATGCCGACAGCGGGACGCAAGTGATGTGTCGCACAATCCCTGCATTTCCAATGCCGGGAGCGATGCTCATCGTATCGACCCTAATACGCAAGCGGGTAAATACGGCTTGCTTTTTCCGCTGCACACGCCTATAACTCGGTCCTGAAAATTTGAATCCGGCTTTATCAAGAGCAGTGGAGGGTTCAGGCCCGATGAAACTGCGGCAACCGGCCAAGCATTTGCCAATTCACTATGGCATATGCAGGCGTCTGGTGCCAACGCCTGCCCCAAGGGGAGCGATGAAGCGCGGGTTGTAGACAAAGAGAGCTGTCGCGACGCCGTATCGTGCAGACCCATACAACCCTCGCTTGCTTCGCAGGCGGGGGTTTTTGTTTTGAGCCGAATGAATAGGAACTGGAGTTGGATATATGAGCGAAAGTATCGTACGGGCACTGAAATGCCGGGAGTGCGGTCAGGAGTACGACATCGCCCCGGTGCATGTATGCGAATACTGCTTTGGACCGCTGGAGGTGGTCTACGACTACGACAAGCTTCAGGGCAAGTTTACCCGCGAGTTGGTGGAGTCCCGCCCGAAGAATATGTGGCGCTACAAGGAGCTTCTGCCGATCGACAACGATCCGACTGTCGGCCAGCAGGTCGGCTTCACACCGCTGGTGCGCGCCAGAAACCTGGAGAAGGTGCTGGGTGTGTCCGAACTCTACGTCAAGAACGATGCGGTGTGCCATCCGACGCTCTCTTTCAAGGATCGCGTCGTCTCCGTGGCGCTTTCCAAGGCGGTGGAGTTCGGCTTTGAGACGGTGGCCTGCGCCTCGACCGGCAACCTGGCTGGGTCGGTCTCAGCCAATGCTGCGGCGGCCGGGCTCAACTCCTATGTCTTCATCCCGCATGACCTGGAGCAGGGCAAGGTGCTGGGCGCGGCGATCTACGGTACCAATATGGTCGGTATCCAGGGTACCTACGATGATGTGAACCGTCTCTGCTCGGAGATCGCCGGCAAGTACGACTGGGCCTTCGTCAACGTCAATGTGCGCCCCTTCTATGCCGAGGGCTCCAAGAGCTACGGCTACGAGGTGATGGAGCAACTGGGCTGGCGTGCGCCTCAGCATGTGGTGGTGCCGATGGCCTCCGGTTCGCTCTGCACCAAGATCCACAAGTCGATCAAGGAGTTCACCCAGCTGGGTCTCATCGAGGACGTGCAGACACGGGTGTACGGTGCTCAGGCGACCGGCTGTTCGCCGATCGCCAAGTCGGTCAAGGAGGGCACCGATTTGATCCATCCGGTGCATCCGGAGACGATTGCCAAGTCGCTGGCCATCGGTAACCCGGCCGACGGTTTCTACGCCAACCGCGTCATGCGCGAGACCGGCGGCTGGTCCGAGGATGTCTCTGACGACGAAATCGTGGCGGCGATGAAGCTTCTGGCCGAGACCGAGGGGATCTTTACCGAGACCGCTGGCGGCGTCACGCTGGGCGTGACCAAGAAGTTGATCGAACAGGGCCGTATCCCGAGGGATGAGTCGATCGTCGTCTGTGTCACCGGCAACGGCCTGAAAACGCAGGAGGCTTTGCACGGCAAGGTTCCCAGCCCCCGTCTGATCAGCCCGAGTCTGGCCGACTTCGACCGTCTGGTCGAGGAGGACCGGGAGCAGGCTGCGGTATAAATTTCAGACAACCATCAAGCGATAAAAAGGAGAGAATCAATGAGTATATCCGTTCGTATCCCCACACCGCTGCGCAAGCTGACCGATGGCGCCGACCAGGTTTCCGTCGAGGCGGCCAACGTCGGTGAGCTGATCGACAACCTCGAGGCGGCGCACGCCGGCCTGAAGGATCGTCTTTGCGATGAGGCCGGCGAGATTCGCCGTTTCGTCAATGTCTACGTCAACGACGAAGATGTCCGCTTCCTTCAGGGCAAGGAGACCAAGCTCTCCGATGGCGACCAGGTTTCGATCGTGCCGGCGATTGCCGGGGGCAGTCGTTGAAGCAGCGTTTCTATCTGACCTTCTCGAAGGAGAATGTGCGCGACCCGGTGATTTGGAAGTTGAGCCGCGAGTTCGATCTGGTGACCAATATCCGCACCGCCGAGGTGAAGGAGGATATGGGGCTGGTTGGGCTCGAGCTGGAGGGCGAGGCTTCGGTCATCGAGGCAGCGGTACGCTGGCTTGAGGCGCAGAAGGTGCATGTGGAACCGATCGAGCAGAGCGTGATCGAGGGTTGAGGATTCCGCCGGGGCGTTCCGCGCCCCGGCGACCGCGCCTTGCGGTACAGGGCGGATTCGGGGTGGTATTTCCGGCACTCCGCATGTAAAGTACAGCTTATTGGTTGTTGAACCATTTAATAACATGTTTGGGGGTGTAATATGTCCATATTCAACAGCATTGCCGAGACGACGGGATCGACACCGCTGGTGCGGATGCAGCGGCTGGGTCGTGACCTGCCGGCGGAGCTTCTCCTGAAACTGGAATTCTTCAACCCCCTGAATTCAGTCAAGGACCGCATCGGCCGGGCCATGATCGAGGCGGCCGAGGCAGATGGTCGACTGAAGCCGGGTGGCGTTATCGTCGAGCCGACCAGTGGCAATACCGGCATCGCACTCGCCTTCATCTCGCGTGCCAAGGGCTACCGTTGCCTGCTGACGATGCCTGAGTCGATGAGCCTGGAGCGCCGCAAGCTGTTGCGTCTGCTGGGCGCCGAGTTGGTGCTGACCCCGGCCGAGGAGGGTATGAAGGGGGCGATCAAGAAGGCGGGCGAGCTCGTTGCCGAGATCGAGGGCGCTTTCATGCCGCAGCAGTTCGATAACCCGGCCAATCCGGAGATTCATCGCAAGACGACGGCGGAGGAGATCTGGCGCGACAGTGACGGCAAGGTCGACGCCATTGTTGCCGGTGTTGGTACCGGCGGCACCATCACCGGTGTGGCTGAGTTGCTCAAGTCGCGCAACCCCGATTTCAAGGCCTTTGCGGTGGAGCCAGCCGATTCGCCGGTGATCTCCGGCGGGCAGCCGGGACCGCACAAGATTCAGGGGATCGGCGCAGGCTTTATTCCGAAGAACCTGAATGTGGATATCCTCGATGGTGTCGAGCAGGTGAGCAACGAGGATGCGATGACGATGGCCCGGCGGCTTTCTGACGAGGAAGGAATCGCCGGCGGTATCTCCTCCGGCGCGGCGGTGACCGCAGCGCTGCGTATTGCGGCCCGCGAGGAAATGAAGGGCAAGCGCATCGTCGCCGTGATTCCGTCGATGGCGGAGCGCTACATGTCCACCGACCTGTTCAAGGGGATCGAGGTCTGATTTTGGCGGGCTCTCCGTAGCCCGCGAGAGATAACGGCCCGTTTCTTGCGGGACTAGGAAAGGGATTCGAGGTTACGTGATGGATTTTACCGAAGAACAGATCGAGCGCTATTCGCGCCATATCATCCTGCCCGAGGTGGGCGGTGAAGGGCAGGCCAAGCTGCTGAATTCCAAGGTGTTCATGATCGGCGCCGGCGGGCTCGGTTCGCCCGTGGCCTACTATCTGGCTGCAGCCGGCGTCGGCACCATCGGCATCGCCGATGCCGATGTCGTCGACATGTCCAACCTACAGCGCCAGATCATTCATCATCAGGGGCGCGTCGGCATGCCGAAGGTAGAGAGTGCGCGTGAAACGATCCGCGAACTCAATCCGGACGTGGAGGTCAAGACCTACAATTATCGTGTCGAGGCCGACAATATCCGCGAGATCATCCGCGACTACGATCTGATCATCGACGGTTGCGACAACTTCCCGACCCGTTTCCTGGTCAACGACGCTTGTTTCTTCGAGGACAAACCTCTGGTTTCCGGTGCGATGTTCCGTTTCGAGGGACAGGTGGCGACTTTCAAGCCGACACGGGATGCTGAAGGGCCGTGCTACCGCTGCCTTTATCCCGAGCCGCCGCCGGCCGGCCTCGTCCCCTCCTGCTCGGAAGCGGGCATCCTCGGTGCGCTGGCCGGTGCGGTCGGCACCATCCAGGCGGTCGAGGCGATCAAGGAGCTGCTGGGCATCGGTGATTCGCTCTCCGGCCGGCTGATGACCTTCGATGCACTGCGTATGGAGTGGAAGAAGCTGCGCCTGCGCAAGGATCCGGGCTGCCCGCTCTGTTCGGAGAAGCCGACGATCACCGATCTGGTGACCTACGAGCAGGCATGTGACCTGCAGTTCGGACACTGAAGGCAACGGAGAGAGCATTATGGTAACCGAGTTTTCATTCGCCAGAACCGCGGACGTCGACGAGTACGAGGCCGGTCTGAAGGCATTCCTGGATGGCCGCATGCCGGAGGAGCGCTTCACGCCGTTCCGCCTGCAGATGGGGGTCTACGGCCAGCGTCAGGAGGGCGTGCAGATGATTCGCGTCAAGCTGCCGGGTGGCAGTCTGACACCGGATCAGCTGGATGTGATCGGCGATTGTGTCGAGGCCCATGCCGGCCAGCTGCCGACCGACGGTACGCTCTCCGAGCATCCGCCGAAGTTCGCACACGTCACGACCCGTCAGGATATCCAGGCCAACTTCGTCAAGCTGGAGGATACGGCGGCATTCCTGCGCAAGCTGGATGCGGCCGGTCTGACGACGCGCGAGGCGTGCGGCAATACGGTGCGCAACGTCACCTCATGCTTTTTGGCAGGTGTCTGTCCGGCCGAGCATGCCGATGTCTCCGTACATGCACGCCGCTTCGCCGAGTATTTCCTGCGTCACCCGCTGGCGCAGCAGTTCCCGCGCAAATTCAAGGTGACCTTCTCCGGTTGTGCCACCGACTGCTCGCTCTCCGGCATGCACGACATCGGCTTCATCGCCAAGACGCAGGATGGCAAGCAGGGTTTCGAGGTATGGGCCGCCGGCGGGCTCTCCAGCCAGCCGGCCTCGGCCATCCAGCTCGAGTCGTTTATCGAGGAGCGCGAGCTGTTCGTGGTGGGTGAGGCCTTGATGCGTATCCATTTCAAGTACTCCGATCGCAAGCGTCGTGCCCGTGCACGCATGAAGTACGTGATGTTGAAGCTGGGCGAGGAGGGCTTCATCGAGGAGTATCGCAAGCAGCGCGCTGTCATCGAGAAGACGCACGCGGACGATACCGGTTTCCCCGAGGCGAACTGGCGTACGCCGTCCGCGGAGTTGCCGCACTCGGCCATCGGTGTCATCGACCAGCATGACGGCCGGCAGGCGGTGCTGATCAATCTGTTCCGTGGCGACCTGACGCCCTCGCAGTGCCATGCCGTGGCCGAAGCCGCCCGCAATGGCGGCACCGACAGTCTCCGTGTCACCGCCGAACAGGGCGTTGTCATCGCCGATGTACCGTCTGACAAGGTGGTCGATGTGCTGGACGCGCTGAAGGCGGCCGGGCTGCACACCGAGCATGCACGCGGTATTGCCGATATCGTCGCTTGCCCGGGCACCGAGACCTGCCGACTGGGAATCACCTCCTCAAGAGGGCTGGCCGAGGCACTGCAGCCGATGATGGCCGACATGAAGAAGGACACCACGCTGGCCGGTATCAGCGTCAAGGCATCCGGCTGTCAGCACTCCTGTGGTCGGCATCACATCGCCGATCTCGGCTTCCACGGTCTGGCCAAGAAGGTGGCCGGCCAGTCGGTACCGCACTACCAGTTGCATGTCGGTGGTTCGGGCAGGGCAGGTGAGCACTTCGCTTTCGCCACCGACGCGGTGCCGGCGAAGAATGCCCCCGAGGCCGGAATCGCCGTCCTGTCTGCCTACAAGGCGCAGCGGCAGGATAGTGAGAGCGTGCACGACTGGGCTTCTAGGCTCGGGAAAGAGGGAATCAACGCGATCTTGGCGCCGTTTGCTGCCGACGAGGGCGAAATTGATGGCCTAGTCTACGACTGGAGCGAGAACGAGGCCTTCTCGACCAAGGGGAACAAGAAAGGTGAATGTGCCGGTGCAGTGCTCTCGATGACCGATGCATTGCTCTCGGAAGCGGAGTACGAGCTGCTGCTGGCCCGGGCCCACATCGATGCGATGTTCTGGGCCGAGGCCTCGATGTGCTTGCGTCGCGCTGCCTTCTCGACAGCACGGGCGTTCCTGGTGCCTTTCGGCGAGGCGCCGGAGCATGATGCCGAGGTGTTCGGATTGCTGATGGGCCATCTGACAGGCAGCTCCGATGCGGAGACGCTGGATGGATTCAACAAGGTGCAGCAGGCATTGATGAACATCGACTTGGGCGATCCCGCACCGGGTGTGACGCATCTGCGCGATGCCGTGTCCGGCTGGATCGATCTGGCGGAGAAGCGTTTCGCCGCGGTGCCGGAAGAGGGCGCTGCCGTGACGGAAACGGCACAGAATGAGCCTGCCTCCACGGCACAGGGCGACGATGCGAAGGCATCGGAGCTCGATCTCTCCGGTGTCGCCTGCCCGATGAATTTCGTCAAGACCAAGCTGAAGCTGGAGACTCTGCCAACGGGGGCGCAGCTTTCGGTGATCCTCGACGACGGTGCTCCGATCGAGAACGTGCCGCGTTCGCTGGAGGAGCAGGGGCAGAAGGTACTGGCCCAGGAGCGTATCTCTGATGCGCAGTGGAAGATCGTCGTGGAGAAGGCAGCATAGACTGCCGATGAGCGATCTCCACCCGTTTGCGAATCCCGGTCGGACCAAGCTGGCATTGGTCAGCCGCGGGGTGGCGTTGCCCGATGGCTTTGCACAGCCGTCGAAATACGTTTCGCAGACCAATGCCGTGGAGGCTGTCGTCGATATCCGTCTGCCGAGCGGCCAGTTTGCATCGGTGCCGATCGCCCAGCCCTATACGGCCCGAAGCCCTTTCGCACTACGCGAAAAAGCGGATAACACCTACCTGCTCGAGTGCGGTGGAGAGGAGCAGGTGGTGGAGCTGGTCAAGGCGCCCTCGTTCTATCGCCGGACCACCCGCAGCGGCGCCCGTATGGGGAGTTTCGCAGCGCTTCACGACAAGCTGTTGATGCTGCATCCGTCGATGGGTTGCGGGTTCTTCGCCCGGGAGGATACGGCCTGCCGGTACTGCCAGTACGACTCGGTGTTGAACGAGGAAGAGCCGCCGTTGCGCGATCCGCTGGAGCTGGTGGAGGTGGTGCGTGCCGCGCTCGAGGAGCGCGATATTGATACCGTCTATCTCTACAACGGCTATGCGCCCGGCGATGACGCCGGCCTGGGGCGCCTTGTGCCGCTGATCGCCCTGCTGCGCCGGCATCTGGGACACCGTCAGATTGCGCTGGAGACAGTGGCGCCGCTTGACCTCTCCGTGGTGGACGAACTCTACGCCTCCGGGCTGGATATCTTCGTGTGCAATCTCGAGGTGCACGATGCGCAGGCCTTCTCCGACATCTGTCCAGGCAAGGCGGAGCACGGTGGCCAGGCGGCGATTTGGGAGGCGCTGTCGCATGCCCGGCAGGTATTTCGCAGCGGGGCAGTGGTCAGCCATCTGATCGTCGGCCTCGAGCCGCTGACCTCGACCGTGGCCGGTATGGAGGCGCTGGTGTCGCACAAGATCGTACCGCTTCTGGTCCCGTTCCGTCCGTTACCGGGGACCCCGCTGGGGGAGAGGCCGCTGCCGAGCCTCGACGATGTCGAGCAGGCGTTGCTGGAGCAGTATAGGTTACTGGAGGCGTCGGGATTGCCGACGCATCGTCTGCGTGATATGGGCCGGGTGATGACACCGATGGAGACGCGTGTGCTGGTCGGCAAAAGCGTCAGCCTGCGCGAACGGGCCAGACGCTGGGAGGTCTCCGGCGCCGGGCGCCGGCTGGCAGGCTGGATGGACAAGCTGCACCGAACACTTCGGGTCCAGCATGTCGACACCCCGTCGGATAAATAGGGTCTACCGATGGCCGTGATCATCGACCAGCGCCCGCTGCATGTGTTGCTGGCGCGAAAGGGTTTTCCCTTTGTCGCCCTGGCCCTGCTGGTGTTGCTTTTCAACTGGGCGCTCCACTGGCAGGTGCCTGCGGGATTGAGCTTCCAGGGTTGGCAGGCGCTTCTGGTCTTCCTGCTCTGTCTGGTGTTGTGGGTGACACAGCTTCTGCCGCTGCCGGTGACCTCCATTCTCGGGTTGGCACTGCTGCCGTCACTGGGGGTGTTGCCGGCCAGTAATGTGTATGCCCTGTTCGGGAATCAGGCGGTCTTCTTCATTCTGGGCGCCTTCATTCTGGCGGCAGGCATTATGAAGTCGGGGCTCTCCGAGCATCTGGCGCTGGCGGTGTTCCGCCGTTTTGGTGACAGTCCGCGGCGGTTGCTGCTGAGCATGTTGCTGCTGCCGGCGGTGATGTCCTTCTTCATGCCTGAGCATGCCGTGGCGGCGGTGCTGTTGCCGATTGTCTGGGCCATTGTGCGTGGGCTCGACCTGCCGAAGGGGGATGCGTTTGCGGCCTCGATCTTCATGGCGCTGGCGTGGGGTGCAATCATCGGTGGCGTCATGACCCTGCTGGGCGGAGCTCGCGGTCCGTTGGCCATGGCTATCGTGGACGAGATGACCGGACATGCCTTTTCGTTCGGGGAGTGGACGGTCGCGGCGGCACCGCTGGTGGTCGGCATGCTGGTGGTCGCCGGATTGCTCCTGCTGGTGGCGACGCCGGTCGGTTCGGTCGATATGCATGGCGCCCGGGCACGTATCGAGGAACGCCGGCTTGAACTTGGCCAGTTGAGCCTCTCCGGAGCAATGATGGC
>Ga0209918_1000387_pt1 | contig 29575 bp, 24 predicted proteins | sample SalPonD_shore_MG_FD_185712 | JGI IMG/M metagenome (GOLD analysis project Ga0209918, IMG submission 185712) | Salt pond soil microbial communities from South San Francisco under conditions of wetland restoration - Salt Pond MetaG... | ecosystem: Environmental > Aquatic > Marine > Intertidal zone... | reverse complement strand
CCGTATGCGACCGTGGGCCAAGCGCACGGCAAGAGATGGTCCGCTGTTCAGGTGGTTATGTGGCTTGGCGCGCTGCGCGGTGGCTGAAGCGCGCTCCAGGCGGCCGGTGTTATACGGACAACGTCCGTCTATCACGCGAAGGTGTCTGGTGCGCCTGGACTTCGATCGGGTCGGGATCTCTGCGGACGGACCTGTGGGCCGCGGCTGGCGGGAGATGGACGGGCAGGGCGGATGGTTCATTCCGTGAGCCTGGGTTTCCGTATTTGTCACGCAGCAGCGCGGTCCGGCCGTCGTTGGCGGTGGGGCGCATGTGCTCTGTATAGAGGACAATAAGGGGATGGATCAAGGTTGCGGGGTTGAGGACGCGGTGCGGCGGATCGGGCGGATGTCGGGCTAAAGCCCGACCCACAGGGGCGGAGGCAAGGCCCGAGCCGGCGGCGCGGCGGGGATCGCGTGTGGGTTGTGGCGGTCAGGTGCGCCCCGTCCGGGGCCGGCTTATTTCTTCTTGCTGGGCATGTACAGGTCCGTGATGGTCCCGTCCGCGATCTCGGCCGCGAAGGCAATGGACTCCGACAGCGTCGGATGCGGATGGATCGTCAGCGCGACGTCCTCCACGTCCGCACCCATTTCCAGCGCGAGCGTGGCCTCGGCGATGAGGTCGCCGGCGTGGGGGCCGACCATGCCGGCGCCGAGGATGCGCAGGGTGTCGGGGTCGTAGAGGAGCTTGGTCGTGCCGTCGTCGCGGCCCATGCCGAGGGCGCGGCCGGAGGCGGCCCAGGGGAAGCTGGCCTTCTCGTACTTGATTCCCTGTTCCTTCGCCTGGGTCTCCGTGAGGCCCATCCAGGCGACCTCGGGGTCGGTGTAGGCGACGGAGGGGACGGTGCGGGCGTCGAAGGCGGATTTCTCGCCGGCGCAGACCTCGGCGGCGACCTTGCCCTCGTGTGTCGCCTTGTGGGCGAGCATGGGCTGGCCAACGATGTCGCCGATCGCGAAGATGTGCTCGACGTTGGTGCGCTGGAACTCGTCGACGGCGATGAAGCCGCGTTCGTCGACGGACACGCCCGCGTCCTCGGCGCCGATGTGGTTGCCGTTCGGTGCGCGCCCGACGGCGACGAGCACGCGGTCGAAGACGTCCGTCTCGGGCGTCTTGTCGCCCTCGAAGTGGACCTTGATGCCCTGTTTCTGGGCCTCGGCCTTCGCCACCTTCGACCTGGTGTAGATGTTCTCGTAGCGGGACTTGATGCGCTTCTCGAGGATCTTGACCAGGTCGCGGTCGGTGCCGGGCATGAGGCCGTCGGCCATCTCGCAGACGGTGACCTTCGAGCCGAGCGCGTCGTAGACGCAGGCCATCTCCAGGCCGATGATGCCGCCGCCGATCACGAGCAGACGCTTCGGGATCTCGGCGAGCTCGAGCGCGCCTGTCGAGGTCATCACGCGCTCGTCGTCCCAGGGCAGGTTCGGGATCTTCGCGGACTGCGAGCCGGCGGCGATGATGGCCTGCTCGAAGCCGACCGTCTTCTCGCCGTCCTTCGTCTCGACGGTGACGGAGTTGGCTGACGTGAACTTGCCGTCGCCGTGGACGACGGTGACGCCGCGCTGCCTGGCCATGGACTTGAGGCCGCCGGTGAGCTTGCCGACGACCTGGTCCTTCCACTCGGCGAGCTTCGCCTTGTCGATCTTCGGCTGGCCGAAGTCGACGCCGTGCGCGGCGGCGCGCTCGGCGGAGGTGATGATCTCGGCCGTGTGCAGGTACGCCTTCGAGGGGATGCAGCCGACATTCAGGCACACGCCACCCAGCGCCTCGTAGCGTTCGACCAGCACGACGTTCAGCCCGAGATCGGCGGCGCGGAAGGCGGCGGTGTAGCCACCGGGGCCCGAGCCGAGGACCAGCACCTGGCACTGGATGTCCGTGTCGGACGGAGCGGCCTTCGGGGCGGGCGCCTCCTTCTTCGGGGCCTCGGCCTGCGCGGCCTCGCCGCGCTCGGTGCCTTCCGGCTCCTTCGTCTCCCGGGTCGGTTGTTCGCCCTTGTCCTCGTCTGCCTCCTGCGCGCCCTCGTCGGCCGTCTCGAGGGTGAGGATGGTGTCGCCCTGGGTAACCTTCTGGCCGACCTTGACCTTCACTTCCTTGACCGTGCCGGCCTCGGGCGCGGGGATCTCCATCGAGGCCTTGTCGGACTCGAGCGTGATCAGCGAGTCCTCGGGCTGGATCGTGTCGCCGGCCGAGACGAGCACCTCGATGACCTCGACCTGGTCGAAGTCGCCGATGTCCGGTACGGGGATGTCCTTGGTCTGGCTCATGGTCTTCGTCCGATCCTTACGGCCCGTGGCCCGCGCCGTGGAGACTGCGTTGTTTCCGGGATGCGCCCCTCTCCGTCGCGGCCGCTCAGAGCAGCATGCGCCGCATGTCGGACAGCAGGCTGGCGAGGTACGTGGTGAAGCGCGCCGCCGCGGCGCCGTCGATCACGCGGTGATCGTACGACAGCGACAGCGGCAGCATCAGCCGCGGCTGGAACTCTTCGCCGTTCCACACCGGCTCCATCGCCGCGCGCGAGGCGCCGAGGATGGCGACCTCGGGCGCGTTCACGATCGGCGTGAACGCCGTGCCGCCGACGCCGCCGAGCGAGGAGATGGAGATGCAGCCGCCCTGCATCTGCCTGGGCGACAGCTTCTTGTCCCGCGCGGCCTGGCTGATATCCATCAGCTCGCCGGCGAGCTCCGTCAGGTTCTTGCGGTCGACGTCGCGGATTACGGGGACGACGAGGCCGTCCCTGGTGTCCACGGCGATGCCGATGTGGATGTACTTCTTGAACACCAGGTTCTCGCCGGCGGGATCGAGCGAGGTGTTGAAGCGCGGGAACTCCTTCATCGCCGAGACCAGCGCCTTCATCAGGAAGGACACCAGCGTGATCTTGAGGCCGTCCTTCTCGTGCTCGCGGTTGAGCTGCTTGCGGAAGGTCTCGAGGTCGGTGATGTCGGCCTTGTCGAACTGGGTGACGTGCGGGACAGTGACCCAGTTGCGGTGCAGGTTCTGCCCCGTGAGCTTGTTGATCCTGGTGAGCGGCTTCGTCTCGACCTCGCCGAACGCGGAGAAGTCGACCTCGGGCATCGGCGCGACGCCGAGGCCGCCACCGGCCGCGCCGGGCCCTTCCATCGCGTGCTTCACGAAGGCCTTGACGTCGTCCTTGACGATGCGGCCCTTGCGGCCGGACCCCTCCACCTGCGCCAGGTCCACGCCCAGCTCGCGACCGAATCGCCGCACGGCCGGCGACGCGTGGGCCTTGAGATGCCTTTCGTGCTCGATGTGCGCGGTGGGGGAGGGACGCGGGCCGGCCGGCTGTCGATCCGGCGCGTGCTCCGGCGGCTGTGCGGGCTCCTCGCCGGCGGGCATCTCGTCCGGCGTGCCGCCCGCGGCTTGCTTCGCGTCCTTCTTCGGGGCCTCCTCGGCCTTCGCCGGCTCTTCCTTCTTCTCCGGCTCGCTCTCGGCCGCCGCCTCGGCGTCGCCGCCGCCCTCCGCGGTCTTCTCGAGGGTGAGGATGACATCGCCTTCGGCGACCTTCTGGCCGACCTTGACCTTCACTTCCTTGACGGTGCCGCCCGCGGGCGCGGGGATCTCCATCGAGGCCTTGTCGGACTCGAGCGTGATCAGCGAGTCCTCCGCCTGGATCGTGTCGCCGGGCGAGACGAGCACCTCGATGATCTCGACCTCGTCGAAATCGCCGATGTCCGGTACCGGTACGTCGATTACCTCAGCCATGGTCGCAGCTCCCGCGGCTCAGACCGTGAGCGGGTTGGGCTTGTCGGCGTCGATGCCGTATTTCTTCATGGCCTCGCCGACCTGTTTCGTATCGATGGAGCCCTCGTCCGCGAGTGTCTTCAGCGCGGCCAGCGTGACCCAGTAGCGGTCCACCTCGAAGAAGCCGCGCAGCGCCTCGCGCGTGTCGCTGCGGCCGTAGCCGTCGGTGCCGAGCACGCGGTAGGCCGCGGGCACGAACTGGCGGATCTGGTCGGCCACGGTCTTCATGTAGTCGGTCGCGGCGACGGTCGGAGCCGGGGCGTTCCCGAGACACTGCTCCACCCAGCTCGTGCGCGCCTTGCTCGTCGGGTGCAGCATGTTCCAGCGGTCGCAGTCGAGGCCGTCGCGGCGCAGCTCGCTGAAGCTCGTCGCCGACCAGAGCGTGCTGGCCACGCCCCAGTCGTCGCGCAGCAGCTCGGCCGCGGCGATCACCTCGCGGAAGATCGTGCCGCTGCCCAGCAGGTTCACGCGCGGTGCCTTGCTGCCGCCCTTGGCCTTGACCTCGTCGAAGCGGTACAGCCCCTTGCGGATGCCTTCCTCGGCGCCCTTCGGCATCTCGGGATGATGGTAGTTCTCGTTCATCACCGTGATGTAGTAGAAGACGCTCTCCTGCTCCTGGTACATGCGCCGCAGGCCGTCCTGCATGATGACCGCGAGCTCGTAGTTGAACGTCGGGTCGTAGCACACGCAGTTGGGGATGACCGTCATCGTGAGCTGGCTCTGGCCGTCCTCGTGCTGCAGGCCCTCGCCGTTGAGCGTGGTGCGTCCCGCGGTGCCGCCGAGCAGGAAGCCGCGCGCCTGCTGGTCGCCGGCGGCCCACATGAAGTCGCCCACGCGCTGGTAGCCGAACATCGAATAGAAGATGTAGAACGGGATCATGTTGACCCCGTGGGTGGAGTAGGACGTCGCGGCGGCGAGCCAGTCGCACATGGCGCCGGCCTCGCAGATGCCTTCCTCGAGGATCTGGCCCTTCTTGTCCTCGCGGTAGTACATCACCGAGCCGGCATCCTCCGGCGTGTAGAGCTGCCCGACCGGTGAGTAGATGCCGAGCTGGCGGAACATGCCGTCGACGCCGAAGGTGCGCGCCTCGTCGGGCACGATCGGCACGACGTTCGGGCCGATCTTCTTGTCGCGCGTGAGCAGCGTGAGGCCGCGCACGAAGCCCATCGTCGTGGACATCTGGCGGTCGCCGCTGGACTCCAGCAGCGGCTTGAAGATGTCGAGCGTCGGCACCTTCAGCGGCGTCGCCAGCGTCTTGCGCTGGGGCAGGTAGCCGCCGAGCGCCTTGCGGCGCTCCTGCAGGTACTGGATCTCCTCGCTGTCCTGGCCGGGGTGGTAGTACTCGGCCTTCTGCGCGGCCTCGTCGTCCAGCGGGATGTGGAAGCGGTCGCGCAGCTTCAGCAGCTCGTCCGCGTCCATCTTCTTCTGCTGGTGCGCCGTCATCTGGCCCTCGCCGGCCGCGCCCATGCCGTAGCCCTTCACGGTCTTGGCGAGGATGACGGTCGGCTGGCCCGTGTGCTTCACGGCCTGCGCGTAGGCGGCGTAGACCTTGTGCGGATCGTGCCCGCCGCGGTTCAGGCGCCACACGTCCTCGTCGGACATGTTCGACACCATCTCCTTGAGCTTGTCGTACTTGCCGAAGAAGTGCTCGCGCACGTACGCGCCGTCCTTCGACTTGAATGTCTGGTACTCGCCGTCCACGGCCTCTTCCATGCGCTTGCGCAGCAGGCCGTCGCTGTCCTTCGCGAGCAGCGGGTCCCAGTACGAGCCCCAGATCACCTTGATCACGTTCCAGCCCGCGCCGCGGAACATGGCCTCGAGCTCCTGGATGATCTTGCCGTTGCCGCGGACCGGGCCGTCGAGGCGCTGCAGGTTGCAGTTGACGACGTAGACGAGATTGTCCAGCTCCTCGCGCGCGGCCAGCGAGATCGCGCCGAGCGACTCGGGCTCGTCCACCTCGCCGTCGCCCATGAACACCCAGACCTTGCGGTCCTGGGCACCGGCGAGCTTGCGATCGTTCATGTACTTCATGAACCGCGCCTGGTACACGCCCATCATCGGCGCGAGGCCCATCGACACGGTCGGGAACTGCCAGAAGTCCGGCATCAGCCACGGGTGCGGGTAGGACGACAGGCCCTTGCCGTCGACCTCGTGGCGGAAGTTGTCGAGCTGCGCCTCGGTGAAACGGCCCTCGAGGTAGGCGCGGGCATAGATGCCCGGCGAGGAATGGCCCTGGATCATCACGAGGTCGCCGCCGTGCTCGTGCGAGGGCGCGCGGAAGAAGTGGTTGAAGCCGATGTCGTAGAGCGTCGCGGCCGAGGCGAAGCTCGCCATGTGGCCGCCGATGCCGTCGCTCTTCTTGTTGGCGCGCACGACCATCGCCGTGGCGTTCCAGCGGATGTACGAGCGCAGCTTCCACTCGAGATCGTGGTTGCCGGGGCTGCGTTCCTCGAGGTGCGGCGGGATGGTGTTCACGTAGCCCGTTTCCGGGCTGAACGGGATGTCGACCCCTGACCGCCGGGACTCGTCGATCAGCCGCTCGAGCAGGAAGTGCGCGCGCTCGCCGCCGTCGGCCTCGAGGACCGTGTCGAGCGAGTCGAGCCACTCCTGGGTTTCCACGGGATCGATGTCGTGTTCGTCAGCCATGGCGTACCTCGCGGGAGCAGGCCTCGGGATTCTCAGGGAACCGGCGGCGGGTCGAAGCGGCAGCCGGGGTGGATCATGCGGATTCGGCACGGGGACGTGGTGGCGATCGGAGTGCGTGCGTCGGGCGGCGCCGGGCTCGTGCCCGTCGGCCGCGCGGTTCCGCACCAGGGTCGCCATCCCCCCGGGCCGGTCCCCCGGCTGTGTCCGCCGGCTGCGGGCCGCCGCTTGGCGGTCGGTTCCGGATGGAAGACGGCCGCGATTGTGCCACGAGGGCGGCTGGGCGTTCCACTTGGCGCTCTCGGCATCGCGTCGGGGCCGGGCGCGGGCGCGCCACCCGATGTTATAGAATGGGGCGCTTGTCACACATCGGCCCGAACGGCCGATTGCCGGAGCGATACCGATGGGGGAAATCCGCAAGGCCGTGCTCGCCTACTCGGGCGGGCTCGATACGTCCGTCATCCTGAAGTGGCTGCAGGAGACCTACGGCTGCGAGGTCGTCACGTTCACGGCCGATCTCGGGCAGGGCGAGGAAGTCGAGCCCGCACGCGCCAAGGCCGAGGCGCTCGGCGTGCGCGAGATCTTCGTGGAGGACGTGCGCGAGGAGTTCGCACGCGATTTCGTGTTCCCCATGTTCCGGGCCAACGCCGTATACGAGGGCGAGTACCTGCTCGGCACGTCCATCGCGCGGCCGCTGATCGCCAAGCGCCTCGTCGAGATCGCGCGCGAAACCGGGGCGGACGCGATTGCCCACGGTGCCACCGGCAAGGGCAACGACCAGGTCCGTTTCGAGCTGGGCGCCTACGCGCTCGCGCCCGATGTACAGGTAATCGCGCCATGGCGGGAATGGGATCTGAACTCCCGCGAGCGGCTGCTGGCGTACGCCGAGGAGCACGGAATCCCCATCGAGCGCAGGAAGGGCGGGGGCTCGCCGTACTCCATGGACGCCAACCTGCTGCACATCTCGTACGAGGGCGGCATTCTCGAGGATCCGGCCGCGGAGCCCGAGGACGACATGTGGCTCTGGTCCGTGTCGCCCGAGGCGGCACCCGAGCGCCCGACCACCATCGAGCTCACCTTCGAGGGTGGCGACCCGGTGGCGCTGGACGGCGAGCGCCTGTCGCCCGCGCGCATGATCTCGGCGCTCAACCGCCTCGGCGGAGACAACGGCATCGGCCGGCTGGACATCGTCGAGAACCGCTACGTGGGCATGAAATCGCGCGGCTGCTACGAGACGCCCGGCGGCACGATCCTGCTCAAGGCGCGCCGGGCGATCGAGTCGATCACGCTCGACCGCGAGGTCGCCCACCTCAAGGACGAGCTGATGCCGCGCTACGCCGAGCTCATCTACAACGGCTACTGGTGGAGCCCGGAGCGCGAGATGCTGCAGGCGGCCATCGACCGCTCGCAGTGGCACGTGAACGGCACGGTGCGGCTGAAGCTGTACAAGGGCGCGGTCATGGTCATCGGGCGCCGCTCGGAGAGTGACAGCCTGTTCGACGCCGCCGTGGCGAGCTTCGAGGACGACCGCGGGGCCTACGACCAGAAGGACGCGGCGGGCTTCATTCGCCTGAACGCGCTGCGCCTGCGCACGGGTGCCCGCATGCACCGGGGCGCCGGTCACCGATGATCGCCGGGCGGCCCGGGCACGACCCGCACGCGGGCCGGCACCCACCGGATGCCGGCGCGCCCGCGCCGCGCGCAGCCGGGACGAACGGGATGGAGCAGTTCATCCGCGTCAGCCTGCGCCATATTCGGCGGCTGGCCATCCTGCTCATCGGCACCACCGTGGTGTTGATCGGCGTGGTGATGCTGGTCACGCCGGGCCCGGCCACGATCGTCGTGCCGATCGGGCTGGGCATCCTGGCGATCGAGTTCGCCTGGGCGCGGCGACTGCTGCACGAGGTCCGCGAACGCGCCGCGAACATGCGCGACCAGTACTGGGGGCGAAAATGGTAGAGGGCGCGACACCCAGCCTCTTCATCTCGCACGGCGCGCCGACACTGGCGATCGACGAGAGCCCGGCCGCGCGCTTCCTGGGCCGCCTCGGTGCCCAGCTTCCGCGGCCCGAGGCGGTGGTGGTCGCGTCGGCCCACTGGCTCACGCGCGCCCCGTTGGTCACGGCGGCGGAGCACCCCGGGACCATCCACGACTTCTCGGGGTTTCCGCGCGCGCTGTACGAGATCGACTACGCGGCGCCGGGCGCACCGCCCATCGCCGCGCGGGTGCGCGACCTCCTGGTCGCCGCCGGCTTCGACTGCGGGCTGGACCCGGACCGGGGGCTGGATCACGGGGCCTGGGTGCCGCTGTGCCTGCTGTACCCGGAGGCGGACGTGCCCGTCGTCCAGGTGTCGCTCCAGGCCACCGCGGGGCCGGCCCACCATCATGCGCTCGGGCGCGCACTCGGGCCGTTGCGCGAGGACGGCGTCCTCGTCGTGGGCTCCGGCTCGCTCACGCACAACCTGGGCGAACTGCGGTTCGACGACGCCGACGAGGGACCGCCGGACTGGACGCGGGAGTTCCGCGACTGGATGGCGGGCTGCGTCTCGGCCGGCGATACCGGCGCGTTGCTCGACTATCGCGCCCGCGCCCCGCACGCCGCGCGCAATCACCCCACGGAGGAACATCTGCTGCCGCTGTTCGTCGCGCTCGGTGCCGCCGGCGAGCCCGCGCGGGGCACGAATCTGCACACGAGCTACAGCTACGGCGTACTCGCCATGGACGTGTGGCGCTTCGACGGCAAACCCGCGGCATGATCGCGGGCCGCGCCCGGGCCGGCCCGGGTCGCGCTGTTCACTCGCTTTCCGCACCTCCACCCAGGGCCCGTTCCCGGAGCCCGCGCGCATCCGGCGGCTCGCCCGTCGCGTCCGCCACGCGGTACTCGGCCGCCATGATCGCGAGATCGGCGAACAGGTTCGGTGACCAGGGAACGGGCACGAGGCGATCGGTGTAGCGGAGGACCCCGTCGATCGCGGCGTTCGGCCAGCAGCGTGACAGGCGGCCCATGTGCAGGGTCAGCTCGTAGACGTCGCTCCACTCGGGGCGGCCGTCGTAGACGCGCGGCTTGTGCAGGGCGACCCGGACGCTGCCGTCCTCACGCCGGCGGAAGACGGCATCCGGATGCCCGGACAGGCCGGAGCCCCGGCGCAGCCGTGACCGCCAGCGCGCCTTGCCCGTGATGAGCTGCCAGTCCGCGGCATCGAGCCGGAAATGCTCGAAGGGGTCGCCGGCATCGGCTGGCGCTTCCGCGGCGCCGGCGCGTCGCCGGCGCGCGAGCAGCAGGGCCGCGCCGGCCAGCGCGGCCGCGGCGAGCAGGCCGATCTGCCAGGTGCCGATCATGAGCGGCCCGCCAGTGCGAGCAGCGTGCGGAAGGGCTCGTCGGCCAGCAGGTGGTCCGGGGGCCAGTGCCCGGTGGCCGTGGCCGCGGTGACGGCCGCGAGGACGAGGGCCCCGGCACCGAGCGTGATTACGCGCAGGCGCGTGCCGGATCCGTCGCGCTCGGCCTCCGGTTCGCGCATGCAGAATGCCTTCGGATTCACCGCGTATGCCGCGAGTGACGAGATTGGAACATTTCGACGCCACATATTGACCCCCTCGGTCGCCCGGCCGCGCAAGCCCGGGTTTCCTCGTCAGGGCCCGGTCCCGGTGCGGCCGCGCGCTGGATCGCCGCCGTCGCTTCCGGTCACGGGGCCCGGTCGTGAGCCCGGTGTCCCGCGGCCTGGTGACGCGCCGCGGTACCCCCGCGGGGAGCGGTGCAGGCCGCGTGCCAGTCGTGGCCATTGCGCGCGATCTGGCGTGGCCGGAGCGCGCCGGCGATCGCACCGGGACACCGACCAACCGCTGCGGGGCGTACCCGCAGCGGCGGCCGTTTCCGGCTCGACCGGGATCGGGCGGGCGCGCACGACGCCCGCCGGCCGCTCGATCGGGTCATGATCGTGCAGTACGATCGGGCCGTTCGGCCCCGCGGCCGGCCCGTGCGGATCGCGGGCTGCCGGCCCCCTGTCGGTCGTCCGCGGCGGGCGGTTGCCGTGCACGGTTCCACGTCGCCGATCGCGCACCCGGCTGTCGATTCCCGTGCGGCTGTCGCGGCCGCGCCCCGTCGGAGAGTCACATCCCATGAATCTGCTCGAGGAGACCGCCGTATTCCTGGGTGCAGCGGTGATCGCCGTGCCGCTGTTCCGGCGCCTGGGCTTCGGTTCCGTGCTCGGGTACCTGGCGGCCGGCGTGGTGATCGGGCCCGACGGCCTCGGCCTGGTGACGAATGTCCGCAACATCCTGCACTTCGCCGAGATCGGGGTCGTGCTGCTGCTGTTCATCATCGGGCTCGAGCTGCAGCCGTCGCGCCTGTGGATCCTGCGCCACAGCGTGTTCGGCCTGGGTGCCGCGCAGGTCGTCGCCTGTGCCATCCCGCTCGGGGGGGCTGCCTGGGCGTTCGGGCTCGACCCCGTGGCGGCGGGCGTCGTGGGCATCGGCCTGGCGCTCTCGTCGACCGCGTTCGTGCTCCAGCTCCTCGCCGAGCGGGGCCAGCTCACGGCCCAGCACGGTCGCATGGCCTTCTCCGTGCTGCTGTTCCAGGACCTGGCCGTGCTGCCGCTGCTGGCGGCGATGCCGCTGCTCGGCGCCGGGGGTGCCGGCATCCGGGCCGAGCAGCTGGCGCTCGACGGGGCCGCGACGCTGGCCATGCTGCTGGCGATCGTGATCGGCGGGCATTACCTGCTGCGCCCCGTCCTGCGCCTCGTGGCGGAGGCCCGCACGCAGGAAATCTTCACGGCCACCGCGCTGCTCGTGGTGATCGGCAGCGCGCTCGCGGTCCAGACGGTGGGCCTGTCGATGGGGCTCGGCGCCTTCCTCGCGGGCGTGCTTCTCGCCGAGTCGGAGTTCCGTCACGAGCTCGAGGCGACCATCGAGCCGTTCAAGGGGCTGCTGCTCGGCCTGTTCTTCATCGCGGTCGGGATGTCGGCCAACCTCGACCTCGTGATCGCCAGCCCGGAGCGGGTGCTCGGGCTCGCGGCGGGACTCATCGGCGTGAAGCTGGTCGTGGTGTACGTGCTCGCGCGGCTCTGGGGCCAGCCGGGGCGCACGGCGTCCGCGCTGGCGGCCGCCATTCCGCAGGGCGGCGAGTTCGGTTTCGTGCTGTTCACGGCCGCGGTGCTGCGGGGCGTGCTCGCCGACGACACGGCCGACCTGCTGATCGCGGTCGTGACCGTCTCCATGGCGATCACGCCCCTGCTGGTGCTGTTCAACGAGCGCGTCCTGTGGCCTCGTTTCGAGCGCCCGGCCGAGCGCCCTTACGATACGGTGCAGGACGAGCACGCGCCCGTGATCGTGGCCGGCTTCGGGCGCTTCGGGCAGATCATCGGGCGCATGCTGCGCCTCGCGCACATCCCGTTCACGGCGCTCGAGGCGAACCCGTCGCAGGTCGACTTCGTGCGCCGCTACGGCAATCGCATCCACTATGGCGATCCCTCGCGCCTGGAGCTCCTGCGCGCCGCCGGCACGGATCGGGCGCGCGCATTCGTGCTGGCGATCGACGACGTGGAGGCGTCGGTCCGCGTCGCGGAAACGGTGCGGCGCCACTTTCCGAACGTTCCCCTCTACGCGCGTGCGCGCAACCGCCAGCATGCGCACCGGCTCATGGACCTGGGCGCGCGGGTGATCGTGCGCGAGACCTTCGACTCGAGCCTGAACCTGGCCGAGCAACTGCTCGCGGGCCTCGGCTGGGAGCCGGAGGACGCCCGCGTCGCCGCCGAGCGCTTCCGCGAGCACGACGAGCGGCTGCTGGCCCGCCAGTACGCCGTGCGCCACGACGAGCAGGCGCTGATCCAGTCGTCCCACGAGGCCGCCGCCGAGCTGGAAGGCCTGTTCGAGGCCGACGAGCTGCGCCGCCTCGAGCGCGGACGCACCGGCACCGGGGAGTCCTGAGTGCGCGCGGTTTCGACGAACACGTGTGCCGCGCGGTCCGGGCGGCCCCGGCACGGGGCCCGCGAGCGCCGGCACGAGGCCGGCACGGCCGCGCGGTGCATCGTACGGGACGGCCCCGCGCGCAGCGGGCTGGCCGCGGGTGCCGCCTTTCCCTACCATCGGGCGCCTGCCATCGCCGAGCGCGCCCACACCATGAGCTTCGACTTCGATACCGTCATCGACCGCCGGGACACCGCCAGCGACAAGTGGGATCGCTACGCCGGCTGCGACGTGCTGCCGATGTGGGTGGCCGACATGGACTTTCGTGCGCCGCCCGCGGTGCTGGCGGCCCTGCATGCCCGCGTGGAGCATGGCGTGTTCGGGTACACCAACGCCCCCGGGGAGCTGGTGGACGTCACCCGCGCCATGCTGGCGGAGCACCACGGCTGGCGGGTGGAGCCGGAATGGCTCGTGTGGCTGCCGGGCCTCGTGCCCGGGCTGCACGTCGCCTGTGCGGCGATCGGCGCGGACGGCGACGCGGTCGCGACGTTCACGCCGGTCTATCCGCCGTTCCTGCAGGCCCCGGCACGGGCCCGTCGCGAACGGATCGACGTGCCCCTGGCCGACGCCTCGGGCGCCATCGACTTCGACGCGCTCGAGGCGGCGATCACGCCCCGCACGCGCATGATCATGCTCTGCAATCCGCAGAACCCGACCGGGCGCGTCTACACCGCGGCGGAGCTGGAGCGCCTGGCCGCGGTGTGCGGACGCCATGACCTGGTGCTCTGCAGCGACGAGATCCATTGCGGGCTGGTCCTGGACGCGGGCACGGCGCACCGGCCGGTCGCGGCGCTGGATCCCGATACGGCACGGCGCACGATCACGCTGCTGGCCCCGTCGAAGACGTACAATATCGCCGGGCTCGGGTGCTCCGTCGCGGTCATTCCGGACGCGGCGCTGCGCGCCCGTTTCCGCGCGGCCCGGGCCGGGTTCGTGCCGGGGGTGAACACCCTCGGGTACACGGCGGCGCTGGCCGCCTGGCGCGACTGCGATGCCTGGCACGCGGCCCTGATCGATTACCTGCGCGGCAACCGCGATCGCGTGCACGAGGTGGTCAACGCCCACCCCGCGCTGTCGATGCACTGCCCGGCGGCTACGTACCTGGCCTGGATCGACGCCCGCGGCGTCGACGGCACGGACCCCGCGGCCGCCTTCGAGGCCGTGGGCCTGGGGCTGTCGGATGGCAGTCATTTCGGTGCGCCGGGATTCGTGCGGCTCAATTTCGGCTGTCCGCGCGCGACGCTGGAGCAGGGGCTCGAGCGCCTGCAGGCGGTGCCCGCCTGAACGCGCCCGCGGTCGCGCGCGTGCCTTCGCCGGACTTGCACACAGCCGCGCGCTCGGGTTTCCTGCGTCTCATGTTCCGGCGCTGTGTCCTGCTGCTCCTGCTCACCGGCCTCGGTCTCGCGGCCATGGCCCCGGTCGCCCGCGCCGACGACGCCCCCGCGGCGGCGATCGCAAAGAAGAAGGTGGACGACGCCGACGCGACACTGCGCGGGATCGAGCGCGCGCTCCAGGCACGCGAGGCACCGAGTGGCGACGACCTGCGCGGCTTCCTGGGCGACATCCCCGGCGTGCGCGATCTCGCGGCGCGCTGCATCGACGAGAACCAGGGCCGCCTCGACACGGTCGAGTCCAATCTCCAGACGCTCGGATCCGGCAGCCCGCAGGAGGTCGCGGGCGTCCAGCAGCAGCGCAGCAGCCTGCGTCGCCAGAAGCGCCAGATCGAACAGCAGCTCCAGATCTGCCGGGTCCTGCAGCTGCGGGCCAACGAGCTGCTCGACCGGGTCACGACGCTCAAGCAGCAGCGCCTGACCGAGCGCCTGAGCCGGCGCGAGGCGTCGGCGTGGGAGATCGTCCGCCAGAACCTGCAGCACCCCGAGCAGTGGTGGAACACGGCCAAGCTGTTCCTCCTGCGTGACAGCGGCATCGACTCGATCAGCTGGATCGAGGCCATCGGCCTGGTCGGGCTCGTCCTGGTCTGCATCGGCGGATCGCTGTACGCGCGCCAGCCGATGTTCGAGCTGGCCGGGCGCATGCGCGGCGGCCCGACCGTCACCGCCGGTTTCCTGCAGGCGCTGGTCGCCTGCGCCGCCAGCGTACTGCCGGCGCTGGTCACGTCGATGGCGGCGGCGGTCTACCTGACCGGCATCCGCATCGACCAGTCGGACTGGGCCTTCATCACGCTGCTGTCCTACGGTCTGGCGGGCTACTTCCTCGTCATCTTCCTGATCCGGCTTTTCCTGGCTCCCTGTCCGCCGGCGCACGCCTACCTGCCGGCGCCGGAACCGGTGCTGCGCTCCCTGGCCCGGCGCCTGCGCACGCTCGCCATTCTCGTGCTCGCGGTATCGCTGTTGTCGGCGACGCTGGTGGTCGAGGGCTTCCCCGAACCGGTGCAGGAATTCCTGCGGCTGGTGTTCGCCACGGTGCTGATCGTCGTGCTGATCCGCATCATCTGGCTCGCCGGCGGCCTGCTCCGGTGGCAGGACACGCGCATGCCGCGGCTGCTGCTCGTGGCCGCGATGACATTCGCGCTGGCCGCGGAATGGAGCGGGTACCTCAGCCTCGCGCAGTACATCGTCGGCGGTGTGGTCGGCTCGCTGCTCTCCTTCGGCCTGGCCTGGTTCGTGTGGCGCCTGTTCGACGATCTCTATGACGGGCTCGACGAGGGCCGCAGGCGTTGGCAGCGCCGCCTGCGCGAGGCGCTCGGCGTCGAACCCAATCAGTACATGCCGGGCCTGATCTGGCTCCGCGTCCTGACGGCCCTGGTGGTCTGGGGTGGGTTCGGACTGCTCGTGCTGCTGATGTGGGGCCTGTCCGACACGGGGCTGGCGTTCCTCGTGCGCATGCTCAACGAGGGCGTGGAGATCGGGCGTTTCGAAGTGGTGCCGATCAAGCTCGTCTGGGGCCTGGTGGCCCTGATCGTGCTCATCGGCATCACCGGGTGGTTCAAGCAGCGGCTCGGCCAGCGCTGGCTGACGCGTACCCGCATGGAGCGAGGCGCGCGCGAGGCGGTCGTCACCGTGACCGGCTACGCGGGGATCGGCATCGCGATCTTCGTGGGGCTCGCGATCGCGGGCGTCCAGTTCACGAATATCGCGATCATCGCCGGCGCGCTGTCCGTCGGCATCGGCTTCGGCCTGCAGAACATCTTCAACAACTTCGTCTCCGGCCTGATCCTGCTGTTCGAACGGCCGGTGAAGACCGACGACTGGATCGTGGTCGGCAGCACCGAGGGACTGGTGAAGAAGATCAGCATCCGCTCGACGCAGATCCAGACCTTCGACCATGCCGACGTCATCGTGCCGAACTCGGAGATCATCCAGGGGCAGGTCACGAACTGGATGCTGCGCGATCCGTTCGGTCGCGTGATCGTGCCGATCCGCGCCGCGTACGGCAGCGACCCGCAGGAGGTACACGACGTCCTGCTGTCGATCGGCCAGAACCACCCGCGGGTGATTACCGACGCCGTGCTGGCGCCGGCGCCGACCGTGCTCCTGCGCCGGTTCGGCGACTATGGTTTCGAGTTCGAGCTGCGGGTGTTCATCCGCGACGTGGATTACTTCCTGGTCGTGCAAAGCGACATCAACTTCGCGATCGAGCGCGAGTTTCGCGCGCACGGAATCGTCATCCCGTATCCGCGCCAGGACATCCGACTGGAGCGGGTCTCCAATCCCTGGAAACCCGGGGGCGAGCGGCGCCCGGCGCGAGCGGGGGGCGACGCCCCCGCGCCGGACGCGCTCGGTGACGGCACGGGCGACAGCGGGGGTGACGGGGGCGGCGACGCCTGAGCACGGCGCGCGGGATCGCCGGCACGGGGCCCGCGGTCGATCGAGGCTCGCGACCGACCGTGTGCCGTTGCGTCAGTCCGTGATGCGGCGGGCAGGGCGCGGGGCCGCGCGGCCGTTGTCTCCGAGCGCGTGCGCGAGCCCTTCGGCGAGCGTGGGAAACCGCAGCCGGATCGCCAGTTCCTCGCGCAGCCGCCGCGTGTCCAGGCGGCGCGATTCGCGCACGAACGAGAGCATGCCCGGCGACAGTTCCGTGTCGGCCCGCGCCATCGGCACGCAGGGTGGGCGCGGGAGTCCGGCCGCGTCTGCCACGCGGTAGAGGTAGTCGGTCATCGTCGTCGGCTGGCCGTCCGCGACGTTGTAGACGCGCCCGTCGCGACCGTGCAGGGCCGCCGCCTGCAGCGTCGTCACCAGGTCGTCGACATGGATGCGGTTGCTCCATGGCGCCTCGTCCGGGCAGATCACGGTCATGTCCGCCAGGCGGTCGAGTGGCAGTCGCCCCGGGCCATAGATGCCCCCGACCCGCAGGATGATCCGCTCGGTGCCGCGCGCCGCGCACCACTCGGCGGCGATGCGCTCGGCGGCCAGGCGGCGCCGCGCCCGCCGGGTGGTCGGCGCCGGCGTGCGCGCCTCGTCCACCCAGGCCCCGCCGCAATCGCCGTACACGCCGGAGGTGCCCAGGTACACGAGGCGCCGGGGCACCGCCTCGCCGCAGGCCGCGAGGAAGTGGCGCAGGCGCGGGTCGTCGTCGTCGACCTCGCGGTTCGGCGGCACGAGGTAGAAGACGGTGCCGCCGGCCGCCGCCGCGGGGGGCTCGTCGACCGGCCGGTCGAGGTCGCAGACGACCGGCGCGATACCGCTGCGGCCGAGCGCATCCGCATTGGCCTGGCGGCGTACCAGCCCGACGGGCCGGACACCGGTACCGATCAGCGCGCGTGCCAGCCGCGCGCCGACGTCGCCGCAGCCGACGATCAAGGGAGTGAAGGAACGCCCGGGCACCACGCCTCCAGGGAAAACGTCGTGCCCGGAATTCTGCCACAGCCCCACCGGCCGGAGCCGCGATCGCGTCGTGCGGATCGACGCCCCGGGGGTTCACAGTGCCTCGGCCCCGCTCTCGACAGTGCGGATGCGCACGGCCTCCTCGGCCGGTTGCACGAACAGCTTGCCGTCACCGATCCTGCCGGTGTGCGCGGCCGTGCGGATCGCCTCGACCGCGGCATCGGCACGCTCCGCGTCGACCACGATGTCGAGCCGGATCCCGGGCAGGTAGTCGACGACGTATTCGTCGCCGCGGTAGACCTCGGTGTGGCCGAGCTGGCGTCCGAATCCCCTGACCTCGGTCATCGTCATCCCCTCCACGCCGATTCCGGCCAGCGCCTCGCGTACCTCGTCGAGCCTGTATGGCTTGATGACAGCGAAAATCAGTTTCATCCCGGTCTCCCTTGCTCGCGCGCGAGGTGAGTGCGCCGCGCAAGGCGATGCAGCAGGCGCCGTGCCAACCCGATACCTCGTTCATGATCAGCGAGTTGCGGCGAACGCGGACGGCACGGATGCACTCGGCGGGGGCAGGGTGAACGACCAGCGCACCGTGCGCGTGCACGGCGCCGTGCCGTCCCGGCGCGGGTCAGGTGCGGAGCTTCTCGGCGTGGTAGTAGATGTGGTCGCCGATGAAGCTGGCGATGAAGTAGTAGCTGTGATCGTAGCCGGCCTGCATGCGCAGCTTGAGCGGGTGGTGGTGCTCGTCGCAGGCCGCCCGCAGCCGCTCGGGCTGCAACTGCTCGGCGAGGAACGCATCCGCGTCGCCCTGGTCGACGAGCAGGGGAATCCGCCGTGCGGCACGCGCCACCAGTTCGCAGGCATCGTATTGCTTCCAGGTCTCGCGGTCGTCGCCGAGATACCCGGTGAACGCCTTCTCGCCCCAGGGAACGCGCGTCGGGGCGACGATGGGGGCGAACGCGGACACGGACCGGTAGGCCTCCGGGTCGCGCAGGGCCGCGACGAGCGCGCCGTGTCCGCCCATCGAATGCCCGCTGATCGAGCGCCGGCCGGCAATCACGGGAAAGTGCCGCTCGACGATCGCCGGCAGCTCGCGCGTGACGTAGGCGTACATGTGGTAGTGGCGCGACCAGGGCTCCACGGTCGCGTCGACGTAGAAGCCCGCGCCGCTGCCGAAGTCGTAGGCGTCGTCCTCGCCCGGCAGGCCGAGACCGCGCGGGCTGGTGTCGGGGACCACCAGCGCGATGCCGCATTCGGCCGCGTAGCGCTGCGCGCCGGCCTTGGTCGAGAAGTTCTCCTCGGTGCAGGTGAGGCCCGACAGCCAGTAGAGCGCCGGTACCGCGTGATGCTCCGCCTGCGGGGGCAGGTAGATCGCGAAGCGCATGGGGCACCCGCAGGCCTCCGACCCGTGCTCGATGGTCTTCTGCCAGCCCTCGAATACCCGGACCTGCGCGACCGTTTCCAGCGTCTGCGTCATGCCTGCCTCGGCCATCAGTAGTGGATCACGGAGCGGATGCTCTTGCCCGCGTGCAGCAGCTCGAAAGCCTCGTTGATCTTCTCGAGCCCCATGGTGTGGGTCACGAAGTCGTCGATGTTGATGTCGCCCTGGAGGTAGCTGTCGACATACCCCGGCAGCTCGCGACGGCCCTTGACGCCGCCGAAGGCGGTACCGCGCCACACGCGTCCGGTCACGAGCTGAAACGGCCGCGTATGGATCTCCTCGCCGGCGCCCGCGACACCGATGATCGTCGATTCGCCCCAGCCGATGTGGCAGCACTCGAGCGCCGACTTCATCAGCTCGACGTTGCCCACGCACTCGAACGAGTAGTCGACGCCGCCGTCGGTGAGGTCGACGATGACGTCCTGGATCGGGTCGTCGTGGTCCGCGGGGTTCACGAAATCCGTGGCGCCGAGCTGCCGGGCGAACGCGAACTTGTCCGGGTTGATGTCGACCGCGATGATGCGTCCCGCGTTCGCCAGGCGCGCGCCCTGGACCACGGACAGCCCGATCGCGCCGAGACCGAACACGGCAACGGTGGCGCCGGCCTCGACCCGCGCGGTGTTGCGCACCGCGCCGATGCCGGTGGTGATCCCGCACCCGAGCAGGCACACCTTGTCGAGCGGGGCCTCGGGGTTCACCTTCGCGAGCGAGATCTCGTTGACCACGCCGTACTCCGAGAAGGTGGACGTGCCCATGTAGTGATGGATGGCCGTGCCGTTCTTCGAGAACCGGCTCGTGCCATCGAGCATCAGGCCCTTCGGTTGCGTCGCGCGCGGGGTCATGCAGAGGTTCGTCTTGCCCGAGCGGCACAGCTTGCACTCGCCGCAGTCGGCGATGTACAGCGGGATCACGTGATCGCCCGGCTTCAGCGTCGTCACGCCGGGCCCGACCTCCTCGACGATCGCACCGCCCTCGTGGCCCAGGATGGCCGGAAACACGCCCGACGGGTCGATCCCGGAGAGCGTGTAGGCATCCGTGTGGCACACGCCCGTGGCGGCGTTGCGGATGAGCACCTCGCCCTTCTTCGGACCCTCGAGGTCGATCTCCTCGATCTCGAGCGGCCGGTTCGGCTCCCATGCGACCGCTGCACGTGTCTTCATCCTTCGGGCCTCCTCGGGGGGGACGTCGCGCCGCGCACGATCGGGCGGCAGGAAGACCGAAGGTACTGTGCGTGGCGCGGCTTGCGCAAGGCACTCGCGCGTCGCGTGTGCGCGGGGTCAGCCGCCCGTTGCGGGCAGGGGCACCAGGGTCGGACCAGAGGTGTCCGCGGCAAGGGCCACCCGGCCGTGCACGAGGGCGTCGAGCTCGTGCGCGACCAGCGCCGCGCGCCAGCCGCTCAGGACCTCCCCGGCCGGCTCGCCGGCGGCGATGCGCGCGAGCTCGCGCCGCCCGGCGACGGTGGCCGGGTTCAGCTCGTTGTCGGCCGCGCGCAGGCAGACGACGGCCGCGAGCATGTCCACCAGCGCCTCGTCGCGCGCACTCAGCGCGGGCGCCGCGGAGCGTCCCTGCGGCAGAGCCGGGGCCGGGCCGTCGCGGGCCTCGGCGACGAGCTGCAGCAGCCGGTTGCCGTGGCGCTCGAGCACGTTCCCGCGGAGGCTGCGGAGGCGGCGCAGCTGGGCCTCGTCGCGCGGTCGGGCGCGCGCGACGTCGAGCAGGGCATCGTCGCGCAGGACGCGGCCGCGGGGCACGTCGCGCGCGCGCGCCTCGTCCTCGCGCCAGCGTGCCAGTCCCTGCGCCACCGCACGCCCGGACTCCGGCAGGCGTTCGACGCCCTTCACGCGCCGCCACGCGTCTTCGGCCGGACGCTCGTATCGATCCGGCCGCGCCATCTGCTCGAACTCCGGCTCCAGCCAGGCCAGGCGGCCGCGTTCGTCCAGCGCGTCGCGCAGCGCGTGATACAGGGGTACGAGATAGCGCACGTCGTCGGCCGCGTACGCCAGTGCCGCCTCCGGGAGCGGGCGCTCGCTCCAGTCGGTGCGTGCGTGCGCCTTCTGCAGGTGGGCGCCGAGCAACTGTTCGACGAGGCGGCCGAACCCCGCCTGCTCGGGCAGCCCCAGCAGCGGTGCCGCAACCTGCGTGTCGAACACGGGTGCCGGAACGCGACCGCCCAGGTGATGGAAGATCTCGAGATCCTGTCCCGCGGCGTGCAGCACCTTGGTGATCCCGGGTTCGTAGAGCAGGTCCAGCAACGGCTGGAGCGTGTCGAGCGCCAGCGGGTCGATACAGGCGAGGTGCTCGTCGTTCGCGACCTGCACCAGGCACAGCCGCGGCCAGTAGGTGTCTTCGCGGATGAATTCCGTGTCGAGCGCGAACCAGTCGGATGCGCGCAGCCGCGCGACGGTGTCGTGCAGGCCCTGCTCGTCGACGATCAGCGGGATCTCGCTCATGGCGCGCGAGGATACCACCTGCGGCCGCGTGCCCGCTGGTAAGATGCCCCGAGCGCGCTGCCGGGGATCCGACATTGCCTGGGCCGACCCCATCCGTCCTGTCCGGCGCTGCAGGCCGTGTGCGTGATGTCCATCCGTTGCGGGCCGCGGCCATCGTCGTGCTCGCCGGTATTGCCGTGTGGGCATACGCCGCGGAGCCCGCGGTGCCGGCCATCCCGATCGCCGCGGCCACCTGTGCGGCGCTCGTCGCGCTCTGGCGCGCACGCGACCTGGCCGCGGATCGGCGACGCCTGCGCGAGGACGCGGCGCGATACCGCGAGTTCGCGAACATCGCCGCCGACTGGTTCTGGGAAACCGACGCCGACGGCGTCTACACCTTCCGGTCGGACGCGGCACCGCTGGCGGCGGACGCGGCTCCGCGCGGCGCGCCACGGCGCGCTCGCGGGTCGGTGCTCGAGGAGGCGGGTGCCGCGGGCGACGAGGTGGAGCGCCAGCGGCGCGACTTCGAGGCGCGGCGACCGCTCTGCGCGCAGCGGCCGTACGTGCGCCGGGATGGTTCGCCCGGGACGCTGCGGATCGACGGGCGCCCCGTGTTTCGCGACGACGGGACCTTCGCCGGGTACCGGGGCATCGCCCGTGACGTCGATGCGGATCGCGGTGCCGACGAACGCCTGCGCCAGTCCGCGGCGGTATTCGAGACGCTCGCCGAAGCGGTCATGGTGACGGATGCGCAGCGGTGCATCCAGCGCATCAATCCCGCGTTCACCGAGGTTACCGGGTACACCGAGGACGAAGTGCGGGGCCGCCATACCAACGTGCTGCGTTCGGGTGTGCACGACGGTGCGTTCTACGCGGAATTCGAGCGCGCCATCCGTGATGACGGACACTGGCGCGGGGAGACCTGGGACCGTCGCAAGGACGGTTCCCTGTTTCCCGCATGGCAGTGCATCAACGCGGTGCGCGACGCGGACGGCGAGGTGACGAACTTCGTCATCGTCATGCTCGACATCAGCGAGCTCAAGGAATACCAGGCGCAGATGGAGCACCTCGCGCATCACGATGCGCTGACGGGGCTTCCGAACCGCACGCTGTGCGAGGCGCGGCTCGAGCAGGCGCTCCAGCGCGCCCGCCGCCACGATACGCGGGTCGCGGTGCTGTTCCTCGACCTCGATGACTTCAAGAAGGTCAATGACCTGTACGGCCACGCCTCGGGCGACGGCCTCCTCGGCGAGGTCGCGCAACGCCTGACCGGCCGCCTGCGGGCGAGTGACACGGTCGCCCGTATCGCCGGTGACGAGTTCCTGATCGTGCTCGACGAGGTGTCGGACGACGCGGCGGCCGCGCGCGTGGCCGCCGAGCTGGCCACGCGCGTGAGCGAGCCCTGCGAGATCGACGGCGACGAGCTGCTGGTCAGTGTCAGTATCGGCGTCGCCGTGTCGCCCGGCGACGGCACCGACACGGTCACGCTCACACGCAACGCCGATGCGGCGATGTACCGGGCGAAGGAACAGGGCCGCAACCGGTACTGCATGTACACCCGCGACATCACGGCCCGGGTTCAGCGCCGGCTCGTGGTCGAGCGCCGGCTGCGCCGGGCCCTCGAGCGCGACGAGCTCGGCGTGCACTACCAGCCCCAGTTCGACTGTGCCACCGGAGGGCTCGTCGGGGCCGAGGCCCTGGCCCGCTGGGAGGATTCCGCGCTCGGAACCGTGCCTCCCGACGAGTTCATTCGCGTGGCGGAGGATGCGGGGCTCGTGGACACCCTCGACCAGTGGGTCATGCACACCGCGTGCGACCAGCTGCTGCGGTGGCGGACGGCCGGCCTCGACGTTCCCGTGATCGCCGTCAATGTCTCCGGCCGCGATATCGAGCGCGGCGCGCTCACCGGCTCGGTCCAGGGCCTCCTGGCCCTGACGGGGATGGAGCCGGGCCGGCTGGAGCTGGAGCTCACCGAGACCTACCTGATGCAGGGCAACTACGCCTACGAGGCGCTGCGGGAATTGCGGGAGGTCGGGGTGCGGTTTGCCGTAGACGATTTCGGCACCGGCTACTCCTCGTTGTCATACCTCGAACAGCTCCCCGTGGACCGGCTCAAGATCGATCGCGCGTTCGTCGCGCGCCTGGATCACGACCCGACCGGGCACGCGATCGTCGAGGCGATCGTCGCCATGGCGCACAGCCTCGGCATCGAGGTGATGGCCGAGGGCGTGGAGACGCAGTCGCAGCTCGACGTGCTGCGCGGCATCGCCTGCGACGCCGTCCAGGGATACCTGCTGGGGCGACCCATGGATCCGGAGCAGTTCCTGCGGACCTTCGGCGACCGCGAGCCGGAGGGCGGCCGCGCCGGTTCGTGAGCCGGGCCCGCCGGCGGCGGTGCTACCATTGCGCACCTGCGCCCGCGCCCGGTGACTGCACATGCGCGATTTTCGTTGCCCCAGCTGTGACGCATACGCCATCACGCCCTGGCAGAAGTGGCGCTCCAGCTCGTTCAGCCCGGCGGTCTGCCCCCGGTGCCGCGCGCAGGTGTACGCAAGCGGGCGCCAGTCGAGCGCGTGGCGGACCTTCGAGTCGCTGCTCGTGACCCTGGTCGTCATCCGGGCCCTGCTGGGATTCTCCTGGTGGCTGGTCGCGGTCGCCGCCGTCATCGTGATCGTCATGGAGGGGCTGCGGCTGTACCTGGTGCCGCTGGTGCGCCTCGAGCACGCCGGAGGCGGTTTTGCCTGAGCGACGCGCGGGTGCCCGGCCGGTCTACCGGAGCCCGCGCGCATGAGTCGCGTGGAACCGACCCTCTACTGGCACGACTACGAGACCACGGGCGCGGACCCGCGGCGGGATCGGCCGGTGCAGTTCGCGGGCCAGCGCACCGATCTGCGACTCGAGCCCGTGGGTGGGCCGACCGTGCTGTACTGCCGTCCGCCCCGGGATCTGCTGCCGGCACCGGCGGCCTGTGCCGTGACCGGCATCGGCCCCGGGCGCGCGGAGGCGGAAGGCCTCATCGAGGCGGAATTCGCGGCCGCCGTGATCGAGGAGCTGGCGCAGCCCGGCACCTGCGCGCTGGGCTACAACTCGATCCGCTTCGACGACGAGGTGACGCGCCACCTGCTCTGGCGCAACCTGCACGACCCGTACGCGCGCGAGTACCGCGACGGCAATTCCCGCTGGGACGTCATCGACGTGTTCCGGCTGGCGCACGCGCTGCGTCCCGCGGGACTCGAGTGGCCGTCACGCGAGGACGGCGCGCCGAGCTTCCGCCTCGAGGACCTGGCGGCGGCGAACGGCGTCGAGCACGACGCGCACGATGCGCTCGGTGACGTGCGCACCACCATCGAGCTGGTCCGACGGCTGCGCGGCGTGCAGCCGCGCCTCTACGACTTCGCATTTTCGCGGCGCGACAAGCGCAGTGCCGGCGACCTGCTGCGGACGGACCATGTGGAGCCGGTACTCCACGTCTCGGAGAAATACGCCGCCAGCCGCGGCTGCATCGCGCCGGTGGCGGCGCTCGCCGCGCACCCGTCGAACGCCAATGGCGTCATCGTCGCGGACCTGTCCGCCGACCCGCGGCCCCTGCTCGAGCTCGATGCCGACGCGATCGCGGCCGCGCTGTTCAAGCCGGGCCGTGAGCGCGAGCCGGACGATCCCGACATCCCGCTCAAGCTCGTGAAGCTGAATGCGAGCCCGGTGCTTGCACCGCTCGGGACGCTGGATGCCGCCGCCGCCCGCCGGCTCGGGATCGACGTGGAGCGCGCGCGCGACCATCTTCGCCGTTTGCGCGCCGATGGCGCCCTGACCGCCCGCCTGCGTGATGTCTACGACCGGCCGCCGCCACGGGACGATGACCCGGACGTGGCCCTGTACGACGGGTTCGTGCCCGACACCGACCGCCGGCGCATGGACGCCGTGCGCCGGCGCGCACCGCAGGCGCTCGCGGGGTTTGATCCCGGGTTCGCCGACCGGCGCCTGCCGGAGGTGTATTTCCGCTATCGCGCACGCAACTGGCCGGACACGCTGACGGCGGCGGAGCAGGCGCGCTGGCGCGAGCTGCGCTGGCAGCGGCTGTGCCAGGGAACCGCGGGGAGTCCCAGGCGGCTCGCGGAATTTCGCGCGGAGCTGGCGGCCGTGCGCGAGGGCGGCCGCCTCGACGAGTCGCTCGCCGCCGACCTCGACGCCTGGGAGGCCACGCTGATGCACGAGCTCCCGGCCTGCCCTCGCGGGGATGAGGATGCCTGAGCGTTGGCCGCGCGTCGTGCACGATGCAGTCACCGCGGTCCTGTTTCTCACCCGGATCCCGATTCCCTGGCACGTTCCCGACGTGGAGGCGCGCCTCGGGCGGTCCACACCCTGGTTCCCGCTGGTCGGGGTGATCGTCGGTGGCGCGGGCGCGCTCGCCTGGTGGGTGGGCGCCGCCCTCGCGAATCCGCTGATCGGTGCCGTGGCGGCCGTGGCGGCAACGGCGTTGCTCACCGGCGCGTTCCACGAGGACGGCCTCGCCGACACCTTCGACGGACTCGGTGGGTCGCCGGAGCGCGAGACCGCGCTGGCGATCATGAAGGACAGCCGCCTCGGGACCTATGGCGCCATGGCACTGTCGCTGGTGCTCCTGGGCCGGGTGTGCGCGCTGGTCTCGCTGGGCGGGCACGCGCCGGCAGCGCTGCTCGGTGCCCATGCGCTGGCGCGCTTCAGCAGCCTGCCGGCGATCCGCTGGCTGCCCTACGCGCGCGCCGATGGCGGCACGGGCAAGCCCTTCGCGGGCGGCGTGTCCGGGGCCGGCCTCGCCGTGGCGGCGCTGTTCACGGCAGCCCTCACGCTGCTGCTGTGGCGCGGGAGCGCGCCCGTGGCGTGGCTGGGGGCGGCCGCGGTCGGCGGGCTGCTGGCGATGTGGTTCCGACGTCGACTGGGCGGCATCACCGGCGACACGCTCGGGGCCGTGAACCAGCTCTGCGAGCTCGCCTGCTACCTGGCGCTGCTGGGTGTGGGGGCCTGACCGTCGGCCGCCCTCCCCAGGGCGGAGAGCGCCGCGAGGGCGTCGTCGGCGCGGTCCGCGGGCACGAACAGGTGATCGTGATGGTAGGCCGAGATCGCGTTCGACGGGATTCCGGCCGCGGCCAGGCACTGCGTCACGGCGGCGAGAAGGCCGACGGCATCGAGCGCGGAGTGCACCGTCAGCGTGATCCGTCGGCAGGGGAACGTGGCGGGCAGCGCGTGGCGCTCGGCCATCGCCCGCGCGACGACGAGCGTTTCGCCTTCAGCCTCGCGGAACCTCGCCAGGGGCTCGATCCCGGGCGGGGCGGCCGGTCCCGGCGGCCGCGTCACGAACACGTACGTGACGGGGTCGAGCGCGGGCTGCAGGTTCGCCAGCAGGCGCGCCAGGTCGTGTTCGCCGCCGCCGCCGGTCACGCGCTCGCGCCCGTCGCGTGGACGCGGACCTCGTGGCCGCCGCCCTCGAGGCGCACGATGTCCCGCAGACGGACCGGGTACTCGCCCCCGGCGCGGTCCGCCCAGAAGCAGCGCAGGCTCTCGTGTACCACGGGGAAGGCGAGCTCGTCCCACGGGATCTCGTGCTCCGCGAACCAGCCGACCTCGAGGCTTTCCTCGCCCGCCTCGGCGCGACCGTCGGGCACGGCGGCGCGAAACATGACGTAGACCTGGCTGATGTGCGGCAGGCTGAACACGGCGTAGAGCGCCATGTCCGCCGTCGTGGCGCAGGCCTCCTCGACGGTCTCGCGGGCCGCGGCCTCTGCCAGTGTCTCGTCGTTCTCCATGAATCCGGCCGGCAGCGTCCAGTACCCGTAGCGCGGCTCGATCGCGCGCCGGCACAACAGGATGCGGCCATCGTGCTCGGCGATGCAGCCGGCCACGTTGCGCGGGTTGTGGTAGTGCACGGTGCCGCACGCCTCGCAGACCTGGCGCTCGCGGTTGTCGTCCGCGGGCACGCGCCACGCGATGCGTTCCGAGCCGCAGGCCGGGCAATACGTGAAATGTCGCTGCATCGGGTCTTGTCGGTCGCGGCGCGTCAGCGCAGCCAGCCCTTGTGCCGGAAGTACAGGTACGGCGCGATGCCCGAGAGCAGCATGAGCAGGAGCGCCAGCGGATATCCGAACGTCCAGCTCAGCTCCGGCATGTGCACGAAGTTCATGCCGTAGATGCTGGCGATCATCGTCGGCGGCAGGAACACGACGGCCGCGATCGAGAAGATCTTGATGATCTGGTTCTGCTGGATATTGATGAAGCCCATGGCCGCGTCCATGAGGAAGTTGACCTTCTCGAAGAGGAACGCGGTGTGCGACAGCAGCGACTCGACGTCGCGCAGGATCTCGCGCAGCTCCTGGCGATCGTCGCCGTCGAGCAGGCTCTTGCGCGACAGGAAGGACAGGATGCGCTGCTTGTCCATCAGTGACAGCCGGATCTTGCCCGTGGTGTCCTCCTGCGTGGCCAGCTGCGCGAGCGCCTCGTGCATGTTCTGCGTTTCCTCGCTGAGCACGGCCTGGCTCACCGACTCCAGGCTCGTGTACACCTGCTCGAGCTCGTCGGCGAGCTGCTCGACGGTGGTCTCCAGCAGGCCGAGCAGAATCTCGGATGCCTCGGTGGCGAACTCGGCCTGGCGGCGCGCGCGCAGGCGGAACATGCGGAATGTCGGCAGGTCGCGGTCGTGCAGCGTGAACAGGCGCCGGTTGCTCAGCGTGAACGCCACGTTCAGGTTGATGTAGCGATCGTCGTCCTCGTAGAGGAAATACGAGTTCACGTGCAGGCCGTCCTCGTCCTCGAAGAAGCGGGCCGTGGCCTCGATCTCCGACATCTCCTCCGCGGTCGGCAGCGACTGCTCGCAGGCATCCTCGACCCAGCCGCGCTCCTCGGCCGTGGGCGCGACCAGGTCGATCCAGACGATCGACTGGTCGAGATCGTCCGGCCCGTCGACCGAGCGTTGCTCGAGGATCCCGTTGTTGACGGCGAAGGCAGTGATCATGACCCGCGGTTTCCTGGCTCGGACGGCGCGCGCACACGTCATTGTACCGGTACCGCACGTCGCCCTCACTCGTTGCGGGTGCGGGCCTCGATGAACGCGTCCATGTGAAAACGCCCGTGGGCCGGGGCATAGCGCCGCCCGCGACCCACGGGGCACGCCGCCCGCGCGAGACAGCCGGTGGCACAGCCCGCGCCGGCGGCGGACTGCAGGTGCGTGACACAGGCGTCGACGTCGTAGCCACCGGGCCCGAACGCCGCAACGGGGCAGGCCGTGCGACAGGGCTGCCCGGCACAACGCGCGCAGGGGGACGGGCGACGGTCGGGCGGTGGCAGGGCCAGGGCGCCGGGGAACGCGAGCGCGGCACGCCACGCGTGCCATAGCCCGTGATCGGGATGGACCAGCATGCCGATGGGCGATTCCGAGACCGGCTCGGAGCGCTTGGCCCATGCAACGAACGGATGGTGCGGCGGGCCGCCAAAGGGATAGAGGGCGGTCGCATCCAGCGCCCGCGCGAGGCCGTCGACGACGCGCCGTGTCCAGCGATCGAGCGGATCGGCCTGGTCGTCGGTGCGTTCCGGTGCCGTGAAGAATGCGGGCCACAGGTCGCTGCCGACGTTGCCGATCAGCACCAGCGTGCGCACGCGGCGGCCGTCGGCCCGCGGCGGAACCGCGTCGCCCGGCACGGGATGGAACCCGCCGCGGGCGGTGAGTCCCACCCGCGCGGCGGCAGCGGCGACGTCGTGGTAGTGCATGGGCGGGTGCGCCACGATCAGGCCGCGTCCACGTACTCGACGCAATCGAGCCCGCACTGGCGGATGCCGGCGCGCAGCGTGGCGATCGCCTCGGGACGCGGAAAGCTGCGTCGCCAGGCCAGGGCCACCCGCCGGCGAGGCGCCGGGTCCATGAAGGGGCGCACGGAGACCAGCCGCCCGGTGTGGCGCTCGCGGTCGACGGCGGTGCAGGGAAGCACCGTCACGCCCATGCCGCTCGCCACCATGTAGCGGATCGTTTCCAGCGAGGAGCCTTCGACCCGGCGGTCCGGCCCCGCGCCCTCGAGGGCCGCGCCGGCACAGTCCGGGCAGGCGGTCAGGACCTGGTCCCGGAAGCAGTGACCGGGACCGAGCAGGAGGACGTTCTCGGCGCCCAGCTCCTGCGGGGAGATCGCATCGCGCACGTCCCACGGGTGGCCCATGGGCGCCACCGCCCGGAACGGCTCGTCGTAGAGCGCGACGGTCTCGACCCCGGCCTGCTCGAAGGGCAGCGCGACGACGATCGCGTCCAGCTCCCCGCGGCGCAGCTGCTCGCCGAGGCGGCCGGTATAGTTCTCCTCCACGATCAGCGGCATGCGCGGCGCCTGTTCGTGCAGGATCGGGATGAGGTGAGGAAAGAGGTAGGGCCCGATCGTGTAGATCGCCCCGATACGCAGCGGCCCCTGGAGCGGATCCTGCGCCTGGTCGGCGATGCGCCGCAGGGTGTCCGTCTCCGCGAGCACACGGCGTGCCTGCTCGATCACGCGCTCACCCGTCGGGGTGACGGCGATCTCGGGGT
>Ga0209918_1000385_pt1 | contig 29730 bp, 25 predicted proteins | sample SalPonD_shore_MG_FD_185712 | JGI IMG/M metagenome (GOLD analysis project Ga0209918, IMG submission 185712) | Salt pond soil microbial communities from South San Francisco under conditions of wetland restoration - Salt Pond MetaG... | ecosystem: Environmental > Aquatic > Marine > Intertidal zone... | reverse complement strand
ATGCGGTGAGGCACGAACCGCATCGTACAGCGATGGTGTCGGGTTACGCTACGCTAACCCGACCTGCGGTTGTATTGGTTTCCAGAGCATTGTTATTGCCGCAGCCGATCCGCATTGGCTAACCCGACAATATAATTCCAAACTCTGCGTTCTCCGCGCCTCTGCGTCCTCTGTGTTCCTTTCCAGAGCATCGCTATTACTCCAGCTCGACGAGGGCCTCGTCGGGGTTGACCTTGTCGCCTTTCGATACGTTGACGGCGGTGACCTTGCCGGCGATGGGCGCCTGGATCTCGGTCTCCATCTTCATGGCCTCGACGATCAGGACCGGGTCGCCCGGATTGACGCTGTCGCCGACGTTGACCACCACGTCGACCACGGTGCCGGGCATGGAGCAGGTCACGTGTCCGGGCACAGTGGCCCGCGGGCGCTTGCTCTTTCGCGCCGGCGCGGCCGCGGCGCTGGCGGCGGCGCCTTCCTGGCCGCCGGTGGGGATCTCGTCCAGGGCCTCGACCATGATCTCCTCGGGCACGCCATCGACACTGATGTAATAGGGGCGCTGCTCCTGCGTGCGGTGGCCGGTGCCGGTGACCTTGATGTGGTAGGTCTCGCCGTGGAGGGTGATATTGAACTCGGTCGCCGCCATGCAGGCCTCGGCGCTGGCATCGGGGATGGGCTCCAGCGGTTCGGGGTGCAGCGAGTTCAGCGCGCGCTGCTCGAGGAACTCGCGTCCGATATCGGGGAACATGGCGTAGGTCAGCACGTCCTCCTCGGACTTGGCCAACTCGCCGATCTCCTCGCGCAGGTTGTCCATCTCCGGGTGGAGCAGGTCGGCGGGGCGCACCTCGATGACGTCCTCGTTACCGATGGCCTGCTGGCGAACCATGGGATTGACCTCGCCCGGTGGCTGACCGTAGCGGCCCTGCAGGTAGAACTTCACCTCATTGGTGATGTTCTTGTAGCGCTTGCCGGTCAGCACGTTGAGCACGGCCTGGGTGCCGACGATCTGCGAGGTGGGCGTGACCAGGGGCGGGTAGCCCAGGTCTTCGCGCACGCGCGGGATCTCCGCCAGGACATCGCTCATGCGGTTGAGCGCGCCCTGTTCCTTGAGCTGGTTGGACAGGTTGGAGATCATGCCGCCGGGCACCTGGTTGACCTGCACGCGCGTATCCAGGCCGGTGAACTCGCTCTCGAACTGGTGGTACTTTTTGCGCACCTCGCGGAAGTAAAAACCGATCTCCTGCAACTGCTCCAGATCCAGGCCCGTGTCGTATTCCGTGCCGCGAAAGGCGGCGACCATGGATTCGGTGGGCGCGTGACTGGTCCCGCCGGCAAACGCGGAGATGGCCGTGTCGATGCCGGCCGCACCGTTCTCGGCGGCCTTGTATTGGCCTATCGCCGACAGGCCGGAGGTGGCGTGGGAGTGCACGTGCACGGGCACGTCCAGTGTCTCGACCAGGGCGCGCACGAGCTCGGCGGAGACGGCCGGGGTCAGCAGCCCGGCCATGTCCTTGATGGCCACGCTGTCGCAGCCCATGGCCTGGAGCTCCTTGCCCTGCTGGACGAACTGTTCGATGGTGTGCACGGGGCTGGTGGTAAAACAGATGGCGCCCTGGGCATGCTTGCCGGCCTTCTTGACGGCCTCGATGGACACGCGCAGGTTGCGCATGTCGTTGATGGCGTCGAAGATGCGAAAGATGTCGATGCCATTGTCGGCGGCGCGCGAGACAAAGGCGCGCACGACGTCATCGGAATAGTGCCGATAGCCGAGCAGATTCTGGCCGCGCAGCAGCATCTGCAGCCGCGTGTTGGGCAAGGCCTTGCGCAGTTGGCGCAGGCGTTCCCAGGGGTCTTCCTTCAAAAAGCGCACGCAGGCATCGAACGTGGCCCCGCCCCAGACCTCCAGGGAATAAAAGCCGATACGGTCCAGGCGCTCGCAGATGGGCAGCATGTCCTCGGTGCGCATGCGCGTGGCGATGAGCGACTGATGGGCGTCGCGCAAAATGGTATCGGTGATCTTCAGTGCCGGCATGTCGTGTCTTGTCCCTCGTGCGCCTGTTCGGGGTCGGGCGTCTTGTATCGTGTCGTGGCTACAGTCCGCTGGCCGCGGCCAGGGCCGCGCCGATCGCGGCGGCGACCTCGCGGCTGGAGCGGTGTACCGAGTATTCGGCGAGCTCGGGGTGAGCCTCGACGAATCCGGTATTGAAACGCCCGCTCTGAAACTCCGCCGATTTGAGTATCTCCAGGTGATAGGGGATGGTCGTCTTGACGCCGAACACGCCAATGTCGCGCAGGGCCCGGACCGAGCGGTCGATCAGCGTGTCCCAGTCGGGCGCCCAAACGATAAGTTTGGCACACATGGAGTCGTAGTAGGGCGGAATCTCGTAGCCGGTGTAGATGGCCGCGTCGGTGCGCACGCCCGGCCCGCCGGGGGCGAAGTAACGGGTGATGCGCCCGAAACTGGGCAGGAAGCCGTTTTTGGGGTCCTCGGCGTTGATACGAAACTCCATGGCAAAGCCGCGGCGCTGCACATCGGCCTGCTCGAAGCCCAGGCGCAGGCCGGCGGCGACGCGGATCTGCTCGCGCACGATATCCAGGCCGGTGATCTGCTCGGTGACGGGGTGCTCGACCTGCAGCCGGGTGTTCATCTCCATGAAGTAGAAGTTGTCCTCGTCGTCCATGAGGAACTCCACGGTGCCGGCGTTCTTGTAGCCGGCCGCCTTGGCCGCGCGCACCGCCAGATCGCCGATGTACTGGCGCTGCTCCTCGCTGAGTTGGGGCGAGGGGGCGATCTCGATGAGCTTCTGGTGGCGGCGCTGAATGGAACAATCGCGCTCGAACAGGTGCACCACGTTGCCGTGGCCGTCGGCGAGGATCTGCACCTCGATGTGCCGCGGGTTGGCGACGAACTTCTCCAGGAAGACCTCGGCGCTGCCGAAGGCCTTGGAGGCCTCGGAGATCACCCGTTCGTAGTTGCGTTTGAGGTCCTGTTCGCTGTCGCAGCGGCGGATGCCGCGCCCGCCGCCGCCCGAGGTGGCCTTGAGCATGACCGGGTAGCCGATGTCCCGGGCCAGCGCCAGGGCCTCGTCCAGGTTGGCCAGATTGCCCTCGCTGCCGGGGGTGACCGGGATGCCGGCCTCGATCATGGTGCGCCGGGCCTCGGTCTTGTCGCCCATGTTGCGGATCACCGAGGCGTCCGGGCCGATGAAATACACGCCGCGGCGGGCGCAGATATCGGCGAAATCGGCGTTTTCCGACAGGAAGCCGTAGCCGGGGTGCAGGGCGTCGCAGCCGGTGGCCACGGCCAGATTCACCAGGCGGTGGCCGTTGAGATAGCCGGCGACGGTATCCGGGCCCAGGCTGTAGGCCTCGTCGGCCTTCTTGACGTGCAGCGCGTGACGGTCGGCCTCGGCATAGACCGCCACGGAGCGGATGCCCATCTCGGCGCAGGCGCGAGCGATACGCACGGCGATTTCGCCGCGGTTGGCGATCAGGACTTTTTTTATCATCGGGCGTCCGCGAGTGTTGGAAATACGGCTGGAGGTGCAGACACCACCCGCCGGCGGCGGTAGAGTACCTTACTTACGGAAAAGCCTCGACGGTGTCAAGGCGCCGACCGCCCGCACGCCATGGAAGCGGCGGATTTCCCAGGCATTTTTCCTTTGACAGGTTCCCGACCCCCACCGTACTATAGGCCGCTTATGTTGGAACGCCTGCCGGCACAGATTGACCCGTTTCGGTTCGCCGAGGCGAGGCGGATGGTGCGCGGCAGCCTGGCCCTGGCGGGCCTGGCCCGGTTGGCGCCCCTGTTGGCCTCGACCGACGGTGAGCTGACGGTGGAACTGGAGTTCGACGTGGACGAGCTGGGTGTCCGCTTCGTGCAGGGTACGATCGTCGGCGAGCTGGCTCTGACGTGCCAGCGTTGCCTGGAGCCGATGAGCTGGCCGGTAGACGTGGCAATGGCCGGCGCCCTGGTGCGTTCCGAACAAGAGGGCGAGCGGTTGCCCGCGGCCTACGAGCCGCTGCTGATCGAGTCGGTGCCGGTGAGGCTGGCCGACCTGATCGAAGAAGAGTTATTGCTGTCGCTGCCGCAGGTGCCGATGCACCCGGAGGCACAGTGCCCGGCCACCGAACTGATTCGCCGCGACTCGCTGCGCGGCGAGGAGGGCGGGACGGCCGGGGCGGATGAGGAGGGCGAGCGTGAAAACCCGTTCGCCGTTCTTTCCGAATTGAAGCGAAAACGCGACTGAGACCAGAACGAGACACAGACGAGGCATATCATGGCTGTTCAACAGAATCGTAAAACCCCCTCCAAGCGCGGCATGCGCCGGTCCCACGACGCCTTGTCGAAGCCGGCCCTGTCCATCGAACCGACCACGGGCGAGACCCATCGCCGTCATCACATCAGCCCGGACGGCTACTACCGCGGCCGCAAGGTGATCGCGGGCAAGGGCGACGAATAAGGGCTCTTCGCCAGTAGTATCGGCCGCGCGGCGGACAGGGCCACAGGCCCGCCCCGCACGTCCGGGGCGGTAACCGCGCCCGCTGGCCGAGCCATCCTCCCACAAGCGTGTCACAGGCGGCCATGGAAGCCATAACAACGATTGCCCTCGACGCGATGGGTGGCGACCACGGTCCGTCGGTGGTCGTGCCCGCGGCCCTCGGGGTCCTGGACCAGAATCCGAACCTGAAACTGATCCTCGTCGGCGATGAGGCGGTGCTGAGTCAGGCCCTGGCAGAGCAGCGGCGCGCGCCGGGCGAGCGCCTGGTGATCCAGCACACCACCCAGGTCGTGGGCATGGACGAGCTGCCCTCGCAGGCCCTGCGCGGCAAGAAGGACTCGTCCATGCGGGTGGCGATCAACCTGGTCAAGGACGGCAGCGCCCAGGCCTGCGTGAGCGCCGGCAACACCGGCGCGCTGATGGCCACGGCGCGTTATGTGCTCAAGACTCTGCCGGGGGTCGACCGACCGGCCATCTGCACCTCGCTGCCGACCATCAAGGGCCACACCCACGTCCTGGACCTCGGTGCCAACGTCGATTCCACGGCCGATCACCTGTTCGAGTTCGCGGTCATGGGCTCGGTGCTCACCCGTGCCGTCGATAGCATCGAGCGCCCGAGCATCGCCCTGCTCAATATCGGGGCCGAGGAGATCAAGGGCAATGAGCGGGTCAAGGAGGCCGCCCGGCTGTTGAACGAGGCCGACCTGAACTATATTGGTTTCATCGAGGGCGACGGGATTTATCTGGGCGAGGCCGACGTGGTGGTCTGCGACGGATTCGTGGGCAACGTCATGCTCAAGACCACCGAAGGGGTGGCCAAGATGATCGCCCACTACATGCGCCAGGAGTTCCGGCGCAACCCGCTGACCATGCTGGCCGGGCTCATCGCGCTGCCGGTGCTGCGCGCCTTTCGCCAGCGCATCGACCCGCGCACCTATAACGGGGCCAGCCTCGTGGGCCTGCAGGGCATCGTCATCAAAAGCCACGGCAGCGCCGACACACATGCCTTCGCTTCGGCCATCCGCGAGGCGGTCATTGAAGTCAAAAAGAACGTGCCCGAGCGCATCAGCCGGCGCCTGGAGACGTTCCTGGTCGGAAGGCGAACGGTTTGATCTATTCGCGCATCACCGGCACCGGGGGCTATGTACCCGACAAGGTGCTCACCAATGCCGACCTGGAACGCATGGTCGAGACCTCGGACGAGTGGATCACCGAACGCACGGGTATCAAGACCCGCCACATCGCCGCCGACGGGCAGACCACCTGCGATCTGGCCGAGGCCGCGGCGCGGCGCGCCATCGACGCCGTCGGCGTCCAGGCCTCCGACATCGACCTCATCGTGGTGGCGACCACCACCCCGGACCGCATATTTCCCAGCACGGCCTGCCTGCTGCAGCAGCGCCTGGACGTGCACGGCTGCGCGGCCTTCGACGTGCAGGCCGTGTGCACCGGCTTCGTCTATGCCCTGGGCGTGGCCGACAAATTCGTACGCACGGGGGCGGCCCGATGCGCCCTGGTGGTGGGGGCAGAGACCCTGTCGCGGATCATCGATTGGACCGACCGGGACACCTGCGTGCTGTTCGGCGACGGCGCCGGCGCGGTCATCCTCCAGGCCAGCGAGGAGCCCGGTATCCTCTCCACGCACTTGCACGCCGACGGCCAGTACAAGGAGCTGCTCACCGTGCCGGCGGGCGTGTCCGAACACCCGGAGCGTTTTCAGGCCGGCGAGGCCGGTATCCAGATGAAGGGCAACGAGGTGTTCAAGATGGCCGTGAACACCCTGGGCCGCATCGTGGACGAGACCCTGGAGACCAACCGGCTGCAAAAATCCGATATCGATTGGTTGGTGCCGCATCAGGCCAACATCCGCATTATTGCCGCCACGGCCAAGAAGCTGAAGATGTCCATGGACCAGGTCGTGGTCACCGTCGGCGAGCACGGCAATACCTCGGCGGCCTCGGTGCCGCTGGCGATGGACGTGGCCGTGCGCGACGGGCGCATCAAGCGCGGTGACACGCTGCTGCTGGAGGCCTTCGGCGGGGGCTTCACATGGGGCTCGGCCCTGCTCAAATACTGAACAATCGTGCGCCGGGAGCGGTGTGTCCGGGCCACATTCTTACTTTAAGTTTGGCTGGTAACTTGTTATGAGTATTGGAATTATATTCCCCGGACAGGGCTCGCAGTCGGTCGGCATGCTGGCCGGGCTGGCCGGTGAATTCCCCGAGGTGCGCGACAGCTTCGCCGAGGCCTCCGCCGAGCTCGGCTACGACCTGTGGCAGCTCGTGTGCGACGGTCCGGTCGATCGCCTCAACAGCACGGACGTCACCCAGCCGGCCATGCTGGCCGCCGGCGTGGCCACCTGGCGGATCTGGCAGGCCCAGGGCGGGCCGATGCCCACCGCCATGGCCGGACACAGCCTGGGTGAGTACACCGCCCTGGTCTGCGCCGGGGCCCTGGCCTTCTCCGACGCGGTGCGCCTGGTGGCCGAGCGCGGGCGCCTGATGCAGGCGGCGGTGCCGGCCGGCGAGGGCGCTATGGCGGCCATCCTGGGCCTGGACGATGATACGGTGCGCCAGGTCTGTGAGCAGGCGGCCCAGGGGCAGGTGGTCGCGGCGGTCAATTTCAATTCGCCCGGTCAAGTGGTCGTGGCCGGGCACACGCAGGCGGTGGAGCGCGCGGTGGCGCAGGCCAAGCAGGCCGGGGCCAAGCGTGCCGTCGTGCTGCCGGTCAGCGTCCCGTCGCACTGCGCCCTGATGCAGGGGGCGGCCGAGCAGCTGGCCCAGCGCCTGGAGGGGATATCGATCCAGACGCCGCAGGTACCCGTTATCAACAATGTCGATGTGGCCAGTCCCGATGCGCCCGCGGCCATTCGCGACGCCCTGGCGCGCCAGCTCCATCAGCCCGTGCGCTGGGTCGAAGTCATTCGGGCCATGGCCGCGCGCGGCGTGGAGCGAATCGTCGAATGCGGGCCGGGCAAGGTCCTGGTCGGGCTGAACAAGCGCATCGACAAGAGCCTGCGCGCGCAGGCCGTCGTCGACCCGGCCAGCCTCGCCGAGGCCCTGGCCGAAGCGACCGCCACCGCCTAATCCGGCTTGCCGGCCGATTCAGTTCAGAGGGGAGAATCACGCATGCTGCTCAACGACGAGGTCGCCTTCATCTCCGGCGCCAGCCGGGGTATCGGCCAGGCCATCGCCCTGGAACTGGGGCGCCAGGGTGCCGCGGTGGTGGGCACCGCAACCTCAGAAAAAGGTGCAGAAAACATCGCCAATTATCTGAAAGAAAACAATATATCTGGTACCGGGCTGGCGCTGGACGTGACCGACCCGGCCAGTATCGAGGCGGCGCTGAAGCGGACCGAGGCCGATCACGGTGCCCCGAGCATCCTGGTCAACAACGCCGGCATCACGCGCGACAACCTGCTGATGCGCATGAAGGACGAGGAGTGGGACGCCATCGTCGACACGAATCTGTCCTCGGTCTTTCGCCTGTCGCGCGCCTGCCTGCGGGCCATGATGAAGGCGCGCAAGGGCCGCATCGTCAGCATCGCCTCCGTGGTCGGTGCCACGGGCAATGCCGGCCAGTCCAACTACGCCGCCGCCAAGGCGGGCATCATGGGTTTTACCAAATCGCTGGCCCGGGAGGTCGGCTCGCGCGGCATCACGGTCAACGCGGTGGCCCCGGGCTTCATCGACACCGACATGACCCGGGCCCTGCCCGAGGAGCAGCGAGAGGCCTTGCTGGCGCAGATCCCGCTGGGGCGCCTGGGACAGCCCGAGGAGATCGCCCAGGCCGTGGGCTTTCTGGCCTCGCCCGCGGCGGCCTATATCACCGGACTGACCCTGCACGTCAACGGCGGCATGTACATGGGCTGAAGCGGTGCACCGCCGGGCCTGGCACGCGGTGCGGGCCCGCTCCGGCGGGGCCCCGGAACGGGGCCAGGGACACCGCCGGATTGAAACAGAAGCGCTTTTATTTCAGATTGTTAAGTCATATTGTCATCAACCGCGCCGGGCCGGGTGTTTTTTCTAGCATCTTGTAGATGTTTCCCATAAAATACCGGCCCCATGCGCAAGCTCAAATCTTGGGAGGATTAAACCGACATGAGCAGTGTGGACGAACGCGTCAAGAAAATCGTGGTGGAACAGCTGGGCGTAAAAGAAGAAGAGGTCACCAATGAAGCCTCCTTCGTCGATGATCTTGGCGCCGACTCACTGGACACCGTCGAGTTGGTGATGGCCCTGGAAGAGGAATTCGAGACGGAGATTCCGGACGAAGAGGCCGAGAAGATTACGACCGTTCAGCAGGCGATCGACTACATCAACAAGCACAGCAACTAAACTGCTGGACAACCACAGGGGCCGCTGAACCACGTTGAGTGGTTGCGGCCTTTTGTTTTCCGGTGTCCACCGACTGTACGAGAGGACAGCCCCGTGACTAAGCGTCGCGTCGTCATTACCGGTCTGGGCATGGTGGGCCCGGTTGGTCTGAACGTCCCGCAATCCTGGGACACCATCCTGGCGGGCAAGAGCGGTATCGCGCCCATCGAGCACTTCGACGTCAGCGCCTTCCCGACGCGCTTCGGCGGCTCGGTGCGCGGTTTCGACGTCACCAGCATCATGTCCGCCAAGGAGGCGCGCAAGATGGACCCCTTCATCCATTACGGCATCGCCGCGGGCAAGGAGGCCATCGAGGACGCGGGGCTGGAGATCAACGACGAGACGGCCGATCGCATCGGCGTGGCCATCGGTTCTGGTATCGGCGGGGTCGGCGGCATCGAAAAGGGCTACGACGCCTATCTGGCGGGCGGTCCGCGCAAGATCTCGCCCTTCTTCGTGCCCTCGAACATCATCAACATGATCTCGGGCAACCTGTCGATCATGTTCGGGCTCAAGGGACCGAACATCGCCCTGGTCACCGCCTGCGCCACGGCCACCCACAGCATCGGGGACGCCGCGCGCATCATCGAATACGGCGATGCCGACGCCATGGTCGCCGGCGGTGCCGAGTTCGCCACCACCCAGACGGGCCTGGGCGGCTTTTGCGCCGCGCGGGCCCTGTCCACGCGCAACGACGACCCGGCCGGCGCCAGCCGCCCCTGGGACAGCGGCCGCGACGGCTTCGTGCTCAGCGACGGCGCCGGCGTGGTGGTGCTCGAGGAGTACGAATACGCCAAGCGCCGCGGCGCCAAGATCTACGCCGAGGTGATCGGCTACGGCATGAGCGGTGATGCCTATCACATGACCTCGCCGGCGGCAGACGGCGACGGCGCGCGCCGCTGCATGCTCGCGGCGATTCGCAATGCGGGGGTCAATCCGGACCAGGTCGACTACATCAACGCCCACGGCACCTCGACCCAGGCCGGCGACAAGGCCGAGGTGGCCGCGACCAAGGCCGCCTTCGGCGAACACGCCTACAAGGTGGCCGTGAGCTCGACCAAGTCCATGACGGGCCATCTGTTGGGCGCGGCGGGCGGCATCGAGGCCGTGTTCACGGCCCTGGCGATTCGCGATCAGGTCGCCCCGCCGACCATCAATATCGAAAACCCCGATCCCGAATGCGATCTGGACTTCGTGCCGGACCAGGCCCGCGAGATGAAGATCGATGTGGCCATGTCCAACTCCTTCGGCTTCGGCGGCACCAACGCCACCCTGGTCTTCAGCCGGTTGCGCTGACAGGGGCCGGGAGGACGGCCTCGGCCGCGTTCCCCAGAGAACATGAGCGCTGACCCGATCGTCCGCCGGCTGCCCGGCTGCCGCGACCTGCTCGGCCTGCACCGCGCCGAGCCCGGTTTCTACCCTTTCCTGCTCGAGAGCGTCGCGCACGGCGGCCCGCAGGGCCGCTACGACATCCTGTTCGCCGCGCCCGGGGCCCGCCTGAGCCTGGATGCCGCGGGGCGGCTGCGCGGCGGTGGCGTTGCCGTCGAGGGCGCGGACTTTCTGGCAGCCCTGGACACCTGGTGCGAGCGCGAGGCGCCGGCGGGGGCGGGGCGGGCGGTCCCCGACATCCCGTTCCGCGGCGGCTGGTTCCTGTACCTGGGCTACGAGTTGGCCGGCCAGCTCGAGCCGCGGCTGCGGCTGCCGGGGCGCGCCGCCGCCGACCCGGACCTGCCCGTCGCCTGCGCCGTGCGCACGCCCGCGGCGATCGTCTGCGACCATGCCGCCGGCCAGACCCTGTTGGTCGCCGAGGCGGGACAGACAGCGCTGCTCGAACGCCTGGGGGCGGACCTGAAGCGGGTGGGAGAGGACGTCCCGGCCGGCCCGCAGGCGGGGCTGTCGGTGATTGAAGATGCGCCCGGGCATTACCTGGAGGCCGTGGAGCGCATCAAGCGCTACATCACCGAGGGGGATGTCTTCCAGGTCAACCTGTCGCGGGCCTGGCGGGGGTCGCTCCCGGCCGGCGTGGGCCCGGCCGATCTCTACGCGCGCCTGCGCCGGGCCAATCCGGCACCGTTCGCCGGTCTCGCCGTGTTGCCCGGCGGGGCCGTCGTGAGCTCCTCGCCCGAGCGCCTGGTCCGGGTGCGCGAGCGGGTGGCCGAGACGCGCCCGATTGCCGGGACCCGCCCGCGCGGCGCGGACGCCTCGGGCGATGCCGGGCTCGGCGCCGAGCTGCTGGCCCACCCCAAGGAGCGCGCCGAGCACATCATGTTGATCGATCTGGAGCGCAATGACCTCGGCCGGGTCTGCCAGCCGGGGACCGTGGAGGTGAACGAGCTGATGGTGTTGGAGAGCTATGCCCACGTCCATCACATCGTCTCCAACGTGCGCGGGCGTCTGCGCCCGGAGGTCACACCGGGCGAGGTTATCCGCGCGACGTTTCCCGGCGGCACCATTACCGGCTGCCCGAAGGTGCGCTGCATGGAGATCATCGCCGAACTCGAGGGCGAGGCGAGGGGCCCTTATACCGGATCCATGGGATACTTGAACCTCGACGGCGACCTGGACCTCAATATATTGATACGCACGCTCAGCATGGACCAGTCGCGCCTGAGCCTTCGGGCCGGGGCCGGCATCGTCGCCGATTCCGACCCGCAGTCCGAGCTCGAGGAGACCCGGGCCAAGGCACGGGGTCTGCTGCTGGCACTGAACGCGGACGAGTGAGGCCGTAATGCGCGATTCGGCGATGCTCATCGACGGTGTCCCGGCCACTTCGCTGCCGGCCAGCGATCGCGGCCTGCACTACGGTGACGGCCTGTTCGAGACGGTCGCGGTGGTCGATGGCCGCCCCGTCCTGTGGCCCGAACACCGGGCGCGCCTGGACGAGGGCTGCCGGCGCCTGGGGATCCCCGTGGCGCCGCCCGACGCGCTCGATGCGGAGGTGGCCGCCCTGGCCGAGGGGCAAGGCCGGGGCGTTATCAAGGCGATCGTCACGCGGGGCAGCGGCGGGCGCGGCTACCGGCCGCCGGCCGAGCCGCGCGCCAGGCGCGTGGTCGCCCGACATCCCTGGCCGGACTATCCGACCCGGTGGCGTGAACAGGGCGTGCGCGTGCGGGTGTGCGCCACGCGCCTGGGCCGCAACCCGGCCCTGGCCGGGCTCAAACACCTCAACCGGCTCGAGCAGGTGCTCGCCCGCGCCGAGTGGTCCGACCCCGACATGGCCGAGGGGCTGATGTGCGACGAGGCGGGCCGGGTCATCGAGGGCACGATGAGCAACGTATTTTGCGTCTCGCACGGCGTAGTGCGAACCCCGCAATTGTCAGCCTGTGGGGTCGCTGGCATCATGCGCGCTCAGTTGCTGCGCCTGGCCGATGAGGCGGGGCTGGCGACGCAGGAGATGGACCTGTCGCTGGCCGCGCTCGCACGGGCGGATGAAGTCTTCGTCTGCAACAGTCTCATCGGCCTGTGGCCGGTGCGCGAGCTCGACGGGCGCGCACTGACGCCCGGGCCGGTGACCCGCGCCCTGGGCGAGCGCCTGCGGGCGGTGTGGTCGTTGTAGGCGGCGCAACGTGCGGTCGGGAGCGGCGGAGTGGATATGCGAGCTGTCATCTACAAATCCATCGCGGTGGCGCTGCTGGTCGGCGTCCTGGGCGGTGCCTGGTTGTGGACGGGCTATCGGGACTTTGCCCGCGAGCCGCTCGATGTCGGCGAGCCCGGACTGCACCTGGTGGTCAAGCCCGGCATGAGCCTGCGCCGGGTCGCCGACGAGCTGCACGCCCAGGGCGCGCTGAAGCATCCGCGCTTGCTCGCCTGGATGGCGCGCTGGCGGGGCGTGGCCGACCGGGTCAAGGTCGGGGAATACCACATCCAACCCGGCACGACGCCGAGCCGGCTGCTCACCATGCTGGTCGAAGGGCGCGTCATACAGTACTCCCTGACCCTGGTCGAGGGCTGGGACTTTCGCCAGGTCATGGACGCCATCGACAGCAATCCGCACCTGAAGCACGAGCTCAAGGGCCTGAGCGCGGCGAAAATCATGGCCCGCATCGGACACCCCGGGGAGCACGCCGAGGGCCGGTTCTTCCCCGATACCTATCACTTTCCGCGCGGCACCACGGACGTGGCCTTCCTGCAGCGGGCCTATCGCGACATGCACGAGCGCCTGATGCATCAATGGCAGGGACGGGCGGTCGGCCTGCCGTATAAAAAGCCCTATGACGCGCTGATCATGGCCTCGATTATCGAGAAGGAGACGGCCCTGCCCAGCGAGCGTGAAAAGATAGCCGGTGTGTTCGTGCGCCGGCTCGAAAAGGGGATGCGCCTGCAGACCGACCCGACCGTGATCTACGGCCTGGGACCCAAGTTCGACGGCAACCTGCGCCGGCGCGATCTGGCGCACGACACGCCTTACAACACGTATATGCACAAGGGCCTGCCGCCGACCCCGATCGCCATGCCGGGCCTGGCCTCCATTCACGCGGCGCTGCACCCGGCGCCCGGCAAGGCCCTGTACTTCGTGGCACGCGGCGACGGCAGTCACCAGTTCTCCGACACCCTCAAGGAACACGACCGGGCGGTGATCAAATACCAGCTCAACGGACATGCCCGGTCGTTTTCTTCCTATAATGGCAAGCACGACACCCATGACGACAAGGACAGCGCCGCCAAACCATGACCAGCGCAGCGGCCCGCCAGGGGCCTGACAGATTGGATCGGCCCCAGCGCCCGGCAGGGCGCCGATGAGCGGGCGTTTCATCACGGTCGAGGGCATCGAAGGGGTGGGCAAGAGCACCAATCTTGCCTTCGTACGCGATCGCCTGGCCGCCCTGGGCCAGCCCGTCATCGTCACGCGCGAGCCGGGGGGAACCGAGCTCGGCGAGGCGATCCGCGGCCTGCTGCTCGACCATCGCAATACGGCCATGAGCGACGATACCGAGTTGCTGCTCATGTTCGCCGCCCGCGCCCAGCACCTGGCCGAGGTGGTGCGCCCGGCCATGGCGCGCGGCCAATGGGTCCTGTGCGACCGTTTCACGGATGCCACCTACGCCTACCAGGGCGGTGGGCGCGGCACGGCCCGCGAGCGCATCGCGGCCCTGGAGCAGTGGGTGCAGGAGGGGCTGCGCCCGGACCTGACGCTCCTGCTCGACGTGCCGGTGGAGCTCGGCCTGGAGCGGGCGGGCCGGCGGGGCGAGCTGGACCGCTTCGAGCGCGAACGGGCCGATTTCTTCGCCCGGGTGCGGGAGGCCTACCTGGGCCTGGCCGAGGCCGAGCCCGCGCGTTTTCGCGTCATCGACGCCAGCCGGCCTCTGGAGGCGGTCCAGGCGGAACTCGCCGAGGTGCTGGAGCGGACCGCGGCCGAATGGGGTACATCGGATGCGAGCGCCGGAGGCCGGACGTGACCCCGCTGCCCTGGCACGCCGCCGCCTGGGCGGGGCTCATCGAACGGGCCCGCGGCGAGCGCCTGCCGCACGCGCTGCTGCTCAGCGGCCCGCCGGGGCTCGGTAAGAGTCGCTTCGCCCGCGCCCTGGCGCAGGCCCTGCTGTGCGACAGCCCGCGCGGCGACGGCAGCGCCTGCGGGCAATGCCGGGCCTGCACGCTGTACGAGGCCGGGACCCACCCCGACGTGCTGACGCTCGGCCCGGAGGAGCAGGGCAAGGCCATCCGCGTCGACCCGGTGCGGGCCCTGGCCTCCGCCCTGTCCCTGACCGCGCAGTACGGCAGCCGCCGGATCGTCATCATCGAGCCGGCCGATCGGCTCAACGCGGCCGCGGCCAACAGCCTGCTCAAGACCCTGGAGGAGCCCCCCGCCGGGGCCCTGCTCCTGCTGGTCACGGCGCGGCCCGCCGCGCTGCTGCCCACCATCCGCAGCCGCTGTCAGACCATCCCCTTTACCGCGCCGGCCCGTGACATGGCCGAGGGCTGGCTGGCCGGGCGTATTCCGGGCGAGCTCGACCCGGGCCTGCTGCTGGATCTGGCCGGCGGGGCGCCGCTGGCGGCGCTGGCCCTGACCGAGGGCGAGACGCTGGAGGGGCGCCGGAGTATGCTCAAGGCCCTGTGCGGCATTGCCGCCGGCCGGCTCGACCCGGTGGGCGTGGCCGGCGACTGGCTAAAGGGCGGGCTCGAGATGCCGTTATACTGGCTGTATAGCTGGGTCACGGATATGATCCGCCTGCGCTCGGTGGCCGGCTCGGGGGCAAACCCGCCCAGAATCGGAAACAGCGATCTGCGGGATGCTTTGCAAGGGCTGGGCGAGCGGGTAGACTTGAACTGGCTGTTTCGCTTTCACGACGCGCTGACCCAGGCCTTCCGGTTGTCGGGGGGGCAGGCCAACCCGCAGCTGCTGCTCGAATCGTTGTTGCTGCAGTGGGCCGAGGTCGCGAATAATTCGAACCGGGCGCGTCAGCCGAACGGAGCGCTATGAATACCAACGCCAAGCTGCCACCGCGTCAGGGTATCCTGTCCCTGACCATCAAGGACAAGAGTGCGCTGTACGCGGCGTATATGCCGTTCATCAAGAACGGCGGTCTGTTCATCCCCACCAACAAGAGCTATCACCTCGGCGATGAGGTCTTCATGCTGCTCACGCTCATGGAGGAGACCGAGAAGATCCCGGTCGCCGGCAAGATCGTGTGGATTACGCCCACGGGCGCCCAGGGCAACCGGGCCGCGGGTATCGGGGTGCAGTTCAGCGACCAGGACGGCGGCGCGGCGCGCAACAAGATCGAGACCTATCTGGCCGGGGCGCTCAAGTCCGACCGGCAGACGCACACTATGTAGCGGCGCGTGGCGAGGAACGAGTAGCGGGGGTAAGAACGAAGCCTCGTTGCGTTTTCAATTCCGCAGCCCATCCACACCGTCTATCCGAATCCTGGCGACTCGCGACGCCCAATCCGTTACTGGCGAAAGCGGCGGCATTTGGCTATCCTACGCCCCGTCTCTAAATCCCCTCGCAACTCGCAACTGAACATCGAAGATGTTAATCGACTCCCACTGTCACCTGGACCGCCTGGACCTGGAACCCTTCGACGGGAAGATCGAGGGTGCCCTGGACGCCGCGCGCGAGCAGGGCGTCGGGCACATGCTGTGCGTGTCCATCGACATGGACAATTTCCCCGCCGTGCTGGATATCGCCCGTCGCTTCGACCAGGTCTCGGCCTCGGTGGGGGTGCATCCCGAGGCCCAGGGGGTGCGTGAGCCCGATGCCGACGAGTTGGCCGAGCTCGGTGCCGATCCGCAGGTGGTGGCGATCGGCGAGACCGGCCTGGATTACTTCCGCTGCGAGGGCGACATGCAGTGGCAGCACGAGCGCCTGCGCCGGCACATCGCGGCGGCGCGGCGCACCGGCAAGCCGCTCATCATCCACATGCGCGAGGCCACCGAGGATACGCTGCGGATCCTGCGCGAGGAGGGGGCCGGCGAGGTCGGCGGTGTCATGCACTGCTTCGTGGAGGACTGGGCGGCGGCCAAGGCGGCCATGGACCTCAATTTCCATATCTCGTTCTCGGGCATCGTGACCTTTCGCAGCGCAGCCCAGCTCAAGGACGTCGCCGCGCGCATGCCCGCCGACCGGATACTCATCGAGACCGACTCCCCCTATCTGGCGCCGGTGCCGCTGCGCGGGCGCAGCAATCAGCCGGCCTATGTCCGCCACGTGGCCGAACACGTGGCCGAGCTGCGCGGCAGCTCGCTGGAGGCGATCGCCGAGCTGACCACGCGCAACTACGTCGCTCTGTTCGGCGCGCTGCCGCACGCCGCCGCCTCGGCCTGAACCGCGGGCACGCCGCGACACCCGACTCGTCTCAGCTCTCGTCCTGCAGGGGGGCGACCTCGCGCGGGCGCCGCTCACTATCGATGGCGACGTAGCTCAGGCGCGCCTCGGCCACGTGTTCGGTCTCCAGGTGACCGCGCTCTCGTTCGGCGTAGGCCTGGACCTCGACCACCATCGAGGTATGGCCGACGCTGACGACTTTCGAATAACAGCTGACCAGGTCGCCGACGAAGACCGGCTTGATGAACTGAAAGCTGTTCACCGCGACGGTGACGATGCGCCCGCGGGCATGTTGATAGGCGGCGATGCTGCCGGCGATATCGACCTGCGACATGAGCCAGCCGCCGAAGATGTCGCCGGCGGCGTTGGTGTCGGCCGGCATCGCCAGGACCCGGATGGCGGGTTGGCGCTCCGGCAGCTGGGCGTTGTCAGTGTCCGGCATACAGTTCCTCGATGCGGTTGCGGTATTGCTCGAACAAATAGTCCCGGCGCAGCTTCATGGTCGGGGTCACCAGCGCGTTTTCCACGGTCCACGGCTCCAGGCTTATGGCCGCGCGACGTATGACCGCGTAGCCGGGAAACCGGCTCAGGCGGGCCGTGACGCGCTCCAGCACCGCTTGTTCGACGCGCGGGTCATTCAGGCTGTCGCGGCCGTCGGGATCCAGACCGAGCCGCGCGGCCAGAGTAAGCCAGCCGTTGGCGTTGAGCACGATGAGCGCGCCGAGAAAGGCCCGGCCTTCGCCGATGACCATGATCTGGTCGATCAACGGGTCGGCCGCGATCGCCTGTTCGAGATCGGACGGGGCGACCTTCTCGCCGTTGGCCAGGACGATGATCTCCTTGAGGCGGCCGGTGATATAGATGTGGCCGCGTTCGATGCGGGCCTTATCGCCGGTGTGCAGCCAGCCGTCGGGATCGACCATGGCATCGGTGGCCGGCGGATTGTTCCAGTATCCGAGCATGACGTTCGGCCCGCGCACCTGCAGCTCGTCTTGGGCGCCCAGGCGTACCTCGACCGCCGGCAGCGCGGCGCCGACGCTCGCCGGCTCGTTGTCCTCCAGGCGATTGACGCTGATGACCGGACTGGTCTCGGTCAGGCCGTAACCCTGCGCGATAGGCACTCCCAATCCGATGAAGGTGCGCGCCACCTCGAAGGGCAGGGGAGCGCCGCCGCTGATGGCCACGCGCAGTCGTCCGCCCAGGCGCGCCCGGATCTTGCGCGCCACGAGCCGGTCGAGCAGCGGCCACGCCAGCAGGCCGGCCGACCAGCCCGCCCGTCCCTGGCCGTGGACAAAGCGCCGCCAGCCGATCGCCACCGTCCAGTGGAACAGCCGGCGTTTTAACACCGACTTCGCCAGTGCCTCGTGGATACCGTTGTAGACCCGCTCGAAGATGCGCGGCACGGTGACCAGCATGGTCGGTCGGATCGTTTGCAGATCGTTGGCGAGCTCGCCGATGGAACGGGCAAAGGCGACGCTGGCGCCGCCCAGAACGGGAATGTAATAGCCGACGGTACGCTCCAGCGTATGGGACAGGGGCAGGAACGACAGGAACACGTCGTCGGGGTAGAGCGCGATGTATTGCAGGCTCGTCCAGGCATTGGACAGCATATTGTGATGCGAGAGCATCACCCCCTTGGGCCGGCCCGTGGTCCCGGAGGTATACACGATGCTCGCCAGGTCGTCGGCGGCGATCGCCGGTTCCGCTGCGGCCTCCTCGGCGTCGGCCGCCGCGCCGCGGGCCAGCCAGGTCGCCGCGTCCACCATGCGCGCATCGGCCACGCCGGCGATGGCCTCGGGATTGGGGTCGAGCGTGACGATACGCTGCAAGGACTCGTTTGCCGCACAGGACTCGGCCAGGGCCTGGCATTGGCTGGTGTCCTCCACCAGCAGCAGGCGGACACCGGCGTCCTCGAGAATGAAGGCCACGTTGTCCGGCCGGTCGTTGGTATACAGCGGGACGACCACCAGCCCCAGGGCGAGCGCGGCCTGGTCGAACATGACCCACTCGCGGCAGTTGTGCAGCATGATCGCCACACGTTCGCCCGGCGCCAGCGACTCGCCGGCCAGCGCCGCGCGCCAGCGCGCCACCTCGCCGGCCATTTCGGCCCAACTGGTATCGACCCAGGCCTCGCGGCGGGCATCGTAGTGGCGGTAGGCGAGGCCAGTGGGGCTGCGCCGCACGCGCTCCTGGAACAGACCGGGCAGATGGCGCGCGGCGGCCGGGTCGATGTAGTCGGTGCCAGCGGCGGCGGCCCGGCGCATGGAGCTCAGTTCTCCGCCCCGTGCAGCGTACGCCAGCCCGGATCGGGCGCGAAGCGCTCGCCGTGGCGCTGCTTGAGCGCGGTGAGGGATTTTTCGAGCTGCACGCTGCCGCGCGTTTGCGCATAGTGCAGGGGTCCGCCGCGAAAGGGCGCGAACCCGGTGCCGTAGACGACGCCGGCGTCGACCAGATCGCCATCGGCCACCACGCCGTCGCGCAGACAGGCCACGGCCTCGTTCAACAGGCGCATGAGCAGGCGGTCCTGCAGGTCGTTCGGCGCGGTGTAGCTCTTGGGCGGCGCGGGCTTGACGGCCTGGCCCTTCTTGAATGCATAAAATCCGCCCCCGGATTTCTTGCCCTTGCGCCCGGCCTTGACCAGCCGGCGCAGGCGCTCGGGAACGGCCTCGTGCCCGTTGAGCATTTCGGCGACCGACAGGCACACGTCCAGGCCCACCGTGTCGGCCAGCTCGATGGGTCCCATGGGCATGCCGAAGTCGACCGCCGCCTTGTCGATGAGGCTCAGCGGTACCCCTTCGCCGGCGAGCGTGACCGCCTCCAGCAGGTAGGGCATGAGGATGCGGTTGACCAGGAAGCCCGGTGTGCTCGTCACCGGCAGCGGCAGGCGATCGATCCGGCGCGTGAAGGACGCGGCGCGCCGCGCCGCCTCGGCGTCGGTGGCCGGACCGTGCACGACCTCGACGAGTTGCATCTTGGCCACGGGGTTGAAAAAGTGCAGCCCGACCAGGCGCTGCGGGCGCTGCAGCGCCTGGCCCAGTTCCTCGAGAGGAATGCTGGAGGTGTTGGTGGCGAGCAGTGCATCGTCGCGCACCTTGGACTCGATGGCGCGGAACAAATCGCGTTTGGCCTCGACGTCCTCGAAGATCGCCTCGATGACCACGTCGGCACGGCTCAGACCATTGCCCTTGATGTCGGGCACGAGCCGGTCGAGCGCGGCCTGCACCAGCCGCGGCTGCTTGAGCCGCTTCGTGTAGAGCCCGTGGGCCCTTTGCAGGACCCGCGCAAGGGTCTCCTTGTTGTTGTCCTGCACCGTGACCGTCATGCCCTGCAGCGCGCACCAGGCGGCGATGTCGCCGCCCATCACGCCGGCGCCGATGACATGGACCCGATGCGCAGCGGGCGCCTCGTCCTGTGATTCGCTCTTGCCGAAGGACTTGAGCCGTTCCTGCAGCAGGAACACGCGCACCAGGTTTTGCGCGGTCTTGCCGACGATGAGTCGGGCGACCGAGGCCGCTTCGCCGCGCTGCATGCGCGCGGGGTCGTCGTAGTGTTCGCGCCACAGCTCGATCAAGGCATAGGGCGCCGGGTAATGGGCGCGCGGTGCACGGCGTGTGACGCTGCGTTCGAGGTACCTGGCGAGCAGGGGGCGCAGCCAGCGATGACTGGCCAGGCGCCGATACCAGCGCGGTCGGCGCGAGGGCGGCGGGGCGAGCAGGACTTGGCGCGCCGCGTTGTGCAGGTGACGCTCGGGCACCGTGTAGTCGACCAGGCCGATCTTGCGCGCGGCCCGTGCGCTGAGACTGCGCCCGGTCAGCATCGCGTCCATGGCCGCGGGCGCCCCGACGCGATCGATCAGGCGCCGCGTGCCGCCGAAACCGGGATGGATCCCCAGGCGTACCTCCGGCAGTCCCAGGCGCGTGCGCGTGCCCTGTTCGGCGATACGGTAGCGGCAGGCCAGTGCGAGCTCCAGACCGCCGCCGAGGCAGAAGCCGTGGATCAAGGCCGCGCTGGGGCAGGGCAGAGCGGCGATCTTGTCCATCACGCCCTGGCCGCGCTGGATCAGGGCCAGGGCGTCCTTTTCCTCGCTCAAACGGGTAAAGGCACTGACGTCGGCGCCGGCGATGAAGCCGTTCGGTTTGTCCGAGAGGAAAACGACGCCGCGCGGCCGGGCCCCGCTCAACGTGTCCAGCAGGACGTCGAGCTCGTCGATGATCTCACCGGTCAGCACATTCGTGCCGGCCCCGGCCCGGTCCAGGTGCAGCCAGGCCAGGTTGTCCTCGTCGGTCTCCAGGCGCCAATGTTTGAAATCGTTCTTATCGGCCATGGTCTCTACCCCTGTTCGCGTTCGACGAGCATGGCGCCGCCCTGGCCGCCGCCGATGCACAGCGTGGCGATCCCGCGCCGGGCCTGTTCGCGCGCCAACACGTGCAGCAGGTGCAGCACGATCCGCGCGCCGCTGGCCCCGACCGGATGGCCCAGGCTCACCGCGCCGCCGTCGACATTGAGCCGGTCCTGGTCCAGCGTGCCCACGGGCGAGCGCAGGCCGAACTCGTCGCGGCAGTAACGGCCGTCCTCCCAGGCGGCCAGGCAGGCCAGGACCTGGCCGGCAAAGGCCTCGTTGATCTCCCAGTAGTCGATATCCTCGAGCGCGTACTGGCCGCGCGTGAGCAGCGGCGTGCTGGCATGCACCGGACCCAGGCCCATCTGCGCGGGGTCGACGCCGGCCCACTGGCTGTCGACGATGCGGCCGATGACCGGCAGGTCGTAGCGCTGCACGGCCGACTCGCTGGCGAGCACGAGCATGGCGGCGCCGTCGGTGACCTGGGCGCTGTTGCCGGCGGTGACCTGTCCGAAGGGTTTGTCGAAAACGGGTTTCAGCCGGGCCAGGCGCGCCATGTCGGTATCGCGGCGCAGTCCGTCGTCGGCTTCATAGTAGTGGCCGCGGGTGTCGTAGAGGGTCTCGATTTCATCGAGCCGTCCGTTGTCCAGGGCCTCGGCCAGGCGTTGATGACTGCGCATGGCGAAGCTGTCCATGGCCTCGCGCGTGATACCGAAGCGGTGGGCGATCTTCTCGGCGGTCTGCCCCATGGACAAGCCGACCACCGGGTCGGTCAGCCCGCGCAGCAGCCCGATCACCGGCTTGAGGTGGTGCGGGCGCAGCCGGGCGAGCGCGCGCAGCCGGGCCCAGGCGCCGCGCGCGCCGTACCACTGACCGAGCCAGGCGACCATGGCCTGGCTGAGCAACACGGGGGCGTGGCTCATGGCCTCCACGCCGCCGGCCAGCACCAGCTCCGATCGCCCGTCGGCGATATCGTGCCAGGCGCTGTCCAGGGCCTGCATGCCCGAGGCGCAGTTGCGCTGCACGGTCCAGGCCGGCACGCGATCGCCGCAGCCCAGACGCAGCGCGACGATGCGCGCGATGTTGGCCTCGTCCGGACCGGGCATGACGCAGCCCAGGATGACCTGATCGAGCGCGTCGGGTTCGAAGGGCTGGCGGGCGAGCAGGGGGCGGGCCGCGCCCAACGCCAAATCCGCGGCGGCGAACGGGCCGGGCTTGCCGCGGGCCTTGAGGAAGGGCGTGCGGCTGCCGTCGACGATGAAGACCGGGCGGCGCGCGCTGGCGCGCGGGGTGTTCGAGGGGCCGGTCGAGTTTTTGGAGGCGGTCTTTTTGGCCGCGCTTTTCTTCGTGCCGGTCTTGGCGGCCGTCTTCTTGCCCGTCGCGGCGGTTTTCCTTTTTCGCGTCGTCTTCTTCTTGCCAGCGGCCTTCTTGGAGGAAGGCGCGGCGGGAGGCTCGCCGTTGGTTTCGGCCATGGTCAGGCTCCTTTACCGAAATCGGGTGGAAAGTCGTCGACCGCGATGACCTCGCGCCGGGCCTGGGCCGCGGCTTGTATGCGCTCGGCCTCGGCCTCGGTGAGAATCTCGTGCTCGCGCCCGGCGGCGATCAGCTCATCGAGCGTCGCCTCGCGTGCCAGGCGCCCGTGCAGCGCCTCGCGTACCTTGCGCTCCAGCGGCTCGGCGGCGATGACCTTGTTCAGGGCATCCTCCAACACGCCGAAGGGTTCGTTCAAGTCCTTCGGCAGGTACAGGCCGGCGGTCAGGCGATCGCGCGCCTCGGACGGCGTCAGCAGCAGCTCGGCGACTCGATGGGCCAGGTGATCGCTCGGCGGCGCGAAATGCCGGCCCAACGGGAAGACCAGCCAGCGCACGACCCAGGCCACGGGCCGGTTGGGCAGATTGCGCAGCAGGCCGTCGATGCGCTCCTGGATCTCGTGCAGGGCCTGGTCGCAGGCCCAACGCAGCAGCACCTCGTCCTCCTTGGGCCGGCCCTGGACCTCGAAGTGTTTGAGTGTCGCCGAGGCCAGGTAGAGCTGGCTGAGGACATCGCCCAGCCGGGCCGACAGGCCCTCGCGACGCTTGAGGCTGCCGCCCAGGACCAACAGCGCGGTATCGGCAAGCAGGGCGAACGCGGTGCTCATGCGCGTGAGCTTCTGATAGTAACGGCGCACCGGCCCGCGCCCCGGCGCGGATGAGAAGACCGCGCCGGTCAGCCCCAGCCACAGGGCGCGCCAGGTGTTGCTCAAGGTGAATCCCACGTGCGAGACCAGGGCTTGGTCGAAGGCCTCCAGGCCGCGCTGCGGGTCCTCGTCCCGGGCGGCTTCCATTTCGCGCAGCACGTAAGGGTGGCTGCGCATGGCGCCCTGGCCGAAGATGATCATGCTGCGGGTCAGTATGTTCGCGCCCTCGACCGTGATGCTGATCGGCAGCGCCTGATAGGTCCGCCCGATCGGGTTGCGCGGACCGAGGGAGATTCCCTTGCCGCCGAGCACGTCCATGGCGTCGTTGATCACGCGGCGCATCTGCTCGGTCAGGTGGTATTTGACGATCGCCGAGATCACCGAGGGCTTCTCCCCTCGGTCCAGGGCACCGGTGGTCAGCAGGCGGGCGGACTCCATCATGTAGGTGTAGCCGCCGATGCGGGCCAGTGCCTCCTGGACGCCTTCGAAGCGCCCGATAGGCAGGCGGAACTGGCGCCGGATGCGCGCATAGCCGCCCGTCAGCCGGCTGGCGAGCTTGCCGCCGCCGGTGGCCAGGGCCGGCAGCGAGATAGAGCGCCCGTCGGACAGCGATTCCATGAGCATGCGCCAGCCCTGGCCGACGCGCTCGGGTCCGCCGATGACCCAGTCCAGCGGGATGAAGACGTCCCGGCCCTGATTGGGGCCGTTCATGAACGGCACGTTCAGGGGCATGTGGCGCCGGCCGATGGTGATGCCCGGGGTATCGGTGGGGATGAGGGCGAGCGTGATGCCCCGATCCTCGGTCTCGCCGAGCAGATGGTCGGGGTCGTACAGCTTGAAGGCCAGGCCCAGCACCGTGGCGACGGGCCCGAGCGTGATATAGCGCTTGTCCCAGTTCAAACGGATGCCGAGGACGTCGTCCTGACCGTCGAAGCCCTGGCGGCAGACGATACCGTTGTCCGGCATGGCGCCGGCGTCGCTGCCGGCCTCCGGTCCGGTCAGCGCGAAGCAGGGGACCTCGATGCCCTTGGCTAGGCGCGGCAGGTAGTGATCCTTCTGGGCCTCGGTGCCGTATTCCATGAGCAGCTTGGCCGGGCCCAGGGAATTGGGAACCATCACCGTGACCGCCGCCGTGACACTGCGGCTGGCGACCTTCATGACCACCTCGGAATGCGCCAGGGCCGAGAATTCCAGCCCGCCGTACTGGCGCGGGATGATCATGCCGAAAAAGCCCTGCGCCTTGAGATAGTCCCAGGCCTGCGGCGGCAGGTCCTGGCGCACGTGCGTGATGTCCCAATCGTCGAGCATCGCGCAGAGCGTCTCCACCGGTCCGTTCAGGAAGGCCTGCTCCTCGTCGGTGAGCTTGGCCGCGGGCAGGCTGTGCAGCTTCTGCCAATTGGGTCGGCCGCGAAACAGTTCGCCGTCCCACCACACGGTCCCGGCGTCGAGGGCCTCGCGTTCGGTCTGCGACATCTTCGGCGTGACGCGGCGGAACAGGCGCAGCAGCGGGCCGGTGACCCAACGCTGGCGCCAGTGCCCGGCCACCCCGGCCGTTTTGACATCACTCATGCGCTGTGTACCTCTTGGTCTGTATCGGCCTCACGGGGCTCGCCGGTCTCGGCCGTTGGCTCCAATGGGCCCCTGGTGAGGGCCCGGGACAGCGCCCTGAGCAGGTTGACCTGCTGGGGCTGCACGGGCGACGCCCGTTCGGCGTTCAGGGCCTGGCGGGCGCGTGGGAAACGGCGCCCGGCCGCCGGCGTCGTCGGCTCGCGGGTGACGGCCGATGTGTTGAGATCGCCCTCTGGCGGCTCGTGCAGATAGCAGTCGTTGATGTCGTTGCAGTATTCGTCGATGTTGCCCCAGGGCAGGCGCTGGTAGATGGAGATATCGTCCAGGCCGAAGAAGGGGTATTTGATGATCTCGAAGTAGGGCGAGTAATCGAAGTCGCGCGGCGTGAACAGGCGCGGGTTGCGCTTGTAGAGGTGGATCTTGCCGTCGCCGCGGCGCTCGACGAAGGGCAGTACCGGGAAATGCACCGCGCCGAAGGCCTCGCCCAGCATGGAGGAGCACACCGTGCGCGTCGGTTGGCCGGCATTGCGCTCGAACAGGCTGGAGCGCCAACGCCGCGGCAGGAAGGCCCAAAAGGGAAACATGAAGCGCGCCAGGTCGAGCAGTTGACGCACGTCATAGCCGGTTCCCAGGCGCGCGACGGCAAAGGCGATGACCTTCTGGGCATCGGTGTGGGCCAGGCCCTTGGGGCGGCAAATGCGCAGGTGCTCGCCGCGGTATGTGCCGAGCGGGTGCACCACGGTGCCTTCGCCGAGCAAGGCCTCGATGATCAACGGCTCCTGCGGATCGCCGTCATAGTGCTCGCGCACGCTCGTCTGCAGTTCGGGGTCGCGTATATCGTACAGACGCCCGATATACAGCGCGGCGTGCGTCCAGGGCGACTGGGTGATGAGCTTGATGACCTCGGAGACGCGGCTGCGGCCCTCGACGAGAATCACGTCGCCCGGGCGGACTTCATAGCACAGACGGTCGAAATCGTAGAGCAGGGCGTCATCGGCCTCGTGCAGCTCCTTGGTGAGCCAGCGCGTCAGCCAGGCCCCTAAGCGCGATTTCAAACCCAACGCCATCTTGCCTCCTTTGCCGATGGAGCGACTCGCACCGCCCTGGCCTCCCGCCCGGCACGGCGATCCTCTATCTCTAAATCTAGTCCCGCCTCCCGCCTTTATCTATAGTTAGCGGCCTTGGCCTGCATTCCTGGACCATGAGACCGGGAATATCACTCCCCGCCGCGCTCGGCCAAGGCCACCGCCCGGTCGATGACCTCCAGGGGCGTGTAAAAATGCGGTGAGAAGCGCACCCCGCCGCCGCGCTTGGCGCACATGACGCCCCGGGCCATCAGCCGGTGATAGAGGTCCTCGCTGTCGATGCGCCGGTGGCGGAAGGTGACAATACCGGCAAAGCGCCCGGGCCGGGTATCGCCGGTCAGGCTCAGGTGCTCGCTGGCCTCGACCGCCGCCATGACATGGCGCGAGCGTCTCAGGAGCTCGTCCTCGACGGTCGCGGAGCCGACCTCGCGCAGCAAAGAGACGCTCGCATCGAGCGCGTGGATGCACAGCATGTTCGGACTGCCGCACTCGAAGCGGCGGGCATCGGGCGCCGGCGACCAGTCGCGCCGGTCGAAGTCCTCGGCATGCTCGACCATGTGCCAGCCGAACTGGTGCAGACGCAGGCGTTCGCGCAGCCCCGGGCGGCAGTAGAACAGGGCCAGGCCTTCCGGGCCGAGCATCCACTTGTGGCCATCGGCCATGAGAAAATCCACCTGGCTGGCCTGAACATCGACGCCGACCGCGCCGACGCTCTGGATGGCATCGACGCAGAACAGGACATCGCGCTCCCGGCACGCCTTGCCCAAGGCGGCGAGGTCCAGGCGCAGGCCGCTGGCATACTCCACCGAGCTGATCGCCAGCACGCGCGTGCGCTCGTCACAGGCGGCGAGCAGGGCGGCCTCCGGGCCGTCGTCGGCGTAGAGATCGACCTGGCGCACCTCGACGCCCGCCGGCTCGAGCGATTCCCAGACGATGCGGTTGGACGGAAACTCCTGGTCGCTGGTGACCACGTTGTCGCCGGCCTGCCAGGGCAGGCCGTGGGCGACCACCGACAAGGCCTCCGAGGTGTTCTTGAGCAGAGCGATATCCTCGCCGGCCGGTGCGTTGATCAGCGCGGCCAGTTGGGCGCGAAGGCGACGCTCGGTCTCCAGCCAGCGCAGGTAGCCCTGCGAGCCGCGGCTCGAGCTTTCCTCGGCGAAGGCGCATACCGCATCGCGGGTGCGCGTCGGCCAGGGCGCGACGGCGGCGTGATTGAGGTAAAGCACGTCGCCATCTAGCATAAATTCGTTTTTAATCAGATCGCTATCTAACATTATTAAACTTCTTTCTACCTGTGGGAAATTTGCGTGCGGCGGGTCCTCGGAACCGGGACCATCACCATAGCAAACGATCGACCGGGACCGGTTGGCCCCGTCTCGCGGCGCCGGCCCGGCGGACGCGAACGAAACGGCGCGCGCTGTCGCCGAGCTTGTCATCGCTGAAGCGCTCGTTTAGCGTGACAGGCATCATGCGCCGCGCCAACCATTTATTAGGCATCACGATTGTGTGCCTTTGTCTGTTCGCCGTCGGTATCGTCGGCGCGCCGGCGGTGGCCGCCGAGGCCGGCGATGCCAAGACGCTGCGCCGCGAGCTAGACCAGCTGCGCCATCAGGTCGAGGCGCTGCAGGACCGGGTCGACGAGGTCCAGGCGCTCAAGGAACGCATCCGCAAACTGCAGAGCGAGCTGGATCGGCTGCGGGCCGCGCAGGCGGGGCAGGGGGGCGATGTCGCGGCCAAGGAGGCCGCCTCCGAACCCAAGACCAAGAAAAAGCCCCAGGGCGTGAAGTTCGGCGGGGCACTGCGGTTCAATTACAGCTGGAAGGATTACTCCGCGGGCGCCAAGACCCGCCGGGGCGATGCCGGCCTGGATATCTTCCGCATCAATGCCGACGGCAAGATCGACGACATCATCGTCTCGGCCGAGTATCGGTTCTATCCCTACATGAATACGATCCACCACGGCTGGATCGGTTACGACTTCGGCGGCGGCAATCAGATCCAGGGCGGCATCACCAAGGTTCCCTTCGGTCTGTTGCCTTACGCCTCGCACAACTACTGGTTCGGCATCCCGTTCTATATCGGGCTCGCGGACAACTACGACACCGGTGTGAAGTACGTCCACGACCGCGGCCCGTGGAACGCACAGTTGGCCTTTTTCAAAAACGGCGAGCTCGGCGATGCGACCAACCTGGAGCGCTATTCCTACGACCCGGTGGCCGTCGGCGCGGCCCGCAACGAAAAGACCAACACGGTCAGTGCGCGGCTGGCCTACACGATAGGTAAGGGCACCCAGTGTCATCATGAGCTCGGCGCCTCCGGCCAATGGGGCGAGCTGTACAACCGCGACACCAACGACACCGGCCATGACTGGGCGGCGGCGGGGCATCTGGACAGCCGCTGCGGTCGCTGGAATTTCCAGCTCGAACTGGGACGCTACGAGTACCATCCGCGCAATCCGGCGGGTGTGTCCGACAGTACCGTCACCCTCGGCGCCTATCTCGGCAGCTTTCCGATCGCCGCCCGGGCGAAATTCGCGGTGGCCAATGTCGCGTATGTGTTTCCCGTGAACGCTCCGCATATCAAACAGGTCACCTGTTACAATGACTTCAGCATGCTCGACAAGGACGAGGCGGGCGCCGCGAAATCCTATCTGAACACGACCGGTTGCGGCGTCGGGATCGGGCCGACATTCACCTACATCGACATCATTCGGGGCAAGAACATGATCTACGTCGGCAACGGCTCGCTGGCCGGCGGCGGCAGCAATGACTGGAACACCCGCGTGAATATCAACATCGGTTATTACTGGTAGGCTCCGATGCAGCGGGATAGGGGATCGAGCGTGAACCGTATGCAATTTTTTCTCTGCGCGCTACTAGCCCTGGTGACATGGGTGCCCGCGGCCCGCGCGGACAACGACCTCACCTTCGTCTCGTGGGGCGGGGCGTACACGCGCAGCCAGATGCTGGCCTTCGTGCGCCCGTACGAAAAGAAAACGGGTACCTCGCTCAATGTCCTGGACTACGCCGGCGGCCTGAGTGAAATCCGCAACCAGGTGAGCTCGCTGAACGTGAAGTGGGATGTGGTCGACCTCGAGCTCTCCGATGCCATTCGCGGCTGTCGCGAGGGCCTTCTGGAGCGCATATCTGCGGAGCAGCTCGCGCCGGGGCCCGATGGCGAGCCTGCGGCGCAGGACTTCATCAAGGGCGGGCTGACGCCTTGCGCGGTAGGCACGGTCGTGTGGTCGACCGTCATTGCCTATGACACGCGCCGCTACAAGAATCACCCGCCGCACAGCCTGCGAGACTTTTTCGACCTCAAGCGCTATCCCGGCCGGCGCGGTATGCGCAAGACGCCCAAGGGCAATCTGGAGTGGGCCCTGATCGCCGACGGTGTGCCGCCCAGCCAGGTCTATGACCGCCTCAGCACGCGCCAGGGCCTGAACCGCGCGTTTTCCGTTTTGGATCGGATCAAACCCGCCATCGTCTGGTGGACCGCCGGCGCCCAGGCGCCGCGAATGCTCGAGACCGGCCGGGTGGCCATGACCACCGCCTATAACGGGCGCATCTACGACGCGGTCCAGACCCGTCAGGCGCCGCTGGGTATCATCTGGGAACACCAGATCTGGAATATCGACCTGCTGGCGATTCCCAAGGGCGACCCCAAACGCAAGCAGGCGCTGGATTTCATCCGGTTCGCCACGGCGCCGGCCCAGCTGGCGGCCCAGGCACGCTATATCCCGTATGGACCGGTGAGGCGTTCGGCCCTGGCGAGGGTGCCGGCCGACACCCGTCCGCACCTGCCAACCGCGCAGAGCGATTTCGGATCCTCCTTGCAGATCAACGCCGCCTGGTGGGCCAAACACTTCGAGCAGATCAACCAGCGCTTCCAGGACTGGCTGGAGCAGCCCGTGCAGGTGCC
>Ga0209918_1000383_pt1 | contig 29860 bp, 22 predicted proteins | sample SalPonD_shore_MG_FD_185712 | JGI IMG/M metagenome (GOLD analysis project Ga0209918, IMG submission 185712) | Salt pond soil microbial communities from South San Francisco under conditions of wetland restoration - Salt Pond MetaG... | ecosystem: Environmental > Aquatic > Marine > Intertidal zone... | reverse complement strand
GATTCGCCGCAGTTGAGACACGTCATACACCCATCCATCTTGATCATGGCCTTGGTGTTGCACTTGGCGCACAGCTGGGCCCCGGCCGGGAAGTCACTGCTGGCATCGTTGGCCTCGGCGGTCTTGGCGGCGCCTTCGAACTGGGCGCGTTTTTCCTCGATGAGCTTTTTCTGGTGCTCGTCAAGCGAATCGTCCTTGAGCAGGCCGATCATGCGCAGGTGGCATTCGATGGCATCGCCGATCTCGGCGACCAGGGAGGGCATGTATTTGCCGCCCTTCTTGAAGTAGCCGCCTCTGGGGTCGAACACGGAGCGCAGCTCCTCGGTGAGGAAGGTGACGTCGCCGCCCTTTCTGAACACCGCCGAGATGATCCGCGTCAGGGCCACAATCCACTGGAAGTGGTCCATGTTCTTGGAATTGATGAAGATCTCGAACGGGCGGCGCAGTTCGTGTTCGGTGCCCTGGTTCAAAATGACGTCGTTGATGGTCACGTACAGGGCGTGCTCGGACAGCGGCGTCTTGATCTTGTAGGTCGAGCCGAGCAGCATCTCGGGCCGCTCGAGCTTCTCGTGCATCTGGATGACGTCGGCGCTGGTGTCGATCGCCTCCAGCTTGGCGGCCGCCTCGGTCTTGGCGTCTTGTTCTTCCTTGACCACCGCGTAGTCGGTGATGCTCTTTTCTATCTTGATTGCCATGTTCGTCTCTCCCGTCGGATGACTGGGTGATGTTGTTCCCGGGTTCGCCTCAGAACTTGCCGTAGTAGCCTTCCTTGAGGGCGTCGTAGAGGTTGGCGGCGGTGTGGATCTCGCCGTCGTATTCGATCTCCTCGTTGCCCTTGACCTCGACGACGTTGCCGTCGTCCAGGGTGAAGCGATAGGTCGTGTTCTCCAGGTCCTTCTCCTTGACCAGCACGCCCTGGAAGGCCTCCGGGTTGAAGCGGAAGGTCGTGCAGCCCTTCAGGCCCTGGCCGTAGGCGTACAGGTAGATGTCCTTGAAGTCCTCGAAGGCGTAGTCCGTGGGGACATTGGCCGTCTTGGAGATCGAGGAATCCACCCACTTCTGCGCGGCGGCCTGGATGTCGACGTGCTCCTTGGGCGTGATGTCCTCGGCGGTGATGAAGTACTCGGGCAGCTCCTCGTCGGCGTTCTCGGTGACCGGCAGGGCCTTGGGGTTGACCAGGGCGCGGTAGGCCAGCAGCTCGAACGAATAGACGCCGACCTTCTCCTTGGATTTCTTGCCCTCGCGGATCACGTTGCGGAAGTAGTGATGGGCGAACGAGGGCTCGATGCCGTTGGAGGCGTTGTTGGCCAGCGACAGCGAGATGGTGCCCGTGGGCGCGATCGAGCTGTGGTGCGTGAAGCGCGCCCCGGACTCGGCGAGATTCTCGACGAGCTCGGCATCGAACTGGCCGACCTGCTGCATGTAGCGGCTGTACCTGGCGTGCAGGACCTTGCCCTTGACCGTATCGCCGGCCTTGTAGCCGTCGCGGGCGAGCTCGGGGCGCTTGCGCAGGTGCTCGGGCGTGATCTCGAAGTCCTGGTCCATGATCGGGGCCGGGCCCTTCTCGCGGGCCAGCTCCAGGGCCTCGCGCCAGCCGGACAGGGCCATCTCGCGGGCGACCTGCTCGGTGAACTCGACCGAGTCCGGCTCGCCGTACTTCATGCGCAGCATGGTCAGCGTCGAGCCCAGGCCCAGAAAGCCCATGCCGTGGCGGCGCTTGTTCATGATCTCCTCGCGCTGCTCGCCCAGCGGCAGGCCGTTGATCTCCACGACGTTATCCAGCATGCGGGTGAACACGCCGACCACCTCGCGGTACTCGTCCCAGTCGAAGTGGGCCTTGTCGGTGAAGGGCTCGCGCACGAACTTGGTCAGGTTGACCGAGCCCAGCAGGCAGGAGCCGTAGGGCGGTAACGGCTGCTCGCCACACTGCCCTGTCACCAGGCCGTTGAAGATGACGGTATTGTGATCGGCCTGCGTGGTGTCGAACACCGGCTCGCGGCCCATGTACGTAATCGACGCAACCTTGCTCAGGAATGACTGAGTCTTGCGCAGCACCTTGTCTTTGGCCCATTCGCGATAGCGGTCGTTCTTGTAGTCGAGCAGGAAGCCAACCTCGTCCATGAACCGATCGCGCGACTCGCCGTCGATGATCAGCTCGTAGTCGGCCTGGCACTGATAAGCCTTACTGCCACCCTTGCCATCGGGCAGGAACCGCTCGCCAGCGGCGCGGCGCGCGTGAATACGGCAAAAGACGCCGAAATTGGCAAGCAGCATCTGTACGTCCTTGAGTAGGCCCTCGCGGCTCGAGGCGAGGCGCACAGAGCAGCTCTGGCTCTTGCCGGAGATGTTGACCGTACCGTCGGACTGGAACAGGCCGCGCAGGTAACCCTTGACGCAGTCCTCGGAGCCGCGCCAAACGACCTCGGGCACGCGCAACTTGCTGGATCGCGTAAAACCATAATGCTCCAGCACGCCGGCCAGCAGGACCGAGCGGATGAAGACGTGGTTGCGGTCGGGCACCGCCACCGGCGAGACCTCGTAGCCGCGCGCGGTCCTTGCCGTGCCAGCAATCAGCGTATTGACGTAGTCGCTCACGGCGGGCGCCAACTCCCGATCAGCGCCCCAGAAATTGACGATCGCCGCTTCCTTGCCCTGACCACGGTTGGTGAAATGGCCATCGCCGGCAATCAGGCCAAGCAGCGTACCGAGCTTCCCGTTACCCTCGGTCCCGAACTGGCCCTTGCCCGACTGAACCAGAAGCCGGTCGCCGACCTGCAGCTCGCGCAGCGGGATTTTTCCCCGCTCGGTATAAAAGTCGTGCCACTCGGTGGCCTTGATCTCGTAGCCGTCGTCGGTGACCACACGGTAAACGTCGGCATCACGCGCGGTCATGAAGGCCGGCACCGCCGGGCGAACCTGCGTGCCGCGCTCGCCGGTATCGAGCGCACGGTTATCGACGGTCACCTCGAGCGGCGCGCCCGTAGCGCACAACTCGCCGATCGGAATGAGCCCCCGGCGGGTATGCAGGCGGGTATCGGCCGTCACACACGGGTTGGTGGCCCGGATGTTCTCGCAGAACCAGTTGTTGTTCATCTCATTGACCTTGTCGATGAGGATGAAGCCCGGCTCGGCGAAGTCGTAGGTGGCCGTCATGATCATGTTCCACAGATGACGGGCCTTGAGGGTGCGGTAGACCTTGCAGGCGACCAGGCCGGCGCCGTTGGTGACGTAGCCGTCCTTCTTGGGCCATTCGCGCCACACGACCTCATTGGCGTCGGCGAGATCGACATCGCCGGCCTCCTTCTCACTCATCGGGAAGGCGAGCTGCCAGTCGGTGTCGTTCTTGACCGCCTCCATGAACTCGGCGGTGATCAGCAGCGACAGGTTGAACTGGCGCAGGCGGCCGTTCTCGCGCTTGGCGCGGATGAAGTCCATGACGTCGGGGTGGCCGACCTCGAAGGTGGCCATCTGCGCGCCGCGCCGACCACCGGCCGAGGAGACGGTGAAGCACATCTTGTCGTAGATATCCATGAACGACAGCGGCCCGGAGGTGTAGGCGCCGGCACCCGAGACGTAGGCGCCCTTGGGGCGCAGCGTGGAGAACTCGTAGCCGATGCCGCAGTTGTGGATGACCATGAGGCCGTTTTCGCCGGCAAGATAATTATGGTGCTTCTCGACGGTGAAGTCGTAGAAGGTCTCGCCGATGTCCAAACGGCGGCGCACCGTCTCCACCGGGCGCAGGGTGCGCGCTAAGTCGATCAGCTCGCCCAGGTTAGGGAAGCGCGCCTGCCAGCGATCGAGCCAGATGCGGCTGACGGCCTCGCGGCGGTGATAGCCGTGATAGAAACCGAGGCCCTGACGCTCGGTGTGATCCAGCCGCTCGCATTCGCCGGCCAGGGCCTCGCGCAGCGCCTCGGGCATCACATAGCGGTCGTACTGGCCGGACTGGCTGGCGTGCTTGCGGATGCGCTCGCGCTTGCCGCTGTCGGCCATGTACTCGGCGACGCGGGCGAGGAAGGCCGAATCGGAGATCTTGAGCATGGCGCCGCCGCAATCGCGGATGGTGTTGCCCTGGTAGACGTGCTCGTGCGGGCGGCGCACGGTGATGGCGCCGTGTACGCCGAACAGGCCGAGCAGAGCCTTGAGCTGCTCGGCAAAGGCGTGGCTCTGTGTCGCAATGCTGGCGCTGCCGCGCTCGGTGCTGACCGTGCCGTCGGTGTCGATCAGGCCGGCCAGGAAGGGCAGGAAATGGCGCTCGGGATGTTCGCCGACCCAGACCGGCACCCGCAGGGTGTCGGTTTTCTTGCCAATCTGGTGGTCGATGAGCTCGGCGGCACGACTGGCATCGAAGCCGGCCAGCGTGTCATCCCACACCGGTGTGCCGGTGGAGGTGGCGGTGGCCATGACACGCGCCTGGGCGTTGCAGAAGCTGCGGAAAAAGTCCGCGTAGCGTTCCACGACCTCACGCTCGGCGGCGCGGATCTTGAAAACCAGGCGCTGGCCGGCAGCGCGCGCCTTCTCGGCCCATGCCCTGCGATTGGGTTTGTAGGCATACCGTTTTGGATAGGCGCTGCCATCGCCCAGGTGCGCCCCGGCGAACCAGGCCCGCAGCGACTCGGATTTATCGGCTTGCCAGGCAAAGGCATGGTGGACCAGAGCGTCGTCCTCGCGGACCTCGTCGGCGCGCACGTAAGTCAAACGCCCGGCGCGGTAGACGAGCACGGGATGTTTGATGGAGGTCTTCAGGGCAGTGCCGTTGGAGACGATCTCGATGTTCTCCGCGCGCGGGACGTGCGTGGTCAGGTGCTGTTCGATGCGGCGCATCTCGAACCGGCCGCGCTCGCGGTCATAGCACAGCATCCGCTCGTGGCACTCCTCGACCGCGCGCCGGGCGGTGACGACACCGTGCTCGGTGACGACCGTGGTGTCGGGTGCGACGCAGCCCGCCTTGAGCGTCAGGCCCGCCTCGTGGACCTTCTCCAGGATGTCGTTCATGGAGTCGCCCACGGTGCCCGAGACCGTGCAGTTGATGGTGGAGGTGGCCGGCTTGTGCTCCAGGGCGCCGGCGTTGGAGGTGATGCGCCCGGCGGGAATGGCCCCGCGGCGCAGCGCCCACAGAAAACGCTCGTACCAGTGCTCACGCTTGTCCTCTTCCTCCACGTCGGCCAGGGCCCGGGCCACCCGTTTATAGGTATCGTCGACGGTGGCGTCGATGATGGTCCCGTCCTTCGCCTTGAGGCGGTATTTCTTGTCCCAGATGTCGGCCGAGGCCTCCTGGATGGGGATATCGGTGTCGTGTTGGGTGACGGACTTCAGGTGGGCTGGCTTCATGGAATAAGGTTCCTCCCTCGTTCTTCTTTACGGCTTGGAAGAGGCGGCCAATGGCATCGTTGATTGGGTTTACCACGGCTCGTGCCGGCGGGCTGAGCGCTGAAATTACCGACACAAGATATTGTGATATCGATATAAGTTAGGCACTCGGCCGGGGTGTGTCAACCTGAATTGACGACTTTGTGACGATATATATTTTATCTATAAATCAATTACTTAAAAATTAATGCCGATGTCGTGCCGGAGCAGCAAAAAGGGCCGCCATGTTACGCGCGCCAACGCCAGACCACAATATATAGTGGTGCTAATATTCTCGCGAACGGCCAAACCGTGACGCCCGCCTCGCCGGGCAAGCCTATGTCTTTGTATTGATTGAGGCACCGGCCCGCCGCCCCAAGGACCCGGCGCCGCGCCCCTTCCCCCGCCCCGGACATCTTCCCTGATCAGCACCCCCATTGATCGGGCGCAACGACCCGCGTCCCCGGACTTGATAACGTCGCCAGCGTACACATATTCGCTAACAAGAGGGCGCGCAGTAGCGCGCCGCGCCACAACCAAGGAGGTGTCAGCCATGAGCATCGTACGCTACGAACCCTGGAACCTGCTGAACCAACTGCAGCGCGACATCGATACCGTGTTCGAGAACCGCCTGGGCCGCGACAACGGCGAGGGCGGGGCGATAGCCGCCACCAGCGACTGGACGCCGGCGGTGGACATCAAGGAGGAACAGGACCGCTACGTCATCCACGCGGACGTCCCCGGCGTCGACCCCAAGGACATCGAGGTCGACATGGAAGGCGGCGTGCTGACCATCAAGGGCGAGCGCGAGTCCGAGAAGAAGGACGAGCGCGAGGGCTACAAGCGCGTCGAGCGCATCCGCGGCACCTTCTTCCGCCGCTTCAGCCTGCCCGACACGGTCGACGCCGAGAAGATCAGCGCCAAGGCCAGGAACGGCGTGCTGGAGGTCATCGTGCCCAAGCACGAGAAGGTCCAGCCGCGCAAGATCAAGGTCGAGGGCTGACACGCCGCCCACCGGCGGCGTGTCCAGTATCGAGGAACGAGCAGCGAGGCGCGAGGAAGGCGCGGCGAGGCCCGTACACCGCGCCTCGCCGCTGCTCATTCGGACCTCGTTACTCGATACTCGCCACTCGTAACTCGTAACTCGTCAACGGCGAAGCTATGGAATTCAAGGACTACTACAAGGTCATCGGCGTGGCCGAGGACGCCACCCAGGATGAGATCAAGCGCGCCTACCGCAAGCTGGCGCGCAAATATCATCCCGACGTGAGCAAGGAGCCCGACGCGGAGGACCGCTTCAAGGAGGTCGGCGAGGCCTACGAGGTGCTCAAGGACCCCGAAAAGCGCGCCGCCTACGACAACCTGCGCCAGGGCGGCTACCAGTCCGGCCAGGAGTTCCACCCGCCCCCGGGCTGGGACGCCGGCTTCGAGTTCTCGGGCGGCGGCTTCACCGACGCCGACGCGGCCGGTTTTTCCGACTTCTTCGAGTCGCTGTTCGGGGCGGGCAGCCCCTTTGGCGGCGCCCGCGGCGGCTTTCGGGGCGCCGGCGCGCGGGCGGGCGGCGCGGGCTTTGCCATGCGCGGCCAGGACCACCACGCCCGCATCCAAATCGGCCTGGAGGACGCCTACCGCGGGGTGACACGCACCGTGACCCTGCAGGTGCCCGAGGTCGACGCCCAGGGCCGCGTTCACACCAAGCAGCACAGCCTGAACGTGAAGATCCCCGCCGGCATCACCGAGGGCCAGCAGATCCGCCTCGCCGGCCAGGGCGCCCCCGGCATGGGCGACGGCGGGCGCGGCGATCTGTACCTGGAGATCCAGTTCGCCCCCCACCCGCTCTACCAGGTCGAAGGCCGCGACGTCTACCTGACGCTGCCGATCGCCCCCTGGGAGGCGGCGCTCGGGGCCAAGCTCCAGGTCCCCACCCTCGGCGGGCCGGTGGAGATGAAGATCCCCGCCGGGGCCCAGTCCGGCCAGAAGCTGCGCCTGAAGGGCCGCGGCCTGCCGGGCAAGACACCGGGTGACCAGTACCTGATCCTCCAGGTGCGCACGCCCCCGGCCCGCAACGACGAGGACCGCGAGCTCTACGAGACCATGGCCAAGAAGATGAACTTCAATCCGCGCGCGGAGCTGGGCGCGGCCGCGGGAGGCTGAGATGGCTGGCAAGGAGACGAGCGTGCTCATGCTCGACGAGGAGCTGGTGTTCACCCTGCGCGAACTCTCGGGCAGCTGCGATCTGGCCGCCGAGGAGCTCATCGCCATGGTCGAGGAAGGCGTGCTCACCCCGCAGGGGGCGAGCCCGCGCGACTGGCGCTTCCCCGCCGCGGACCTCAGGCGGGTGCACACCGCCCTGCGCCTGCAGCGCGACCTGGGCGTGAACCTGGCCGGCGTCGCCCTGGCGCTGGAGATGCTCGAGGAGATGCAGGCGCTGCGGGCAAGGGTCAGGGTCCTGGAGCGGTTGCTGGATTAATAGGACGTGAGGGGTGAGGTGTCAGGTGTGAGGGGAAACCGCATTCGACGCCTCACACCTCACTCCTCACACCTTACGTCCCCCCGAGCCCGCCATTGGCGGGCTCGGGGGGAAAACAACCATTTTTTTGAACTTTCGTGCCGCGGGACCTGTCTGTGTATTTGTGTGAATTTGTGCGGGCAGGTCCTTTGCCGTAAGGGAGGACATGCCGATGAGCACCCTCAATGATATCCGCCGCGGGCTCGGCCAGGCCTGGGAGTCGTTGGCCGAGGGTTGGCAACAGCTGCGCGAACGGGCCGGTCAGGCCCTGACGAGGTTCAACCCCGTGCACCACGCGGGCGAGCTGCAGACCGCCGAGGACCAGGTCATGCACCGCGCCTCGCGCTGGGCCCTGCTGGCCGCCGAGGTCGAGGAACGCGACCAGGACATCGTCGTGCGCCTGGAGGCCCCGGGCATGGACCGCGACGACTTCGATCTGGCCGTGGTCGACGACACCCTGCTGGTCCGGGGCGAGAAACGGGTCCACCGGGAGAGCCATCCGACCGCCGGCGGGCGTCGTTATCACGTCATGGAATGCGCGTACGGTCGGTTCGAGCGCGCCGTGGCGCTGCCCGCACCCGTCGAAGACACCAAGGCGCAAGCCGGCTACCGCCGCGGCGTCCTGACCGTCACCCTGCCGAAGCGTGCCTCGAGCGCCCGGCGCCGCATCAACGTGGAGATTGGATAAGCAAATGAAACGTCTTTCCCGGATTATCGCCAGCGCCCCGCTGGTCCTGACCCTGTTTTTGAGCGCGGCGCTGGTGACGGCCCCCGCCCGCGCCTCGCTGCCCTCGGTCGACAGTCAGGGCCACCCCGTCCCGTCGCTGGCGCCCATGCTGCAGAAGGTCACCCCGGCGGTGGTCAACATCGCCAGTACCGGCAAGGTGCAGGTCAAGCAAAACCCGCTGCTCCAGGACCCCTTCTTCCGCCACTTCTTCAACGTGCCCCAGCAGCCTCAGGAACGTAAGACCGAGAGCCTGGGCTCGGGCGTCATCGTCGACGCCGAGCACGGCTACATCATCACCAACCACCACGTCATCGCCCACGCCAACAAGATCATGGTCACGCTGCGCGACGGGCGCCAGTTCAAGGCCAAGCTGATCGGCGACGACAAGGGCACCGACATCGCGGTCATCCAGATCAAGGCCAAGAACCTCACGGCCCTGCCGCTGGGCGACTCGCAGGGGCTGCGCGTCGGCGACTTCGTCGTGGCCATCGGCAACCCCTTCGGCCTGGGCCAGACGGTCACCTCGGGCATCGTCAGCGCCCTGGGGCGCACGGGCCTGGGCATCGAGGGCTACGAGGACTTCATTCAGACCGACGCCTCCATCAACCCGGGCAACTCGGGCGGCGCCCTGGTCAATCTCAAGGGCCAGCTGATCGGCATCAACACCGCCATCCTGTCGCGCAGCGGCGGCAACATCGGCATCGGCTTCGCCATCCCCATCGGCATGGCGCACACCGTCATGGAGCAGCTGATCAAATACGGCGAGGTCCACCGCGGACGTCTGGGCGTACAGGCCCAGGACCTGAACCCGAGCCTGGCCAAGGCCTTCGGCATTACCAGCCGCCACCGCGGCGCCGTCATCACGCAGGTCGTCTCCGGCTCGGCCGCCGACAAGGCCGGCCTCGAGCAGGGCGATGTCATCACCGAGGTCAACGGCAAGCAGGTGCGCGATGCCTCCATGCTGCGCCTGACCATCGGCCTGCTGCGCATCGGACAGGAGGTCGACCTCAAGGTCCTGCGCGACGGCAAGACGCACGACATCACCGCGCGCCTGAGCGCACCGAAGATGACCAGTGCCCCGGGCGGGAAGGTCAACCGCTACCTCGCGGGCTCCAAGCTCGCCGACATCAGCCAGGGCTCGCAGCTCTACGGCAAGGTCCAGGGCGTGCTGGTCAAGGACGTCGCCGGCGGCTCTCCCGCCGCCCAGGCCGGTCTGCGCCCGGGCGATGTGATCGTCTCGGCCAACCGCAAGCCGGTGAAGAACATCTCCCAGCTGCGCCAGGCCGTCAAACCCAACGGCAGCCTGCTGCTGAACATTCAGCGCGGCGACGGGGCGTTGTACCTGTACCTGCAGTAGGACGCAGGCCCGCCCGCCAGCGGCGGGCGGGCCGCGCCCGTTACAAGTTGGCAGTTGGCAGTTGGCAGTTGGCAGTTGGCAGTTGGCAGTTGGCAGTTGGCAGTTGGCAGTTGGCAGTTGGCAGTTGGCAGTTGGCAGTTGGCAGTTGGCAGTTGGCAGTTGGCAGCAAGAAGCTTAAATGCTTTTCTCTTTCTGACTACTGCCAACTGCCAACTGCGAACTCGCCCGCGGAGAGGGCGACACGGCCCATCGGTGAACGGAGGGTCCCTTCTCCCTTCGGGAGAAGGACAGGATGAGGGGATCGAAAGACATTTCCGTCGACGCGGCCGGCTCACCTCACCCCTCACGCCTCACCCCTCACCTCTTATTCTTTCTGCCGACTGCAAACTGCCAACTGCCAACTTCTTACCCCGCCTCTGCGTTGCGACGACCGGTCCCGAGCCCCCGCCGCGGCAGGCCCTAATGCCCTCGCCCCGCATAGGGGAATACTTGACTTTTTTACTCAGGAATCTATATTAGTGAATAACGATGCACTGAATTTAGGAGGTGCCCTATGACAGGACTTATTCCAGGCTTTCCGATGGACGGCGTGATCACCGTCAACCGGGTGATCCTGCGCCCCGAATACACCGTCGACGACCTGCAGGAGCGCGTCGCCGAGCTGTGCGAGAACGTCAAGACCTATCACTCGGACACGGGCTTCATCGGCGGCTTCGTCTCGCTGAACAGCGGGGCGATCTCCAACGAGGGCTCGAGCATCGGTCAGGCCGTGGAGAGCCCGATGAAGGACAAGGAGGCCCTGATCGTCACCTTCTGGCGCAGCTTCGAGGACCACGAGGCCTCGCACCGCAGCGAGACCTTCCAGCCGCTGTTCCAGCGCGTATTGGAGCTGTGCGAGAACGGCAACGAGGAGATCGCCTACGAGATGCTGTGGTCGGGCCAGGCCTACGACCCGGAGCAGGCCCAGGCCGCCCGCGAGGCCAAGGAGGCGCACGCCGCCTGATCACGCACGCATAAACCGCTACTCCCCCGGGAGGTACACACCCACCTCCCTGTTTCGGCGCACCGCCCCCCGGTGCGCTTTTTTTTGTCCGGGCAAAGCCCGGAGTTGGCAGTCTGCAGCTCTCAGTTTGCAGAAAAACAAAAGCGTCGAAACATCTTTCCGACTTCTGCCGACTGACGACTCCGCCTGCGCAGCGGGCCGTCGGTTCACGCCGGCTGCGAAGCGATCCTGCGCTCCAGGGGTTGGTCGCACAAACACACGCGGTTGCGCCCGGCGGCCTTGGCCGCGTACAGCGCGGCATCGGCCTGGGCGATGAGGGCCTCTTCGGTCTCAGCATGCGGGGGACATACGGCCAGCCCGATACTCACCGTGACGTCGGTGCGGCGCCCGTCGCCGGACGCGAAGGGAGCCTCGGCAACCGTACGGCGCAGGCGCTCGGCGGCCTCGCAGGCCTCGGCCTCGCCGGTCACCGGCAGGATAGCGACGAATTCTTCGCCGCCGTAGCGAAACACGCTGTCGGCCGCCCGCAGGGCGTCCCTGAGCCGGGCGGCCAATTCGGCCAGCACGCGGTCGCCAGCCGGGTGGCCGAACCGGTCGTTGACGGCCTTGAAGTGATCGATGTCGATCATGAGCAGCGCGCTAGGCTGGCCGTAGCGCGCGCAGCGGCTGATCTCCTTGGGCAGGACCAGGTGGAACATCTTGTGGTTATACAATCCGGTCAGACCGTCGCGCGTCGCCAGCTCGTTCAAGCGTCGCTCGTCGCGTTCGAGACGCCGTGTCAGGCGCGTCGACAACCAGGCGAAGAAGACGAACAGCGCCAGGCCCACGCCGATCGTCGTCAGCCCCGAGGTGAGTACCATCCGGTGGGCAGCCTGTTGCATGCCCGAGATGTTCATCAATGCGACCAGATCGGCCACGTGCCGCCCGCTGATATCCGTGACCGGTACAAACAAAACACGCCGCCCGGGAGCGGACCCGGGGATATCCAGCACCGTCCGTGCGTCGGGCAGCCGGGCATGCTTGAGATAGCGCTCCAGTTCCCCCGGGAAGGGACGCGAGTCGCGGGCGGCGACGACCAGATGCTCGAAACGCTCCCAGTCGCTGCCATAGCCCACGATGCGGGCGCCCGCCGTCCAGTCCGCCCGCGTGAGCAGAGCCTTGGGCACAACCACCGCGAGGCGACCGTGCACGAGGCCGCCGATGTGCTGAGCGATCTCGTCGACATCGATGCCTATCTCCACATAGCCCAGCAAGGGGCCGCTGCGAGCCCCGGTCCCGTCGACACCGCGCCACGGACTGACCAGGCGCAGGGCGAGCGTGCCCAGGCGTCCGAGCTCCACGCCCGAGACCTCGTGGCCGGTTCGGTCCGCGCGGCGAAACACCGCGCGGTCGATCTCGTCGCCGTAGCGCTGGGGATCGTGCATGCGCAGGAGCACCCGGCCGATCGGGTCCACGAAGTACAAATGCGTGACGCCGTATTGACGCCGTAGGTGCTCGTACAGCGGGCGCGCGCGGTGCAGCAACGCCTTGCGATCGCCTTGGGCCATGGCCGCACTCAGGCGCGGCTCGGCCTCCAGTGCGCCGGCGGCCACGCCGAGGGTCTCTGCGTGGTCCTGAACCATGCTGTGGTATAAATTGGAGATGAGGGTGCGGTTGCGCGCCACGGCGTGCTCGATCATCTCATGGCGGTGATTGTTGATGACGAGAATGACCACAACCGAGATCACGGCCAGGGACAGAGCCAACGGGAGCAGAAAGGCGACTCGTACGTGACGTACGTTGGATAGCGAATGCCCCTCGTCGACCCATTCCTCCATGCTCAGCCGCCTTGCGGGCCTTCGCGCTGAGTGGCGTCGAGCGCATCGAGAGTCAAACCCTTGTCTTCGAAAAGCTGCAGACAGGCATCGACCACGTCGGGGTCATAGACGGTACCGCGACGAGTGCGAATCTCCTCCAGAGCGCGGTCGATGCCGTGGCCCGGACGGTACGGCCGGTGCGAGGTAATGGCCTCGACCACGTCGGCGACCGCCATGATGCGTGCCTCGGGTACGATCTCCTCGCCCTTCAAACCCCGCGGATAGCCGCTGCCGTCGAGGCGTTCGTGGTGCTGCAGGATCATCTCCGCAACCGGCCACGGAAACGTGACATCCTTGACGATATCGTAGCCGACCTCGGGGTGGGTCTTGATGATCTCGAACTCCGCGCTGGACAACCGCCCCGGCCGGTTGAGGATCTCGGCCGGGATGTAGATTTTGCCGATATCGTGGATCAAGGCGCCGAGGCGCAGTCCCTCGATGCGCTCCGGCGCCAGGCCCATTTCGCGGCCAATGGCGCTGGCGAGCTCGGCGACCCGTTGTTGGTGACCCGCGGTATAGGGATCGCGTTTTTCCACGGTTCGGGCGATGGCCTGGATCGTGTCGACCAGCGAGTCCCGGTAGAGCCGCTCGACGTGCTCGCGTTCGGTCCGGGCGCGAAGGGACTTGATACCGTAGGACAGGTCGTTGGCCAATTCCGTGAGCAGGCGCAGCTCGGCGGCATCGAAGGCGTCGACATCGGCCGAATAGATGTTCAGGGATCCGATCACCTGATCGTCATAGGTCAACGGGATTGCAATCACCGAACACAGGCCGTGCTCGAGGGCGCGGCTGCGCCACGGTTCCATGCGTGAATCGCGTGACAAGTCGCGCGCCATCACCGGCTCATTGGTACGGATGGCCGTGCCGATCGGTCCACTACCGAATTCGTTGTCCGCCCAACTGACGCGCACGCCATCGAGATAACTGGCGGCGGGGCCGGCCCAGGCGACCGGCCGCACGCTCCGGCTCTCGTCGTCCTCGGCGAACCCGACCCAAGCCAACGCGTAACCGCCCGCCTCGGTGACATTCTCGCAGACGTGGCGCAGCAGCGCGTCTACGTCGTCGGCGCGCACCAACGCTTCATTGCCCCGGCTCAAGGTCGTCAGCGCGCGGTTGACGCGGCGCAGTTGCTGTTCGCTGGTACGGCGCACCGTAATATCGGTCAACGCTCCGGTCACGACGCGCGCCCGGCCGTCCGCGTCGCGGTCCACCACCCCGCGTCCCTCGAACCAACGCAGCGTGTGGCCGTCCTTGTGCCACATCCGAAGGTCCAGGGTGAGCCCTTCGCCCGAGCGAATCGCCCTTCGGACTTCACGAAAGACCCGTTCGCGGTCGCCCTCGTGAACGATGCGTTCCCAGAGCGATGGCCGGGCCAACAGCTCCTCGGGTGCATAGCCCAGCAGCTCGGTAACGGCCGGACTGACCAACTCCAGACCGAGGTCGTGCGCGTCGACGACGAACAATATATCGGGGACGGTCTCGAACACCCGTGCCAGACGGGCATTGGAGGCACGGACATCGGCCACCAATTGCTCACGGTGTATGGCCACGCCCAGCTGGCGGGCAAGGGCTTCGGCGAAACGCGTCTGTGCGGGCGTAAACCCATGAGCCCGGCTCAGGGTGGCGACGCTGAGGATCCCGCCAGCGGAGGCCCCGGTAGCGCCGAAGGGCACCGCCATCACGCTCTGCACACCCGCGTCGACGAAGCTGTGCAGGGAGTGCGCGAAGGCCGGATAGTCGTCGATGATCTGGGTGGCGCCCTGCTGGAGCACGCGGCCGGCCAGCCCGTCGCCCGGGTCGAACTCGCGGCTGAGTTCCTCGACCGAGGCATCGGCCGGCAGGCCATGGTACCAGCGGTAGAACAACCGGCCCGAGTCGGGGTCGACCACGGCAACGGCGGCCCCGTCCGCGCTGCACACGCGCGTGACCGCCGCCAACACCTTCTTCGCGACGGTGTCGATATCGAGCTGCAGCGAGACGTCCTGGATGGCAGCGAACAACGTCTCGACTTGCTGCGACGCCTCCTTGATCGGACGCAGGTCCAGATAGCTGGCGACGAAGCCCGAGAGCTCGCCGTCCTCGTCGAACAGGGCCGCGGTGCTGAGGTTGGCCGGTATGCGCGTGCCGTCCGCCGCCAGCAACTGCACCTCGCCGCGCCACTGGCCGTCCGCAATGACCTGGCGGCGGATCGACTCCGAACTGGGGCCCAGCTGCTGGGCGCGCAGCTCGGTGATGGACCGGCCGACCAGGTCCTGGCCGGCATGGCCCGTCAGGGCGGCCATCGCCGGGTTGATAAACGCGATGCTCAGGTCCGCGTTGAGCACGACCATGCCCTCCGCCGCCTGTTCCACGGCCCGGCCCAGGGTGCGCGCCTGGCTCTCGGCCCGCTCCTGGTCGGTGACATCCTCCAGCACGTGCAGGGCCTGGAGATGGTCATCGTCCGCGGCCGCGATGGGATAGCTGCGCGAGACGAACACGCGCCCGTCGTCGAGCACCAATCGCTCCTGCTGGGGCCGCTGCGCCTCGCCCGCCGCCCTGCAGCCGGGCAGCGGGCCCGCCAGGCGTGGAAAGCATTCGTAGTAGGGCCGGCCGATCAACTCACGGTAACCGGCACCGGCCTGCTCGGCATAGGCGCGGTTGACGCGGGTCAGGTGATATTGCTGGTCGTGAACGAACAGCGGCCGGTCGATGGCGTCGAGCGCCTGCGTCCACTCGCGCCGGGCCTGCTCGATGCGCCGGCGGTTCTCCTCGGCCTCGCTGACCAGTTCGAGCAGCGCGCGCCGGTCACGGGTCAACGCTTCGACGCGCGCGCGCAGTTCGTCCGCATCCGCAACGTCCGCCGAGGCGGGCTCGCGCCGCCCCGTCGTCGTCTTGCTGTTCGTCTTGGGCTTGTTCCTTGCCACTTGCCACTCCCGGCGGCGAAAACGTGCGGTCAACAAACAGGCGCGCCGGGCTCCAACGCCCACGCGGAGAACGCAAGAGGACGGGCAGCCCCATGCAAGGCCGCCTCCCGGCGGACGCCAACCCTAAACTGGAATCATTCGCACTGACCCCAGTATAGTCCATATACCCGAGGCCGAAGCGGCGGCGGGGGCGGCGGTCGGCCAGGCCGGGGCCGGCAGGGAATCCAGGGTGAAGCCCTTGTCCTCGAACAGGCGCGCACAGGCGTCGACTACATTCCGGTCATAGAGCGTGCCGCGGTGCAGGCGAATCTCACGCAGCGCTACGTCGAGCCCGTCACCGGGCCGGTCGGGCCGGTGCGAGGTGATCGCTTCGACCACGTCCGCAACGGCCATGATGCGGGCCTCGGGGATGATCGCCTCGCCCTTGAGCCCGTCCGGATAACCGCTGCCGTCGAGGCGTTCATGATGCTGGCGGATCATGGTCGCCACCGGCCAGGGAAGGGCGACGGTGCCGACGATATCGAAACCGACCTGTGGAGGGGCCTTGATAAGGGCGAACTCGGCCTCGGTGAGCCTGCCCGGACGGTTGAGGATCTCGGCGGGGATGTAGATCTTGCCGATGTCGTGAATCAGGGAGCCCAGGTGCAGGCCCTCGATGCGCTCGGGCGCCAGGCCCATTTCGCGGCCAATGGCGCTGGCGAGCTCGGCGACCCGTTGTTGCTGAGCCGCGGTACAGGGATCGCGTTTTTCCACGGTTCGGGCGGCGCCGTGACCGGGCGGACCCGTTCGCCAAACGTGCGCCCGGCCACAAAAGGCGAAGGTTCATCCCGGCCGCGCGCGGGGAAATCGCGGGGCCCCGAACGAAAGGCGATGACGTGGACGCGAGCTACATCAGTACATCAGAATATTCGGGGGCATCCACATAATTTTTATGGAATATTGACGACCAGTGGCACGTCAAAACAAAGGGTATCGGCCGCATCCAGGCCACGCGGCGCGGCTGCCCATCCCAGTGGAGGGATAGATCATGAAAGCAGTAAGAATCGGTTCGGACACCTCGGCGCGACGCGCCGTCCTCGCCTTGATCGCCGGCTTCGCCTTTTTGTTGGCCTTGGGGCTGGCGCTCAACGCCGTCGCCGCGACCAAGCCCGCGGCGAAGACCCCGAGCCTGAATCCCAACCAGCTCATCTGGGCTGGGTGCGGCATTACCAAGAAGGCCTTCATGGCCGAGCTGGCCAAGGCCTATAAAAAGAAGACCGGCATCGAGATCGTGCTGCACGGCGGCGGCGCCACCAAAGGGATCCGCCAGGCCGCGGCCGGCAAGATCGACATCGGCGGGGCCTGCCGCGCCACCATGGACCACAACCCGCTCGAGCGCAGCGCCTTCCAGATCCCGGTCGCCTGGGACGCCCTGGTGGTCATCGTGCACAAGGGCAACCCCGTCGACAACATCACCTTCAAGCAGCTGCGCAACATCTACTTGGGCAAGATCACCAACTGGAAGGAGCTGGGCGGGCGCGACCAGCCGATTCACCTCTATGCGCGCAAGGGCAAGATCTCGGGCGTGGGCCGCACGCTGCGCGAGTTGGTCTTCGCCAACTACGACCAGGACTTCACCTCGCGCGCGACCTACGTGCGCTCCTCCGGTCCGCTGGAAAAGGCGGTCGTCTCCCAGCCCGATGCCATAGGCACGACCGGGGTGAGTAGCGCCCACAAGCGCGACGTGAAGATCCTCAAGCTCAACGGCAAGGAACCCAGCTACGACAACATCAAGGCCGGCGACTACGTGCTGTACCGGCCGCTGTACCTGGTCACCAACCGCACGAACCACGACCCGCGCGTCCAGGCCTTCATCAAGTTCGCGCTCAGCCCCGAGGGCAAGGCGATCATCCGGCGCACGGGCACGGTGCCCTATGCCGATGCGCTGCCACTGGTCATGAAGCAGTTGGATCAGTACAAGCGGGCCACGGAGGCGGGCCTATAGGAACAGGCGGTCAACAGTTGGGGAGGGGGGAGGAAGCCCGCCGCAAGGCGGGCTTCTTTTTACCTGCATATATATAAGCGTAGAGACCGGCGGGCGGGCTCGCCGCCGGGCAACCCCGTCACGGGGTCACCGAGCGGCCCGCCCGCGGTGCCTCGGCCTATCGGGCCGAGTGGCCGCTGAGCTTGACCTCCACCTTCTGGTCGTCGGCCAGCCCGCCGTAATAGGCGCGCAGGATCTCCAGGACCTCGGGACGGCTGAAGTGATCCGGCACGTCCGTGCCCTCGGACAGGGCCTTGCGCAGCTTGGTGCCGGACAGCAGCAGGCGATCGTCATCACCGTGCGGGCAGGTCTTCATGGAGGCCATGCCCTCGCACTTGTTGCACCAGAAGGTCCAGTCGATCTTCAGCGGCTGGGTCTTGAGCGAATCGGCCGGGATCTCGTCGAAGATGGCGTGGGCGTCGAAGGGGCCATAGTAGTCGCCGACACCGGCATGGTCGCGGCCGACGATGAGGTGCGAGCAGCCGTAGTTCTGGCGGAACAGGGCGTGCAGCAGCGCCTCGCGCGGTCCGGCATAGCGCATGTCCAGCGGATAGCCGGCCTGCACCACCGTGTCCTTGACGAAATAGTTCTCGGTGAGCGTGCCGATGGCCTTGGCGCGCACGTCGGCCGGGATGTCCCCGGGCTTGAGCTTGCCGAGCAGCGAGTGGATGAGCACGCCGTCGCAGATCTCGATGGCGATCTTGGCCAGGTACTCGTGCGAGCGGTGCATCGGGTTGCGGGTCTGGAACGCGGCAACCGTGCTCCAGCCCTTGGACTCGAACAGGGCGCGGGTCTGGGCCGGGGTGAGGAACAGGTCCGCGTACTTGGTCTCGAAATCACCCGTGGACAGGACCTTGACCGGACCGGCCAGGTTCACGTCGCCCTGGGCCATGACCATCTTCACGCCCGGGTGCTCCAGATCGGTCGTCTTGTAGACCTGCTGGCACTCGTGCTCCTTGTCGATGCCGTACTTCTCGGTGACCGTCATGGTGGCCATGAGTTCGCCGGTCTCGTCGCTGATCAGCGCGATGTCGGAGCCCTCGTGGATGCCGTTGGCGGTGTCGTTGTCGGTCGACAGGGTGATGGGGATGGGCCAGAACAGGCCGTTGGCCATCTGGTAGTTGTCGCACACGCCCTTCCAATCGGCGTGGGTCATGAAACCGTCGAGCGGGGTGAAGCCGCCGATGCCCAACATGATGAGGTCGCCCGCCTCGCGGGACGAAATACGGATCTGCGGAAGCGAGGCGGCGCGCGCCTTCTCGTCTTCCAACGCCGTCCCCTCGAGCAATAGGGGCTTGAGCTCTCCTCCGCCGTGCGGACTGACTAGCTTGGACATGGGTTTTCCTCGCGTACTGAAGTGTATGGCTGGTGGCCGGCCCCGGCGCCACTTCACGTGGGAGAGCGCCAGGGGCTTATAATTCGGGAGCCCATACCTTAGCGATCCGACCCCCGAAATCCAAACAGTTTTATCTTTATTGTCTATAAACGGGCTTTATTACCTCGGTCCGTCGGGTTATTCCCATTAACTGATTGTTTTTAGGTGGATTATGCTGGTAAACGGCATCTGCTGTAGATATATTAGAATATTATTATATTTTATCATCTGTTCAGAAATGCTAATTAGCTAAACTTAGTCCAAGCGCCTAGTATAAGCGCCCTTCGCGCACGCTCCCCCGATCGCCCCCATCGTTCATCGCGGCGGCCGTGGGGGCGCTGCTGGAACCGCAACCCGGAATCCCCGAGGCATCATGGCAACCACTACCGCGACGCTGGCGGCCGACGACGGTCGCATCGAAACGAAGAACACCACCTGCTACATGTGCGCCTGCCGCTGCGGCATTCGCGTCACCCTCAAGGCTGGCGAGGTGCGCTACATCCAGGGCAACCCCGACCACCCCCTCAACAAGGGCGTGATCTGCGCCAAGGGCGCCTCCGGGATCATGAAGCAGTACTCGCCGGCGCGCCTGACCAAACCGCTGATGCGCCGGCCCGGCGCCGCGCGCGGCGACGCCGACTTCGTCGAGGTCGGCTGGGACGAGGCCTTCGAGGTCATGGAGGAGCGCCTCAAGAAGCTGCGCGCCACCGACCCGAGCAAGTTCGCCCTGTTCACCGGCCGCGACCAGATGCAGGCCCTGACCGGCATGTTCGCCAAGCAGTTCGGCACGCCGAACTACGCCGCCCACGGCGGTTTCTGCTCGGTCAACATGGCCACCGGCATGATCTACACCATGGGCGGCTCGTTCTGGGAGTTCGGCGGTCCGGACCTGGACCGGGCCAAGCTGTTCGTGATGATCGGCACCGCCGAGGACCACCACTCCAACCCGCTGAAGATGGCCCTGTCCAAGTTCAAGCGCCAGGGCGGGCGTTTCATCTCCGTCAATCCGGTGCGCACCGGCTACTCGGCCATCGCCGACGAGTGGGTGCCCATCAAGCCCGGCACCGACGGCGCCCTGTTCCTCGCCCTGGTCCACGAGCTCATCAACCAGGGCCTGTACGACCGCGATTTTCTGGTCCAGTACACCAACGCCGCCGAGCTGGTGAACCTGAACGAGGCCTCGGACGAGTTCGGCCTGTTCGTGCGCGACCCGAGCGTGGAGGTCGAAAAGGGCTGCTTCGACCCGCAGAATCAGCTGTGGTGGGACCGCCTGACCGATCAGCCCCTGCGCACCCACACCGAGGGCGCCGATCCCTACCTGCTCGGCGAGTTCAAGCTGTCCGACGGCACGCCGGTCAAGCCGGCCTTCGAGCTGCTCAAGGAGCGCGTGGCCGAGTACACCCCCGAGTGGGCCGCCACGATCACCGGTATCCCGGTCGAGACCATCAAGCGCCTGGCCTACGAGATGGGCATCACCGCACGCGACGAGAAGATCGAGCTGCCCATCGCCTGGACCGACACCTGGGGCAACGAACACGAGACGGTGACCGGCAACCCCGTGGCCTTCCACGCCATGCGCGGCCTGGCCGCCCACTCCAACGGCTTCCAGACCATCCGCGGCCTGTCCATCCTGATGACCGTGCTCGGCACCATCGACCGCCCGGGCGGCTTTCGCCACAAGGCGCCCTTCCCGCGCCCGATTCCGCCCTGCGCCAAGACGCCCAAGAGCCCGGCCGACGTCAAGCCCAACAGCCCGCTGAACGGCATGCCCCTGGGCTGGCCGGCCGACCCCGACGACCTGTTCGTCGACGAGGACAATCGGCCGGTGCGCATCGACAAGGCGTTCTCCTGGGAATACCCGCTGGCCGCGCACGGCCTGATGCACAACGTCATCACCAACGCCTGGCGCGGCGACCCCTACCCCATCGACACCCTGCTCATCTTCATGGCGAACATGGCCTGGAACTCGACCATGAACACCGCGCAGGTGCGCGAGATGCTCAACGACAAGAACGAGGACGGCGAGTACAAGATCCCCTTCCTCATCGTCGCCGACGCCTTCCAGTCGGAGATGGTCGCCTACGCCGACCTGGTGCTGCCCGATACCACGTATCTGGAGCGCCACGATGCGATGTCGATGCTGGACCGGCCGATCTCGGAGTTCGACGGCCCGGTCGACTCGGTGCGCATCCCGGTCGTGCCGCCCAAGGGCGAGTGCAAGCCCTTCCAGGACGTGATCATCGAGATGGGCTCGCGCCTCAAGCTCCCCGCCTTCGTCAAGGAGGACGGCTCGCGCAAGTACCGCGACTACCCCGACTTCATCGTCAACTACGAGACCGAGCCCGGCTCGGGCATCGGCTTTCTGGCCGGCTGGCGCGGCAAGGGCGGGGAGAAGTTCATGAAGGGCGAGCCCAACCCGAGCCAGTGGGAGATGTACGAGAAGAACAACTGCGTCTTCCACTACGAGCTGCCCAAGTCCTACCAATATATGCGCAACTGGAACCGCGGCTACCTGCGCTGGGCGCAGGAGCATCGCCTGACGCGCTACGCCGAGCCGATCAACTGCCACATCTACTCCGAGGTGCTGCAAAAATTCCGCCTGGCCGCCCAGGGCAAGCGCCCCGGCAAGCAGCCGCCGGACGCGCTGCGCCAGCGCATCGAAACCCATTTCGATCCGCTGCCGTTCTACTTCGAGCCGCTGGAGGCGCAGCTGACCGACAAACACACCTATCCGCTGAACGCGATCACACAGCGCCCGATGGCGATGTACCACTCCTGGGACTCGCAAAACGCCTGGCTGCGTCAGATCCACGCGCACAACTACCTGTACGTGCATCCCTCGCTGGGTGCCAAGGGCGGCTTCGGTGACGGCGACTGGGTCTGGGTCGAGTCCATGCACGGCAAGGTGCGCTGCATGTGCCGCTTCTCCGAGGCGGTCGAACCGGGCACCGTGTGGACCTGGAACGCCATCGGCAAGGCGGCCGGCGCCTGGAACCTGGACAAGGACGCGAACGAATCGAAGAAGGGCTTCCTGCTCAACCACGTCATTTCCGAGGAGCTGCCCGCCAACGCCGACGGCGAGCACCTGTCCAACTCCGATCCCGTCACGGGCCAGGCCGGCTGGTACGACGTGCGCGTGCGCGTCTACAAGGCCGATGCCGGAGAGCCGCAGGAGACTTCTCCGCAGTTCGAGCCCATGAAACACGTGCCCGGCACCGGAAAACGCCGCAAGTGGCAGGCCTACTTCTCCGGTCTGCTCGGCGGTAAAGGAGAATAACGCCATGACCCAACTGGCCCTGGTAATCGATCTGAACGTCTGCGTGGGCTGCCATGCCTGCGTGACCAGCTGCAAGGAGTGGAACACCTCCGGCGCGGCCGGCTACATGTCCGACGACCGTCCCTACGGCCCGGACCCGACCGGCACCTTCTTCAACCGCGTGCAGACCTTCGAGGTCGGGGAGTTCCCCCACACCGAAACGGTCCACTTCCCCAAGAGCTGCCTGCACTGCGAGGACGCGCCCTGCGTGCCGGTGTGCCCCACCGGCGCCAGCCACAAGCGCGAGCTCGACGGCATCGTGCTGGTCGACTACGACAAGTGCATCGGCTGCAAGTACTGCTCCTGGGCCTGCCCCTACGGTGCGCGCGAGATCGACGAGCACCAGAAGGTGATGAAGAAGTGCACCCTGTGCGTCGATCGCATCTACGACGAGTCGCTGCCCGAGGCCGAGCGCAAGCCGGCCTGCGTCATGGCCTGTCCGACCAGCGCGCGCCTGTTCGGCGACGTGCACGACCCGGAGTCGGAGGTCTCGGTGGCCATCCGCGAGGAAGGTGGCTATCAGCTCATGCCCGAGTGGGGCACCCAGCCGGCCAACCACTACCTGCCGCGGCGCAAGACGCGCATGACCATCCACGAGGACGAACTGGTGCGCGCCGACAACCCGCTCAAGAAGGAGCAGCGCGGCCCGAGCGCGCCGATCACCGAGCCGACGCTGGACGATTCGACGAGCTGGTAAAGATTGGGTGAGGCGTGAGGGGTGAGGAGTGAGGTGTCGAAACACAGTGACGCCTCACGCCTTACACCTCACCCCTCACGAACAACACAGCGACGGCGCATCGACTCGCGTTAAGAGACCAAAGACTCAAAGTCGAAGACTGAGGACTCAGAAGAATGCATCCCGCCTTTTCCGTGATTTTTCTCACCACGCTGATCGGCGTCGGTCAGGGCATGTTCCTGGCCCTGTTCACCGGCCAGAGCTACGCCGCGGTGGAGCTGCTGCCCGCGCAGAGCAGCCCCGCCTTCTACGGCCTGGGCAGCGCGATCGCATTGCTCTTCCTGGTCGGCGGGCTGGCCGCCTCGGTGTTGCACCTGGGCCGGCCCGAGCGCGGCTGGCGCGCCGCGGCCCGCTGGCGCACCTCCTGGCTGTCGCGCGAGGTGCTGATCCTGCCGGCGACCATGGCCGTGGTGTTCGTCTACGGCCTCATGCACTTCATGGGCTGGGACATGGTCCTACTGCAAAACGCAGCGGGCGCGACCCTGAGCCTGAGCCTGGCCGTGGGCGTGGTCGGCGTGCTCGCGACCTTCGCCCTGTTCGTGTGCACGGGCATGATCTACGCCTGCATCAAGTTCCTGCAGGAGTGGGCCAGCCCGCTGACCGTGATCAACTACACGCTGCTGGGCACGGCCTCGGGCTTTACGTTGACCACGGCCTTCGCCGCGCACAACGCGCCGGGCCTGATGGACTTCTACGGGACCTGGGCCATCATCATCACGGCGGCGGCCTTCGTTACCCGCGCCGCCTCGCTGATCCGCAACGCCCGCCTCAAGCACAAATCCTCGCTGCAGACGGCCATCGGCGTGCGCCACACGCGGATTCAGCAGAAGGCGCAGGGCCAGATGGGCGGCTCGTTCAACACCCGCGAGTTCTTCCACGGCAAATCGGCCGCGTTTATCAAATCCATCAAGTGGATCTTCCTGGTGCTGGTCTTCCCCGTACCCATCCTCGCGCTGTGGGCGGGGATGGCGCAGGATTCCCTGGCCCTGCTGCTGGCGGCCTTCGTGGCCCAATACGCGGGACTGGTGGCCGAACGCTGGTTCTTCTTCGCCCAGGCCAACCACCCGCAGAACCTCTACTACCAGACCATCTGAGCCGGGCCTCGAGCCGCAACGAAAAAAGCGCACCCGAAGGTGCGCTTTTTTTGCCGCGGCGATGGACTCAGGCGGGCGGCTGCGGCTCGGCGGCCAGACCCAACTCGACATCGTCGTCGCCGGCGAGGATCCCCTGGACGCGCTTGACGACCTGCTCCTCGGCACCGGGCGGGGCGTGGCGAATCGCGATGCCCCAATTGGGAAAGAGATTGAGCTCCTCGCGGGCCTCGTGCTTGGCGAGCTGACCCGAGAGCAGGGCGAACAAGGGGGCCACCTCCTGCGCCTCGGGCAGACCGCCCTGGAAGTACGCTTCCAGGCGCTCGACCTGGACCAGCAGTTCCTCGTGCTCGCTCAACATGATCGACGTCGGATCGGCCCCCTGGGCATCGCGCGGCGCCACGAAGGCGGGGGCCAGGACCTCGTTCTCCACGTGCAGGTGGCGGCGCAGGCCGAGTCCGAAGCCGCGCAGACAGCGCGCGGCCGTCGCCAGATCGCCTTCGTTGGTCGCGTGCAGGGCATCGGCGAACAGCCGATCCAGGCGCAAGTGGTCGCGCTCCAGGGCATCGACCAGCGAGCTCGCCGGTACGTCGTCGCGGTGGCGGACCCGGACCCGCCACTGCGGCGGACCGGCCGCGGCGATCTCCCAGTGGATCTCGTGGCGCAGCTGGTGGCTGACGCTCTCCATCAGCAGCGTCGGCTCCTCCGGCGAGACCACCTCGCGCACCTCGCCGCGGCGGATGTCGCGCAGCTGGTAATAGGCATAGGTATGGGCGGGCAGGGTCCCGCTCTCGCGCAGGTCGATCAGTCCCTCAGGCGAGGCGGCCACGGCGGCCCCCGTTCCGAACTCGGTACTCATCGTCATCACCTCTCGAGGTCAGTGGTGGGGTCATGCCCTCACCTCCCGGTTCCCACAAGGAATAGACGGAATTGGACGCGGAATATTCCCTGGCGAAAACTCACCGCCGCGGCGGGCCAGGCTGGAGCGACGCATCGTTCCGTCTACGATCCGGAACCGGCCTGTAGTCTATATCGGTGGGCCACGCGCCAACCTTGACCCAGGTCAATATGTCTCAGCGTCTATATGGGAATGGGAACGGGAAGCGGGCCCTAATGGGCCTCGGCCGGCAACTCGATCAGGCGGCGCAGGGCCGGGATGTCCCGCAGCAGGATGCGGTTGCCCTCGACCTCGATCAGGCCCTCGCGGCTGAGGCGGGCCAGGATGCGCGAGAAGGTCTCCGGCTGAATGGACAGGCGCGAGGCGATGACGCTCTTGGCGGTGGTGAGCTGGACGTTGGGCGAGGCCACGACGGCCTCGGGCAGCTCCTGGAGCAGGTAGGCGACCAGGCGGTAGGTCGCGCTGTGCAGGGTGAGTCTGTCTATCTCATTGATTTGTTTATGTAACCTCATGCTCATGCTGGCCATGAGCCGAAAGCAGGAGTCGATGGAATCGCGCAGCAGGGCCTTGTAGCCCGCGTTGTCGAAGCTGAACAGCTCAGTGGGCTCCACCGCCTCGGCGTGCACCGGATAGCCGTTGGCGGCCATGAACATCAAGGCCTCGGCGAAGCTCTGCCCCGGCGCGATGAGCTCGATGACCTTCTCCTGGCCCTCGGGCGAGAGCCGGTAGAGCTTGATGAGCCCGCGGCGCACGACGAAGAACCGCGTGGCCGGGTCGCCCTGCTCGAACAGGCGCTCGCCCTTGTCCAGCTCGACCAGGCGCATCTCGCGCATGACCTCGCCGAGCTGGGGCTCGTCCAGCTCGCTGAACAGATAGGCCCGGCGCAGCTCGTCGGCGAAATCGGCGCGCGTCTCCACCTCGTCCCCTGTAATTCCCAAGCGTTTCCCTCGGGCATTGACCTAAATCAAGGCCGGAACCCCGTCCGGCCGTTAGAGTCCCAAGCAAGGAGGCCGAATCCATGCACACGCGCAACCGACTGTTCATCACGCTGAGCCTGGCCTATGCCCTGCTGGGCGGGCTCATCGCCATTGTATGGCTGATCGACCCGGCGGCGATACCCGGCGACGTGGCCCGGCTGCACGGCCACATCATGCTGCTGGGCTTCATCGCCATGATGATCTACGGCGTGGGCCTGCACGTGCTGCCGCGCTTCTCCGGCCGGGCGCTGTTCTCCGAACGTCTGGCCAACTGGCAGCTCTACGTCGCCAACCTGGGGCTGTGGGTCATGGCCGCCGGCTGGCTCGGCGTGCACAACTCGGTCATCGCCCTCGGCGGCGCCCTGTCCTGGGCGGCCATTGCCATGTTCAGCACCAACATCCTCATGACCGTTCGCCACTACGGACCGAAAGGATAGCCCATGTCCGAATACCGCGGCTGCGAGCTGCCCGAAGACCTGCTCTACGACCTGGACTATGTGTGGGTGCGCCCCGAGGGCGACGGGACCTATACGCTGGGCATCACCGACCCGGCGCAGACCATGGCCGGGCGCGTGCAGTACATCTTCTTCAAAAAACCCGGGACCCACCGCCCGGCCGGCAAGTCGGTGGCGCGCCTGGAGTCGGGCAAGTGGGCCGGCGGCATCCCCGCGCCCTTCGCCGGGACCATCGAGCGCATCAATCCGGCCGTGGAGGAAAATCCCGGCTTCGTCAACGTCGACCCCTATCACGACGCCTGGCTGGTGGTCATGCGCCCGGACGATCCCGACACGGCGCTGGAGCGCCTGCACACCGGGGCCGAGGTGCAGGACCAGCTGCAGGCCTGGATCGACCGCTACGACGTGCAGTGCATGCGCTGCGCGGACTAGGAGGGGCGATGAAGGTCCAACTGCTGGTCTCCGAGTGGTGCGCCTCCTGTCACCAGGCCGAGCGCGTCTGGCGCGAGGTCGCCGAGGAGCGCGCCGTCGACTTCGAGGTGGTCGACATGGGCCAGCCCGAGGGCAAGGCCCTGGTCAGCGAGCTGCGCCTCAAGACCATCCCCGCCCTGGTCATCGACCGCGAGCTCAAGGCCGTGGGTGTGCAGAGCAAGGCCGAGGCCCTGGCCCTGGTCGGCGACGCCCCGGCGCGCCAGGCCTCGGCGGTGCGCCACGTGGGCCTGGGCATGGAGCGCTCCAGCCGCATTGCCGTGCTCGCGGCCATGGTCTATTTGTTCCTGGCCGGCGCGGCGCTGCCGGTCTACGGCGGGTTCTTCGCCAATGGCCCGGCCCGCGTGGCGCCGCTGCACGTGCTGACCCTGGGCTTTTTCGTGTTCCTGATCTACGGCCTGGCCGAGCATATGCTGCCGCGCTTTACCGGCAATCCCATCCGCCTCGGGGCCTGGCCCTGGGTCCAGCAGGGGCTGAGCCACCTCGGCCTGTGGGCCTTCTTCGCCGGCTTCTGGTGGCAGTGGCACGCGGTGCTGGTCGCCGGCGCCCTGCTCGCCTGGAGCGCCCTGGCGCTGTTCGCGTTTCGGCTGTGGCCGGTCCTGTGGCCCACCCTGTGGCCGGGCGGGCGCAAGGGCGCGCCGGACGGGCTCGAGGGCATCGGCGTACAAACCGAGCCGCCGCACAGCTAAGCGCCGCCACGCCCGGACACTATCGATAACCCTTTGTATTTCATGGGCTTCTACTCCGCCGGGCCGGGCAATCGGCGGCGATTTGGCGTATACTTAAGACCAATGGGCGCCGGTGGTCGGCGCCGCTGAATTCGAGCCTGACCCAACGCCATGTCCGCCACGTCCCCCGCAGCGAACCCATCCCTGGTCGACCCCTTCGGCCGGCGCATCGAGTACGTGCGCCTGTCGGTCACCGACCGCTGCGACCTGCGCTGCTTCTACTGCATGCCCAAGGGCTACAAGGGTTTCGAGGAGCCCGAGCACTGGCTGAGCTTCGATGAGATCGAGCGCGTGATCCGCGCCTTCGGGACGCTCGGCACCCGGCGCATCCGCATCACCGGCGGCGAGCCCCTGGTGCGCCACAACGTCCCGGAGCTGGCCGCGCGCCTGGCCGCCCTGCCCGGCATCGACGACCTGTCGATGAGCACCAACGCCACGCGCCTGGACAGGCACGCCGAGGCCCTGCACCGAGCCGGCGTCTCGCGCCTGAACGTCAGCCTGGACACCCTGCGCCCCGAGCGCTTTCGCCAGATCACGGGCGGCAAGCTCGACAAGACCCTGCGCGGGCTGATGGCCGCCAGGGCCGCGGGCTTCGCCCCCATCAAGATCAACATGGTGGTGATGAAGGGCGTCAACGAGGACGAGGTCGAGGACATGGTGCAGTTCTGCATCGAGCACGGCTTCACCCTGCGCTTCATCGAGACCATGCCCGTGGGCGACACCGGCCGCGACGCGGTCGATCACTACGTCGACCTGCAGGACGTCAAACGCCGCCTGGCCGAGCGCTTCGAGCTGCTGCCCGGCGTGATGCCCGGCGGCGGCCCGGCCCGCTATGTGCAGGTCGCCGGCACCGAGCTTCGCATCGGCTTCATCACGCCGATGTCCCAGCACTTCTGCGCCACCTGCAACCGCGTGCGCCTGTCCGTCGACGGCACGCTGTACATGTGCCTGGGCCAGGACCACAACTACGAGCTGCGCCCCCTGCTGCGCGCCGGCATCAGCGACGCCGAGCTGCGCGAGCACATCGTCCAGGCCATCGGCTTGAAGCCCGAACGCCACGAATTCAACGAAAAGCCCGACCAGGTCATCCGCTTCATGTCGATGACGGGAGGCTGACGCCCTACGGGCGTAGTTGGCAGTTTGCAGTCGGCAGTCGGCAGCAATGCCCTTTAAGGGCCGAGGACTGAGGACGCGGGACTGAGCATCAGGACTCTCCCGGCGGCGGCACCGGCCACTCACAAATCGCTTTCTCTTTTCTTTCTGCCGACTGACGACTGCCAACTGCCAACTCGCCGCTCGAGGCCCCCGCCCATGAAACGTCCCATCACGTTCCTAACACTGTTGCCGCTCGCGGTTGCCGCCATGGCGGCGGCGTATGCGGCGAAGCCAAGTACGGCGGCGCAGGTCGATGCCCTGCTCGCCCGCGACCAGGCGCCGGCCGGGGTGGTGTTCGAGGTGAGCACGACCGATTCCAACGCCCTGCGCTGGGCGCTGCCGCAGGTCAAACGCCAGGCCGCCCGGCTGCGCTCGCGGTTTCCCGATCTGCCCATCGCCGTGGTCACCCACGGGCGCGAGGAGTTCGCCCTGCAGCGCGGCCACCGCAAGAACAACGAGACGGTCCACCGCGAGGTCAAGTCGCTGACGGACGACGAGAACATCCCCGTGCACGTGTGCCAGGCCTTCGCCGAACAGCACGGCGTGAGCGCCGAGCAATTCCCCGACTACGTCGACGTCGCCCCCTCGGGCCCGGCGCAGATCCACAACTACCAAGAGCTCGGCTACATTCGGGTGCGGGTCAGACGGGAATAGTCAAGACGACACCGAACGCCTTTGTCCGACGCGTTAGTGGGCAGTTGGCAGTCATCAGTCGGCAGCAAGAAAAGAGCTGTTAGGCTTTTACTGCCAACTTTCTTGAGCGCCTCACGCCTAACTCCTCACACCTCACCGCTTCATTATCTTCTCTGCGCTCTCCGCGTCTCTGCGCCCTCTGCGTTCCTTTCCAGAGCGCCGAGGCGTGAGGAGTGAGGCGGGTCGGGTCGGCAGGAAAGGCCATAGCCTCGGTTTTTTC
>Ga0209918_1000382_pt1 | contig 29949 bp, 27 predicted proteins | sample SalPonD_shore_MG_FD_185712 | JGI IMG/M metagenome (GOLD analysis project Ga0209918, IMG submission 185712) | Salt pond soil microbial communities from South San Francisco under conditions of wetland restoration - Salt Pond MetaG... | ecosystem: Environmental > Aquatic > Marine > Intertidal zone... | reverse complement strand
TTGTCGGTGGTCGCCACGTCCTTTCGATCGGGCCGCTGCATGCCGCCAATGGCCGAGCACATGAAGTCGTTGGAGCGGGCCACGTGCTTCACCAGCTCCCCGAAGGTCCGGACGGTCGTGTCCGGCCGGAACGAGTACTTGTCCGCCGGCATCTGCCGGGCGCTGGCGACGATCCACTTGCCATAACGATCCAGGTTGCGCCGGACGGCGGTCGTGACCGGATCGTCCGGGCCCTGCTGGGCCCGGAGGGGAAGCGAGAAGAAGAGGACCGCTGCGGCCGTGAGCAGGACGGCGAGCGGTCGGTCGATGCGTGCACGAGCCATGGTGTCCTCCGTACGTCGATGAACGGGTGCCTCCGTCCCGAACATGACCGGAATCCGGCCGACCGGCAATCGGGATGGGCCCCGGCGGGCCGACGGGGGAGCCGGAGCCACGGCCGGGCCCCGGACCCGTGGTACGGCGCTTGAACGATGCATCCTCGGAGCCGCGCCGTCCGGCGCGGCCGCGGGCGCTCGATGAGGAGCCGGGATGGGACGCGTCGACGACAGGGTCGCGATCGTGACGGGTGGGGCGCTCGGGATCGGCCGCGCCACCTGCGTCCTCCTGGGGCGGGAGGGTGCGGCGGTGGCGGTGACGGACGTCCTCGAGAAGGAGGGCCGGAAGGTCGCCGAGGAGATCCGGGAGGCGGGCGGCACGGCCCGCTTCTGGCGGCTCGACGTGAGCGACGAGGAGGAAGTCCGCCGCGTGGTCGGCGACGTCGTCGACGCGTTCGGCGGTCTGGACGTCCTGGTCAACAACGCCGGGATCGCCGGGACCTCCGCGCCCACCCACGAGGTCTCGGCCGAGGAGTTCGACCGGGTCCTGGACGTGAACGTCCGCGGCGTCTTCTACTGCACCAAGCACGCGATCCCCCACCTGAGGCGGCGGGGCGGCGGGAGCATCGTGAACCTCTCGTCCATCTACGGGCTGGTCGGCGCGAAGGACAACCCGCCCTATCACGCCTCCAAGGGCGCCGTCCGCATCATGTCCAAGACGGACGCGCTCCTCTACGCCGACGACGGCATCCGGGTGAACTCCGTCCATCCGGGCTTCGTCTGGACGCCGATGGTGGAGGGCTATCTGCGGGAGGTCGGGGACGTGGAGGAGGGTCGCCGCGAGCTCGGCCGGCTGCATCCCCTGGGCCACGTGGGCGAGCCCGAGGACGTGGCCTACGGCATCCTCTACCTGGCCTCGGACGAATCCAAATTCGTGACGGGGAGCGAGCTGGTCATCGACGGCGGATACACGGCGAGATGAAGGCCATGGTCCTGGCGCGGATCGCTCCGATCGAGGAGCGTCCGCTCGAGCTGCGCGACCTCCCCGAGCCCGAGCCGGGCTTCGGCCAGGTGAAGGTCGCCGTCTCCGCCTGCGGGATCTGCCGCACGGACCTCCACGTGATCGAGGGCGACCTCCCCGAGCCGGACCTGCCGCTCGTCCCCGGCCACCAGGTCGTGGGCCGCGTGGAGGAGGCGGGCGAAGGGTGCGAGCGCCTCGAGGTCGGAGACCGCGTGGGCGTTGCCTGGCTGCGCGATACGTGCGGGACGTGCGAGTTCTGCCGGGCCGGCCGGGAGAACCTGTGCGACGCCAAGCGCTTCACCGGCTACCACGCCGACGGCGGATTCGCCGAGAAGACGGTCGTGCGCGAGGATTTCGCCTACAGGATTCCGGAGACCTTCGGGGACGCGGAGGCCACGCCGCTCCTGTGCGCGGGGATCATCGGCTACCGGTCCCTGCGCCGCGCCCGGCTCCCGGACGGGGGGCGCCTGGGCCTCTTCGGGTTCGGCTCCTCCGCCCACATCGTGATCCAGATCGCCCGGAGGCGCGGAGCGGAGGTCTACGTGGCCACGCGCGGGGAGAGCCATCGCCGCCTGGCCGAGGAGCTGGGGGCCGTGTGGACCGGCGGGGCGTACGACCCGATCCCCACGCCCGTGCACTCGGCCATCGTGTTCGCGCCGGCGGGGGAGATCGTCCCGGTGGCGCTTCGTTCGCTCCGGAGGGGCGGCACGGTCTCCCTGGCGGGCATCCACATGTCCCCCGTCCCCGAGATGGAATACGAGCCCTGCCTGTTCCACGAGAAGACCCTCCAGAGCGTGGAGGCGAACACGCGCGAGGACGGACGAGAGCTCCTCTCGGAGGCCGCCGACATCCCGATCCGTCCCTCCACGACCCTCTTCGACCTGGAGGCGGCGAACGAGGCGCTCGGTCAGCTCAAGCGCGACGGAATCGACGGGACGGGCGTGCTGAGGGTGGCGGCGGGCTGAAGGATCGAAACGTCGCCTGTCCCGGGGCGGGGATCAGGACGGGGCGCTCCTGCTCCGCGCGGGGACGCTCAGCACGACGCGGGTGCCCCGGCCGGGGACCGAGTCGATCTCCAGGCTCCCTCCCGCGCGGCGGGCACGCTCCCGCATGCCCAGGAGCCCGAGGCCCGCCCCCTCGCCCTCGGACGCGCCGGCCGGGAGGCCGCACCCGTCGTCCTCGACCACCAGCGTGACGCCGCCAGCGCTCGTCCCGAGCCGGACCCCGAGGGAAGTCGCGTCCGCGTGCCGGACGGCGTTGACGAGCGCCTCCTCGGCGATCCGATAGAGGACGAGCGCCACGTCCGGGGCGAGCTCGGGCAGCGGCGCGTCCGCGGACATCTCGACCGGGAGGCCGGTCTGCTCCGACACCGCGCGCGCGTGCGCGCGAAGAGCGGATTCGAGGCCCAGCTCGCCCAGCTCGGGCGGATGGAGGCGCCGGGCCAGGCGGCGGACCATCTCCAGAGACTCGGCCATCTCGTCCCGCAGCGTCTCGAGCCGCTCGGCCGCTACGGTGTCGGAGGTCGTCTTCCGGGCCATCTCGACCCGGAGGAGGAGGGTGGCCAGGCGCTGGGCTGCGTCGTCCTGGAGCTCGGCGGCCAGACTCCTGCGCTCGCGCTCGGCGGATTCGAGCGCGCCGACGCCGAGCCGCCGCAGGCGTGCCTGGCCCCGGGCCAGGCGTCCGAGCATGTCGTTGAATACGTCGACGAGGTTCGAGGTCTGCCGGTCGGCCAGCGCCGAGCGCGGAGCCCGGGAGGACAGGTCCCCCGAGCGGACCCGATCGACCGTCCTGGCGAGTGCGCGGAGGGGGGAGAGCGCCCAGCGTACCAGGAGCCAGTTGATGGGCACGCACACGGCCAGTCCCACCAGCGCGGCCACGGCCGCGGCCTCCAGAGGATCGCTCCCGCGTCTGAGAAGCACCGCCACCACCGCCGTGGCGGCGATGAACAGGCCGTTGGCCCCCAGGATCTTGACGAGCAACGGCGCGCGCAGGAGCGCCGCCACGGGCCCGGGGAGTCCCGTGCGATCTCTTTCGGACGGGTCTCCGTTCGGCGACGTGACCGACGCGCGGGACCGCCGGCTGGACTTCGAGTTGCTCGATGGCGACATGACCGCACAAGCTGCGGAGGAGTGTGGACCGCGTCTGTCGGGAGGTGCCGTAGCTTCCTGTGGGGAGAAATCCCCCCCGTCGACATGGATGGGGGGCGTCGTGAAATGGAACCGCGGTCCGTGTCGTGCTAGATTCACCGCCATCATGAGCCATGTGACTCCCCACGTGAACGAGCCCTCGTCCGGACGCCCCGACGCCGCGGCGGACCTCGAGTCCGGCCACTTCCGCGCTGTGTTCGAGGCCTCCCCGGACGGGATCATTCTCGTCGACGCCGACGGATGCATCCGCGAGGCCAACCCGAGGACGACCGAGCTGTTCGGGTATTCCCGAGAGGAACTGGTCGGCGAGCGGGTCGAGCTCCTGGTGCCCGATGCGGCCAGGGACGCGCACCGAGGCCGGCGCGAACGCTTCACGGACGATCCGCACGCCCGGCCCATGGGGGTCGGTCTCGAGCTGCGCGGCCGCCGCCGGGACGACACGTCGTTCCCCGTCGAGATCAGCCTGAGTCCGCTCCGGACCGACCGGGGCCTGTTCGTCATCGCCACGATTCGCGATGTTACGCAGCGTCTGCGGCTTAGGGCTTTCGGCCTCGGTGCGCTGCGCGCCGCGGAGGAGGAGCGGAGGAGGATCGCGCGGGAGCTCCACGACGACACCGCGCAGCGGCTGGCGGCGATCCAGCTCCGCCTGCGCCTCCTGAGGGACGAGCGGTCGACGCCGGACCGCACCGCGCTCCTGGAGGAGATTCGGCACGACCTGGCGGAGGCCGGAGAGGCGGTCCGGCGGATCGCTCGCGGGCTGCGTCCGCCGGCGCTCGAAGACGCGGGCGTCGTCACGGCGCTCCGCTCGCACATCCGGGCGCGCGCCGAGGAAGGTGGGCCCGAGGTCGATTTCGAGGCGGACGCGGTCGACGGGCTCCTCGGCGACGAGGAGAAGCTCGTCCTGTATCGCGTGGTGCAGGAGGCGCTGTCGAACGCCGTGCGGCACGCGGCGGCGTCGCTGGTCTCGATCCGGATCGAGACCTCGTCGCAGACGATCAGGGTCGTGGTCGAAGACGACGGCCGGGGCTTCGCGCTCGGGCGGCTGCAGCGGGAGGACGGACGCGGCCTCGGACTGGTGGGCATGCGAGAGCGAGCCGGCCTGATCGGGGGACGCGTGGAGGTCGAGAGCGAGCCGGGCGCGGGGACCCGCGTACGGCTGGAGATCCCTGTTTCGACGGAGGAGGGCGAGTGAGCCAGGCCATCTCGGTGCTGCTGGCCGACGACCACGCCATGTTCCGCTCCGGCCTCAAGGCGCTCCTGGCCGAGGAGGCGTCGATCGAGGTGATCGGGGAGGCGGCGACGGGCGACGAGGCGGTCGACCAGACGCGGAAGCTGCGGCCTCAGGTCGTCGTCATGGATCTCTCCATGCCGGGTTCGGACGGTCTCGAGGCCACCCGCAGGATCGCGGCCCTGGACCTGGACACCAACGTCCTGGTCCTCACGGTGCACGCCGAGGAGGAGTACCTGGTCCCTGTCGTGCAGGCTGGAGCCAGCGGCTACCTGACCAAGACCAGCGCCGACCGGGACCTGGTCGAGGCGATCCGGGTGGTGGCCCGCGGCGAGGTCTACCTTCCTCCCCAGGCCACCAAGCTCCTGCTGCAGGAATACAAGGCCGCCGAGAGCGACGAGGACACGGGCAAGCTCCAGCAGCTCAGCTCCCGCGAGCAGGAGGTCCTCGCGCTGACGGCCGAAGGCTTCAGCTCCCGGGAGATCGGCAAGAAGCTGTTCATCTCCCCCAAGACCGTCGATACGTACCGCTCCCGCATCATGAAGAAGCTGGGGCTGGACCACCGCTCCGAGCTCGTGCGCTTCGCCCTCCGCGTGGGCCTCCTGAAGGAGGTCTAGGAAGGAAGGCCGGGCCAGCGGGGCCCGCCCGGTCCGCCGGATCGGGGCTCGCGCCGGCTCCCTGCGCGGCGCCTTTCCACCCCCTGTGGGGAACCTCCCCACATCCCGCCGACCCCTTCTCCCTACACACCACGGCAGAACTCGTCCGACAGCCGGCTCCGATGCGCGGGTTTATCCTTACCGCGACTCAGAAAACAGGAGCCTGCCGTGCACACCACAAGAATCATCGCGCTCGTCGCCGGGGCCGCGCTCGTGGCCGCCTGCGGCGGTGACGGAGCCGGATCGGCGGACGGGTCCCGGGGGGCGGCGTCGACTTCCGAGAGCCCGGCCGCGACCCGCGGTACGCCCGCGTCCGAGGCGGGACTCCCCGTGCAGAAGCCCACAGGTCCGATCGACGAGGAGCTCGCCGAGCGCGGCGAGAAGCTCTTCTCGTCCAAGGGCTGCGTGGCCTGTCACACGATCGGCCAGGGGAAGCGAGTCGGGCCCGACCTGAAGGGGATCACCGAGAAGGTGACGTTCCCCTGGATCTACCACTGGGTCTCCGACCCGGACTCCATGCTGCGGTCGGACACGACCGCCCAGCGCCTGCTCAGGGAGTACCTGGTCCCCATGCCCAACCAGAACGTGAGCCCCGACGAGTTCCAGGCCCTGTACGAGTATCTGCGGGCGCAGGGCCCGGCCGATTCGTCCGACGGAGCCCCGGGTGGTGCGGGCTCCTCCGGTATGGGCGGCGGTCAGATGGACAGGGGCCAGATGGGCGCCATGCACCAGCGAATGCACGACACCACGGGCGACACCACCAACCCGGCCGGGGCCGGATCCCGGCGTCCCGGCAGCATGTTCCACCACAGGAGGAACTGACATGATCCAGCGTGCATACGGGCGGGGCCTCCGTCCCGGAGCCCTCGCCGCCGGCCTGGGCCTGGCGCTCACGGCCGTCGCGTGCGGCACGGGAGCCGGCGGCGGCGCGAACGTCTCGGCCATCGCACAGGAGCGGGGCCTGAACGAGAGCGACATCGAGGCCGCGGTCAAGACGTACGTGCCGACGGGGAAGATGGACGACTACCTCATGTTCGCCTCGGGAGGACAGTCGGGTCAGGTGGAGGTCATCGGCCTGCCGTCGATGAGGCTCCTGAAGGTGATCGGCGTGTTCACGCCCGAGCCCTGGCAGGGCTGGGGGACGGGCGCCGAGGAGACCCGGAAGGTGCTGGACGAGGGCCGGATGAACGGCAAGGACCTCACGTGGGGGGACACGCACCATCCCGCGCTCTCGGAGACGGACGCAGACTACGACGGCCAGTACCTGTTCATCAACGACAAGGCCAATCCCCGGATCGCGGTCATCGATCTGCGCGACATGGAGACCAAGCAGATCGTGACCGACCCGCTCATGGGGGCCAACCACGGCGGCACGTTCGTGACGCCCAACACGGAATACGTGATCGAGGGCAGCCAGTACGCCGTTCCGCTCGACGGGACCTACGCGTCCCTGGCGGATTACAGGACCCGGTATCGGGGCGCGGTGACGTTCTGGAAATTCGACCGCGAGAAGGGGCGGATCGACCCGACCCGGAGCTTCACGATGGAGCTCCCCCCTTACTGGCAGGACCTCTCGGACGCGGGAAAGGGGCCCTCGGCCGGCTGGGCGTTCATCAACACGTTCAACACGGAGATGGCCACGGGCGGCGACATGGAGGGGAACCCGCCGTTCGAGGCCGGCGCCTCGGCCAACGACATGGACCTGATGAACGTGATCGACTGGCAGAAGGCCGCCGAGGTGGCGGCGCAGCCCGGCAAGACCGTCACGGTCCAGGGCCGCAAGGTCATCCCGCTGAAGACCGCCGTCGACGAGGGCATCATCTACTTCATCCCCGAGCCCAAGAGCCCGCACGGGGTGGACGTGACGCCCGACGGGACGAAGCTCGTGGTCTCCGGCAAGCTGGACCCCCACGTGACCGTGTACTCGTGGGCCAGGATCCAGAAGGCGATCCAGGACCAGGACTTCTCGGGACGTGACGACTACGGCGTCCCGATCCTGAACTACGACTCGGTCATGGAGGGGCAGGTCGAGCTCGGCCTCGGGCCGCTGCACACCCAGTTCGGCTCGAACGACGTCGCCTACACGAGCCTGTTCATCGAGTCGGCCGTGGCCAAGTGGAGCCTCAAGGACATGAAGCTCATCGAGAAGCTCCCGGTCCACTACAACGTGGGTCACCTGGCGGCGGCCGAGGGCGACACCAGGTCGCCGGACGGAAACTACCTGGTGTCCCTGAACAAGTGGAGCATCGACCGCTTCCTGCCGGTCGGCCCCCTCCACCCGCAGAACTTCCAGCTCATCGACATCGGCGGCGCCCACATGCAGCGCCTCTACGACATGCCGATCGGGATCGGGGAGCCGCACTACGCGCAGATCATCAAGGCGGACAAGATCAAGGCGTGGAAGACATATCCCGGCGTGGGCTTCGACCCGGGAACGATGACCGTGGACTCCGCCGCGCCGCAGGCCGGCAAGGAGAGGATCGAGCGCAACGGCAACGAGGTGGACGTCTACATGACGGCCATCCGGAGCCACTTCACGCCTGAGCACATCGTGGTCGACCGCGGCAACGACGTGGTCCTCCACATCACCAACATCGAGCAGGCCCGCGACGCCACCCACGGCTTCGCGATCGACAAGTACAACGTGAACCTGAGCCTCGAGCCCGGAGAGACGCAGACGGTGCGCTTCAAGGCGGACCGGGCCGGCGTCTTCCCTTACTACTGCACGGAGTTCTGCTCCGCGCTGCACCTCGAGATGGCGGGCTACCTGCTGGTCCGTCCGTGATCGACGGCGGGGGTCGGCGCCGGCCGGCGTCGGCCCCCGCATCACGCCGTTCCAGCACCGGAGCGCATCGATGAACGACAGGATCACCCCATTCTTCCAGAGCCAGCTCTCGCTGCCGAGCCGCATCCTCATGGTGGCCGTGGCGGCGGCCCTCCTCCCGGCGATCTTCGCGCCGATCTGGAGGATCACCCTCCACGCCCCCCAGTATCCCGAGGGGCTCAGCGTGCACATCTACTCGCACACGGTGAAGGGGGACGTGCAGGAGGTGAACGAGCTGAACCACTACATCGGGATGAAGCCGATCCGGGCGGCCGACTTCGGCGAGTTCCGGTTCGTGCCCTTCTTCATCCTCCGCTTCTTCGCCTTCGCCGCGCTCGCGGCCCTCGTGGCCCGCCTTCCCGTCGCGGCCATCGGCTACATCGACTTCCTCATCTTCGGAGCCGTGATGCTGGTCGACTTCCAGCAATGGCTGAGCGACTACGGGATGCAGCTCGATCCGAAGGCGCCCATCCACCTGGACCCCTTCCAGCCCAGGTTCCTGGGGACCACCCGGGTGGGCCAGTTCCACGTGACGAGCTACCCCGACTGGGGGGCCATCGTCATGTTCCTGGCCGGCATGGCCGGGCCGGCCATCCTCGCCTACGAGTGGTGGAGGCGCAGGACCCGGGCATGAGGTCCCTTTTCCTTCGCGCGCTCCTGGCGGGGGGGACGGCGGCCGGGCTGCCGGTGGCCGCGCCCACCGACACCGCCCGGGTCCTCCGGGTGGGCGCCGATGCCTCCTACCGGAGCCCGGGTGCCGCCCTCGCGGACGCCCGCCCCGGCGACACGGTGCGCGTCGGCCCCGGCGTCTACCGCGAGTCGCTCGTGATCGATCGCCCGGTGGCGCTCCTCGGCACCGGGCGGCCCGTGATCGACGGGGGCGGACACGGACACGTGGTCGAGATCACGTCCCCCGGCGTCACGGTCCGCGGCTTCACGCTCCGCGCGTCCGGAGAGAACCCCGAGCGCGAGGACGCCGGCGTCATGGTCCGGGCCGGTCCCGTGCGGATCGTGGACGACCGGCTCGAGGACGTCCAGTACGGCATCTACCTGAAGGACGCCCCCGGCTCGCTGGTGCAGGGGAACGTGGTGCACGGAAAGCCCTTCCCGCTCGCGCGCCGCGGAGACGGCATCCGCCTGTGGTACAGCTCGGGCACCCGCGTCACGGGCAACGACGTCTCGGGGGCCCGGGACGTGGTCGTCTTCTTCTCGGACCACCTGCGCATCGAGGACAACCGCGTCAGCGGCGGCCGCTACGGGCTCCACTACATGTACAGCAACCACAACCGCATCGAGGGGAACCGCCTGGAGGGGAACGAGGTGGGTGCCTTCGTGATGTACTCGAAGGACATCACGCTGGAGCGGAACGTGTTCGGACGCTCCCACGGGTCGAGCGGCTTCGGGATCGGCCTCAAGGACTCGGACAGCCTCCGGATCCGCGACAACCTGTTCGCGGCGAACCAGGTGGGCGTCTACCTGGACAACTCGCCCCACAGCGTCGGGGTCGAGAACGTCCTGGAGGGGAACGTCTTCCTGTACAACGAGGCCGCCGTGCGGCTCCTCCCCTCGGTCCACTCCGACCGCTTCACCGGGAACAGCTTCGTCGACAACGGGCGGCCGGCCGACATCCCGGGCGGAGCCGTGAGCGGAGGGGCGGGACAGAACGACTGGGACGGGAACTACTGGAGCGGTTACGCCGGCTTCGACGCCGACGACGACGGGGTGGGGGACACCCCCTTCAGCTACGCCCGCCTGACCGATGACCTGGTGAGCCGGGTCCCCGAGCTGCGGATCTTCGACCGGAGCCCCGCCTTCCCGGTCCTGGACGTGCTGAGCCGCTTCTTTCCCCTCCTCCGGCCCGAGCCGGTGGTCGTGGACGGCGCCCCCCGGCTCGAGGCGGCCGCCCTGGAGCGCTGGCGCGCCGACCCGCCGGTCTCCGGAGGCGTCCCGACCGGCGGGCGGGGGAGGCGGGCCGGAGCCGCGCTCCTGTGGGTCGCGGCCGGCGTCGCGGGCGTGGTCGGGGCGGCGGTCGCCCGTCCCGGGAGGGTTCGATGATCCGGGCGAGGGAGCTCCACAAGGCCTACGGCGACCACGTCGTCGTGGCCGGCATCGACGTCGAGATACCCCGGGGGCAGCGGGTGGCCCTGCTCGGGCTGAACGGCGCGGGCAAGACCACGCTGTTCCGCTGCCTCCTGGGTTTGACGCCCTTTCGGGGGAGCCTCACCGTGGACGGGCTCGAGGCGGGTCCCGGGGCCCGGGAGGTCCGGCGCCGCGTGGGCTACGTCCCGCAGCGGCCGCCCCTCTTCGACCTCTCGCTCTCGGAGTTCGTGACCCTCGTCTCGGGCATCCGCGGGATCGAGCCCGCCGGGCCGCTCGGGCGCCTGGAGACCTTCGGCCTCTCCCCCGCCGAGGCGGGCGCCCGCCCCCTTCGAGACCTCTCGGGCGGGATGCTGCAGAAGGCCTTCCTCGCGCTCGCGCTCGGCGAGGAGGTCTCGGTTCTCCTCCTGGACGAGCCCACGGCAAGCCTGGACCCGGAGGCCCGTCGGGACGTGCTGAAGGCCGTGGCCGATGCCGGCCCCGGGACCACCGTCGTCCTGGCCACGCACCGGCTGGAGGACGTCCGGGCGCTGGCCGACAGGGTCCTGGTGCTGGGCGGGGGAAGGTTCGTGTTCGACGGACCGGTCTCCGAGCTCGAGGCCGTGGCCGCCGACGAGCGCCTGGTGTGGATCGACATCCCCGTGGCCGATCGGGCGGAGGCCGTCCGCTCGCTGGAGGACCATCGCGGGGTGCGGGACGCGCACGTCAACGGGAAGGGCATCGAGCTCTCCGTGGCGGCGGGCGCCACGCTCGACGTGCTCTCGGCGCTGGAGACCTCCGGCTTCCCGGTCACGGACTTCCACAGCCGTCCGCCCGAGCTCGAGGCGATCATGGCACGGCTGGTGGGACCCGTGGCGGGGGGCGGAAGGCCCGACACGGACCCGGGCGCGGAGATCGACGCGGCCGGCGGCGAGGCGAGCGCCGTCCGGCCCGGCAGCGGACGATGACCGCGCGGCTCCTGGCCCGGCGCGAGGTCCGCGACTCCCTGCGGGGCTACTGGTTCCTGCTCAACGCCGGGCTCTTCATCGTGGGCGGCCTGGCCCTCATCCTCTTCGGGCAGGGGGACGCGGAGGTCCTGGGCTACAGGGGCTACGCTCGAGCCCTGGCCGGGCTCATGCAGCTCGGCCTGTTCTTCGTCCCGCTCATGGCCCTGTTCCCGTCGGTCGCCGCGCTGGCCGGGGAGCGGGAGGCGGGGACGCTGGAGTACCTCCTGGCCCAGCCGCTGACGCCCGGAGACGTGTTCGCGGGGAAGTGGGCCGGGGTCGTCATGGCCGTCCTCCTCTCGCTCCTGGTAGGGTTCGGAGCCATCGGCTCGGTGGCCGTCCTGCGCGGGGTCCCCGGCGCCCTGGTAGCGCTCCTCCTCGGATTCACGGTCCTCCTGGGCGCGGCGTTCACCTCGATCGGGCTGTGGGTGTCGGCCGGCGCCCCGACCAGGGCCCGTGCGACCAGCCTGGGCCTCACCGCGTGGCTGTTCCTCCTCGCCCTGGGGAGCCTCGGCGTCATGGGCATGTTCGTGCGCTGGGGCGTGCCGGCCCGGGTCCTGCAGGGATGGTCGTTGCTGAACCCGGTCGAGGCTTTTCGCCTTGCCATGATCACGGTGCTCGACCCCGATCCGGGCCTCCTGGGCCCCGTCGGCGCCGCACTGGTGGGAAGCCTGGGCCGCGCGGGTCTGGTGGGGGCCTCGGCGGCCTCCCTCCTCCTCTGGTCGGCCGGTGCGGGCTGGATGGGCCTTCGCCGCCTGACCTCGCACTGCGAACCCGGGAGCTGACCATGCTCGCCATACGGCACGTGCTGTATCCGACGGACTTCTCCGAGGCATCGGCCGCGGCCCTGCCGCTGGCCGTGAGGATCGCCCGCGAGCACGGGGCCGACCTTCACGCGCTCCATGCTCTGGTCCTGCACGCGGCCGACGAGGCCCGGGCGGACCGGCTCTTCCCGAAGCTGGAGGAGAGCTATCGGGAGATCGAGGCATGGGCCGCCGAGCGCATGAGCGCGCACCTGGAGGCGCACCATGTCCCGGAGGTGACCCTCCACGAGGCGAAGAAGCGGGGCTTCGCGGCTCCATCGGTCATCCTCGAGTATGCCGACGAGCACGACATCGACCTCATCGTGATGGGAACGCACGGACGCCGGGGTCTGCGGCACCTCCTCCTGGGGAGCGTGGCGGAAGAGGTCGTCCGGCGCGCGCCGTGCCCCGTCATCACCGTCCGGCAGGCTCCCGAACTGGACGGCCGTAAGTGGCCGGGCCGGATCGTGGTGCCGCTGGACTTCTCGGAGAATTCCGAGCGGGCCCTTTCCTACGCGGCGGAGCTGGCTGGGCCGGCGGGGGGCGCGATCGACATCCTGCACGTGGTGGAGCCGGCGGCCGTCCCCGACCCTTACGTGATGGGAGGGCCCGGGCTGGCGTTCGACCTCCAGGCAACGCGTGACCGGGTCATGGACACGCTCGAGGAGCGCGCCCGGGAGACGCTCGGCGAGTCGGCCGCCTTCGAGGTCCACGTGGAGGTCGGGCGCTCGGCTCCCCGCATCGCCGAGTTCGCCTCGGCACGGGACGCGGACCTGATCGTCATGACGAGCCACGGGCACGCGGGACTCGACCGGGTGCTGCTCGGGAGCGTAGCGGAGGGTGTCGTGCGCCGAGCCTCGGTGCCGCTGATGATCGTCAAGCCGTTCGGCGACAGTACGTTGGTGGACGGCAGCTCGCGCGAGACCTGAGGTGTCTCGGGCGGCGGGCGGCGGGCGGGCCCCGTCAGTCGCCGCGCAGCGCCGCCCGGCGGGCGTCCAGCTCGCGCTCGAGGCTGTCGCACACGAGGTCGCACAGGTCGAAGACGGCGGGCTCGGCGATCGAATAGTGGCTCCGCACCCCCTCCTTCCGCCGGGTCACCAGATGGTGGCGGCGGAGGACGGCAAGGTGTTTGGAGACGTTGGCCTGGCCGGTGTCGAGCTCCTCGACCAGCCCGCTCACCGTCCTCGGACCCCGGCGCAGCGCGTCGAGGATCCGGAGTCGGGTCGGCTCGGCCAGGACCTTGAAGCGGCTCGCCACCATCTCGAGCGTCTCGTCGGTGAAGGATCGGACCATGCTCGCCTCCGGCTCCGGGCGGGGCTTGACACGCCCCCTGTGATCGCTAGATTACCATGTAGTAATATAATGGTGCCGGCCCGACGCGCCAGTCCCCTCGAAGCGTCCCGAGTGGAATCAAGGAAGCGGGGGTTCGAACGTGACCTTTAGATCACTACATACGCATGTTTCGATGGAGTGGCTCGCCGCGGGGGCCGTCGCGGGACTGGCGGCGCTGCTTCCCGTGGCCGGCCCAGCGCCCCTGGCCGCGCAGTCCGCCGCCGGGCCGTCCGCCGACTCCGCGGTCGCACTCCGTCCCCTCGGCCTCGAGGAGGCCGTCCGCGAGGCGAGTCGAGGGAATCCCGACCTCCGCCGGGCCGAGCTCGACCACGAGAGCGCGCGGGCGTCGGCGCGGATGGCCTCGGCCCCGCTGTTCCCCGGCCTCGAGGTGGACGTCGGCTTCCAGCGGTCGGACGACCCCGTGTTCGCGTTCGGGACCAGGCTCCGGCAGGGGCGGTTCGCCGCGGCCGACCTGGCGCTGGATGCCCTCAACCACCCCGATCCGATCACCAGCTGGTCGAGCGGGGCTGGCGTGCGCTGGGACGTCCTCGATCCGGGAGCCTGGGCCCGACGCGCGGAGGCCCGTCACGGCGCGGACGCGGCCGGCTGGCGGGCCCGGCGGGCCGGGGAGGGAGCCGAGCTGCTGGCCCGCGCCCTCTACTGGCGCGCCGTGGGCGCCGACGCCTCCGTGCGGGCGGCCCGGAGCGCCGAGGAGTCCGCCCGCGCCACCGTCGCGCGCTTCCGGAAGCGCGCGGACGAGGGACTCCTCACCCGGGCCGACGTGCTCCGAGCCGAGGCGGGACTCGCCTCGGCCCGCGCCGACCGCACGCAGGCCGAGCGGGAGCGGGACGACGTCCGGGCGCAGCTCGGGCTGGCCCTCGGCTGGAGCCCCGACACGATCCCGGTCCCGACGGACACCCTGACGGCCCCGTCGTCGGAGACGGCCCCGTCCGCCCCCTCCTTCGACCCCACCGAGCGTGCGGACATCCGTGCAATGGGAGCGCTGGTCGACATGCGCGGAGCGAAGGAGGCCGAGGCGCTGACCTCGTTCGCACCCCGCGTCGAGGCGTTCGCCGGCTACCAGCGCTACGCGGACGCGCTCCTCGGGAACGACGGCGACGCCTGGAGCGTCGGCGTCGTGCTCCGCTGGACCGTGTTCGCCGGCCTGAGCCGGCCTGCGGCCCTGGGCCGCGCCCGGGCCGAGCGGACCTCGGCGGAGCTCCGCTTCGCGAGCTCGGTGAGGGAGGCCCGCGCCCAGGTGCGGAGCGCCCGGCGCGCCGTCGAGGCATCCCTGCGGGCCGTCTCCGCCACCCGGGCGGCCGAGGACGCCGCCCTCGAGGCGCGCGACCTCATGCGGCGCCGGTTCGAGGAGGGCCTGGCCGGCGCCACGGACCTCCTGTCGGCCGAGGCCGGGGCGTCTTCGGCGCGGAGCCGCGCGGTCGGCGCTCTGGCCGGATACCACGAAGCCCTGGCCCGCTGGCGCTTCGCGCTCGGAGGGGACGTGGCCGAGGATCTCCCGGGATCGGAGGGGCAGCGATGACCCGTACAGCCGTTCGGACCGGATTCCTGGCCCTCGCGCTCGCGTGGAGCGCCGGGTCGATGGCGTGTGACCGTGGCGAGCCCGGCCGGGTGCCGGAGCCCGAGGGGCCGGCCGCGGTGACCGTGTCGGAGGCCGCCCGCGCGCCCTCCGTGCGCTCTTATCCCGCCACGGTGGCGTCGACCGACGACGCCCTCCTGGCCACCCGCACGAGCGGCACGGTGCGCCGGGTGCGCGTGGATGTCGGGAGCCCGGTGCGGGCCGGCGACACGCTCGTCCTCCTGGACGCGACGGACGTGGAGGCCCGGATCCACGGGGCCCGGGCCGCCGTGGAGCAGGCCACGAAGCACTTCCGCCGCATCCAGAACCTGGAGACCGATGGAGCCGCCACGCCGCAGGAGCTGGACGACGCCCGGGCCCGCCAGGCCATGGCCGAATCGCAGCTCCGGGAAGCCGAGGCGCAGCGCGAGTACGTGGTGCTGCGGGCGCCCTTCGCCGGCGTCGTGGCCTCGCGCGACGTCGACCCGGGGGACCTGGCCGTCCCCGGCCAACCGGTCCTCCGGCTCGTGCGTCCCGGGTCACTCAAGGTCGAGGCCGACTTGCCGGGCGAGGCGCGCGCGGAGGTCCGGCCCGGCATGGCCGTCACGCTCGTCGACCCGGGCACGGGCGCGCGCGTGCCGGGACACGTCACGAGGGTCTCGCCGGCCCTGGAGCCCGGCAGTCGGCGCATGAGGGCGGAGGCGCGCCCCGAGTCCGGCTCCGGGTCGGCGGCGACCCTCCCGGCGCCCGGATCGTTCGTGCGCCTGGAGGTCGAGGCGCCGGGCCGGACCACGGTGTGGGTGCCCGCCGATGCGGTGGTGCGTCGCGGTGACCTGCAGGGGGTGTTCGTGGTCGAGTCCGACACGCTGAGGCTGCGCTGGCTCCGAATGGGCCAGGCCCGCGACTCGGCCGTGGAGGTCCTGGCCGGGCTCGAGGCGGGCCAGCCCGTGGTCCGGGCCCCGGGGGTCCGGCTCGAGGACGGCCAGCCCGTGGGCGGGACCACCCGGAAGAGCTGGGTCCCGTGAACCGCGGGCTCGCGGGCCGGATCGCCGACGCGTTCCTCACCTCCAAGCTGACGCCGCTCCTCCTGGCGGCGGCGCTCGGCCTGGGGCTGTACTCGGTGTTCACGATCCCGAGCGAGGAGGAGCCGCAGATCGTGGTGCCCCTGGCCGACGTGTACGTCGGCATGCCGGGGGCGAGCCCCGAGGAGGTCGACCAGCGCCTCCTGGTGCCCCTCCAGGGCGTCCTCTCGGGGATCGAGGGCGTCGAGTACGTCTATACGCACGCCCGGGAGGGCGCGGGGCTGGCCACCGTGCGCTTCGAGGTGGGCCGGGACATGGAGCGGAGCATCGTCCGCCTGTTCTCGGAGCTGGAGCGGCACGCCGACATGATGCCCGCCGGCTCCGGCCCGCCCCTGGTCAAGACGGTCACGATCGACGACGTGCCCTTCTTCACCCTCACCCTCACGGGGAAGGGGCACGGGCCGTACGAACTCCGGACGCTGGCGGCCGAGCTCCGTCCGCGCCTCCAGGCCGTGCCGAACGTGCGGGACGTGACGATCGACGGCGGCCAGGCCCGCGAGGTCCGGGTCCGGCTCGATCCGGCCCGCCTCGCTGCGCACGGGCTCGACCCCTCGGCCGTCGTGGACCGGATCCGGGCCGCCAACGCCCAGGTCGACGCGGGCGAGTTCTCCTCGGGAGACCGGACCGTGCGGGTGCAGGCGGGACCCTTCCTCTCCTCCGCCCGGGACGTGGAGGACGTGGTCCTCGACGTTCGGGACGGGCACCTGGTGCAGGTGGGAGACGTGGCCCGGGTCGTGGACGGCCCCGGGGAGATCGACACGTACGCGTTCGACGCCCGGCGCGGCGGGCCGCCCGAGCCGCTCGTCACCCTGGCCGTCTCCAAGCGGCCCGGAGCGGACGCCACCGCGGTAGGACGGGCCCTGGAGCACAGGGTGGACGAGCTCAGGGGACGGCTCGTCCCCGACGGTGTCCAGGCGCGCGTCACCCGCAACTACGGGGAGACGGCGCGCGACAAGGTGACGACCCTGAAGCTCCACCTCCTCCTGGCCATCCTGGCCGTGGGCCTGGTGGTCTTCTTCACGATGGGTTGGAGGAGCGCGCTCGTGGTGATGACGGCCGTCCCGGTCACCTTCGCGCTCACCCTGCTCGTCTACAAGCTCTTCGGCTACACCCTGAACCGGGTGACGCTGTTCGCGCTCATCTTCGTGACCGGCATCGTGGTCGACGATTCGATCATCATCGTCGAGAACATGCACCGGCACTTCGCCATGCGGGACCGGCCGCTCCGGGCCGCCGCGCGCGCCGCGGTGGACGAGGTCGGGAACCCCACGATCCTGGCCACGCTGACCGTGATCGCGGCGGTCCTCCCGATGCTGTTCGTCTCCGGGCTCATGGGGCCCTACATGAGCCCGATGCCGATCGGCGCCTCCCTGGCCATGATCTTCTCTCTCCTCGTGGCCCTGATCGGGGCGCCCTGGCTGGCCTTCCGGCTCCTGGGCACGCACGGAGGGGACGGGGAGGAGGCTGGGACCGGGGCGGGGACCGGTCCCGCCTACGTGCTCGAGGACACGCGCATGTACCGCCTGTATCGGCGGATCATGGAGCCCCTCCTGGCCTCCACCCGGCGCATCGTGCTCCTCCTGGTCGGGGTCGTCGTCCTCCTGGCGGGGGCGGCCGGCCTCTTCCTGGTACGCGCCGTGTCGGTGAAGATGCTCCCGTTCGACGACAAGAACGAGATGCAAGTCATCGTGGACATGCCCGAGGGGACCACGCTCGAGAGCACGACCGCGCTGGGGAGCCGGCTCCAGCGCGTGGCCATGACGCTGCCCGAAGTGTCCGACGTCCAGCTCTACGCGGGCACGGCGGCGCCCTTCAACTTCAACGGTCTGGTCCGTCACTACTACCTGAGGCGGGGGCCCACGGTGGCCGACCTCCAGGTGAACCTGGTGGACAAGTCGGAGCGGAGCGCGCAGAGCCACGACGTGGCCCTGCGCCTGCGGCCGCTGGTCGACAGCGTCGCGCGCGCCTCCCGCACGGGCGCCAGCGTGAAGGTGGTGGAAGTGCCGCCCGGCCCGCCCGTGCTCTCGACCCTCGTGGCCGAGGTGTACGGGGAGGACGCCGCGCAGCGCGACTCGGTGGCGCGCCAGGTCCGGAAGCTGTTCGAGCAGCACCCATCCGTGGTCGACGTGGACTGGTCGCTCCGGGCTCAGCAGGAAGAGCTCCGGCTGGACGTCGACCCCGAGAAGGCGGCTCTGAGCGGCGTGGCCCGGGGGCAGGTCGTCCGCGACCTCCGCATCGCGCTCTCGGGCGCGGAGGCTACGCTCCTGTCGGTGCCGGACGCTCGCGAGCCCGTGCCCGTCCGCGTCCGGGTCGAGGAGTCGGCCCGCTCGGGCCCCGACCGCCTGCAGGGAGTGCACGTGGTCTCCCGACGGGGTGAGCCGGTGCCGATCGGCGAGCTGGTGAGGAGCCGGCGCACGACCACCCCGCAGGTCATCGACCGCAAGAACGGGCTTCGGGTGGTGTACGTGACAGCGGACGTGGCCGGGGCGGAGGAGAGCCCGGTGTACGCGATCCTCGACCTGAAGAAGAAGCTGGCGGACATCGAGCTTCCCTCAGGGACGCGGCTCGGGCAGCTCTACACGCGCGGGCCGCGGAGCGTGGAGCAGCCCGTCGTGAAGTGGGACGGAGAGTGGCAGATCACCTACGAGGTGTTCCGCGACCTGGGGATCGCATTCGCCGGGGCGCTGGCGCTCATCTACCTCCTCATCGTGGCCTGGTTCGGGTCCTTCACGACGCCGCTGGTCATGATGGCCGCGATCCCCCTCACCCTGATCGGGATCGCGCCGGGCCACGTGATCTTCGGGGCGTTCTTCACCGCCACGTCCATGATCGGCATGATCGCCCTCGCGGGCATCATGGTGCGGAACGGCATCCTCCTCATCGACTACCTGGAGGCCAGGACGGCGGCCGGCGTCCCGCTCCGGCAGGCCATCATCGAGGCCGGGGCCGTGCGCACCCGGCCGATCGTGCTCACCGCGGGCACGGTGGTGATCGGCGCGATCGTCATCCTGTTCGACCCGATCTTCCAGGGGCTGGCCGTGGCCCTGATCGCGGGGGCCGTGGCCTCGACCGTGCTCACGCTCCTGGTCGTGCCGGGGATCTACTACCTGATGCGCCGCCCGGCGGAGGGCGGGGGAGAGGAAGCGTGAAGCTGCTCATCCTCCTGTACCTGGAAGACGACGACGCGTGCGTGACCGGCATGCTCTCCGACCAGGGCGTGCCCACGTTCAGCCGGATGTCGGTCGAGGGGATCGGCCCCGGGGCGCCAGGCTGGTACGGCGAGGCCGCGCCCTACGCCTCGAGGATGATCCTGGCGCTCGTCGACCCCGGGCTGGCCGACTCCGTGCTCCACGCGGTGCATCACGGCTCGGGCCTGAAGGACTCCCGCCACCCCATCCACGCGGTGAAGCTCGACGTGGAAGGGGCGACGGCCTGTGGACCCCCGGAATAGCCGCCGCGCGCGGCAGGAGGCATCGATGACGCTCGAGAGGAAGATCCGCATGATCGCGGGGACGTTCGTGCTGGCCAGCCTGGCCTTGGGCTGGTGGGTGAGCCCTTATTGGTTCCTGTTCACCGCCTTCGTGGGCGTGAACCTCCTCCAGTCCTCCCTCACCGGGTGGTGCCTGATGGAGGACATCCTCCGGTGGACCGGAATCCACGAGGAGAGGGCGGCGGGAGCGGGCGGCTGACCGGTGCCGGTGCGGACGCTCTACCTCCTCAACGTCTCGGTGCACGTCCTGGCCGCCATGCTGTGGCTGGGCGGCATGTTCTTCCTGGCCGTGGTCGGGGGGCCCGCCCTCCGCGGGATCGAGGACCCGGCCCTCCGCGGCCGCCTGTACTCGGCGATCGGAAGGGGCTTCCGGCGGGCCGGCTGGTGGTCCATCGCCATCCTGGTGGCCACCGGGATCGGGAACCTGGCCTTCCGGGGTCTCCTCTCCTGGCAGGTCCTGGGCTCGGCGCGCTTCTGGGCGACCCGCTACGGGCACACCCTGGCCGGGAAGCTGGTGGCCGTGACGGCGATGATCACGGTCAGCGCGGTCCACGACTTCGTTCTCGGGCCGGCCGCGAGCCGGGCCGCTCGCCGCGGCGACCCCGGGGCACGCACCCTGCGCTCGCGAGCCGCGTGGCTGGCCCGGATCAACGCGGGCCTGGGCGTGGTGGTCGTGCTGCTGGCCGTGCGCCTGGCCCGGGGCGGCTGACGGTTCCGGGCCTGCGTCCCGCGCCGACGGCCCTGCGTCATCCGAGGGGTGATCCAGGGGACCGCCGACCCCTATTTTCAGGACGTGCACGAGGAACGAAAGACCGGACGATCGGAGATGCCATGAGCGATAGAGAGACCAGCGCGGCGGGCCGGACACCCTCCCTCGACTCCTTCGGCGCGCGGAGCGTCCTGGCGACGGACTCGGGGGAGGTCGGCTACTACGACCTCGGGGCGCTCGAGCGGGCGGGCCTCGGCCGGCTCGACCGACTCCCCTATGCAATCCGCATCCTCCTCGAGAACCTCGTCCGGCACGAGGACGGGGAGACGGTGACGGCCGAGGACATCCGTTTCCTGGCCTCGTGGCCCGACCACCGGGGCGAGGAGCGGGAGATCTCCTTCCGGCCCTCGCGCGTCCTCCTCCAGGACTTCACGGGCGTGCCGGCCGTCGTGGACCTGGCCGCCATGCGCGACGCCATGGAGGAGCTGGGCGGAGACGCGGGATCGATCAACCCTCTCCTCCCGGCCGAGCTCGTCATCGACCACTCCGTCCAGGTCGACTCCTTCGGCCGAGCGGTCTCCTTCCAGATCAACGCCGACAAGGAGTTCGAGCGGAACCGCGAGCGCTACGCCTTCCTGCGCTGGGGCCAGCGCGCCTTCGAGGACTTCCGCGTGGTGCCGCCCGACACCGGGATCGTCCACCAGGTGAACCTCGAGTACCTGGCCCGGGTCGTGTTCGGCCCCGGGGACGGGTCCGGGGAGCTGGCCTATCCGGACACGCTGGTGGGCACCGACAGCCACACGACGATGATCAACGGGCTGGGCGTCCTGGGATGGGGCGTGGGCGGGATCGAGGCGGAGGCCGGCATGCTCGGCCAGCCGATCAGCCTCCTGGTCCCGCAGGTGGTGGGCTTCCGCCTCACCGGCCGCCTGGCCGAGGGCGCCACCGCCACCGACCTCGTCCTCCGCGTCACGGAGATGCTGCGCGAGCACGGCGTGGTCGGGAAGTTCGTGGAGTTCTTCGGGGACGGCCTGCCCGCCCTCTCGCTGGCGGACCGGGCCACTCTCGGGAACATGTCGCCCGAGTACGGCGCCACCTGCGCGATCTCCCCCATCGACCGGGAGACGCTGGACTACCTGCGCTTCACCGGGCGCCCGGAGGAGCGCGTGGCCCTGGTCGAGGCGTACGCCCGGGCCCAGGGGCTCTTCCACGAGCCCGGCGGGCCCGAGGCCGAGTACTCCTCGACGCTCGAGCTCGACCTCTCCACGGTCGAGCCCAGCCTGGCCGGACCCAGGCTCCCCCAGGAGCGGATCCTCCTTTCCGGCGCGGCGGAGGCGTTCGACCGCGCGTGCGAGGATCTCGCCCCGACGCCCTCGGACGACGAGGAGGGGCTGGACGCACCCGAGCAGCTCTCGCGCTGGAAGGGCGAGGGCGGCGACGGGGGAGGCGGGAGCGCGCTCGCCACCCGGCGGCGGGCCGCCCGCAAGAGCGCCCGGGTGACCCTGCCGGCGGGCACGAACGGAGAGCAGGACGAGCAGACGTTCGAGCTGTCGGACGGCTCGGTCGTGATCGCGGCCATCACGAGCTGCACGAACACCTCGAACCCGTCGGTGATGGTGGCCGCCGGGCTCCTGGCCCGAAACGCCGCCCGGCGCGGGATGACCCGCATGCCCTGGGTGAAGACCAGCCTGGCACCCGGCTCCAAGGTCGTCACCGAATACCTCGAGGAGGCCGATCTCATGGACGACCTCGAGACGCTGGGCTTCAACCTGGTCGGCTACGGCTGCACGACCTGCATCGGGAACAGCGGACCGCTCCCCGAGCCGATCAGCCGCGCGATCCGGGAGAACGGGCTCGTGGCGTGCTCCGTCCTCTCGGGGAACCGGAACTTCGAGGGACGCATCAACCCCGACACGCGGGCCAACTACCTGGCCTCGCCGCCGCTCGTGGTGGCCTACGCGCTGGCCGGACGCATGGACACCGACCTCACCCGCGACCCGCTCGGCCGGGACGCGGAGGGCGAGCCGGTCTACCTGCGCGACATCTGGCCCTCCCAGGAGGAGGTCCGGGAGACGATCCGACGGGCCGTGAAGACCGAGATGTTCCAGAGGACCTACGCCGACGTGTTCTCGGGGACGGAGAAGTGGAAGGAGCTGGACGTGCCCGAGGGCGAGCGCTTCGCCTGGGACCCGGACTCCACCTACGTCCGACAGCCGCCCTTCTTCCAGGGCCTCTCCCCGCGCCCGCCCGCGCCGACCGACGTGCACGGGGCGCGGGCGCTGGCCGTGGTCGGGGACTCGGTCACCACCGACCACATCTCTCCGGCCGGCTCGATCTCCAGGGACTCCCCGGCCGCCGACTACCTGCGGGGACACGACGTGAGCCTGGCCGAGTTCAACTCGTACGGGGCGCGCCGCGGGAACCACGAGGTCATGATGCGCGGCACCTTCGCCAACATCCGCCTGCGGAACCGCATGGTGCCGGGCGTCGAGGGCGGCTACACGGTCCACCTGCCGGACGGCGAGCAGATGACGATCTTCGAGGCCGCCGAGCGCTACCGCGACGAGGGCGTCCCGCTCCTCGTGCTGGCGGGCGAGCAGTACGGGACCGGGTCGAGCCGCGACTGGGCGGCCAAGGGACCCGCGCTCCTCGGCGTGAAGGTCGTGATCGCCGAGAGCTACGAGCGCATCCACCGCAGCAACCTGATCGGAATGGGCGTCCTCCCGCTCCAGTTCCTCCCGGACGAAGGGGCCGAGGAGCTGGGGCTCGACGGGACCGAGGTCTACGACGTGGAGGGGATCTCCGCCGGGCTCGAGCCCGGCGCGCAGGTCACGGTGCAGGTCACGCCCCGGGAGGGCGAGCCGATCGAGTTCGGGGCTCGCGTGCGCCTGGACACCCGCGTCGAGGTCGACTACTGGCGCAACGGCGGCATCCTGCAGATGGTGCTCCGCCGCATGGCGCCCGGGGCCTCGTCGGAGGCCTGAGCCGGAGGCCGGTCGACACGTCTCCCGCATCCTGCGGGGGCCCTCGCGGATCGCGCATCCCCGGCCCACCGGTCCCGGGCCCCGACGTGACGCCCGGAGCCTTCCGACCGTGTTGTGAGAGAAGGGGTTGCGGGCCCGGACCCGGGCCCGGCACGCGGCCTGCCCGGAGGGGCGGGCGGCGTCTCCGCGATCCTCAAGCGAACGGAAGGCTCACGATGGCCTCTCACGACCTCTCCCTCCGCGCAGGGCCGCTCCTCGCCCTCCTCCTCGCGGCCTGCAGCGGAGCGATGGCGTCGGCCGACCCCTCGCCCAGCGTGGTCGCGAGCGCCGGCTCGCCCGGGGAGACCACGGCGCACACCCTCGGCATCCCGCCGGGGCACCTGCCGCCGCCGGGCTCGTGCCGGGTATGGATCCCCGGGGATCCCCCCGGACATCAGCCCCCGTCGGGCGATTGCTCGCGGCTCGCCTCACGCGTCCCCCCGGGAGCCTGGCTCGTCTACCGCCCCGTCACGGACGGTCGGGGCAGGGGGCACGCGAAAAAGGACAAGCGGGTGGTGCGAGTGACGGTCTACGGTGACTCCGGCCCGACGATCCTGCGCGTGTTCGACGTGGCGACCGGGCGGCTGCTGAGCGAGGCGCGGACCCCCTAAAGAACCGTCACGACCTCCACCTCCTAGGCCCCGGGCTCGTCGAGGAGGTGGAGGAGGCCTTCCCGGTCCAGCCGTCGGCCCACGAAGAAGGGGCCGAAGTCCGCGTACACTGCGCTGACCTCGTCGAAGCGCATCTCCGTGACCAGCTTCTTGAACGCCAGCGGGTCCCCGGCGAACAGGGTCACGCCCCACTCCCAGTCGTCGAAGCCGATCGACCCCGAGATCACCTGGGAGACGCGGCCCGCGTACAGCCGTCCCGTCCCGCCGTGGTCGACCATCATGGCGTTGCGGTCCCCGAGGTCCTGGGCGTACCAGTTCTGGCCCGGCGCCCGCCGCTTGTCCATCGGGTAGAAGCACAGCCAGGGCATCTCCTCCGGCTGCCGGGGGTAGAGCCGGCTCTTCACGTAGCCCTTGTCCCGCTGCTCCTCGACCGCGCGCTCCAGGCGGTCGCGGCCCTCCTGGCCGGACGGATCGACCCCCTCCTCGAGCATCGCCTCCACGGTCTCCGCCGTGAGCCGGTAAAAGCCCAGCTCGACGGCCGAAAGGAATTCGTAGACGGGGTCCAGGAAGTCCGAGAGCCCCGTCCAGGCCATCTCCCGCTCGACCTCGGAGAGCGCGTCGAGGTCCGGGCGGAAGTGGAGGAAGTGGAGGTCCGCGCCGCCGCCCACGATCCGGTAGGCCCCCGACCACCCATCCTCGCCCAGGTCGGACCACGCCTCCATGCGCGCGGCCATCCGGGCCGCCAGCTCGGTCCGCTCGGACGGGGAGAGGGCCTTGACCGCCGGCCAGCCGATGCGGTGGAAAGAGTGCAGGACGTACCAGCCCTCGAGGGTGAGTGGGGCGAGCTTGGACTCGGCCATGTGCTCCTCGGTCTGTGATCGCGGATCGGGTGCGGCTCGGCAGGGACGAAGGTGGGGGAGAGGCGGGGTCCCGGCAACGGAGCGGGGAGCGGTCCGGCGACGTGGGGGAGGGGCGGCGACGGGCCTGTCGCGGGCGTCGGCGCCCGGCGAACGGAGGGGTGGAAAGGGGCCGCCGACCCCTAGGCGCTGGGGATCTCCAGGAAGCGGTATATGACGACGCCGGATTCGGGGGCGTTGTCCACGTCCACGTAGCCGGACGCCACCATGTCGCGCAGCGTCTCCTCCACCTCCGCGAACGACAGGCCCGTCGCCTCGACGCCTTCGGTCACCGTGAGCCGGCCGCCGTGCTCGCGCGCGGCCTTCAGGAGCGTCCGCAGGAGGTCCGACTTCGAGGGCTCGATCGGGACGTAGCGGGCGGCGGGGCGCCCCGAGCCCACCGCGGCCGGCACGCCCGGTTCCCGGCCGCTCAGGATGTGGGCGAGGCGCGGGTGGGGCAGGTACCCCTCGCGCACGTTGCTCTCCTCGACCAGGCGCTTCATGCGGAAGAGGTCGATGAACTGGCCGACCCCGAACAGGCCGAACGTGAGGAGCCACACGATGCCGGTGCCGTACTTCCCCATGTAGATGCGGTGCAGGCCGGCCAGGCCGACGAAGAACAGGCACCAGAGGGCGTAAGCGGGTCCCTCCCTGTACATCGAGGACTCCTGTGGTCCGGGTCGCGTCCGCCCGGAGCTCCCGCCCCGGACTCTCACATACCTCCGTACGTCGCGCGCGGACCCCGGGTTTCGCGAGGCGGCGAGGAGTCTAGACGTTCGCGCGGAACAGGATGATGTCGCCGTCGCGGACCGGATACTCCTTGCCCTCGGAGCGCACCAGGCCGCGTTCCCGCGCCTCCTTCATCGAGCCCGCCTCCACGAAGGCCTCGTAGTCGATCGTCTCCGCCCGGATGAAGCCTCGCTCGAAGTCCGAGTGGACCCTGCCCGCCGCCTCGGGCGCCCTCGCCCCGGTGCGCACCGTCCACGCCCGGACCTCCTTCTCGCCGACCGTGAAGAAGGTCTGGAGCCCGAGGAGCGCGTACCCGGCCCGGATGAGGCGATCGAGACCGCTGGCCTCGAGCCCCAGCGCCTCGAGGTACTCGTGCCGCTCCTCGTCCGGGAGTTGCGCGATCTCGGCTTCGAGGCGGGCGCAGAGGACGACCACGTCCGCGTCGGGCTCCCGGGCCTCCACGTGCTCCCGGAGCCCGCGCACCGAGGCGGGCTCCTCCACACCGAGGTCCTCCTCGCCCACGTTGGCCACGAACAGCGTGGGCTTCAGCGTGAGGAGCCCGTAGCCCCCGAGGGTGGCGCGCTCGTCCGCCGTGAGAGGCTCACGGCGGACCGGCTCCCCGTCGGCCAGGCGGGCCTCGACCCTGCGCAGGAGCTCGAGCTCCCCGGCCGCCTCCTTCTCGCCCGAGCGCGCCTTCTTCTCGAGCTTCTCCATCCTGCGCCCGAGCGCCTCGAGGTCGGCCAGGGCCAGCTCGGTCTCGATGATCTCCAGGTCGTGCACCGGATGAGCGGCCTCTCCCACGCGGGCCACCGACTCGTCCTCGAAGCAGCGGACGACGTGGGCGATCGCGTCCACCTCCCGAATGTGCTGGAGGAACCGGTTGCCGAGCCCCTCGCCGCGCGAGGCGCCCTCCACCAGGCCCGCGATGTCGACGAACTCGACGACGGTCGGGGTGACCTGCCGGGGCCGCACCAGCCGCGCGAGCTCGTCGAGGCGGGGGTCGGGCACCTCCACCACGCCGACGTTCGGGTCGATCGTGCAGAACGGGTAGTTCTCGGCCGGGACCGCCACGGCGGTCAGGGCCCGGAACAGGGTCGACTTGCCCACGTTGGGCAGGCCCACGATGCCTAAGGAGAGCTTGGACATGGAACTCCGATCGAAGACTCGGTTCGCTGGCGGCGGATCCGGACCGACCGGACCCGGGTACGTTCACCCCGAGGCGAGGGCGCGTGTTCCGTCGGGGCGCCACGGCGTGGTCCCGGCCGCCGACCGGACGCGCCCCGGCGGCCGCTTTGCGGCGGAGGGCCGTGTCCCTACATTCTCGCCTCGTGGCACGTGGTGAGCGTAGCTCAGTCGGTCAGAGCGCCAGGTTGTGGCCCTGGAGGCCGCGGGTTCGAATCCCGTCGCTCACCCTCCCGTCCGTCCCCCCCCTCCCGGGAGCCTCGTGGAGCCGACGATGACAGGCACCGCCGACACCGTCAGCCCGCGCAGGGCGCGCTCTTCACGGTGAGCGGAGAGGGGGACCTGTCCCTCCTCGGGGACCGTCTCCGCGACTTCGTGGACCTGGCGGGGCGCGTCGAATCGGCGTGCGAATCGATGGCAGATCACGCCGGGGGTGCGCGGGCGGAGCGCTGCCGTGACGTGGCCCGGCGGGCCCGCGAGCTGGGCCAGGAGGGCCGTGCCCTCGCGGAGCGTCTGGAGGGGCTCGAGGGGCGCTCGAAGCTCCGCGTCCTGATCGGGCTCCTTCTGAGCCGGAACCGGCAACGGAGGGTCGCCGACCTGGCCCGGGAGGTGGCCGACGCCTTCCACGGCCTGAGCCGGGATGCCGGAGGCCAGAACGAACCCCCGGCCGGGGGGACGACGACGGGAGGAAGCGGATGAGCCGGATGATCGACCTCCTCGGCATGACGGTGGGAGGCTGGGTGGGCTGGGCGATCGGGGACACGATATCCCTCTTCGTCGCGATCATCCTCTCCATAGTGGGGACGGGCGTCGGCCTGTACCTGGGCCGCCGCTGGCTGGGGGACTACCTCTGAGCCCGCCGGGGCCCGTCCCGACGGCGCCTCGTCGGGAGCCTCGTTCGACGCGGGGCTGAGCCGTGCGCATCACCTTCCTGGGGGCGGCCGGCACGGTCACGGGCTCGAAGCACCTGGTCGAGACGGGGAGCGTCCGCGTGCTCGTCGACTGCGGGCTCTTCCAGGGCGTCAAGGCGCTCCGGGTCCGGAACCGCGCGCCGCTCCCCTTCGACCCCGCGGCCCTGGACGCCGTCCTCCTCACCCACGCGCACATCGACCACTCTGGGTACCTGCCCGCCCTCGTGCGCGAGGGCTTCGCCGGTCCGATCTACTCCTCCTCGGCCACGGCCGACCTGTGCGGGATCCTGCTGCCGGACTCCGGGCGCCTCCAGGAGGAGGACGCAGCCTACGCCGACCGCAAGGGGTTCAGCCGCCACCATCCGGCGCTCCCGCTCTACACGGAGGAGGACGCGCATCGGGTCCTCCCGCTGTTCGAGCCTCTGGAGCCCGACGGATCGGTCACGATCGGCGGGCTCCGCGCGTCGGCCACCTCGGCCGGGCACATCCTGGGTGCCGAGAGCCTCCTCCTCGAGGGGGAAGGGGGGAGCGCGCTGTTCTCGGGGGACCTCGGCGCCGACGACGACCCGATCATCCCCGCTCCCGATCCCCCGCCCGCCGCGGACGCGTTCGTGATGGAGTCGACGTACGGGGACCGGCTGCACGAGGACGGCGACCGGGTCGCGGCGGTGGGCGAGCTCATTCGCCGGACGGTGGAGCGCGGGGGGAGGGTCCTCGTCCCGTCCTTCGCGGTGGGACGCGCCCAGCTCCTCCTGTTCTGCATCGAGCGGGCGTTCGCTCGCGGGCTGGCCCCCCGGGTCCCCGTGTTCCTCAACAGCCCGATGGCGACCGACGTCTCGGAGCTCTACATCGAGCACGCCGACGCTCACCGACTGAGCCGCGAGGAATGCGTCGAGATGTTCCGCCGCGTGCAGTTCGTCCGGAGCGTGGAGGACTCGAAGGCGCTCGTGCGGCGCGAGGATCCCGTGGTCGTGATCTCGGCGAGCGGGATGCTGACGGGGGGACGCGTGCTCCACCACCTGAAGGCGATCGCGCCCGACCCGGCCAGCACGGTGGTCCTGGTGGGCTACCAGGCGCAGGGAACGCGCGGCGCCGCGCTTCGGGACGGAGCCGAGCGGATCAAGATGCACGGCGAGTACGTTCCCGTGCGGTGCGAGGTGGCCTCGCTCGACCTCTTCTCGGCGCACGCCGACCGGGAGGGGCTGCTGGCCTGGGCGGGGAGCGCGGCGGCCCGCCCCGCCGAGGTCTTCCTGGTCCACGGCGAGCCCGTGGCGGCCGACCTCCTCCGGAGGGCGATGGAGGAGCGGCTGGGCTGGTCGGTGCGGGCGGCTCGCGACGGGGAGACCGTCGACGCAGGATCCCCCCCCGCTTCCGGGTCCCCGGCGGCCTGAGGCCCCACGCTCCGGCCGGCGCCTGCGGGAATCGAGGACGGCGTTCGAGGGCTGCGGGCACGGGACGGAACACGCGCAGCACGCCGTGTGTATGCATCGCCCGCGTCGAGACAGGGCCGCCCTGGAGGCGGCGTCCGATCCGACGACTTGACAGCGGGATCCGTGGTGTTATCCTAGGCGGCTCTCGTGGCCGCCGGATCCACGGGCTCGACGTCCCGAGGAGGCCCGCATGGTGCTTGACACGGCGGCCTCGCAACGATACAATCAGTGTTCCTCGCGCGATGGGTCGAACCGTCGCGCGAGCGTTGTTTGAAAAGAAGACGTGAGTGGCGTGTGGGATCCCGATCGAGGTGCGAGCACCACTTCTCGTGCCTCATGGGAAACCAAAGTGGATGTATTTTTCCGAACGCGAACCGGGTCCATCGAGATCCGGACCACAGCGTTCACCAGGATGAAGCGTCTCGTGTCGGTTCTTCCGATGCGGTCGCTCCAGACTTTTCATAATTGGAGAGTTTGATCCTGGCTCAGGACGAACGCTGGCGGCGTGCCTAACACATGCAAGTCGCGCGAGAAAGTCCCTTCGGGGGCGAGTACAGCGGCGGACGGGTGAGTAACACGTGAGCGATCTGCCTGGAGGCGGGGGACAACCCAGGGAAACCTGGACTAATACCGCATACAGCGGCGGGCCTGGGCGCCCGTCGTGAAAGCTGGCCTCTCTCTGAAGCTAGCGCCTCCGGATGAGCTCGCGGCCTATCAGCTGGTTGGTGGGGTAACGGCCTACCAAGGCGATGACGGGTAGCTGGCGTGAGAGCGCGATCAGCCACACTGGGACTGAGACACGGCCCAGACTCCTACGGGAGGCAGCAGTGGGGAATCTTGCGCAATGGGCGAAAGCCTGACGCAGCGACGCCGCGTGGGGGAGGAAGGCCCTAGGGTTGTAAACC
>Ga0209918_1000380_pt1 | contig 30001 bp, 21 predicted proteins | sample SalPonD_shore_MG_FD_185712 | JGI IMG/M metagenome (GOLD analysis project Ga0209918, IMG submission 185712) | Salt pond soil microbial communities from South San Francisco under conditions of wetland restoration - Salt Pond MetaG... | ecosystem: Environmental > Aquatic > Marine > Intertidal zone... | reverse complement strand
CCTGCTATTCGGGCGGGCGCATTCGATTCAGTGCGGCGAAGACCACGGGCATCATGAGCAGCACCAGCGGCATCTGGATGAGCAGGCCGGCAATGATCGCGATGGCGAGCGGCTGCTGCATGGCCGAGCCCTGCCCTATGCCAAGGGCCAGCGGCGCCAAAGCGAGGATCGCCGCCAGCGTGGTCATGGCAATGGGGCGCATGCGGTTGATGCCCGCCTCGGTCACGGCGGTGAACGCGTCGCCGCCCGCACGGATCAGCTCGTGATACTCGGAGAAATAGAAGATCGCGACCTCGGTGACGATACCCACCACCATGGTCATGCCCATCATCGCGGTGATGTTGAGCTCGATGCCGGTGACCCACAGGGCGATGAATACGCTTGCCAGGGCCAGCAGGGGCGCCGTCATGATCGCCAGGGCGATGCGAAACCGCTCGTAAAGAAACAGCAGCAGGACAAACACCAGGGCCACGGCGGCGATCATGACCGCGATCAGGCCGTGAAATGCGATCTGCTGTTGTTTGTACAGGCCGCCGAGCCGGAAATACAGCTGCTTGGGGATCAGCCCGGATTCATTTAGGACCTTGCGCACGTCGCTCACCGTGTGACCGAGGTCCCGGCCGCTGATGCGCGCCGTCACCGGGACCATGCGCTTGAGGTTGTCGCGTGTGATTTGCGGCTGACCGTGCAGGACGACGACGTGGGCGATACGCCGCAGCGGGAAGACGTGCCCATCGGGGGCCTGCAGGCGGATGGCGTCGATCTGTTTGGTCGTCTTGCGAAGACTCTTGGGCACCCAGACCCGGATGCCGATGAGCTTGATGCCCCGCTGCACGTGCGTGGTGACCACCCCGGAGAAATACGCCTTGATCTGGCCCGTCACGGCCTCGGGGTCGACGCCCTCCAGCGCGGCCTTGGCGCGGTCGACCTTGACGTCCAGGGCGTCGCCCGCCGGCACGATCCCATTGCGCACGTCGACCACACCCTTGACCTTGCCGATCGCGGCGGCGACCTTCGGGGCCGTGTTGAGCAGGGCCTTCGTGTTGTCGCCGAAGAGTTTTATCTCGATGGGCTGCGGCACGGCGGTCAGATCGCCGATGAGGTCCTCCATGAGCTGGGCCATGTCGATGTCGAGCCCCGGCACCTTGCGGTGTATCTTTTTGCGCAGGCCGTCCATCACCTGCCACACCGAGCGCCGCGGCTGCGGCGTGAGCCGAATGAAAAAGTCGCCTTCGCGCGCCTCGGTGATACCGCCGCCGAGTTGGGCGCCGGTACGCCGCGAATAGGAGGCGACCTCGGGCGTCTTCTCCAGGATGGCCTCGACCTGGCGCAGCAGGCGATCGGTCTCGCGCAGCGACGTGCCGGGGTCGGCCTTGTAGTCGAGCACGAAACCGCCCTCGTCCATCTTCGGCATAAACCCCGAGCCCACGTGGTGGTAGGCGACATAGCCGAGTGCGACAAACGGGATCACGGCGACCAGCAGCCACAGCGGCCGGCGCAGGGTCACGGCCATCAGGCGTCGATACGCCCCGTGTATGCGCCGGGTCAGCGGGCCTTCGTCCTCGCGCGCGGCGTCGGCATCCTTCAGGAGGTGGTCGGCCAGCAGCGGGACGGCGAGCCAGGCCACCAGGTAGGAGATGATCAGCGCGCTCGCCATGGTCAGCGACAGGGCCTTGAAGAACGCGCCGGTCACGCCGCTCAAGAAGGCCAGCGGCAGGAAGATGATGATGGTCGAGGCCGACGAACCGGTCAGCGGGTGTACGAATTCGCGGGCGGCGGCGCGAATCCGCTCATGGCGTGCCTTGCCGGCGCCTTCCCCGCGTCGTCGCAGGTGGCGAACGATGTTCTCGATCATCACGATCGCATCGTCGATGATCAGTCCGACCGCCGCTGCCATGCCGCCCAGGGTCATGATGTTGAAGCTCATGTGCAGGACGTAGAGCAGCAGAACGGTAGCCGCCAGAACCGCGGGTACGACCAGGATGGCCACCAGAGTGACCTTCACGCTGCGCAGAAACGCCAGCAGGACCAGGGCGGCGAGTACGACGCCTATTAGAATGGCGTCGCGCACGCTCCCGGCCGAGGCCAGGATGAGCTGGCTCTGGTCGTACCAGTTGCTGACCTGCAGATTCTTGGGCAGTTTGGATTGATAGGCGGCCAGACGCGCCTTGATGTGATTGACGATCTGGACGGTGTTGCCGCCCGGTTGCTGGTAGATCTGCACGGACACGGCCTTGTGTCCGTTGGAGGTCACGCTCAGCCACTTGGGCACGGTCGCCTTGCGCACCGTGGCGATGTCCTCGAGCTGGACCAGGCCGTTGTCCCCGCTCGCCAGGACCGTATGGCGTATCTGATCGAGGTTCTTGAACCGCGTATCGGAGAGCATCAGGTACAGCTTGTAGTGGTCCTGCATGCGGCCGACGGCCTGCAGCACGTTGGAGGCCGACAGCGCCTTGACCACGGCGTGCAGGGTCAGGCCGTAGGCGCGAAGCTGGGCGGGATCCACGTCCACACGGTATTCGGCCTGGTCGCCGCCCAGCACGCCTACCCGGGCCACGCCCTTGATGGACGAGAACAGCGGTACGAGCTGGAATTTGGCGATGTCCCGCAGCTTGACCTGGCTCAGCTTGTCGGACGTCAGGCTGTAGGCGGCCACCGGAAAGACGGTCGGGTCCATGCGCCGGGCCTCGAAGGAGGTGCCCCTCGGCAGCTGCGGCAGCGTCTGATTGACCGCCGCGTCGACCTGCTGCAGCGCCAGGGGCATGTTCGTGCCCCAGTCGAAGTCGATCGACAGCTCGGCGCTGCCGCGCGAGGTGGTCGAGCGCACTTCGCGCACGCCGGGCACCGAGCGCACGGCCTGTTCCACCGGGCGCGTGACCGAGACGACCATTTGTTCGCCGGGACGGTCGCCCGCGTCCACCATCACCACGATGCGCGGGAAATTGACGTGCGGAAACAGCGCCACGGGCAGCCGCAGCGCGCTGGCCGCCCCGCCGAGCGCCAGGATCGCGAGCAGGAACAGGATGGAACGGCGGTGGCCGGCGGCCCAACTGGCGACACTCATGCGCTCGGCCTCACTGCGACGAGTCGCCCGCGGGCGAATTGGATTTGGCGGATGACCGTGATGAGGACTGTTTTTCGCGCACGTGCATGCCGTCGTGCAATTCGTAGTTGCCCAGGGTCACCACGGCGTCACCGGCGTGGACATCGCCGTCGACCGCGAGCCAGCCGTCCTGGTGCAGCCCGGTCTGCACCGCGACCCGGTGGGCCGTGTTCCCGTGCACGACGAACAGATAGCTGCCCTTCCCGTCGCGCAGCACCGCGCTGCGCGGGACCGTGACGGCCTGTTCGGAGTGCAGCGTAACGATGCCGCGCATGGTCTCGCCGAGGACCAGCCCGCCGGTGGCCTTCTTGGGCAGGTGAGTCAGGACGTCGACCAGACGCGTTTTGGGATCGACCATGGCGTGGACCTGATCGACGCTCGCGTTGATGCGCCGCTTCGGCGCGAAGACCGAGACCAGTGTGACCTTCATGCCCGGTTTCAAACGGGTCGCATCCTCCTGTTCCACTCCCAGGGGCACGACCAGGGCGTCGCGGCTGGCCAGCAGCAGCGCCGTGGTGTCGCCCTGGACCCGCTGGCCCTGACTGACGTCGAGGTGGGTGACGATCCCGGCGAAGGGCGCGCGGATCTTCTCGCTCGCCTGGCCCGTGCCGAGTTTTTTCTCCGCGTGCAGTCGCGCCTGGGCATCGCGCAGATTGCGCTTGGCCGAGGAGACCTGATCGCGCGTGGCCAGTTGCTCCTTGAACAGCTCCTGCAGGCGCGCGAGCTTGCTGCGCGCGAAGCTCACGGCGGCCTTGGCCTGTTGGTAGTTCATGCGGGCGTTGGGCGCCGTATCGAGCTCCAGCAGCGGGTCCCCGGCCTGGACCCGCTGACCCAGGCGCACCCACAGGCGGTTGATGAGACCGGCCCGCGGCAGCGTGACACTGGTGACGTGATCGGGGTCCGGTTGCACGCGGCCAAAGGCCGTGATGGTCTGGCTCACGCTCTGCTGGCGAGCGGGCGTGACCGCGACCAGCACCGTACCCTGTGGGCTTTCTGCGGCCCGGCTCGGGCCGGCGAACCAGATCGATAACAGCATCAACGCCAGTGCCAGGCGCGCCGCGGCGCGGTCCGGCCGGCGGGTCAATCGGTTGGCGATGCGTGAATGGCTGTTGCTCATTGCGCCCTCTCCTGGTCCCGGGGTTTGGAACTGCCGCGGCCCTGGTGCGGATGGGGCGCCTGGCGTTGAGGCCAGATCAGCAGCGTATCCAGGGCGATTCGGTTCTTCCACAGCGACTGGCGAAGGTCGGCCACCTCGAGTTGTTTGTTCAATAGCGTCGTCTGCATGTTCAGGTAGGTCAGCGCGCCGATGTCGCGTGCACGGTAGGCCTTGGCGGCCCGGCGGACCATGGCCTGCAGGGCCGGCAGCCGCGAACGGGTGCGCGCGAGCTGAGAGCGAAGGAGCCCGCCCTGACTGCGCAGCTGATCGAGCTCGCCGAAGGCCGTATCGAGGCGCGCCTGATAGGCCTGGTGCAGCGCGGCGCGGGTGGCGCGCTGCACCGCGATCGCCCCGCGGTTGGCGTCGAAGATCGGCAGATTGAGCGTGATCCCGAAACCCGTCGTATGCACGTCGCTGGTGTCGCGGGCACGCGTAAAGCCGACGCTCACCGACGGGAACTGGGCCAGGATCGCCTGGCGCACACGAGCCTCCTGGCTCTGGTAGCCCGCCCGCAGGGCCAGCAGATCGGGGCGTCGCCGGGCCAATGTCTTGATCGCGGCCTGCATGCCGCCGCCGGGCAGCGCGACCGGGCCCGGTGGCCGGTCGAGTCCGGACAGATGCAGGTGCGTATCCGGGGCGAGACCGAGCAGGGCCTTGAGGGCGTGACGGCTGCGGTCCAGGGCCTGTTTGGCCTGGCCCAGCCGGCTGTTGGCGTCCATCAGGGCGGTCAGGTCGGTGCCGGCCACGTCCAGGGTGAGGTTGCCGGCATTCAACGCGGCGTGCGAACGGGCGTAGCGCTGGGCATACAGGTGCTGCGCCTTTTGCAGCAGGTCACGCTTGTGCGCCTGCGTCTGGACCTGGACGTAGAGCTCGCGCGCGCGCTGGGCCACCTGCCACTCCTGCCACAGCAGTGCCAGGTCGACCTGGCGGGCGTGTCCCTTCGCCGCCGCCGTCTTCGCAGCGTGGGTGACGAGGGCGGTGAGGTCGTAATTCAGGCCCAGGCTGTAGGCGTCGGTCAGACCGGGCGTGTTGTCGGTCGGGCGATCCGTGCTGGCGGATATCTGCGGATCCGGCAGCAGGTGGGCGGCGAACAACTGGGCCTGCGCCAGGTCGGCCCGGTGCCGACGGACCTTCAGGTCGGGGTTGTTGACGACGGCCAGGGTGGCGACCTCGGTCATGTCCAGGCCGTCGCTGGGGTCGAAGGCATGCCCCGACACGACGGGCAGCCCCAGCTTCGCCGGGTCGACGTGCAGGGCCGGGACCTGCTCCAACAGGTCCGCGCCGTGGCCCAGCGGCACGGGGTGATAGCTCGCGCAGCCGCCCAGCAGCGCTGCCAGGGCGAGTGGCGCAATGCGCGGCAGGTTTTGCGTCAGTGAAATCGCCATAGTCCTCGTCGTGACCGAATCTAGCCCCTTTTGGGCCATGCCAGGGCGAAAGTATGCGAAAGTCCGCGTTAACACGCCGTTGCGTGGACATTACGAAACGTTAATACTGCCGGCACAGCCCCTGGCCTACGATATCCACCATGCGCATGTTGGTCATCGAAGACGATCGCGACGCCGCGAGCTATCTCGCCAAGGGCCTGAGCGAGAGCGGGCATACGGTCGACCACGCCGCCGACGGCGAACAGGGGCTGCAGATGGCGCTCGGCGGCGGCTACGACGCGCTCGTGGTCGATCGCATGCTGCCCGGGCGCGACGGCCTGTCGGTGATCGCCATGCTGCGCGCCGGGGGCGATCACACGCCCGTGCTCATCCTGAGCGCCCTCGGCGAGGTCAACGAGCGCGTGGCGGGCCTGCGCGCCGGCGGCGACGATTATCTGACCAAACCCTACGCCTTTTCCGAGCTCCTGGCGCGCCTGGAGGCCCTGGTGCGACGCGGCCAGCCCGATCAGGTCGAGACCCTGCTGCACGTGGCCGACCTCGAGCTCGACGTGCTCAAGCGCACCGTCCAGCGCGCGGGCCGGCCCATCCGCCTCAAGCCGCGGGAGTTCAGGCTGCTGGAGTACCTGATGCGCCACGCCGGCCAGGTCGTCACCCGCACCATGCTGCTCGAGCAGGTCTGGGACTATCACTTCGATCCGCAGACCAACGTCATCGACGTGCACATCAGTCGTCTGCGCACGGTCATCGATCGCGACTTCGATACGCCCCTGCTGCACACCGTGCGCGGGGCCGGGTACTGTCTGCGTGCGCCCGACTAGACTGTTTCGCACCACCGCCCTGCGCCTGTCGCTGCTCTACGCGCTGCTGTTCAGCCTGCTCAGCGCCGCGGCGTTGGGCTTCATGTATTGGTCCACGGGCCACTATATCGACGCGCAGATCCGCACCGGCCTGGACAGCGAGGCCCACGGGCTCCTGCGCGCCTATGAGCGGGGCGGGCCCGCGGCGCTGCGCGGGGCCCTGCAGCGCCGCCTTGCCAATATTGCGCACACCGGCCGCCATTACCTGTACGTGCCCGGGGACGGGCGGGCACCGCTCGGCGATCTGCGCCGCTGGCCCGCCGATGTCGTGCCCGACCACCGCGTTCACAACCGCTGGGTGGACGCCAGCCTGCTGCCCGCGCGCGACAGTGACGATGCCGACTATCTGCCCGTACTCGCGTTGCGCCTGCCGGACGGTGGCCGGCTGTTGATCGCCCAGAGCATGAAGGACGCCGAGGACATGCGCGACTACGTCTTCGCCACGGTGATCGTCACCCTCGGCGTCACGGTCGTCATCGCACTGCTGCTCGGCGTATTGATGGGCCGCAGCGTGCTGCGGCGCATCGACGCGGTCAACGCCACCGCCGGGGAGATCATGGGCGGCGACCTGAGCCGGCGCCTGCCCGTGGGCCGGCGCGGCGACGAGTTCGACGAGCTCGCCCTGCGCCTCAATGCCATGCTCGAGCGCATCGAGCAGTTGCTCGTCGCCATGCGCGAGGTCACCGACAACGTCGCCCACGACCTGCGCAGTCCGCTGAACCGCCTGCGCAACCGCCTGGAGGTGATCTTGCTCGAGCCGCGCAGCGAGGCCGAATACCGCCAGACCATGGAGCAGACCATCGCCGATGCCGATCAGCTGCTCAAGACCTTCAACGCCCTGCTCGATATCGCCCAGGCCGAGGCCGGCGTGCAGCGCGAGGAATGCGCGGCGCTGGATCTGACGGCCCTGGCGCGCGACATGGGCGAGCTCTACGAGGCGGTGGCCGACGAGGCCGGTTTGTCGCTGCGGGTGGTCTTGCCCGGGGACGGACCCCTGACCGTGCGCGCCGATCGCCACCTGCTGGCGCAGGCCATCGGCAACCTGCTGGAAAACGCCATCGCCCATGTCCCGCGCGGCGGCCACGTGAGCCTCGAATTGACCCGGCGCGAGGACGCCGTTGTGCTGGCCGTGGCCGACGACGGGCCGGGGATCCCCGCCGAGGCTCGCGAGCGCGTCCTCAGCCGCTTCGTGCGTCTGGACCCGGTGCGCAATGCCCGCGGCAACGGCCTGGGTCTGAGCCTGGTGCGCGCCGCGGCCCTGTTCCACGGGGCCGAACTGCGCCTGTCGGACAACCCGCGGGAAGCGCATGCGGACGGGCATTCGAACAGGGGGCCGGGCCTGCGCGTCGAGCTCGTCTTCAAACGGTCATAATTGCCAAGTCGCACAGGCAATTGGCGCCCCGCACCGGGCTAAAACCGTGTATTATACGCGCCATCTATCGGTTACGAGCCGGCCCGCCAAAGCGCGGCGTCGGACCGCCATCACGCGAGAGCCCAGACTGGACACGAGCGCCCACAGCCCACGTCCCCGTTCGACCGGCATCGAGACCGGACTTCGCCCAGGACGCGCCACCCATTCGTAATGCAGCACCCCCTACTCTCCGACCGCCGCGCCCTGCTCACGCTGCTCATCGTCATCGGCGTGATATGGTTCGCCCTGCTCGGCTACCGCGACCTGCTCCAGCCCGACGAGGGCCGCTACGCCGAGATCCCGCGCGAGATGGTGGCCACCGGCGACTGGCTGACACCGCGCCTGGACGGCTACAAGTACTTCGAAAAACCCGCGGCCCAATACTGGCTGACCGCCGCGGGCTACAAGCTCTTCGGCGAGGGCAACGCCAGTGCCCGCCTGTGGCCGGCGCTGCTCGGGTTTCTGTCGCTGGTGTTCGTGGTCTGGCTGGGCGCGCGCCTGTTCGACGCGCGTGCGGGCCTGTACGCCGGGCTGATCCTGACCGGCACGTTCCTCTGGGTGGTCCTGGGTCACACCCTGACCCTGGACATGGGCGTCTCGGCCTTTCTGACCTTCGGCATCGGCGCCCTGCTCCTGGCCCAGGAGCGCCGCGACGACCCCAAGACGGTGCGCAACTGGATGCTGCTCGGCTGGTCCATGCTCTCGGTGGCCATGCTGTGGAAGGGTCTGATCGCGCTGGTCCTGCCCGGCGGGGCCGTGTTCTTCTACAGCCTGTGGATGCGCGATTTTCGCTGGTGGCGCCATCTGCATCTGGGCAAGGGGCTGGCCCTGTTCGCGCTCATCAGCGCGCCGTGGTTCATCTTGGTCGACCGCGCCAATCCGGGCTTTGCCAAGTTCTTCTTCCTGCACGAGCACCTGCAGCGCTTCGCCGAGAACACCTATCACTACGGCGAGCCCTGGTGGTACTACCTGCCGCTGCTGTTCGTCGCCGCCCTGCCCTGGCTGGCGACCACGGCCGGCGCCCTGTTCAAGCCGGGCTTCGCCTGGCGGCCCCGGGGCGGACAATCGCCGGGGGAGCGCGCCTTCGAGCCGGTGCGCTTTCTCTGGGTTTACGCAGTCTTTACAGTCGTATTCTTTTCGTTATCGCACTCAAAGCTGCTGACCTACCTGCTGCCAATCTTCCCGGCCCTGGCGCTGATCGCCGGCGAGCGCCTGGCCCGGCGCGCCAGCTTCCGCCTCGACACCGCCGTCGTCGCCGGCTTTGGTCTGCTGATGCTGGGTATCGCCTTCAACCTGGATCGCTTCGTCAAGCCGGACATGCCCCTGGCGGTGGTCATGCGCGCCCAGCCCTGGGCCCTGGCCTCGGGGGCGGCCTTCCTGCTCGGGGCCGTGGCCGCCGTCGGCTTCCGCCGCCGTGGGCCGCTCGCGGCCGCCTCGATCGCCCTGGGCGCCCTGCTCGGATTCCAATGCCTGGTCTGGGGCTATCAGCCGCTGGCCTCGATCTACTCGGCCCGGGTCGTGGCCGATGCCATCGAACCGGTCCTGGCCCGAGCGGATCGAGCAGGGTCGGATCGGCCCAGTTCGGTTCAGGCCGGCGCAGAGGTACCCATCTACAACATTGGGCGTTACGATCAGTCGCTGCCGTTCTACCTGAACCGCACCGTCAGGCTGGGCCTGTACGAGGGCGAACTCGGTTACGGCATCAAGCAGGAGCCCGACAACTATATCGCCACGCTGGCGCAGTTCGCCGCCAAATGGCGCCAAGAGCAACAACAGGCAGTCGCGGTCATCGCGCCGCACTTGTACGCCAAGCTGAAGGAACAAGGAATCCCCATGCACGTAATCTACAAAGATGCCCGCCGGGTGGTGGTGACCCGACGATGAACGGCATTACCTTTTTGCTGGTGATCACGGGCGTCATGCTCAACGCCGTCGCGCAGCTCGCCCTCAAGGCCGGCGTGCGCGGCATCGGTCCCATCGCCCTGAACGTCAACCAGGTCGTGCCGGTCGGGCTGCGCATGATGAGCGAGCCGTACTTGTGGATCGGCCTGGGCTGTTACGTCATCAGCGTCGTGGTCTGGATCCTGGCACTGTCGCGCGTCGACGTGAGCATTGCCTATCCCATGCTGTCGCTGGGCTATGTCGTCAACGCCATCGCCGCCTGGTGGCTGTTCGGCGAGGTCATGAGCCCCACGCGCGTGGCCGGGATCGGCATCATCATCGTCGGCGTATACGTCCTCGCGCGGAGCTGAGCCGCCGTGCTGCCCTTCGTCAGACCCACCGTCACCGAGGAGGACATCGAGCGCATCGTCGAGGTCCTGCGCTCGGGTTGGATTACCACGGGCCCCAAGGTGCAGGCCTTCGAGCAGGCCCTGTCCGACTATCTGGACGGCGCCCTGGTGCGCGTGTTCAACTCCGGCACCAGCGCCCTGGAGGCCTGCGTGCTCGCCTGCGACATCGGCCCCGGCGACGAGGTCATCGTGCCGGCCATGAGCTTCGTGGCCAGCGCCAACGTCGTGGTGCGCTCCGGCGCGCGCCCGGTGTTCGTCGACTGCGGCCTGGACAGCCGCAACATCGACGTCGCTGCCATCGAGGCGGCCATTACGCCCAAGACCAGGGCCATCCTGCCGGTGCACTTCGCCGGTCTGCCGGTCGAGCTGGAGGCGATCTACCAGCTCGCCGAGGACCGCGGCCTGCACGTCATCGAGGACGCGGCCCACGCGATCGGCAGCGAGCACCAGGGCCGGCGTATCGGCGCCGACGGTGACCTGGTCTGCTTCAGCTTCCATCCGAACAAGAACATGACCACCATCGAGGGCGGCGCGGTGGCCTGTTTCGACCCCGACATCGCCAAGCGCCTGGAGCGCATCCGCTTCCACGGCATCGAGCGTGACGAGACCGGCCAGGCGGATGTCAGTGAGTGGGGCGGCAAGATGAACCTGCCGGACGTGAACGCCGCGCTGGGCCTGGAGCAGCTGGCACGCCTGGACGGGTACAACGCCAAGCGCCGCGCCCTGGTGCAGCGCTACTTCGAGTGCCTGCCCCGCCACCCGGCCGTGCGCCCGCCGGCCGACGGCGAGGGACACAGCTGGCATCTGTTCGCCCCGTTGATTGACTTCGCCGCGCTGGGTACGGACCGCGCGGGCTTTCAGGCGCGCCTGGCCGAACACGACATCGGCAGCGGTTATCACTACCCGGCGATGCACCTGTTCAAGCTGTACCGGCGCATGGGTTACCGGGACGGCGATTTTCCCAACGCCGAGCGCATCGGCGCCCAGACGCTGACGCTGCCGCTGTTCCCGGCCATGTCCGAGGCGGACGTGGACAGCGTTTGCACGGCGTTCGAGGCGGTGCTCGCCGAACTGACGAGAGGAACGGGTACATGAGTCAACCGGAAGTCTCCGTCGTCATCCCGGTCTACAACGAGGAGGAAGTCCTCGATGCGCTGTTCTCACGCCTGTATACGGCGCTGGACGAGCTGGGCCGGGGCTACGAGGTCATCTTCGTCGACGACGGCAGCCGCGACCGCTCCGTGGCCATGCTGCGCGAGCAGTTTCAGCGCCGGCCCGACGTGACCCGCGTGGTGCTGCTCCAGGCCAACGCCGGCCAGCACGCGGCCATCATCGCCGGCTTCGCCCAGGCCCGCGGCCAACGCGTCGTGACGCTCGACTCCGATTTGCAGAACCCGCCCGAGGAGATCGGCCGGCTGCTTGAGCAGATGGACGCCGGCCACGACTATGTCGGCAGCATCCGGCGCAAGCGCAACGACGCGCTGTGGCGCCATGTGGGCTCGCGCCTGATGAACGGGCTGCGCGAGCGCATCACGCACATCCGCATGACCGACCAGGGCTGCATGCTGCGCGCCTACGACGCGGCGATCATCCGGGCGATCCTCGACTCGCGCGAGGTCACGACCTTCATTCCGGCCCTGGCCTATGTCTTCGCCCACAACCCGACCGAAATCACGGTCGAGCACGAGGAGCGCGCCGCCGGCGAATCCAAGTATTCGCTGTACAAGCTCATCCGCCTGAACTTCGACCTGGTGACCAGCTTCTCGCTGGCCCCGTTGCAGATGTTCTCGCTGGTGGGCATGGGCGTGGCCGGTGCCTCGTTCCTGTTCGTGGTCTATCTGGCCCTGCGCCGGCTCATCATCGGCCCCGAGGTCCAGGGCGTGTTCACCCTGTTCGGGATCGCCTTTTTCATTATGGGCCTGATCCTGGCCGGCATCGGTCTGCTCGGCGAATACCTCGGCCGGCTGTACCTGCAGGCGCGCGAGCGCCCGCGCTACCTGGTGCGGGCCGTGCTCGACCAGCAGGGCGAGAAGCCCGCGGCCAAAAAGAAAACCGCGCGTAAGAAGACCGCGTCGCGAAAGTCGACATCGGCAAAACCGGCCGGTGGCGAGGCGGCACCAAGCGGCAATGCGACGGACTCGGGCTCGGATGATGCCTGAGCGGCGAGTGCGAGCCCCGCTGTGAGCCGCGCGGTTGTCTTCGCCTACCACGACGTCGGCGTGCGCTGCCTGTCGGTGCTGCTCGCCCACGGCATGGACGTCGGCCTGGTCGTCACGCACCGGGACGACCCGAATGAGTCCGTCTGGTTCGACAGCGTCGCCGAGCTGGCCGAGTTGAACGCGCTGCCCACCATCACTCCGGACGAGGCGAACGGGGCCGAGGTGATCGAACAGGTTCGCGCCGTCGAGCCCGACTTCCTGTTCTCCTTCTATTATCGGAATATGCTCGGGGCCGAGCTGCTGGACACCCCCACGCGCGGTGCCTACAACATGCACGGCTCACTGCTGCCCCGTTACCGGGGACGGGTCCCGGTCAACTGGGCCGTACTGAACGGCGAGTCGCGCACCGGCGCCAGCCTGCACCGCATGGTGTCCAAACCGGACGCCGGTGACCTGGTCGCCCAGCACGCCGTGCCCATCCTGCCCAATGACACGGCGTTCACCGTGTTCGCCAAGGTGACCTGCGCGGCCGAATGCTGCCTGGCCGAGGTGCTGCCAGCGCTGGACGCCGGACGCGCCGAACACAGGCCGCTCGTTCTCGCGGCCGGCAGCTATTTCGGCCGGCGTCGGCCCGAGGATGGGCGCATCGACTGGTCGCAGTCGGCCTGGACGGTGCACAATCTGATTCGCGCCGTGGCCCCGCCCTATCCCGGGGCGTTCTTCGAACACCAGGGGTGCCGTGTGCGCGTGCTGGGCAGCTACTTTCGCGGCGAGCAAGCGCCGGGCAGCGGACCGCGCCTGTACGTGGAAGACGGGCGGATTTTCGCCGATGCGGCCGACGGATTGCGCTTTCAGATCCTCGCCATGAGCGTCGACGCTCGCGAGGTCGACGCACAAAACTTTGCCGACGTACTGGGCGCCCCCGAGTTGGCGCTGGCGGCGGCGTGAATACCCGGTCTATCAACGTTTTTCGGATACAACGAGCACAGGAGTCAGCGGTCGCATGAATATTCTCATCCTCGGGGTCAACGGCTTCATCGGGCACCACCTGTCCCGACGCATTCTGGAAACCACGGACTGGCACGTCTACGGCATGGACATGAACAGCGAGCGCGTTGCCCCGTTCATGGATAACCCGCGCTTTCATTTCTTCGAGGGCGATATTTCCATCAACCGCGAGTGGGTCGAGTATCACATCAAGAAATGCGACGTGATCCTGCCGCTGGTGGCCATCGCCACGCCCGCGAGCTATGTGCGTGAGCCGCTGTCGGTCTTCGAGCTCGACTTCGAAGCCAACCTGCCGATCATTCGTGACTGCGTTCGTTACAAAAAGCGCGTGCTCTTCCCCTCCACCTCGGAGGTCTACGGCATGAGCACGGACACGCCGTTCCATCCCTACGAGTCGACATTGGTCCTGGGGCCGATCGAGAAGCAGCGCTGGATCTACTCCTGCTCGAAGCAGCTCATGGATCGCGTTATCTGGGCCTATGGGCAGCAGTCCGATCTCGATTTTACGCTGTTCCGTCCCTTCAACTGGATCGGCCCGGGCCTGGACAGCCTGCACACGGCCAAAGAAGGCAGCTCGCGCGTGGTCACGCAGTTCCTCGGCCACATCGCGCGCGGCGAGCAGATCAAACTGGTCGACGGTGGACAGCAGCGGCGCAGTTTCACCGTCATCGGCGATGGTATCAGCGCCCTGATGCGGATGATTGAAAATCCCGACGGCGTGGCCACGGGCAAGATCTACAACGTCGGCAACCCGGACAACGACCTGTCGGTGCGTGAGCTCGCCGAGCTCATGATCGACATCGCCCGCGAGTTCCCCGAATACCAGCCCGGCGCCGCCGAGGTCGAGCTCGTCGAGGTCAGCGCGGACGATTACTACGGCAAAGGCTATCAGGATATCCAAACCCGCGTGCCCTGGATCGAAAACACCAAGGAGGAACTCGGTTGGGCGCCGCAGGTCAGCGTGCGCGACGCACTGATGGATGTGTTCGAGGCCTACCGCGCCGAAGTGGCCGAGGCTCGGGCCCTCATCGACGCCGAGTAAGCCGGCGCGCATGCGCATTACGCTCAAGGTCGACGTCGATACCCTGCGGGGCACGCGCGAGGGCGTGCCCGCCCTGCTGCGCCTGTTCGAGCGCTTCGGCGTGCGCGCGACGTTCCTGTTCAGCCTCGGGCCCGATCATACCGGCCGGGCCATCCGCCGGGTCTTTCGTCCCGGTTTTATCGGCAAGGTCGGGCGCACCTCCGTGGTCGAGCACTACGGCATCCGCACCCTGCTCTACGGCACGGTCCTGCCCGGCCCGCACATCGGCCGACGGGCCGGCGCCAACATGCGCGATGCGGCGATGTCGGGCCACGAGACCGGGGTACACACCTACGACCACATCCGCTGGCAGGACTTTGTCGCCAAGCGCGGCGAGGCCTGGACGCGCCGCGAATTCGACCGCGCCCTGGCGGCCTACCACGAGGTATTCGGCGAAGGCCCGCACACCCACGGCGCGGCCGGCTGGCAAATGAATGAACACGCCTATCGCCTCGAGCAGCGGGCCGGGTTTCCTTATGCCAGCGACACGCGCGGCACTGCGCCGTTTCGCCCGCTCCTCGATGACACGGCACTGGAGTGCATCCAGCTGCCCACCACGCTGCCGACGCTCGACGAACTCATCGGGTTGGACGGGTTGACGCCGGACAATGTCCACGAACGCGTCCTGGCCGCCAGTCGTGTCGATACCGAACACGGCCATGTCTATACCCTGCACGCCGAGCTCGAGGGCATGAAGCTCATGGCGGTGATGGAACGGCTGTTGGCGGCCTGGAAAGCCGAAGGCTTTGCGATCGATGCGATGGACGGGCTGTACGCCGGTCTGGACGTCGCGGCCCTGCCCCGGCATCGCCTGGCCACCGGCACCGTCGCCGGGCGCAGCGGACGCTTGGCCGTGCAGGGCGAGCCGGTCGTATCCGGCGCGAATTGAGTTCCGATCGCAAGGCGCTCCAAGGCGAGTAGTACGGGCCAGGCGCCCGCGCATCGAGTGGGCAGCCGCAGGCCGATTCTGATAGAGTCGCCCCATAACAATTCCAACCGCCAATAGACGGAGGGACGGACGTGGCCGTGCACAAACTGCGTAAAGAGGCCGGACCGATCGGCCTGTTGTATGCAAGCCTGGGGGGTATGATCGGATCGGGTTGGCTGTTCGGCGCCCTGCACGCCGCCAAGCTCGCCGGTCCGATGAGCCTGTGGTCCTGGGTGATCGGGGCCGTAGCGGTTCTGCTCCTGGCACTGGTGTATTCGGAACTGGTGACGCTGATGCCCAAGAGCGGGGCACTGGTGCACCTCAGTCACCTCAGCCATGGCGACCTGCTGGGCCGGATCTGGGGCTGGATCCTCTTCCTGGGTTATGTATCCATCGCACCCGTCGAGGTCATGGCGGTGCTCACCTACGCCAACAATTACCTGCCGGGCCTCGTCGCGCCGAAAACCGGTCTGCTGACGCATCTGGGTTTCGTGGTCGCCATCGTCTCGCTCGGGCTCATCGTCGCGTTGAACCTGCTGGCCATCCGGTGGGTGCTGTGGATCAACAGTGCCGTGACCTGGTGGAAGATCGCCGTCCCGGTTGCGACCATTGCGGTTCTTCTCATCTATTCCCATCACCCGGAAAACCTCCACGCCGCCGCGGGGCATTACGAGGTGGCCGGAACCTTCACGGCCGTTGCCAGCGCGGGCGTCATCTTCAGCTTCCTGGGGTTTCGCCAGGCCATCGACCTGGCCGGCGAGACCGACAATCCCGCGCGCAATATCCCCCTGGCGGTGATCGGTTCGGTGTTGATCGCGGCGATTATCTATATCGGACTGCAGTTTGCCTTCCTGCTCGCGCTGGATCCTTCCGACATCGGCAACAGCTGGAATTCGCTCCACTTCGAAGGCGTCTCCGGCCCGCTGGCGGCGCTCAGCCTCAGCGTCGGCGCGACCTGGTGGGCCGTCGTGCTCTATGCCGATGCCATCGCCTCGCCCACCGGTACGGGCTTTATCTACTCCACGGCCAGCTCGCGCATCACCATGGCCACCGGCGAGATGCATACCCTGCCCCGGTCCCTGGCGGACGTGAACGCGCGGGGCGTGCCCGTGCGCGCTTTGATCGTCACCTTCCTGGCCGGGGCCATATTCTTCTTCCCGTTTCCCTCCTGGCAAAAACTGGTCGGTTACATCTCTTCGGTCACGGTGCTCTCCTACGGGCTCGGACCGATCATCCTGCTGCATCTGCGCCGCACCCTGCCCGATGCGCCGCGCGCCTTCCGGCTCTGGTGGGCCTGGGTCCTTGCGCCTGCGGCCTTCATTATCTCGAACTGGATCATCCTGTGGACCGGCTTCGATACCGGCAATGTCCTGTTCGGCATGATCGCGGTCATGTTCATCGCCTATGCCGTGTACTACTACCTGGGACGGCGCGAATCCAAGGGGGGTTTCGGCTGGCTCCAGATCGCCTGGGTCTTTCCCTATTTCGGGGGGCTGTGGCTGCTGTTGTATTACGGGCCGAAGGTCCTGGGTGGACATGGCCAACTCGGATTCGGCGAAGACATGCTGCTCAGCGCGCTGTTCAGCCTGGTCATCATGGGATTGGCCCTGGCCACGGGCGTGCGCGCCGAGGACAGCGCCGAGTACCTGGCGCAGCTGACCGCCGAACCCGAAGAGGCGGCGCCGTGAGCGGTCATCGCCATCTCAGAGCTCGGGCATCGGGTCCCGCCCGCCCCGGGATGCGGTGAGGCGCCCACTCTTCGTTCAATCCTCAGTCGGCCGACCCAGCAATTCCCGTTTCAGATCGTCGCCGGGGGGATGGGGTCCGAGCCAGACCAACAGCAGGGCCCGCATGAAATCCGGGCCGGGGATGGCGCCCTTGTCCTGACCGTTGACCGACACCTTCGTGCCGCGACCGGGTTCGTAGTCCAACCAGACCCGGTCGCCCGCCTTCAGCGCGTCGAACAGGGCGTTGAACCGCTTGATGCGCGGAGCCAGTGCTCGATAGGTCTTCGAATCCAGATTGTCCTCGAAGCCGTCCTTCCAGCCGTCGCGCATCTGAGCGGCGGTGACCTTGTGATAGACGAAGTGCATCAGCATGCGCTTGGGCCCGGGCGCATCGAGCACCGCCCGGGCGGTATCGGCCTTGGCCGGCAGGTACAGCGCGGCGACGTAGATCTTGAAAATGAACTTGTAGCGGATTCCGGCACCATTGAGCACCAGGGACTGCCCGCCCGAGGCGTTGATCCGCTCCGCCAGCTTGACGCCGGCAATCTCCCGTCCCTGCGCGGCACCGGTGGCCATGGCCAGCACGAATAGAAGCCAAGCGCCCCGCCTTATCGCGTGTTTGTCCATAGCAAGCAATTCTCCAGTGGGCCAAGAGCCCTATCCAAGGGTGGCATCCAGATACATCATGCCCACGAAACCGATCAGCAGACTGAAGGTCGCCAGATTCTCGAACCCCCTGCGATGGGTCTCCGGGATGATCTCGTCGCTGATGATGAACAACATGGCGCCGGCCGCGAACGCGAGCGACCAGGGCATTACGGGGCCGGTGAAGGACACCGCCACGCTGCCTAGCAGCCCCCCGATCGGCTCGGCCAGGCCCGTCAGGCTGCCGACGAAGAAGGCTTGCGTGCGGGAGTAGCCGACGGAAATGAGAGAGACCGATACCGCCAGGCCCTCGGGAATGTTCTGTATGCCGATTCCGGTAGCCAGACTCATGCCGTTGGCGACGTTGCCGCCGGCGAAGCCGACCCCCACGGCCATGCCCTCGGGGAAATTGTGCAGCGTGATGGCGATGACGAACAGCCAGATGCGACTCAGCGCCTTCGTATCGGGCCCTTCGTGGCCGCTCAGAAAATGCTCGTGCGGCAGGTAGCGGTGCATCAGGAACAGGGCCAACGCGCCGCAGAGGATACCGACCATGACGACCACTACCGCCAGTGTCTTGCTATGGAATTGCCCCTCGCCGTAATCGATCGCCGGCAGTATCAACGAGAAAAAAGACGCCGCCAGCATGATACCGGCGGCCATGCTCAGGAGGGCGTCTTCGAGCTTGGCCGACAGGGTCCTGATAACATAGACCCCGAGCGCGCCGACCGCGGTCAGCGCACCGGCCGACAGACTGCCCAGGAATCCCATCCAAATTATATTCACATCGGGCCCCAATCCGCCACTGCGATAGCCCCAACGACGGCGCAAGGGGCCGTCGAAGGCGGTCATTCGCTCCGCGCTTTCGTGCCTACGCCGATTCCACGCGACTTATGGATACGGATTTTGACAAAGCCGAGCGGCCTTGTCTGCCGGTTTCCACGACCGGACGGACTAAATAGCTGATCCGAATACCAGTACAGGTGCGGGGTGTGATGATGTTGTCCAGGACCGTCGGCCGCATGGACGCGGCCGCCGAGCATACAGGGATGTATTCACTGCCTGTCCTGGACAACATTATCGCACCCCGTTGAACCAAAGTGATCGGGTATTCGGAACTTCTATTTAGCCGTGCTGGGTTGGCGGCTCGACGTGCACAGTGGATCTCGAACCACTCCCATCCCGCCAGCTGCCGAAACCCCATTCGCCCGAACCGCTCAGTGGCGTCGGCGCCCTGACTGCGTTATGGTCTCGCGGCAACACCCCGGCACACGCCCTCCCGGCCTACGCCGATGCCGGCAGGGCCGCCGCTGCCGAGGTCCCACCGGTCGACGGCGTTCCGTGCCGGAGCCCACTAGTGGACCCGCGCCGGCGCGGTACGCGATTATGTCTTGAGAATGAACACAAACGACTGGTTGAAAAGTGCCCGCGGGCGCGCGGCTCGCCCCCTGCGCGCCGCGGTCGGATTGGGCACCGTGGGCGGGGTGCTGCTGATTGTGCAGGCCTGGCTGCTGGCCCGCGTGATCAGCGCCGTTGTATTCGATCAGCAGTCCCTGACCTCGGTCATGGTGCCGATGTGGTCACTGCTCGGCGTGTTCGCACTACGGGCCGCTGTCGCCTGGTTGACGGAATGGGTGGCGTTTCGCGCCGCCGCGAACATCAAGCTGCAGGTACGCCGGCAATTGATGCAACACCTGCGTGCCCTGGGCCCGGTTCGTCTGATCGGCGAACACAGTGGCGAGCTGGCCAGCACCGTTACCGACGGCGTGGAGGCCCTGGAGGCCTACTATGCCCGCTTTCTGCCCCAGATGTCCCTGGCCGTGCTGGTACCGCTGGCAATCCTGGCAGTGGTGTTTCCGCTGGATTGGATATCGGGTCTGGTACTGCTGGTGACGGCGCCGGTGATTCCATTGATGATGGCCCTGATCGGCAGGGGGGCCGAAGCGCTCAACCAGCGCCAGTGGCGGCGGCTGGCCCGCCTGAGCGCCCATTTTCTGGACGTCCTGCAGGGGCTCACCACGCTCAAGCTGTTCAACGCCAGTCGGCGCGAAGCGGCGGTGATCGCTCGATTGTCCGACGACTATCGCAAAAGCACGATGGCGGTGTTGAGGGTCGCCTTCCTGTCCTCGCTGGCCCTGGAGTTCCTGGCCACGGTCAGCATTGCGCTGGTGGCCGTGCTGATCGGTTTCCGGCTGTTGTGGGGCGAGCTGGACTTCCAGTCCGGCTTCCTGATCCTGCTCCTGGCGCCGGAGTTCTATCAGCCCCTGCGCAACCTCGGTACCCACTACCATGCCCGCATGGAGGCCATCGGCGCGGCCGAGCGCATGGTGGAGCTGCTCGAGACGCCGCCGTCGACACCCATTTCCGGTAGCGCGCCGTTCCCCGCCGCGCACCGTCTCGACATTCAGGTGCGTGACGTGCGCTTCGCCTACGAGGCGGGGCGCCCCGCGCTGGACGGAATCAGCTTCGATCTCAAGCACGGCGAACGGGTGGCGCTGGTCGGCCCCTCCGGGGCCGGCAAGAGCACGGTCGTCAATCTGCTGCTGGGGTTCATCCAACCCGCGGCGGGACGGGTCCTGGTCAATGGCCACGCGCTGCACGAGCTCTCGCCCGAGGATTGGCTGCGCCATGTCGCGTGGCTGCCCCAGAGGCCCCGTGTCTTTCACGGAACGGTGTCGGACAACATACGCCTGGGCCGGCCCGATGCGCCCCTGGAGGCGGTCCGGGAAGCGGCCCGCCTGGCCCTGGCCGAGGACTTCATTGAGGATCTGCCCGCGGGCTTCGACACCCTGGTCGGCGAAGGCGGCCAGGGCCTGTCCGGCGGTCAGGCCCAACGCCTGGCGTTGGCGCGCGCCTTTCTCAAGGATGCCCCACTGGTCCTGCTGGACGAGCCCAGCGCCAATCTGGATATGGAAAGCGAACGGCTCGTCAACGCAGCGGTAGAGCGCCTCGCCAGCGATCGCACGACGGTATCCATCGCCCACCGGCTGAACACCGTGCGCCAGGCCGACCGGATACTGGTGCTCGACCGCGGCCGGCTCGTCGAGGCCGGAACCCATCGGGAGCTGCTGGCCACCCCCGGCCTGTACGGCCGACTGGTGCACAGTTACGGGGAGGCCGGATGAAGACCCTGCTGCGCCTGATGCGCCTGTTCCGCCCGTACTGGCGCTGGATGGCACTCGGCGCGCTGATCGCGCTGATCGTGGTGCTCGCCAACATGGCGCTGCTGGGCGTCGCCGGCTGGTTCATCGCCGCCATGGCGGCCGCGGGGGCCGCCGGCACCACCATGAATTATTTCACGCCCGCCGCGGCCATCCGCGCCTTCGCCATTGCGCGCACCGGCGGTCGCTATCTGGAGCGGTTGGTGACCCATGAGGCGACGCTGCGATTTCTCTCCGGCCTGCGCGTCTGGTTCTACGAACAGGTCGAACCCCTCGCGCCGGCGGGCCTGCAGCACTACCGCGGCGGCGATCTGCTCAGCCGCATCGGCGCCGACATCGACGCCCTGGACAACCTGTACCTGCGCACGCTGGTCCCGATGGCGGTGGCGGGCGCAACCGCCCTGCTCGCGTTTGCGTTCCTGAGCCTGTACAGCGTGCCGATGGCGGCCATCAATTTGGTCTTTCTGACCCTGGCCGGTGCCGCGGTTCCCCTGTTGACCGGCCGACTGGCGAGCCGCCCCGGCGCCGCACTGGTGGAGACCGGATCCCGGCTGCGAACCGCGGTGGTGGACAACGTCCAAGGCATGGCCGAGCTGGTGGTATTCGGCGCCGATCAGGCGCAGCTGCGCGAGGCCGACCGCCTGAGTGGCGAACTGATCGCCGATCAGGAGCGCATGAGCCGCGTTGCCGGCCTGGGCTCGGCGTCGCTCGGTCTGCTGACCAACCTCGCCGTGTGGCTCGTCGTGCTGCTGGGCAGCATCCTGGTGCGGCGCGGCGAGGTCCCCGCCCTGGACCTGCCCATGTTCGCGCTGGTCGTCCTGGGCAGCTTCGAAGCGGTCGCCGCCCTGCCCCAGGCCTACCAGTACCTGGGACATACGCTGGCCGCGGCGCGCCGGATCTTCGCGGTGATCGACGGACCCGTGCCGATCCCCGAGCCGACCGGCGCCTCACCCGCCCCGTCGGACCACGCTCTGCGGTTCCGGGACGTATCCTTTCGCTATGCGGACGACGCTCCCTGGGTCCTGGACAGCGTCGAGCTGCAGATCCCCGAGGGACACCGCATCGCGGTGGTCGGGCCAAGCGGTTCGGGCAAGAGCAGCCTCGTCAACCTGCTGCTGCGGTTCTGGGACTGCGGCCCCGGCGAGATCAGTCTGGGCGGCCACGCACTGCGGGAATACCGCAGTGAGGACCTCAGGCGCCTGTTCAGCGTCGTTCCCCAGCACATGCACCTGTTCAATGCCACGATTCGCGACAACCTGTTGTTGGCGAACCCGCAGGCCGATGATGCGCAGTTACACAGCGCCGCCGCCGCGGCGCACATCCACGAGCATATCGCGGGCCTGCCCGATGGCTACGACAGCTACGTCGGGGAAGCGGGCCTGAAACTGTCCGGCGGTCAGGCCCGCCGGCTGGCCATCGCCCGGGCGCTGCTCAAGGACGCTCCCATCCTGATACTCGACGAGCCCACCGAAGGGCTGGACGCGGCGACCGAACGCCGCGTCATGGACAGCCTATTCACCGCCGCGGCCGGGCGCAGCCTGGTACTCATCACCCATCGACTGACGGGACTGGAGCACATGGATGAGATCGTCGTCATGGACCAGGGGCGGATTGTCGAGCGCGGGACTCACCGATCGTTGATGGCGGCCTCGGGCCGCTATCGCCAGATGCACGAAGTCCTGGCCGCGTCCTAGCAAAACCGGCCCGGGCCGCCCCCGGCGGCGGCGTCGCTCACCCCTTTCGGTCCTTGCGCTCCAGTTCCTGCTGCGCCTCCAGCATGGCGCCGCCGGCGGCCGATATCAGCACGATCATGACCGTACCCACGACCCATGCGAAGTACCACGCCCCCTTTTCACCCAGAAGAATCGTCAGAAACAGGACAACCAGGGAAACGATGAAGTAGAAAAAAAGACGCAAAGCAATCATGCGGCAGACCTCTAGTAAGCGTGGTCGTCGTTTTCGACATGCGCGGGCGTCACCTTACCGCGCATGACCCAGAACGCCCAACTGGTGTACGTGACAACAATCGGCACGAACACGATTGTCCAACCGAGCATCCAGATCAGGGTGGTCTGGCTGGACGATGCGTCCCAGACCGTCAGGCTCTGAGACGGGTTGCTGCTGGACGGCATCATGAACGGGAACATGGCCGCTCCGACGGTGCCGATGGTGCCGATCCATCCCAGGGCTCCCAGCCACCAGGCAAAATGCGACCAACCCCGGCGCAGTGCCCAGATCCCGATCAGTATCGCGACATAGGTCAGCGCCGGCACCAGCCACAGCGCGGGATGGGCGCCGAAATTGTGGAGCCACGCGCCCTGCGCCATCTCGACGCTCTTGTGCAGCGGCATGGCCGGCCCGCCCGGCACGTCTCCCGCCGTGATTTGATAGCCGGCAATGCGCGGCACCCAGAAGCCGCCGATGGTGAACAAGGCCAGCGCCGCCAGTCCGGACCAGGTCGCCAGCTTGCGTGCGCGCTCCCAAACAGCCCCTTCGCCGCGGTTCATCACCATGGTCGAACCCTGGTACAAGGCCAGGGCCAATGCGGTCAGCCCGCACAGAATCGAAAACGGATTGAACAGCTCAATGAAACTGCCGGTGTAGTACGACGCCATGTCCCAGGTGAAATGGAACGGGACGCCCTTGAGCATATTCCCCATGGCCGCGCCGAAGATCACCATCGGCAGCGCACCGCTGATGAACAGCCCCCAGTCCCACACGTTACGCCACGTGCGCGAGGGCAGTTTGCTTCGGTATTCGAACCCCAGGGGACGGATGATCATGGTCCACAGCAGCAGGAGCATGACCACGTACAGCCCGGAAAAGGCCGTTGCGTAGATGGTGGGCCAGGCGGCGAATATCGCGCCGCCGCCCAAAATGAACCATACCTGGTTGCCGTCCCAGTGCGGCCCGATCATATTCAGCACGGCGCGCCGTTCCCCGTCCGTGCGGCCGTAATAGCGCAGGGCCGTGCCGACCCCCATGTCCATGCCCACCATTACGGCCAGTCCGATCAGCAGCACGCCCAGAAGCAGCCACCAGACGATCTTGAGTATTGCGTATAACTCCATGGCTTGGTTCCCCCTGTGCGACTCAGTGCGCGGATCCGGCAAGGGCCGGTCCGCCCGCGTGCTGTTCTGTGGCCGGCCCGTGCTCGTCAGGCCCTTTACGTATGAACTTCAGCATCAGGTAAATCTCCACCACGATAAAGGCCGAGTAGATCAGGACGAAGCCCGTCAGGGAGAAGATCATATAGGCCACGCTGTGGGTGGACGCGGACATCCAGGTCGGCAGCACCCCATACACCGTCCAGGGCTGTCGACCCAACTCCGCCACCAGCCAGCCCACCTCGCATGCTATGAAGGGCACGGGAATGAACCAAGGCGCAATCTTCAACAGCCAGCGCCTGTCCTGTACCTTGTTGTTCAAGGAGCAGTATGTCCCCACCCCCAGGTAGATGAGCATGGCGAAACCGGCCAGCACCATGATGCGAAACGACCAAAATAGCACCGGCACATCGGGGATGACATCCCGCGCCGCCTTGTCATAGTCGGCGGGTGTGGCCTTGGTGAGATCGGGCGCATAGCGCTTTAGAAGTAGCGCATAACCGAGGTCCTTCTCGTGGGCCTTGAACTGCGCCATCGCCTCCTTGTCCTCAGGATGCGCGCTCAGGGTCTTCAGTGCCACGGCCGCCGGAATGCCGTTTTCCATGCGCGCCTTGGCGCGTCGTTCGACGTCGTCGGCGCCGGGGATCACGGTATCCATGGTATGGGTGACCAGCGGGGTCAGCAGTTTGGGGATCTGCAGTGCGAACAGATTGCGCTGCTGCGACTCGGACGGAAAGGCAATCACGTTGAAAGCCACCGGCGGCTTTTCGGTCTTCCACAACCCTTCCATGGCCACCAGCTTGGCCGGCTGCGCGCTGCCGTCGATAAATCCAAGGGCGTCGCCCAGGCTGATCACGCCGATGCTGGCGAACACCCCGAACAGTACCGCCATTCGGAACGAGCGCTTGGCCAATTCCATATGGCGATTGCGCAGCATGTACCAGGCGCTCACACCCGCCACGAAGATGGCCGCGGTTACATAGCCGGCGATACTGGTGTGCACGAACTTGGCCTGTGCATCGTGATTGAAGATCAGGTCGGTGAAACTGGTCAGCTGCATGCGCATGGTGACCGGATCGAAACTCGCGCCATGGGGCGCCTGCATGAAGCCGTTGGCGATGAGTATCCACAGTGCGGAGAGGTTCGATCCCAGGGCAACCATGTAGGTGATAAGAAGATGCTTGCCGCGGCTCATGCGGTCCCAGCCGAACAGCATCAGGCCGACGAAGGTCGACTCCAGGAAGAAGGCCATCAGACCCTCGACGGCCAGGGGCGCGCCGAAGACATCGCCCACGAAGCGCGAGTACTGGGACCAATTGGTGCCGAACTCGAACTCCATGGTAAGACCGGTCGCCACACCCAGGGCAAAGTTGATGGCGAACAGCTTGCCCCAGAAGATCGCCATGTCCCTGAAAATCTGGCGTCCGGTGGTGACATACACCGTCTCCATGGCCGCGAGCAGGAAACTCAGCCCCAGTGTCAGCGGCACAAAAAGAAAGTGATAGAGCGCGGTGGCCGCAAATTGCAGGCGCGACAGGTCCACTACGGTCTGCAGATCATGCATGATGGCCGACCTCCCCGCTGAAGCCCGTCCCGGGCCGCTGTCGGGTCGCGGGCGCGCCCTCCAACTGCCGACTTCCAATCGGGTATGAGAACCGGGGGGATATCGAAGGATCCAGTGTGATTCGCCCTCTCAGGCCGCGTTCATGCTGCATATGCGTACCTCGATGCCGTCGTTGAATTCAAAAAGCGACAAGCCCGACAGTCCTGCTGCCGGCAACGCCGCCGGAAACACCCGTAGGCATTTGTTGAACCCGCCAATATGGAAACCGGCCGAACCAGGCAGATGCGGGACACGCCGCGCGCTGTTGCGCGCGTCCGGTCAATGGCGCGATATCCGCGAGACGCTGCGGGCCGCCGCGATGGGATACCGCACCCGCGCCGGTTCCCCTGCTGCAGCCGATGGCGGGGACAATCCACGCCTTCCGACGCCTATATGTGGCGCCTATGCAACAGGCGATAGGCAGTATGTGCAAAGCAACCGGACCAAACCATGATCTGAATCAAGGAAAAAACGTGTTTGAGGCGGAGGCTCGCGGGGCTCTTGTCCCTTTGATACTAATTTAACGATCCCTCGATTTTGCTTCACATTAATTTAACGCGCGCCAAGATCGGCCCTTCATCAGCCATGGCGCCGACAAGTATCCCTTGGACGCTTCGCCTCGGGCCGGAGTTTCCTGGGTTGATCGGATATTTGCGATGTCGCGGGGCGTGGGACGCTTGCAAAATAGCTGATCTGGATACCCGTACAGGTGCGGGGTGTGATGATGTTGTCCAGGAGCGTCGGCCGCATGGACGCGGCCGCCGAGCATACAGGGATGTATCCACTGCGTGTCGTGGACAACATCATCACACCCCGTTGAACCAAAGTGATCGGGTATTCGGAACTTCTATTTAGAGAGCCATCGGAGCGGCATTGCGCGGGATTGAATCCCGGAACATTCGCTCGGCGTTGTGCCGCACTCAATCGGTATCGAAGCGCTCCCACCAGTGGTGCGGCGGCGGCTCGGGGGTCTTCGGCATGGGCATGCCCTTGGCGGCCGGCAGGACCCGGTAGAGGTCAAGCTGTCCGTTGAAGTCCACGCTGATGATGCGCTGAAAGTACGGGTACGCCGGCGCAGGGGACAGCGTTGTCGGGCCGGGCGGTTGGCCCTGCTTGGGTAGATGGCGTGACAGGACCAGGAGATAATCGCCGGGTTGCAGCTTGCCCTCGTGCAACCACCGATACAACTGGCGGGCCGAGCGCACATGCGGCATCGGCGCGCCGAGCACATACAGTTCCCCGGCACGGGGCCACGCATAGCTGACCACACGTCCGGGATGCTCGTTGACGATGGCGCGGATCTGGCGCAGCCCGCCGATCCCGCCGATCTCGCTGGAATACCGCGGCAGTATAAAGACCGCCGTCACCGCAAAGCCTGCCAGCAGCAGGACGGCCCACACCTGCGCCGCGACGCGCAGCCGGGTCCACCAGCGCGTACTGCACAGGGTCTCCAGGGCCAGCAGCGCCAGGAAGGCCATGGCCGGCGCCGCGGTGAGGATGTATTTTCCCTGTTTGGAGGCCGACAACGAAAAGAACAGCATCGTCCACAGCAGCCACAACAGGGGCAGCCGCCAGAGGCGATCGCGGCGCCGGCGCCAACCCATCACCAGGGCGAACGGCAGCGCAAAGGCCGCCGGCAGCATGTCGTACCAGATGGTCTTGCCGTAGTACCACCAGGGCTGGATGTGATCGAAGCCGACCAGAAAACGCGTGACGTTCTGATAGACGACCATGGCGCGGACCAGGTCCCAACCCTCGCGCAGGCCGACGGCGATGTACCAGGGCGTGTTCAACAACAGCACCAGAGCCAGGCCGCGCACCCAGGCGGTCTGGCCGGCGCGGCGCCAAATCGCGCGACACCACGAACCCTCGGACGCGGCCACCGGCTCGGTCAGGATATCGAGCGCGATCACCGGCAGGGTCACCATGAGCCCGACCGGCCCCTTGGCCATGGTCGCCAGCGTCACACCGAGCCAAAGCTCCCAGGGAAAACCGAAGCGCTCTCCCCGCTCCAGCCCCTGGCGCAAGCGCCAGTAGCCGGTCAGGCCAATCAACGTACCCAGAATGAGCACGCTGTCGCTCTGGGCAACGAAGAAGTGATACAGCACGCCCGGCAGCGCTGCGCCGATGAGCGGCAGCCAGTAAATGCGCCAGTCCGGTCGCACCGTGCGCTGCAGGCGCGCCAACCAGGCGATCCATCCGAGAAAGGCCAGGGCCGCCGGCAGGCGGATGGCCGCCGTTTCGGGTAAACCGGCGAAATGACCCGCCAGCGACAGCCAGTAGTACAGCGGCGGGTATTCGACGTAAGGCACGCCGTTCTTGATGGGGATCAGGTACTCGCCGCGCGCGAGCATCTCGCGGATGACCTCCCCGAAGCGCGGTTCCATGGACGGGATGAAGGGATGGGTTCCCATGGAGAAGGCGAACATCGCGGCCACCCCCGCCAGCAACCACCACAGGCGGGCCTGCTCCGACCGGACAAGCGACTTCAAGGCATTCGGCTCCAGGGCATGGGACAAAACGTTCGAGTATAGACACTCGGTATGTCGAGTTGGTGTCAAGACACCCGGGCTGGGTGATGAGGGACGCCTGATGACCGCCGAGACGACGGCGGGTCACGGCCATTCAGTCACATCCGGGCGCGGCGCACAGTATAACGCGCCAGCCCGGCGGGGTCAGCCGCGCGCGGGACACACGCCCGACGCCCGCTACAGGGCCAGCGCCGAGGCCGTCTGGTAGAAGATGAAGCTGAACACCCAGGCGATGCCCAATGCCCAGGTGACGCTGAAGGCCGCGTAGCGCAGGCTGTGGGATTCGGTGCGCATGGTCGCCACCGTGGACAGACAGGGCGTGTAGAGCAGGATGAACAGCATCAGACTGTAGCCCTCGACCCAGCTCATGTGCCCGGCCAGATAGCCGGACAGGGCCGCCCCTTGCAGGCCGGTCATGGCCACCAGGGAGCCCAGCACGATCTCCTTGGCGACGAAGCCGAACACCAGGACCACGGCCATCTGCGCGCCGATGCCGATCGGGCTCAGCACGGGCTGGAGGAACTGGCCGAGCATGCCGGCGAAGCTGTCCGGACCGCCCGGCGGGTTGCCCACCGGATAGTGGGTCAGCAGCCAGACCAGGACCACGCCGGCGATAATGAACTTGCTGGCCCGGTGCAGGAAGTGACGCACCTCGTGCCAGCCGCGATAGAACACCTGGCGCAGCTGCGGCAGGCGATAGGGCGGCAGTTCCAGGACGAAGGGCTCGCGGCTGACCAGGCGGCGCTTGACCAGCAAGGCGCTGAGCAGTACCGCCAGGAAGCTGACCAGGTACAGACTGAACAGGACCAGCGGCGCCTGGCGCGGGGTGAACAAGGCGGTGGTCATGAACACGAAGACCTGCAGCCGCGCCGAGCACAGCGAGAACGGGATCACCAGCATGGTGAGCAGGCGCAGCGCACGGCTGCGCATGACGCGCGTGCCCATCAGGGCCGGCACGTTGCAGCCAAAGCCCATCAACAGCATCACGAAGCCCCGCCCGTCCAGGCCCAGGCGCGCCATCAGCGCGTCCATCAGGAAGGCCGCCCGCGACAGATAGCCGCTGTCCTCGACCAGGGACATCATGAAAAAGAACAGGATGATCACCGGCACGAACGAGGCGACCGTCCCTACCCCGTCATAGATGCCGTTGACGAACAGCCCAAACACGAAATGCGGCACGTGCGGCGCCAGTGGCTCGAGCGCGTACTGGCGAAACTCATCGAGCGCCCATGCCACCGCGTCCTGCAGCGGCGTACCCAGGGCATAGATGGCCTGAAAGACGAGAAACATGAACAGGAAGAACAGCGGCAGCCCCAGCCAGGGGTGGAGCAGTACGCGATCGATGCGCTCGGTCAGTCGCGGCGTCATCACGGCGGGCGCCTGCACACTGCGCTCGTAAAGGGCCTGCACCTCGCCGCTCAGCGCGTCGACGATACCGAACTCACCCAGTGCCGCCCCCATCTGCACGGCGGTGGCTCGGGCCAGGTGCTGGTCGATGGCGGTCTTGACCTCGGCGAAGCCGTCGCCGCGGCGCGCGCTCAGCAGGCGCACTTCATCGCCCAGGGCCTTGGACAGGGTCTCGGTGTCGATGTGCAGGCCGAGCTGCTTGGCCTCGTCGGCCATGTTGAGCAGGATCAGCGAATCGACTTCCAGCTGGGAGAACTGCAGTGCCAGGCCGAGTTGGTGATCCAGCTGCGTGGCGTTGAGCACGAGGCAGACCAGGTCGACGGCGTTGTGCGTGAGGAAATCCCGAACGACCTGCTCGTCCTCGGAATAGCCCTGCAGGTCGTAGATGCCCGGCAGGTCGACGACCTCGACCATCTCCGCGCCGAGCAGGATCTTGGCCGA
>Ga0209918_1000375_pt1 | contig 30183 bp, 26 predicted proteins | sample SalPonD_shore_MG_FD_185712 | JGI IMG/M metagenome (GOLD analysis project Ga0209918, IMG submission 185712) | Salt pond soil microbial communities from South San Francisco under conditions of wetland restoration - Salt Pond MetaG... | ecosystem: Environmental > Aquatic > Marine > Intertidal zone... | reverse complement strand
GTTCTCGGAGTTCTCGGGCGTGTCGATCGTCCCGAGCGCCGACGCGGCCAAGACGGTCGTGCGCGGCGTGGACATCCGGAACCAGCCGTGGGACGTGGCGCTCGACGCCATCCTCTCGGCCCAGGGGCTCGGGTGGAGGAAGATGGAGAGCGGCATCATCGTCGTGGACAAGCTGGAGAACCTCCGCGGCCGCGACACGCTCCAGACGGAGACGCGCGTCTTTCGGATCAACTACGCCGGGGCGGATTCGGTGGCGGCCACGCTCCAGAAGCTCGCCACGCCCGACAAGGGCCAGGTCGTGGCCTACAAGGGCACCAACTCGGTCATCGTGACCGACCAGCCTCCCGTCGTCGCGCGCATGGACAGCCTGGTCAGCGCGCTCGACCGTCGGATCCCCCAGGTCTCGATCGAGGCCAAGATCGTGTTCGTGGACCGGAGCAACCTCCGGAACCTGGGGATCGGCTACGACCTCAAGGACCGTCGGGGCGCGCAGTTCACGAAGCCCGTCCAGCCGACCGACCAGGCCAGCACGAGTGGAGCCGGCGGCGGGACCGGCGGCACCAGCGGGGGTCAGCAGAGCCAGTTCAACCAGACCTTCGTGGATCTGAGCGGAAGCTCGGTGGCGGCCGTCGGGAACGCGGCGGCGTTCACGGCCGACAACGCGCTCCAGATCCTGGCCGAGACCGCCATCGGACAGTTCTCGCTGTTCACCTTCCTGGAGGCCCTGCAGCAGCGCAACCTCACGGACGTGCAGGCGGCGCCGGCCATCCAGGTCGTGGACAACCACACGGCCCGGATCCAGGTGGGCGAGCGTACCCCGCTCCGCATCCTGGAGCCGCAGGCTCAGAGCGCGCAGGCCACGGTGAACGTCCAGTTCGAGGACACCGGAATCATCCTCGAGGTGACGCCCCACATCACCAACAACAATGAGATCCTGGTCGACCTGCACGCCGAGCGCTCGGAGGTGCAGGACCGGTCGGACATCGGCGGTCTCGGCTTCAACTTCTCCGAGCAGACCGGGGACAGCCGGGTCCTCCTGAACGACGGCGAGACGGCCGTGATCGGCGGGCTCACCGAGAGCCAGGTGAACCGCCAGGAGAGGGGCATTCCGCTCCTGATGGACATCCCGGTCCTCGGGAACCTGTTCAAGACGCAGTCGCGGAACGAGCAGAAGCGCGACCTGATCATCCTGGTCACGCCGCACATCGTGGGCGGCACCGAGACCGCCGGCATGTGAGGGTCTGCCGTTCCGATCGGACGGTCCCGACGCGGGCCGGGGGCGCGAGCCGCGCTCCCGGCCCGCTCGCTTTACCCCTCCCGCGGCCCGGGTTATCCTTCGGCCCATGTTGAACCACTACCGCTTCACGACGGCCGGCGAGTCCCACGGGAAGGGCATGCTCGTCATCATCGAGGGCGTGCCCGCGGGGCTCCCGCTCGAGCCGATGGACCTCGCCCGCGACCTGGCCCGGCGCCAGGGCGGCTACGGCCGCGGCGGGCGCATGGCTATCGAGGAGGACGCGGGAGAGATCCTGAGCGGCGTCCGCCTCGGCGAGACGCTGGGCTCTCCCCTCTCGGTGTGGATCGTGAACCGGGACTGGGAGAACTGGCGGACACCCATGTCCGTGAAGCCCGTCCCGGACGCCGACGACGAGGAGCTCCGGCGGGTGCACCTCCCCCGGCCGGGCCACGCCGACCTCGTGGGCCTCCTCAAGTACGACCGCGCCGACGCCCGCGACATCCTCGAGCGCTCCAGCGCCCGGGAGACCTCGGTCCGGGTGGCGGCCGGAGCGGTCGCCCGGAAGCTCCTGGGCGAGTTCGGGGTCACGATCGGCAGCCACGTCACGACGCTGGGGGGCGTCGAGGCGAAGCGGCCGGACCCCCTGCCCGAGGACCTCAACGCGGCCGCGGCGGAGTCCCCCGTCCGCTGCCTGGACCCGGACGCCTCCGAGGCCATGGTGGAGGCCATCGACCAGGCCGGCGCCGAGGGAGACACGGTCGGCGGGGTGTTCGAGGTGGTGGCGCGCGGGCTCCCGGTGGGCCTCGGGAGCCACGTCTCCTGGGACCGCCGCCTGGACGGCCGGCTCGCGGGAGCGCTCATGTCGATCCAGGCGCAGAAGGGCGTCGAGATCGGCATGGGGTTCGGGGTGGCCCACCGCCGGGGCTCGGAAGTGCACGACGAGATCGACCGCGACCCGGAGCGCCGCAGGGCCGGAGGGTACCGCCGCCGCCGCAACAACGCCGGCGGCCTGGAAGGAGGCACGACGACCGGGGAGCCCCTCGTGGTCCGCGTGGCCATGAAGCCCCTCAGCTCGCTCATGCGTCCCCTGGACAGCGTGGACGTGAAGACCGGCCGCAAGGCGCGCGCGGTCCGCGAGCGCAGCGACGTGTGCGCGGTGCCGGCCGCCGGGGTGGTCGGGGAGGCCATGGTGGCCATCGTCCTCGCCGACGCGATGCGGGAGAAGTTCGCCGGCGACTCCCTCGCGGAGATGCGGGAGAACTACGAGGCCTACCTCGACCGCGTCTCGGGCCGGAGCTTCGGGGACGCGTGAGCGCCGGAGCGGGTCGGGATGGTACCGGGCCCGCGGACCGAGCGGTCCGGGACCGCCGCGGGTCCGACCGCCCGGAGCGGATCGTGCTCGTGGGCTTCATGGCCTCGGGCAAGTCCACCGTGGGCCGCATTCTGGCGAGCCATCTGGGCGTGGAGCTCGTCGATCTGGACGACGAGGCGGAGGCGAGGGCCGGGCGGCCCATCCCGGAGATCTTCGCGGTGGACGGCGAGGCCGCCTTCCGCGCGCTGGAGGTCGAGGTGACCGAGGCCGCCGACGCGGTGCGGCCCGCGGTGGTGGCCACCGGCGGCGGCTGGATGGCCCGCCCCGAGCTCAGGGACCGGTGGCCGGACGCGGTGCGGGTGTGGCTGCGGGTGAGCCCGCCCACCGTCCTCGCGCGCCTGGGCGGGGAGGTGGAGAGCCGGCCGATGCTCGATCCCTCGGACCCCGAGCGGTCGATCGGGAGGATCATGGACAGCCGTCTCGGGGACTACGCCCGGGCCGAGGTCGCGGTGGACACGGACGGCCGCAGCGCGGCGGAGGTGGCGGAGCGGGTCCTGGAGCTCCTGGAGCTGCGCTGACCTCGCGGAACACGCCGCCGCCGGACGGCTACCACGTTCAGACCGGCGCGAGCCGGACTCACCGACGGGGCGGACCGAGAACCGAATCCACATAGCGAGCGACATGGCTGAAGCAGCATCCGGGAAGAACGGCGGAAAGAAGCGGGGCGGGCGCGGGGACGCCCGTCACCTGGTCATCGTCGAGTCCCCGGCCAAGGCGCGCACCCTGGGCGGCTACCTGGGGCGCGACTACCGGGTCGAGGCGACGGTGGGCCACGTCAAGGACCTCCCCAAGAGCGACCTCGGCGTGGACGTCGAGAAGGGCTTCGAGCCCGCCTACGTGACGATCCGGGGCAAGGGCAAGGTCCTGAAGGCGCTCCGCTCCGCCGCCCGCGACTCCGCGGACATCCTCCTCGCCACCGACCCCGACCGCGAGGGCGAGGCGATCGCCTTCCACGTGGCCCAGGAGCTGGGCTTCCGGGAAGAGGACGGGGAGCGCTTCCGGCGGATCACCTTCCACGAGATCACCCGGGACGCCGTGCGCGAGGCCCTGGAGCACCCGGGGCCGATCGACGTGAAGCGCGTGGAGGCGCAGCAGGCCCGCCGCATCCTGGACCGTCTGGTGGGCTACCGCCTCTCGCCCCTCCTGTGGAAGAAGATCTCGCCGGGCCTGTCGGCGGGCCGGGTGCAGTCGGTCGCCGTGCGGCTCACGGTCGAGCGGGAGCGCGAGCGCCGGGCGTTCCGGTCGGCCGCCTGGTGGGACCTGGTGGCGCACCTCGAGGCCGACGGGAAGGCGTTCGACGCGGGGCTCGCGTCGGTGGGAGGCGTCCGGCTGGTCAGCGGCGGGGACTTCGACGAGCACACGGGCCGGCTCCTCGAGGGCCGCGACGTGGTCCTCCTGGACGAAGAGAAGGCCGCCGACCTCCGCGAGCGGCTGGCCGGCGCGGAGTTCGCGGTCTCGTCGGTCGAGGAGCGCCACGCCACCCGTAGCCCCTACGCTCCGTTCACGACCTCGAGCCTGCAGCAGGAGGCCAACCGCAAGCTGGGCCTCTCGGCACGCCAGACCATGCGCTTCGCCCAGAGCCTCTACGAGGCCGGGCACATCACGTACATGAGGACCGACTCGGTGAACCTCTCCGAGCAGGCCATCGCCGCGGCCCGGGCCCGCGTGAAGGTCCTGTACGGCGAGAACTACCTCAGCGATGGGCCCCGCCGTTACAAGACGAAGACGAAGGCGGCCCAGGAGGCCCACGAGGCGATCCGTCCGGCGGGAACCCGCATGGCCACGGTCGAGGAGCTGAAGCTGGGCGGAGGCGAGGCGCGCCTGTACGACCTCATCTGGAAGCGGACGGTGGCGACGCAGATGGCCGACGCGCGCCAGCGGCACCTCACGGTCCGGATCGCAGCCGGCGACGCGGAGTTCCGGGCCACCGGAAAGGTCCTGGAGTTCCCGGGCTTCTTCCGGGCCTACGTGGAGGGATCGGACGATCCCGAGGCGGCGCTCGAGGACCAGGAGTCCCTCCTCCCGCCCATGGAGGAGGGGGACGTCCTCTCCCTGGACGAGCTGGAGGCCCAGTCGCACGAGACGCGGCCCCCCGCCCGCTACACCGAGGCGAGCCTGGTCAAGGCGCTGGAGAGCGAGGGGATCGGCCGTCCGAGCACCTACGCGGCCATCATCTCCACGATCCAGGAGCGGGGCTACGTGGAGAAGGAGGGGAAGCAGCTGGTACCGACGTGGACCGCCTTCGCCGTGACCCACCTCCTCGAGGAGCACTTCCCCGACCTGGTCGACACCGGCTTCACGGCGCAGATGGAGGACGCGCTCGACGAGATCGCGGCCGGGGCGATCGACTGGCGCGAGTACCTCTCCGACTTCTACTCGGGCGAGAAGGGATTCGAGGCGCGTCTCGAGGAGCGCGAGGACGCGATCGACCCGCGCGTGGCGTCCACCGTCGTCGTCGAGGGACTGAGCCCCAGCGTGCGGATCGGGAAGTACGGACCGTTCCTCGAGCTGGAGCGGGACGGCGAGCGGGTGACGGCGCCCGTCCCGGCCGGCGTGCCGCCGGGCGACCTCAGCGACGAGGAGGCCATGGAGCTCCTCGAGCGGAAGGCCGAGGGCCCCCGCGAGATGGGGGAGGACCCGGACACGGGCCAGAAGATCTACGTGAAGACGGGCCCGTTCGGACCCTACGTGCAGCTGGGCGAAGACGACCAGGACGGAAAGCCCAGCCGCACGTCGCTCCCGAAGGGCCTGGAGTACGAGGAGGTCACCTTCGAGCAGGCCAGGAAGCTCCTGGCGATGCCGTACACGCTGGGCGAGCATCCCGATGATGGGAAGCCGGTCAAGGTGGGGATCGGGAAGTACGGCCCCTACGTCGTGCACGAGGGCGACTACCGCTCCCTCGAGTCCGGCGACGATCCTCTCACGGTCGAGCTCGACCGCGCCCTGGAGCTCCTCGCGGAGCCGAAGAAGGGGCGCCGCGGCCGGCGCTCGAAGCCGATCCGGGAGCTGGGCGGCCACCCCGAGGACGGCAAGCCGATCGCGATCTACAACGGCCGCTACGGCCCCTACATCAAGCACGACGGCACCAACGTCTCGGTGCCCAAGGGCACCTCGCCCGAGGACGTCACGGTCCCGCAGGCCGTCGAGCTCCTGGAGGCCAAGCGCGCCCGAAAGGGGTGAGGGTGGACACCGGGGTCGGGCTGCGGGCCGGATCCGCCCCCGGGCACCGGTCCGGGCGGCCGGGGCCGCCGTGACCGACGCGCGGGAGGCCGTGCGCGACTTCCTCCGCTACGTGGAGAAGGAGCGCATGCTCTCGCCCCACACGGTGGACGGCTACCGCCGGGACCTGGACGCGTTCACGGAGTTCCTGGACGGCTACCTCGGATCCCGCTCCTGGACCTGGGAGGACGTGGACCGCCTCTCCGTCCGGGGCTTCCTCGGGGAGCTGGACCGCCGGGGCCTCGCCCGCTCCACCATGGCCAGGAAGCTCTCGGCGGTCCGCTCCTTCTTCGCCTTCCTCCACCGGAACGGGATCGTCGAGGCCAGCCCCGCCCGCTCCGTGCGCTCGCCGAGCCGCGAGCGTGACCTCCCCGGCTATCTCTCGGCCGAGCAGGTGGAGCGCCTCTTCGACCTCCTGCGCGAGCGGGCCGAGGCCGACGGCGGCTTCCTGGCCCTCCGCGACCGGGCGCTCGTCGAGGTGCTCTACTCGTGCGGGCTCCGGCTGGCCGAGGTGCAGCAGCTCGACCTCCAGGACGCCGACCTCTCCGCCCGCAGGGTGCGCGTGCTGGGGAAGGGACGGAAGGAGCGGATCGTCCCGCTGGGCGGACCCGCGGCCGCCGCGCTCCGGGCGTGGCTTCCCGCCCGCTCGGCGCGGCTGGCCGAGCTGGAGCGGGAGCGGGGTCGGGAAGCCGGAGACCGTGCGCCGGAGCGGGAGCAGCGCACCGCGGGCCGGGAGGAGAGCGGGCCGGAGCGGAGCCGGGGCCGCCGGAGCGGGAGCGTGCCGCGGCTGCCCGTCTTCATCTCGGTCCGCGGGAGCAGGCTCTCCCGCCGGCAGATCCAGCGGGCCGTGGGGGGGCTGCTCGACGCGGTGGCGGAGGGGGAGGGGCTCTCGACGCACGCCCTCCGGCACTCGTTCGCCACCCACATGCTGGACCGCGGGGCGGACCTCCTGGCCGTGAAGGAGCTCCTGGGCCACGCGAGCCTGTCCACCACGCGGATCTACACGCACACGTCCCGGGAGCGGCTCAAGCGGGTCTACCGGCAGGCGCACCCCCGCGCCGGGGGGCCGGCGTCCCGCACCGACGGTCCGGGAGGTGCGTCGGGGGAGTCCCGGGCGTCGGGGAAGTCCCGGGCGTCGGGCGGACGCGAGGCCGGCAGGAACCGGACCGAGGAGGACGGGGAGCGATGAGCGACACGAGGCGCGGGCGGTCTTCCGCCTTCGAGGCGACCACGATCCTGTGCGTGCGGCGGGACGGCCGGGTGGCCATGGGCGGGGACGGCCAGGTCACCATGGACGAGACCGTGGTGAAGGCCCGGGCGCGCAAGGTGCGGCGGGTCGGGGGCGGCACGATCCTGGCCGGGTTCGCGGGCGGGGTGGCCGACGCCTTCACGCTGTTCGAGAAGTTCGAGGGGCAGCTCGAGCGTCACCCCGGGAACCTGACCCGGGCCGCGGTCGAGCTGGCCAAGGAGTGGCGGAGCGACAAGTTCCTTCGGCGCCTGGAGGCGCTCCTGGCCGTGGCCGACCGGGAGCACAGCTTCCTCATCTCGGGGAACGGGGAGGTCATCGAGCCGGACGACGGCATCCTGGCCCTGGGCTCGGGCGGCGCCTACGCGCTGGCCGCCGCCCGGGCGCTGATGGGGGAGTCGAGCCTGGCCGCGCCGGACCTCGTGCGGCGGGCGCTTGAGATCGCGGCGGACATCTGCGTGTACACCAATCGTGAGATCACCATCCTCGAGCTGGAGGACGACCGGGCCGGCCCCGGGCAGGGCGAATGAGCGTGGAGACCACACGGGACGAGCGGACGGCGGCGCCCGAGATCGGGGCCGCGAGCGAGGCCGGGGAGGCGTGGCAGCTCACGCCGCGCGAGATCGTGGCGGAGCTGGACCAGTACATCATCGGCCAGGAGGAGGCCAAGAAGGCCGTGGCCATAGCCCTCCGGAACCGGTGGCGGCGCCGGAAGGTGGAGGACGAGCTCCGCGACGAGATCCTCCCCAACAACATCATCATGATCGGCCCCACCGGGGTCGGGAAGACCGAGATCGCCCGGAGGCTGGCCAGGCTCGCGGGGGCCCCCTTCATCAAGGTGGAGGCCTCCAAGTTCACCGAGGTCGGCTACGTGGGCCGGGACGTCGAGTCGATGGTCCGGGACCTGGTGGACATCGCCGTGAACCTGGTCCGGGGAGAGCGCGAGGACGCGGTCCGCGAGGCGGCCGAGGGCAGGGTGGAGGACCGTCTCCTGGACCTCCTCCTCCCGCCGGTCGCGGAAGGTCCCTCCCCGGCTGGAGGGCCCGCGGGACCGGCCGCCGGAGCCTCGCCGGGAGCCGGAGGGGCCGCGCCCCGGCCGCGAGCCGGAGGGGCCGAGGATGCCGCCGGGGGATCGGGCGGCGGCGAGGGCCCCGGACCGCGCACCTTCGTGGTCTCGAGCGGCGGGGAGGCGCGGGCCGAGGAGCGGGAGGACGGCGCCCCCTCCGGCGGCGAGGAGGCGGGACCCTCCCGCCGGCGCCGCACGCGGGAGAAGCTCCGTGCCCTCCTCCGCGACGGGAAGCTCGAGGACCGCACGGTCGAGGTCGAGGTGAGCGAGAGCTCGGTGCCGCTCCTCGACATGAACGCGCCCGGGATGGAGGGCCTCGACTGGAACGTGGGCGAGGTCCTGCAGGAGATGCTCCCCAAGAAGACCCGCCGCCGCGAGGTCACGGTGGCCGAGGCCCGCCGGATCCTGATCTCGGAGGAGCTCGACCGCATGGTCGACATGGACGAGGTCGTGGACGAGGCGCTCGACCGCGTCGAGAACATGGGGATCATCTTCCTGGACGAGCTCGACAAGGTGGCCGGCGAGCGGGGCTCCACCAACGCCGACGTCTCCCGGGAGGGCGTGCAGCGGGACCTCCTCCCGATCGTGGAGGGCTCGACGGTCCCGACCAAGTACGGCCTCGTGGACACCGACCACGTCCTGTTCATCGCGGCCGGCGCCTTCCACGTGGCCAAGCCGTCCGACCTGATCCCGGAGCTCCAGGGCCGCTTCCCGATCCGCGTGGAGCTCTCCACCCTGGACGCCTCCGATTTCGCCCGCATCCTCCAGGAGCCCCGGAACGCTCTCCTCAGCCAGTACCGGGCGCTGGTGGCCACCGAGGGCGTGGACCTCCGGTTCACCGAGGACGCCATCCAGGAGCTGGCGCGCATCGCCGCGCTCGTGAACGAGCGCATGGAGAACATCGGGGCGCGGCGGCTCCACACCGTGCTCACGACGGTGCTCGAGCAGATCATGTACGACCTTCCCGACCCGGACGCGGGCGAGGACATCGAGATCGACGCCGCCTTCGTGCGCGAGCGCCTCGAGGGGATCGCGGAGGACGAGGATCTCCGGCGCTACATCCTCTGACGCCGCGGCGCATTGAGCGTCCTCGGGCTGGGAGCCCTGGGCTTCGGCGCCGGCTTCGTGGGCTCGATCGTCGGGATCGGCGGGGGCGTGTTCATCGTCCCCGGCCTCCTCATCCTCTTCGGCCTCCCGCTCCGGCAGGCGGTGGCGGCCAGCCTGGTCGGGGTCGTCGCCACCTCGGCGGGCTCGGCGGCGGTATACCTGGGGGAGGGGCGCGTCGACTTGCCGCTGGCCCTGAGGCTCGAGGTGATGGCCGTGGCGGGCGCGGTGGGCGGCGGGCTCGCGGCCGCCTGGATCCCTCCGCACCTCCTCTACCTCCTGTTCGCCGCCGTCGTCCTCTACGCCGCCCTGGCCATGTTCCGGGGGGGCGTCAAGGGCCCGTCCTCCGTGTCGGGTCCGGCCGAGATCCGGCACATGGGGATCGGCATGACCGCCTCGGCGGGCGCTGGCATGGCGTCGGGGCTCCTCGGGATCGGGGGCGGGTTCGCCAAGGTCCCGATCATGCACGCCATCATGGGGATACCGCTCGGCGTGGCGGCGGCGACGAGCGCGTTCATGGTGGGGCTCACGGCCTCGGCCAGCGCCTGGATCTACTGGATGCGCGGGGACCTGTTGATGGCCTACGCGGCGCCCGTGGCGCTGGGCGTCCTGGCGGGGAGCGCGATCGGCGCCCGGGTGAGCGACCGGGTGCCCACCCTGTGGATCCGGATCGCGCTCACGGGGATCCTCCTGTACGTGGCGTTCGAGATGGCGTGGCGCGCCCTGGGCGGGGTGGCCAGGTGAGCGGGGCGCCGACCGAAGCGGGAGGGGGCGCCGCGGGGAACGCCGCCGTGGACGGGCCCACCCCCTGGGGCGAGCGCACCCGCGCCCACGGCCTCCTGTCCGGTCTCCTCGTGTGGGCCACGCGTGCGGCGGCCGCGGCGTTCGTGCTCGACATCGTGGACCGGCGCCTGCATCTGGTGGGGGTGGCCGGCGCCGGCGTGTTGCTGGCGGCGCCGCTCGTGGCCATGCTGGTCGCGGCGGCGCAGTACGCCCGGGAGCGGGACTGGCGCGAGGCGGGGCTCGCCTTCCTGCTCCTGGTCATGCTCGTGGCGGGCGCGTGGCTCGGCCGCGCGTGAGCCGGTTGCGGACACCGAACCCGGAAAGCGAGGGAGCGTGACGGAGCTCGACCGCGAGAAGCACTTCCTGTCCATCGCCGACTGGTCGGAGCGCCGGCTCCTGGCGGCGCTGGACGAGGCGGCCCGGCTCAAGAGCCGGGGGAGGGATCCCGCGTACCGGCCCCTCGAGGGCCGCGCGCTCGGGATGATCTTCGCCAAGAGCTCGACGCGGACGCGCGTCTCGTTCGAGACGGGCATGTTCCAGCTGGGCGGCCACGCGCTCTTCCTCTCCTCGCGCGACATCCAGCTGGGCCGCGGGGAGCCGATCGCCGACACGGCGCGGGTGCTCTCCCGCTACGTGGACGGGATCATGATCCGCACCTTCGCCCAGTCGGACGTGGAGGAGCTGGCGCGGCACGGGAGCATCCCGGTGATCAACGGGCTCACCGACCACCTCCACCCCTGCCAGGTCATGGCCGACGTCATGACCGCCCGGGAGGAGTTCGGGAGCGACCTCCGGGGGCTTCGCGTGGCGTGGATCGGCGACGGCAACAACATGGCCGGCTCGTGGCTCAACGCGGCGCGAGTCCTCGGGCTGGAGCTCGGCCTGGCGTGCCCGGAGGGCTACGATCCCGACCCCGACCTGGTCGAGGCCGCCTCGGCGCGGACGGAGGTCCGGCTCGTGCGGGACCCGGCCGAGGCGGTCGAGGGCGCACGGGTCGTGACCACCGACGTGTGGGCCTCGATGGGCCAGGAGGAGGAGGCCGAGCGCCGCCGCCGGGACCTCGCGGACTACTCGGTCGACGAGGCGCTCATGGAGCGCGCGGCCGACGACGCCATCTTCCTCCACTGCCTGCCCGCGCACCGGGGCGAAGAGGTGGCGGCCCGGGTCATCGACGGGCCCCGCTCCCGCGTGTGGGACGAGGCCGAGAACCGGCTCCACGTCCAGAAGGCCATCATGATCGACCTCATGACATGAGCGTACGGGAGGAGCGCAGATGAGCGACAGCGAGGGTTCGGGGGAGCTGCGGAAGACGCCGCTCTACGACGAGCACGTCCGGCTCGGAGCCAGGCTCGTCCCGTTCGGCGGGTTCGCGATGCCGGTCCAGTACCCATCGGGGATCCGGGCCGAGCACGAGTCCGTGCGGAGCGCGGCGGGGCTGTTCGACGTCTCCCACATGGGCGAGTTCCGGGTCGAGGGCCCCGGGGCGGTCGACCTGGTCTCGCACCTCACCACGAACGACCCCGCGCGCCTCTCCGTCGGCCAGGCCCAGTACAGCACCATGTGCGCCGAGGACGGCGGGGTCCTGGACGACCTGGTGGTCTACCGGCTGGGGGACGAGCTCTTCCGCCTGGTCGTGAACGCGGCCAACATCGCCGGGGACTGGACGCACGTGGCCGGCGTGGCGGCCTCGGAGTCCGGCTTCGACGCCGAGGTCGAGAACCGGAGCGAGGAGGTCGCGCTCCTGGCGCTTCAGGGCCCCGCCGCCGAGGCCATCCTCGCCCCGCTGGCCTCCGTGCCGCTCCAGCCGATCGGCTTCTACCGCTTCGCCGAGGGCGAGGTGGGCGGGGCGTCCGCCGTGATCAGCCGCACCGGTTACACCGGCGAGGACGGCTTCGAGCTCTACCTGGACGCCGGCGACGCCGCCGCCGTGTGGAGGCGCCTCCTGGAGGCGGGCGAGGAGCACGACCTCGCGCCCGCGGGACTCGGCGCCCGGGACACCCTCCGCCTGGAGATGGGGTACGCCCTGTACGGCAACGACATCGACGAGACGACCACGCCCCTGGAGGCGGGGCTCGGGTGGCTCGTCAAGCTCGACAAGGGCCCCTTCATCGGCCGGGAGGCGCTGCGGGAGCAGAAGGACCAGGGGCCGGCCCGCAGGCTGCGCGGCTTCCGGCTCACCGAGCGGGGCTTCCCCAGGGCCGGCTACGCGGTCGTGTACGGGGGCTCGGAGGTCGGGGAGGTCCGCTCGGGGACCGTGAGCCCCTCCCTCGGCTACGGCATCGGGACGGCGTACTTCCCGGCGGAGGCCGGCCCCGGGGACGAGCTGGCGGTCGTGATCCGCGGCGAGGAGGTCGGGGGGCGGATCGAGGAGCTGCCTTTCTACCGGGACGGCTCGCTCAAGCGGTGAGCGAGCGCGCCGGGGAGCGCCGGCTGGGGATCCTCACGGTCTCCGACGGCGTGAGCGCCGGGGAGCGGGACGACCGCTCGGGAGATCTGATCGCGGCGTGGGCGGAGGAGCGTGGCTGGGAGGTCGCGGCCCGGCTCGTGGTCGCCGACGAGCGCACGGCCATCACCAGGCGCCTGCTCGAGCTGGTCGACGGCGAGGCGTGCGACCTCGTGCTCACGACGGGCGGCACGGGCTTCTCCCCGCGGGACGTCACGCCCGAGGCTACGAAGGCGGTCCTGGAGCGCGACGCCCCGGGCGTGGCCGAGCGGCTCCGGGCCGCCAGCCGCGAGGCGGTGCCGTTCGCCGACCTGAGCCGCGGCGTGGCCGGAATCCGGGGGAGCTGCCTGATCGTGAACCTCCCGGGGAGCCCGTCGGGTGTCGGGGACGGCCTGGCCGCCCTCGAGCCGATCGTGGATCACGCCGTGGAGATCCTGCGCGGGACCCGCGGCGCGCACGAGACCTAGCGACATCGAGGGAGAGCCCGTGGCCCGCGTCTTCATAGACACCGGCGAGCTCGAAGCGGCCGTGGCCGTCCGCGAGGCGGTCGAGGCGGCCGGCCACGACGTCGAGATGGTCGAGAGCGCCCGCGAGGTCGAGAGCAGGCTGCGCGAGGGGGAGGACGAGATCGTGCTCTTCCTGACCTCCGCGCCGGCCTCCGACCGGGCCATGGACCTGCGCCGCCCCTTCGACGAGCGCATCCCCCGTCCGCCGGTCCTGGCGGTGCGTGAGGGGAGCCCCGACGCCCTGGCCGAGATGGCGGACGAGCACGGCCTGGACGCCGTGGTCGCGGCCCCACCCGACCGCGAGGAGGTGCAGGTGGTCCTCGAGCACGAGCTCGAGCGCCTGCGCGTCCAGCTCGAGACCGGGATCGTGGGGAGGACGCGGGCCATCCGCGACGTGCTGGAGCGGATCGAGCTCATCGCCCCCGTCAACTCCACCGCCCTCCTCACCGGCGAGAGCGGCACCGGGAAGGAGCTCGTGGCCCGGGCCATCCACCGCTTCTCCCGCCGGCGCGGCAAGGCCTTCATCGCGGTGAACTGCGCGGCCCTCCCCGAGTCGCTCCTCGAGTCCGAGCTCTTCGGGCACGAGAAGGGATCGTTCACGGGCGCCACCTCCCGCCGGCAGGGGATGTTCGAGCTGGCCGACGGGGGCACGATCTTCCTGGACGAGGTGGCCGAGATGCCGCCGCCCACCCAGACGCGGCTCCTCCGGGTGCTCGAGCAGAAGCGGTTCATGCGGGTGGGGGGCGACTCGGAGATCGAGGTCAACGTCCGCGTCATCGCGGCGACCAACCGGGACCTGAAGACCGCCGTGAGCTCGGGGGACTTCCGGCGCGACCTCTACTACCGGCTGAACGTCCTCCACCTGGAGCTCCCGCCGCTCCGCGAGCGCAGGGGCGACATCCCGGTGCTCGTCCGGCGCTTCATCGGCCAGTTCACCGAGGACCACGACCGGGAGTTCAAGGGGCTCTCCCCCGAGGCCATGCGCATCCTCCTCGACTACGACTGGCCGGGGAACGTGCGCGAGCTGAGGAACCTGGTGGAGTCCATGGTGGTCCTCGCGCCCGGCTCGACGATCCGTGCCGAGGACATCCCGGAGGAGATCCGCTCGGGCGGCGGGCGCTCCATGCTGCCGGTGTGGGCGGGCGGGAGCTCCCGGGAGACGGCCGTCTCCCGGGAGGGGCGCGGCGCGGCCCCCGGGGCCCAGATGCCGGAGATGGAGTTCATCTTCCAGACCCTCATCGACCTCAAGCTCGACGTCGAGGACCTGAAGCGGGAGTTCGAGCGCTACCGGGAGACCCACCCGGAGCTCCTGGCCGAGGGCGGCCGCCGCGGGACCGAGATCGAGATCCCGGCGTTGTTCGACGAGGCCGCGACCGTCGAGGAGATCGAGGAGGCGCGGGCCCGCGCGGCGGAGCGGGAGGGCGAAGGCGGCGCGCCGGGTCCCGAGGGCGAGCGGACCGCCGGGGAGGGCGGGGGGGCGGGTGGCCGCGGGCCTCAGGACCCGCCCGAGGCGGGTCTCGAGGAGGCGATCGAGTTCGAGCCCGGGATGACCATGTCCGAGCTCGAGCGCGAGGCCATCATCGCCACCCTGCGCTCGGTGGACGGGAACCGCCGCAAGGCCGCGCAGAAGCTGCAGATCGGCGAGCGGACGCTCTACCGGAAGCTGCGCGAGTACGACATCGACCTGTAGGGGGGAGCCGGCGTCGCCTTCGGCCGGGCGGCCCGGGCGAGCCTGGCGCCCCCGCGCCGCCCTCGGCCGGGCTCCCGGGGCCCCGGAGCGCCCGGCTACGCCTCGTCCACCGCCGCCAGCACGCTCTTCCCTAGCGTCTCCGTCCCCTCCCCCGTGACCGCCGACGTCGCCAGGAGCTGGTCCTCGGGAATCTCCAGGAGCTCCCGGGTCTCCTCCATCCTGGCCTTCCGCTTCCCGCGGGAGAGCTTGTCGACCTTGGTGAGCACGAACAGCGTCGGGAGCTCGAGGCGCCCCAGGAAGTCGAGCATGCGGCGGTCGTCCTTCGAGGGCCCGTGGCGCGCGTCGAGCAGGAGGATCACGCCCATCAGCTCGGGGCTCGTGGACAGGTAGCTCTGGATGAGGGGCTCCCAGCGCTGGCGCACCTCGGCCGGGGCCTTCGCGAACCCGTAGCCGGGGAGGTCCACCAGGCAGAATCGGCCGCCGACCTCGTAGAAGTGGATCTCCTGGGTGCGGCCGGGGGTGCGCGACACGCGGGCGAGCGCCTTCCGGTTCAGCAGGGCGTTGATGAGGCTGGATTTGCCGACGTTCGACCGCCCGATGATGGCGATCTGGGGAAGCCGGGTGGGAGGCGCCTGTCCGGGCTCGCGGACGGCGCCTATGAACTCGGCCTCGCCGAGCCTCACGCCTCCTTGCGCTTCTCGGCGTCACGGCCCAGGAGCATGAGGGGCTCGGCGCCCTCCTCGATGGTCTCCCGGGTGATCACGACCTCGCGCACCTCCGGCCGGTCGGGCAGGTCGAACATGACGTCCAGCATGACCTGCTCCAGGACGGCCCTGAGGCCCCTGGCCCCGGTGCCCCGGTCGATGGTCTTCTGGGCGATGGCCTTCAGGGCCTCCGGGTCGAACGTGAGGCCGACGCCCTCGATCTCGACCATCTTGGTGTACTGCTTGACCAGGGCGTTCCTGGGCTTCTGGAGGATGTCGACCAGGGCGTCCTCGTCCAGGTCGTGGAGCGAGCACAGCACCGGGAGCCGTCCCACCAGCTCGGGGATGAGCCCGTAGCGGAGGAGATCCTCCGGCTCCACCCAGGTGAGGGGGTTCGAGTCGTCGTCGTAGGCGCTCCGGTCCCCGTCCTCGCCCGTCACGAACCCGATCTGCCGCTTGCCGAGCCGGGTCTCCACGATGTCGTCCAGGCCGTCGAACGCCCCGCCGCAGATGAACAGGATGTTGCGGGTGTCGATCTGGATGTACTCCTGCTGCGGGTGCTTGCGTCCGCCCTGCGGCGGCACGGACGCCACCGTGCCCTCCAGGATCTTGAGCAGGGCCTGCTGGACCCCCTCGCCCGAGACATCCCGCGTGATCGAAGGGTTCTCGCTCTTCCTGGCGATCTTGTCGATCTCGTCGATGTAGATGATCCCGCGCTCGCACTCGGCCACGTTGTAGTCGCCGGCCTGCAGCAGCCGGACGAGGATGTTCTCCACGTCCTCGCCCACGTAGCCCGCCTCGGTCAGAGTGGTGGCGTCGGCGATCGTGAAGGGGACCTGGAGCATGCGGGCCAGGGTCTGGGCCAGGAGCGTCTTCCCGACGCCCGTGGGGCCCAGGAGCATGATGTTCGACTTCTCGATCTCGATGTCGTCGATCCGGCCCTGGTTGTTGATCCGCTTGTAGTGGTTGTAGACGGCCACCGAGAGCGTGCGCTTGGCGTCCTCCTGGCCGATCACGTACTCGTCCAGGGCGTCCTTGATCTCCGCCGGGGTCGGGATCTCCGTGAACGCGGTCGCGGACTCGCGCTCCTCCTCCTCGGCCAGGATCTCGTTGCAGAGCGCGATGCACTCGTTGCAGATATAGACGTTGGGGCCGGAGATGAACTTCTCGACGCTGTCCTTGGACTTCCCGCAGAAGGAACAGCGGAGATGCTTGTCGTTGGCCGGCATGGAATCGCCTCCCTGCGCTCGCTACGTCACGCCCGGCCGGTGCCTCCGGCCCGCCGGCGGTGGTCGGTCACGAGTCCCCGGAGCCTCCGGACTTCCCGGCCCCGTTCCCCTCGACCTCCTCCTTGCGCTCGGTCACCCGGTCGATGATGCCGTAGTCCATGGCCTCCTGGGGCGACATGAACCGGTCCCGGTCCACGTCCTCGGCGATCTTCTCCAGGGGCTGGCCGGTGTGGTCGGCCAGGATACGGTTCAGCCGCTCCCGCGCGTACAGGATCTCCTTGGCCTGGATCTCGATGTCGGCCGCCGTCCCCTGCGCGCCGCTCGAGGGCTGGTGGATCATGATCCGGGAGTTCGGCAGCGCCGAGCGCCGGCCCTTCTCCCCGGCGGCCAGGAGCACGGCGCCCATCGAGGCCGCCATGCCCATGCACGTGGTCGCCACCGGCGCCGTGAGGTACTGCATCGTGTCGTAGATCGCCAGCCCCGAGTACACCCCGCCGCCCGGACAGTTGATGTACAGGTGGATGGGCTTCTCCGGGTTCTCGGCCTGGAGGAACAGGAGCTGGGCGATGATGATGTTGGCCACGTTGTCGTTGATCGGCGTCCCCAGGAACACGATCCGGTCCATGAGGAGGCGCGAGAAGATGTCGTAGCTGCGCTCTCCCCGACTGGAGCGCTCGATCACGTACGGAGCGTAGATGGTCATCCTGTTCTCGTCCGTCTCCTGGGAGTCAAAGGGTGCCGCCGGCTCCGAACCGGATCCGGGTGCCTGAGCCGGCTCCCGGGAAGGCGTCGATCGACCGGAATCGTGATACCCTCCGTGGCGGGAGGGTTCCGAGGTTCCACGTCCCCATCAGCGGATCTCCGAGCGGCTTCTGAGCGCCTCGAACACCTTCTCCACGGCGATCTGCCGCCGGAGGCGCTCGGTCTGGGACCTCCGGTCGAGCTGCCTGCGGAGGTCCCGCGGGTCCACGCCGCGGCGCTCGCCCAGCTCCTCGATCCGGGCCTCGAGCTCCTCCTCGGTGGCGTCGTACTCGCCCTCCTCGAGGAGCCGGTCCAGGATCAGCTGCCGGCGGATCTGCCTCTCCGCGGACGGATAGACCTGCCGCCGGGCCTCCTGGACGCGCTCGGGGTCGGCGTGCTCGGGAGCCTCGATCACCCGGTCCAGGTAGTTCTCGACCATCGCCTTCGGCACCTCGAAGGGATTGGCCTCGGCGATCGAGTCGAGGATCTGCTGGCGGAGCGTGTCCTCCGCCTCCTGCTCGGCGGCCCGCTCGAGGTCCTCCCTCACGGCGTCGCGGAGGGCCTCCACGGACTCGAAGTCGCCGACCGACCGGGCCAGCTCGTCGTCCAGGGCGGGGAGGCTCTTTCGCTTGACGTCCACGAGCTCGATGTGGAGGCGCCTGGAGGCCCCGGCCATCTCCTCGTCGTCGAAGTCCTCCGGGAAGGAGACCTCGAAGTCGCCGGACTCGCCCGGCGAGAGGGTCTGGATGGCAACCTCGACCCCCGGGATCGCCTGCCCCTCGCCCAGCGCGAAGCGGTACGAGCGGAGCTCCGGCTCCCCGGCCTTCGTGCCCTCGGGCTGGACGGCCTCGGCGCCGCCGGCCTCCGCCGCCTCGTCCGCGTCGGCGCCGGTCTTCCCGTCCTCCCCGCCGGCGGCCTCCTCCCCGCCGGCCGGCCCGATGCGCACGGAGACCATGTCGCCCTCCTCGGGCTGGCGGGTGACCGGTTCCCACACGGCCTGCTCGTCCCGGACGCGGCCCAGGAGCTCCTGGACCTCCTCCTCGCCCACCTCGACCGTGGGCCGCTCGAGACGGAAGCCCCCGGTCCGCTCGAGCGTGATCTCGGGGACGACCTCGAAGGTGGCCCGGAAGGAGAGGCTCTCCCCCTCCCGGTGGTCCACCGAGTCGATCTCGGGCTCGCCCACCGGGTGGAGGTCCTCGCCCTGCACGGCCTCCCGGTACGCGTCCTCGACGAGCCGCCGGATCGTGCGGTCGTCGATCGCGGGCCCGAAGCGCTGCTCCATGACCTCGTCGGGGACCTTCCCGGGCCGGAAGCCCTTGAGCCGCACGCTCTTCGAGAGCTGCTCCCGCTCCCGGGCGCGCGTGCGGGCCACCCTGCGGGGCGCCACCGTGATCGTCAGGCGCCGCTCCCAGCCCTCGCCCTCCTCGACCCGGACTTCCAGGTCGGAGGCCTGCGGAGCCTCGTCCTCTTCGGGGACCATCCCGTCCGTCTCGGCTGTCGCCACCCTGCTTCGTCCTCCTCGTCTCGTCCGGCCGGCACCCGCGAGCCCTCCCGGGTGCGGATGCGAAAGGGGGGACTCGAACCCCCACGGCCGCGAAGGCCACCAGCTCCTAAGGCTGGCGCGTCTACCGGTTCCGCCACTTTCGCCCGTGCCCGGCGCCCCTCTCGACCCGATGGGTCGAGGGTCGGATCCCGGCGACCACGTTAGCCGCTCGTCCGTCCACGGGCCACACGCGGCGCCCGCCGGGGCCCGCCCCGATGCGCCGGGGGCGGAGGGCCGCGTTCGGCGCCCTCCGCCCCGGTCGGCCGCCCGTCGCGAGGACGGGCGCGCGCGCTCTGACCGGCGGCCCGGGCCGCCGGCGCGTCAGCTCCCGGGAATCTCCACGCTCACGAAGAGCTGCTGGCCGTTCTGCGCGTCGTAGAGCTTGACGCTGGCCACGGTTCCCGGCTTCAGCTTCCCGATGGCCGACTGGTAGTCGTCCAGGCTCCGGATCGCCTGGCCGTCGATGTCCTCGAGGATCATCGCCCGGCTGGTGATGCCGCCGGCCTGGTACAGTGGACCGCGTCGGTCGAAGTCCGTCACGGCGACCCCGTACACGCCGGTCGGGAGGTCGAGCTTCTGGCGCATGTCCTGGTCCAGCGGCTGGACCTGCACCCCGAGCGGGTTGCTCTCCGAGGAGCTGGTCGTGGTGCGCTCCGCCTGCGTCCCGGGCGTCGGAGCCTCCCCGAGCGTGATCTGCACCGTCTCGTGCTTCCGGTTCTTCCGGTGCACGACCTCGACGTTCACCTTCGTCCGGGGATCGTACTTGCGGATCTTGGTCTGCAGGTCCGGGACGGAGTGGATCGGCTCGCCGTTGACCGAGACGATGATGTCCCCGGGCTCGATCCCCGCCTCCCTGGCCGGGCTGTCGCTCCCGGAGAAGTCCTGGACCTTGGCGCCCGCGATGCGGTCCAGGTGGTAGTACTTGGCGTCGGCCGGCGTGACCTCCTGGACCAGCACGCCGAGGATCGGCCGGCGGACCTTGCCGTACTTGATGAGGTCGTCGACCACGCTCTTGATGAGCGACATGGGGACGGCGAAGCCGTAGCCCGTGTAGAACCCGGTCTCGCTCATGATGGCCGTGCTCATCCCCACGGCCTCGCCCCGGACGTTCACGAGCGGCCCGCCCGAGTTCCCCCGGTTGATGACCGCGTCCGTCTGAATGAAGTCCTCGATGGCGGGGTTGCCGGCCTGGCTCTGGTTCCGGCCCTGGAACTGCTGGTTCAGGATCCCGATGCTCCGGCCCTTGGCGCTCACGATGCCGGCCGTCACGGTCGTGCGCAGGATCGACCCGCCCATGCCCGGGCTCCCGATGGCGAGCACCCAGTCACCCACCTGGGTGCTGTCGCTGTCGCCCAGGGGCACCGGGTTCAGGTTCTTCGCGTCGATCTTGAGCAGGGCCACGTCCGTGGTGGGATCGCGCCCCACCAGCTTCACGTTCTCGAAGGTGCGCTGGTCGGCCAGGATCACCGTGATGTGCTGCGCGCCCTCGACCACGTGGTTGTTCGTGACGATGTAGCCGTCCGGGCTGATGATGAAGCCGGAGCCGCTGGCTTCCTGGTAGATCGAGTCGGGCCGCTGCTGGTCCGGGTTGCCGAAGAAGTCGCGGAACGGGTTGGGGATCCGACCCTGCGGGTGCGCCACCGTCTGCTGCTCCACCTGGATGGTGACGACGCCCGGGGAGACCGCCCTGGCGACCTCCGAGAAGCCCTGCTGGAAGGTGGCGGTCTGGAGCTTCCTGGCCAGCTCGGGCGGCGCGCCGTTCTGCACGTCGATCGAGCCGCCCGTGGAGGCCGCGAAGCTGCGGGGCGTCAGGTCGAAGCCCGAGGCCACGCCCAGCCCCACGGCGAAGGCGACCACCGCCGTGAGAACCACGTTGATCTTGGATCCGAGTGCGTCCTTCATGAGCCCTTCTTTCCGATCCTTCGATGTCGACGCGCCGGCCGTCGGCCCGCGCGCTCTCCGTCGCTCACCCGTTTGGACCTGCGGACCCGCCGATTCGTTGCCCGGAGGAATCCCGCCAGACTGGGCCGGTCCCCACACGGACTGCACGAGACGTTCCGCGTCCCGAACCCCCGGTCGGGAGCCCCCGTCGCGTCGGGCCGAAACGCGAAAGGGCGGCGCCGGGTGGCGCCGCCCTCCCGCATCGGGTCGGACCGCGGGCGTCGGGGAGGTCTACTCCTTGTCCTCCACGATCTCGTAGTCGGCCTCTACGACCTCTTCGTCCTCGTCCTCGCCGGCCGGCTCCGCCTGCGGCCCGGCCGCGCCGGGGCCTCCCGGCCCGCCGGCCGCGCCCGCGGCGCCCTGCTGGGCTCCCGCGGCGGCGTACATGGTCTGCGCCGCCTCCTGGGCGGCCTTCTGGATGGCCTCGGTGGCCGCCATGATCTCGTCGTGCTCGCCCTCCTTGAGGGCCTTCCTGCCGCGCTCGAGGGCCGACTCGATCTTCTGCTCGCCCTCCTCGTCGAGCGCCTCCTTCCAGTCCTCGAGGTTCTTCTCGGTCTGGTAGACGAGGGAGTCGAGCTTGTTGCGCGCCTCGATCCGCTCGCGTCGCTCCTCGTCCTCCTCGGCGTGCTCCTCGGCCTCGTTGACCATGCGGTCGATCTCGCCCTCGGAGAGCCCGGACGAAGCCTCGATCCGGATCTTCTGCTCCTTGCCGGTGGCCTTGTCCTTGGCCGAGACGTGGAGGATGCCGTTGGCGTCGATGTCGAAGGTGACCTCGATCTGCGGCACGCCCCGCGGCGCCGGCGGGATCCCGGTGAGCTGGAAGCGGCCGATCGTCTTGTTGTCGCCGGCCATGTCGCGCTCGCCCTGGAGCACGTGGATGTCCACCGTGCTCTGGTTGTCCTCGGCCGTCGAGAACACCTCGCTCTTCTTGGTGGGGATCGTGGTGTTGCGCGGGATGAGCGTCGTCATGACGCCGCCCAGCGTCTCGATCCCGAGCGAGAGGGGCGTCACGTCCAGGAGCAGCACGTCCTTGACCTCGCCGGCCAGCACGCCGCCCTGGATGGCCGCGCCGATGGCCACGACCTCGTCCGGGTTCACGCCCTTGTGCGGGTCCTTGCCGAAGAACTCCTTGACGACCTCCTGGAGCTTCGGCATGCGGGTCGAGCCGCCCACGAGGATGACCTCGTCGATCTCGGAGGGCTTCAGCCCCGCGTCGTTCAGGGCCTTCTTCATCGGCCCGATCGTCTTCTGGATGAGGTCGTCGACGAGCTGCTCCAGCTTGGCGCGCGTGAGCGTGATGTTGAGGTGCTTGGGGCCGGACTGGTCCGCCGTGATGAACGGCAGGTTGATGTCCGTCTGCATGGTGCTCGACAGCTCGCACTTGGCCTTCTCGGCGGCCTCCTTGAGGCGCTGGATGGCCATCGGGTCCTGCGAGAGGTCGATCCCCTGGTCCTTCTTGAACTCGGCGACGAGCCAGTCGATGATCCGCTGGTCGAAGTCGTCGCCGCCCAGGTGGGTGTCCCCGTTGGTGGCCTTCACCTCGAAGACGCCCTCGCCCAGCTCGAGGACGGAGATGTCGTAGGTGCCGCCGCCCAGGTCGAAGACGGCGATCTTCTCGTCCTCCTTCTTGTCCAGGCCGTACGCGAGCGAAGCGGCCGTGGGCTCGTTGATGATCCTCAGGACCTCGAGGCCGGCGATCTTGCCGGCGTCCTTGGTGGCCTGCCGCTGCGCGTCGTTGAAGTACGCGGGGACGGTGATGACCGCCTGCGCGACCTCCTGGCCCAGGTAGTCCTCGGCCGTGGCCTTCATCTTCTGGAGGATCATGGCCGAGATCTCGGGCGGCTGGAAGCTCTGCTTCTCCGCCTGCGGGATCTTGACCTGCACCCTGTCCTCGGAATCGCACTCGGTCTTGTACGGAACGAGCTTCCGCTCACCCTCGACCTCCGAGCACTTGCGGCCCATCAACCGCTTGATCGAGGAGACCGTGTTCTCGGGGTTGGTGACCGCCTGCCGCTTGGCCACCTGCCCCACCAGCCGCTCGCCGTCCTTGGTCCAGGCGACGACGGAGGGCGTCGTCCGCGACCCCTCGGCGTTCGGGATGACGACCGGGTCGCCCCCCTCCATGACGGCGACGACCGAGTTCGTCGTGCCCAGATCGATTCCGATGACTTTGCCCATGGCCTCTCGCCTCGTGCTCGCGTTCGCGTCCAGCTTCATGAACCTGGCCCGGGCCGGCCGCCTTCCGGGCGGGGCCACGGGCGCGAGGTCGAGGGGTGCAAGCGATATGCCTGCCCCTGCGGGCCGTAGCCCGCCTCTCTCCCGACAAATCGGCACCCGCGGCGGACTTTCGTGTCAGAACGGCAGGGCGCCCCGGCGGTCCGGCGTTGCGCGTGCACGTGCCCCGGTCTAACCTGCGCCCATGTTCCCCCTCCGAGACGACAATCCCACCCTGATCACGCCGTACGTGACCGTCCTGATCATCGCGGTCAACGTGGCGGTGTGGCTCGTGGTCGAGCACGCGGGGGCCGGTCCCGGCTACCTCCAGGCCCTGTGTCGCCACGGCCTCATCCCCGGGGAGCTGACGGGGGCGATCCCGCCCGGGACGGAGATCCGCGGCCGGGGCCTCGAGTGCACGATCGGGGGCTCGCCCTGGCTCACCGTGCTCACGTCGATGTTCATGCACGGCGGCTGGATGCACCTCCTCGGGAACATGTGGTTCTTCTGGATCTTCGGGAACAACGTCGAGGACGCGATGGGGCCTGTCCGCTTCATCGTCTTCTACCTCCTGTGCGGGGCGGTGGCCGCGGGGGCGCAGGTCGTGTCGTCCCCCTCCAGCGCCGTGCCGACGATCGGGGCGTCGGGGGCGATCGCGGGCGTGATGGGGGCCTACCTGGTCCTCTTCCCGCGCGTACGCATCTTCACGCTGATCTTCCTGTTCTTCTTCATCCGCGTGCTGGCCGTCCCGGCCTGGATCATCCTGGCGGAATGGTTCGTCCTCCAGGTACTCTCGGGCTCGGCGGGAGCCGCCGGCGGGGTGGCCGTCTGGGCGCACGTCGGCGGGTTCGTGGCGGGGATGGGCCTCGTGCCGCTGTTCCGGAGCGCCGCCCGGCTCGAGAAGAAGCGCAGGGCCGGAGCCGGGGGCGGGCCCCCCCTGTACTGACGTGAAGAGGGAGGACGACGTGAGCGGAGACGGGAAGGGGAAGGCGCGGAGCGCGAGCCTCGCCTCCCTCATCGACCACACGGCCCTGAAGCCCGGCACCACCGGGGGCGACGTGGAGAGGCTGTGCCGCGAGGCCGTCGAGCACGGCTTCGCGGCCGTGTGCGTGAATCCCGTCCACGTGGCCCGCGCCGCCGCCCGGCTGCAGGGCTCGGACGTGTCGGTGGCCACGGTCGTCTCCTTCCCGCTCGGAGCCCACGCTCCCGGTCAGAAGGCCCGGGAGGCCCGCGAGACCATCGAGATGGGGGCCGACGAGATCGACATGGTGGCCGACCTGGCGGCCCTCCGGGAGGAGCGCTGGGAGGTGCTCGACCGCGAGGTGACCGCGGTGGTCGAGGCCGCCGCCGGCGCGGCCGTCGTGAAGGTCATCCTGGAGACGGCCGCGCTCGAGCCCCGGCAGATCCTCCGGGCGGCGCGGGTGGCCGCGGCCGCCGGGGCCGACTTCGTGAAGACCTCGACGGGCTTCCACCCGGCCGGCGGCGCCTCGGCCGAGGCGGTGGCGCTCCTCCGCGTGGGGGCGGGCCCCGGCGTAGGGGTCAAGGCGTCCGGGGGGATCCGGACCTGTGAGGACGCGCTCCGCATGGTCGCGTCCGGGGCCACCCGCATCGGGACCTCGAGCGGCCTCGCGCTGGCGGAGTGCGAGGAGCCGCTCCCCGAGCCCTTGGACCGCTACCTCTCCCTCGCGGATCTGCCTCCCACAGGGGAGCAGGGATGAGGTCCGCCGCGGGAGAGCGGAGCGCAGGCCGGCCCAGGGGCCGCCCGGCGGCGGCGAGGCGGGCGGCACGCGCGGGGGCGCTCCTCGCGGCCCTCGCCCTCGGGACGTGCCTCGTCCCGGGCGGGAGCCTGCGGGCGGCCCCCGCCCCGGCCGGGCCCCTCGCGGCGCGGAAGGCGGAGCCGGCGGCCGGACCGGCGGCGCGGATGCCGCAGACGGCGGCCGGCCGGACGGAGCGAGCCGCCGCCGGGAGCGCCGACACGACGCCCGCCGCCGCTCAGGGCGCGCCGCGAACAGGGGACACCACGGGCCCGGCGGCCGCGGGCGGTGCGGGCGGCCCCGACACGACCGGCGCCGCCGCGCGGCGACGCTCGGCCGGAGGCACCGGCCTCGGGCTCCCGCAGACGAGCGGCCCGCCCGAGGCGCCCTTCCGGGAGCGGCTCCTGCGCGGCCTCCTCGGCCTCGTCTTCCTGCTCGGCGCGGTCTGGGCCTTCTCGACTCGCCGGAAGGCGATCGACTGGGGCCTGGTGGGCAAGGGCCTGCTCTTCCAGCTCGTCTTCGCCCTCCTCGTCCTCAAGACGAGCTGGGGGCGGGGCTTCTTCCGGCTGGTGAACGACATCTTCGTGGCGCTCATCGGCTACACGAACGACGGCGCGCGCTTCCTGTTCGGGAGGCTGGTCCAGCCCTCGGTGGGGCTGCCGGGCGGCGGCGCGCTCCAGGTGGGCGCCAACTTCGCCTTCAGCGTCCTCCCCACGATCATCTTCTTCTCCTCCCTCATGACCCTCCTCTACTACCTGGGGGTCATGCAGAAGGTGGTGAAGGGGATGGCGTGGGTGATGCAGCGCACCCTGCGGACGAGCGGCGCCGAGACGCTCTCGGCCTCCGGGAACATCTTCGTGGGCCAGACCGAGGCGCCGCTCCTCGTGAAGCCGTTCGTGGAGGCGATGACGGCCTCCGAGCTCAACACGGTGATGACCGGCGGCTTCGCCACCGTGGCGGGCGGAGTGATGGCGGCCTACGTGGCCATGCTCTCGGGCTATTTCCCGACGATCGCGGGGCACCTCCTGGCGGCCAGCATCATGGCCGCGCCGGCCGGGATCGTGGTGAGCAAGATGCTCGTGCCCGAGACGGAGGAGCCGGTGACGAAGGGGTCGCTGGCCATCGAGCTCGAGGAGCCGCACGTCAACGTGATCGACGCGGCCGCGGGCGGGGCGGCGGACGGCCTCCGGCTCGCGCTCAACGTGGGCGCCATGCTCCTGGCCTTCCTGGCGCTCATCGCGCTGGCGAACGGGCTGCTGGGGTGGGCGACCGGGCTGGTCGGGATCCACGGGATCACGCTCCAGAGGCTGTTCGGGTGGCTGTTCGCGCCCGTGGCGTGGCTCATCGGGGTCCCGTGGTCGGACGCCGTGCAGGTGGGGAGCCTGTTCGGGATCAAGATGGTGGCCAACGAGTTCGTGGCCTTCCAGCGCCTGGCCGACCTCCTGGCCGGGAACGCGCACCTGGCCCGGCGCTCGGTCGTGATCGCCACCTACGCCCTGACCGGGTTCGCGAACTTCAGCTCCATCGCCATACAGATCGGGGGGATCGGCGGCATCGCGCCGGGCCGCCGCCAGGACCTTTCGCGGCTGGGGCTCCGCGCCATGATCGGAGGGACCGTGGCTACGTGGATGACCGCGACCTTCGCGGGCGTGCTCACGTGAGCGTCCCGGATGCGGCGCGGGCCGCCGACTTCCTGTCCGGGCGGCTGCGGGGGCTCGGGCCGCGGGTGGCGGTCGTCCTCGGCTCCGGGCTCGGCGGCCTCGCCGACCGTGTCGAGGACGCCGTCCGCGTCCCCTACGCGGAGATCCCCGGATGGCCCGCCTCCGCGGTGGAGGGGCACGCCGGAGAGATCGTGGCCGGACGCCTTGGCGGCGTGCCGGTCCTGGGCCTGGCGGGCCGGGCCCACCTGTACGAGGGCCACGCGCCGGACGTCGTGGTCCTGCCCGTGCGCGTCGCCGCGCGGCTGGGCGCGCGCACGCTGCTCGTGAGCAACGCGGCGGGCGCCGTGAACCCGCTCTTCGAGCCGGGAGACCTCATGCTGATCAGCGACCACGTCAACCTGATGGGACGTAGCCCGCTGGCCGGCCCGCCGCGGGACGGCGAGGCGCGGTGGGCCGACATGGCGGGCGCCTACGACCCCGAGCTCCGGGGCGCGGTCCGGGAGGCGGCCGCGGCCGAGGGGATCGGGCTCCGGGAGGGCGTCTACGCCGGCATGCTGGGCCCGAGCTATGAGACGCCGGCGGAGATCGCCATGATCCGGAGGCTCGGCGCCGACGCCGTGGGCATGTCCACGGTGCCCGAGGTCGTCGCGGCGCGGGCGCTCGGGGTCCGGTGCGTGGGGGTGAGCTGCCTCACCAACTACGCGGCGGGCGCCTCGCCCGAGCCGCTCCGGCACGAGGAGGTGCTGGAGACCACCCGCAGGGTGGGCGAGACGTTCGAGCGGCTGGTGCTCAGGAGCCTGCCGGCCCTGGCGTCGGCCGGGGGCCCGACGGGGGGCCCGGCGGCGTCGGCCGCGGACGGGCCGGCGTCCAATGAGGCGGGACCCTCGTCCGGGCGGACCTCCGTCGAACCGAGCGAGGAGGCGTGATGCTCTCCCACGATGCGGTCCATGGCCTCGAGGGGATCGGCGTGGCCCTGGTGCTGGGCGGCGTGGTCCGCCTGCTCCGGCTCCCGCTGCCGGCCCCGGCCACCCTGTGGGCGGCGTTCATGGTCGTCGGCCTCACCGGGGGCTACCTTGTGGTCGACTGGCTGCTGACGAGGTAGGAGGCGCGCCGGCGGACGGCGACCTCGGAGACGGGCGGTGAAGCGGGATGCTGCAGGTGGCGGGGTGCCGGGCGTGGGGGTCTGCGCGGTGCTCTTGAACTGGAGTTGAAGAGGGTCGTTCGCGCGTCCGCCACGCCCGCCGACTCCGCGTCGACGCACCCCCTCACTCCCCGAGATCCACCCGAGCCCAGTGGTCCAGCGGCGCGGTCCCGGCGCCCAGGTCCGGCCCGCCCTCGAGCGCCCGTCGCGTGAACCCGATCGCGGCCCCGACGGCGTCCTCGAGCGCGAGGCCCCGCGCCAGGCCGGCGGCGATGGCCGACGAGAGCGTGCAGCCGGTCCCGTGACCGCTCCGCGTGTGGATCCGCGGCCCCCGCCAGGCGCGCCAGCTCCCCTCGTGGAGGAGGAGGTCGACGACCTCGTCCCCGCCCAGGTGGCCTCCCTTCACGAGGACGGCGCCGCCGCACATCCCGGCGATGGCCTCGGCGGCGTCGCGCATGCCGGCCTCGTCGCGCACGGCCCGGCCGGCGAGGAGCTCCGCCTCGTCCAGGTTGGGCGTCACGACCGTGGCCAGCGGGAGGAGGCGGTCGCGCAGGGCCTCCTCGCCTCCCTCCTCGAGGAGCGGGTCCCCGCTCGCGGCGACCATGACCGGATCGACGACCAGGTGGGGGATCTCCACGTCCCGCTCCAGCGTGCGCGCGACGGCCTCGATGATCGGGGCGTCGGCCAGCATCCCGGTCTTGGCGGCGGCCGGATGGAGGTCCTCGGCCACCGCGCGGATCTGGAGCGCCACCATCTCGGGCTCGATCTTCTGGATCCCCCGCACGCCCGTGGTGTTCTGAGCGGTGACGGCCGTGAGGGCCGAGGTCCCGAACACCCCGAAGGCCTGGAAGGTCTTGAGGTCGGCCTGGATGCCGGCGCCCCCTCCCGAGTCGCTTCCGGCGATCGTGAGGACGACGGGCGGGGCGGGCCGGCCGCTGGCGCGGCCCGCCTCCGGGGCGGCAAGTTCCCCTGCGGCCGGACGGTCATCCATGGGAGGTCGACGTCTCCTTCCGGCGGCCGCACGCGGCGGGCCGCCCCACTTCACCCGGAAATTCGCACGATGCCGAGCCGATCACAGACCAAACGATGGCGCGCCCTCGGGCGCCGCAAGGGCCGCGAGGAGCACGGCCTGGCGCTGGCCGAGGGCCCGCGCCTGCTCGAGGAGCTCCTCGCCTCGCCCGTGCGGATCCGCCACGTGCTGTGGACGCGCGAGGCGGAGGAGGATCCGGATGCGGCGGCCCTCCTGGACCGCTGCCGCGAGGCGGGCGTCCCCGGCGAGAAGGTGTCCGGGGGCGAGCTGGCCGACCTGGCGGACACCGTGACGCCACAGGGCCTCCTGGCCATCGTGGAGGTCCCCGGCCGCGGGTGGGACGACCTCCCCGCCGGGGACCTGCTGGTGCTCGACGGCGTGCAGGACCCGGGAAACCTCGGGACCCTCCTCAGGACGGCCGAGGCCATGGGGGTCCGGGGCGCCGTGACGCTCGAGGGGACGGTCGACCCCTGGAACCCGAAGGCGGTCCGGGCCTCGGCCGGGTCCATCTTCCGGGTCCCGGTCGTCGAGGCCCGCCGGGACGAGGTCGCGGCGAGGCTGAGGGAGAGCGGCCGCAGCGTGTGGGCGGCGGACGCGGCGGGGACGCCCTTCGGGCGGGGCGAGGCCCTCCCGGACCGGGTCGCGCTCGTCCTCGGCAACGAGGGAGCGGGCGTCTCGCAGGCGCTTCTCGGCGCGGCCGACCGCCGGGTGGCCGTGGAGCTCGCGGGCGACGTCGAGTCCCTCAACGTGGCGGTGGCGGCGGCGGTGCTCATGGACAGGATCTTCTCGTCGCGGGCGGCGGAGGCCCCACGATGCTGAACCAGCTCTACCTGGTGTACGCGGGGGTCCTCGGGCTGGCCGTGGGCTCCTTCCTGAACGTGTGCATCTCGCGCCTCCCCGACGGCGAGTCGGTCGTCTCCCCGCCCTCGCGCTGCCCCAACTGCGCCTCGCGCATCCACTGGTACGACAACATCCCGGTCGTGAGCTGGCTCTGGCTCCGGGGGCGGTGCCGGGACTGCGGCGAGCCGATCTCGCCCGTCTATCCGGCGGTGGAGGTGGCCGGCGGGGTCGTGTGGGTCGGGGCCGCCCTCCTGTACGGGCCGGGCTGGGAGGCGCTCGAGGCCGCCGTGTTCGTCAGCCTCCTCCTGGCCATCGCGGTCATCGACGCCCGCCATTACCTGATCCCCGACGTCCTCAGCCTGGGCGGGCTCGGCGCGGCGGTGGCGCTCTCCTTCCTGCCGGGCGCCCCGACGCCCCTCATGGCGGGGGCGGGGGCCGTGGTCGGGTTCCTGGCGCTCTTCCTGGTCGGGTGGCTGGGCGAGAAGGCGCTGCGGCGGCCCGCGATGGGCGCCGGGGACATGAAGATGATGGCCATGGTCGGGGCGTTCCTGGGCCCTGCCGGCGCGCTCCTCACGATCTTCCTGGGGGCGCTCCTCGGATCGGTCATCTTCGGCCCGATCAGCCTCAAGACCGACCGGCTGGTCCCGTTCGGCGTCTTCCTGGCGCTGGGCGGAGCGGTGACCATGGTTGCCGGCGAGGCCCTGATCCACGGCTACATG
>Ga0209918_1000373_pt1 | contig 30445 bp, 27 predicted proteins | sample SalPonD_shore_MG_FD_185712 | JGI IMG/M metagenome (GOLD analysis project Ga0209918, IMG submission 185712) | Salt pond soil microbial communities from South San Francisco under conditions of wetland restoration - Salt Pond MetaG... | ecosystem: Environmental > Aquatic > Marine > Intertidal zone... | reverse complement strand
TGTCGCCTCCTGACAACTATTTCATCGAACCGTCACAAACGCTACATCTGCCTTTCACATTCCCCCGTTAATCTCCCCGTGCTTCCTGCAATTGGCGGTGCATTGCCCCGTTGCCGGTCGCAATGCAGTTCATGAACTCAACGGGAGAATCAAGACAATGATGAAGAAGACTTTTGTGGCGGTGGCCGTCGCGGCCGCCCTGAGCGTCCCGGCCGCTGCGAATGCAGCCGACGTCCTGGGCAAGAACCTGCAGATCTACGGCAAGGTTCATCTGTCCGTGGACTCGGTCGACAACGGTGCCGACAAGAACCTGAACCTGGCCAGCAATTCCTCGCGCCTGGGCTTCAAGGGCCAGTACGACGTCAGCGACTCGCTGCAGGGTATCTGGCAGATCGAGACCAAGGTCGTGTACGACAATGGCAAGGCGAGCAGCTTTACCGGCCGTAACACCTTCGCGGGTCTGAAGGGCGGCTTCGGTGCCATCAAGGCCGGCTACAAGGACACCCCGTTCAAGGACATCCGCGGCAAGTTCGACATCTTCGGCGACACCGTCGGCGATGCCCGCAACCTGCTCGGCTCCAGCAGCAATCACGACGCCAGCGAGGACATCCGCGCCGACAACATGATCGAGTACTCCAGCCCCAAGGTCGGCGGCCTGCAGTTCAACGCCATGTACTCGACCAGCTGGAACGACACCATGGTCGCCGGTCAGGACAACAACGACTACAGCGCCATGAGCCTGAACCTGCTCTACAAGATGGGCGACCTGGGCTTTTACGTGGGCTGGCAGAAGGCCAAGAACGGTCCGGGCAACGACGACGCCAAGGGCACCCGCGTGGCGGCCACCTATGACGTGGGCGCGGCCCGCATCGGCGCCATCTACGAGAAGACCGACGCCGGCAGTTACAACCAGCGTCTGAACCACACGGGTTACGGCCTGAACGTCGCGTTCAAGATGGACAGCAGCAACAAGCTCAAGCTGCAGTACGTCAAGGTCGGCGAGAGCGACCTGGCCGGCGGCAACGACAGCGGCAAGCAGTACAGCGTGGGCTGGGACCACAAGCTGGGCAAGGCGACGTCCATGTACGTGATGTACAACAGCCTGAAGAATGACCCGGCGGCGAGCTTCCGCATCAAGGGCGGCCACGACTACAATGCCTATTCGCCGGCTGCCCCGGGCGACACGGTGAAGGCCTTCTCGATCGGCCTTATCCAGAAGTTCTAAGGCTTCTGTCCTTGGAATGCGCCCCGGGCGGGACCAGGGAGGTCCGGCCCGGGGCGTCCCCTATTGGGGCCCGCGCCCCTGTCACGGTATTCTTGCCGCGGCCGGTGGAGTAGAATTCCAGCCCGACGGTAGGAACAGAGCGCCGAATGAGCGATACTAGTGCCAGTTGTGACGTTCGGCAGCGAGGACGCGCCCATGGATAAATTGAACATCGGTCACCATATCTCCCGCCAGTTCAACACCGAGCTGGAGGACATCCGCAATCGCGTGCTGGCGATGGGCGGTCTGGTCGAGCAGCAGCTCGGCGATGCCGTTACCGCCCTGGTCAACATGGACAGCAAGCTCGCCGAAGTGGTGATCACCGGCGACTACAAGGTCAACGCGCTGGAGGTGGCCATCGACGAGGACTGCACCCAGATCCTGGCCCGGCGCCAGCCGACGGCCAGCGACCTGCGCCTGGTCATCGCGGTCATCAAGACCATCACCGACCTGGAGCGCATCGGCGACGAGGCCGAGCGCATCGGACGCATGGCGCTGCACCTGACCGAGAACAACGCCAGCACCAAGGCCCTGACCGGCATCGGACACATGGGCGAGCTGGTGCGGGCGATGCTGCACTCGGCCCTGGACGCCTTCGCGCGCATGGAGCCCGAGGCGGCTGCCAGCACAGTGCGCGAGGACCTGAAGATCGACAGCGAGTACGAGAGCGTGCTGCGCCAGCTCATCACCTTCATGATGGAGGACCCGCGCTCCATTCCCCACACCCTGGACATGCTCTGGTCGGCGCGTGCCCTGGAGCGAATCGGCGACCGTTCGCGCAATATCTGCGAGTACGTGATTTACCTGGTCCAGGGCAAGGACGTGCGCCACACCAGCATGGATCAGATGGAGCAGGAGGCGCGCGGCGCCCACGGGCCCCGCGGCGAGGCGTAACCCGCCCCTGCGGGGCGGAGTAGGCAGTAGGCAGTTTGCAGTCGGCAGAACGAGGACGTGAGGGGTAAGGCGGGACGGCCCCGGCGGGGCCGAGCCGAGCCGTCAGTTGGCAGTCGGCAGAAGGAGGACGTGAGGGGTGAGGAGTAAGGCGTGAGGCGAGACGGCCCCGGCGGGGCCGAGCCGTCAGTTGGCAGTTGGCAGTCGGCAGAAAGAACGTACCTATCGACTTATTCTTTCCTCGATACCGGGCCCTCGTCACTCGCAACTTTCGAGGGCCGAGGACTGAGGACTCGATCGCTCTTCGTTCTTCCCTCGATACCGGGCCCTCGTAACGCGTAACTGCCATCGGCGTCAGCCGATGAGCGCGACGCTTTTGATCTGTGCGTAGACCTCCCGCCCCGGCGCCAGCCCCAGGCGCTCGCAGGACTTGCGCGTGATGCGCGCCAGTAAATAGACTCCCTCTCCATCGCCGCTACCCTGCCCGCTATCCTGCAGGCGCAGACGCACGGTGACCCGCGCCGGGTCCTCCTGACTGATCTCCGAGACGGTCGCGGCCAGTATGTTGAGGATGCTGGTCTGTTCGGCCGGGGCCAGGGTGATGCTGACGTCGCGGGCGTGGACGGCCACGCGCACGGGCTCGCCCAGACCCGCGCGAAGGCGCGCCACCGTCAAGGGCCCGCCGGGAAAGTCCAGTTCCGAGAGGTGGTAGGCGTCGTCGTGTCCGGCGACGCGCGCCTCGATCAGGGAGACGGCCCCCTCGGCGTGGGCGAGCGGATATTCCAGGCGCGACAGCAGCGACATCAGCTCACCGCTGGCCTGAACGCGGCCCTGTTCGACCAGGACCAGGTGGTCGGCCAGGCGGTTGACCTCGTCGATGGCGTGGGTGACGTACACCATCGGGATGTCGAGCTCGCGGCGCAGCTCGTCAAGGTAGGGCAGGATGTCGTCCTTGCGGCGCGCATCGAGCGCGGCCAGGGGCTCGTCCATGAGCAGCAGCTGCGGCTCGTTCAGCAGGGCGCGGCCGATCGCGGTGCGTTGTTGTTCCCCCCCGGAGAGCTGGGCCGGATACCGCCCGAGCAGACCGCCCAGCCCCAGCAACTCGACGATATGATTCAGCCGCGCCTGTCCCAGAGGCGAGCCGGCGCGGCGGCGCCCGTATTCCAGGTTCGCGCTCACGCTGAGGTGGGGGAACAGGCGCGCCTCCTGGAACACATAACCCACGGCGCGGCGGTGGGGCGGGACGAAGACCGACTCGGCGTCGTCCTGCCAGAGCTGGCCGGCGAAGCGCAGATAGCCGCGTGCGCTCGGCTCCAGGCCGGCCAGACAGCGCAGCAGGGTGGTCTTGCCGCTGCCCGAGGGGCCGAACAGCGCGGTGATGCCGCGCGCGGGCAAGGCGAGCTCGGCGTGCAGCGTGAACTCGCCGCGTTCCAGGTGGAAGCCGGCCTCCAGCCCGCTCATCGGCCCAGCCTCGGACGCCAGCGGCGGTTGAGGCTGTAGACCAGAAACAGCACGACAAACGAAAAGGCCAGCAGTCCCGCCGAGAGCAGATGGGCCCGGGCGTATTCCAGGGACTCGACGTGGTCGTAGATGGCGATGGAGACGACCTGGGTCTTGCCCGGGATGTTGCCGCCGATCATCAGGACCACGCCGAACTCGCCCACGGTGTGGGCAAAGCCCAGTGTCGCCCCCGTAATGAAGCCGCCCTTGGCCAGCGGCAGCACCACCGTGAAGAAGCGATCCAGCGGCCCGGCGCGCAGCGTGGCGGCCGCTTCCAGCAGGGGATTGCCGATGGTCTCGAAGGTGTTCTGCAGCGGCTGCACCACGAAGGGCAGGGAATAGAGCACCGAGCCGATGACCAGCCCGGGAAAGGTGAAGGCCAGTGCGCCGCCGGTCATGGCCCGCCAGGGGGCGCCGACGATGCCATCGGGCCCCAGTCCGATCAGCAGATAAAAACCGAGGACGGTGGGCGGCAGCACCAGGGGCAGGGCGATGATCGCCTCGGCGGGCGTCTTCAGGCGCGAGTGCGTGCGCGCCAGCCACCAGGCCAGCGGCGTGGCGATCAGCAGCAGGATGGCCGTGGTGACCGCGGCGAGCTCGAGCGTCAGCCACAGCGGCGTGAGGTCGAGGTTGTCCATGATGGTGCTCGTGGGGCGATGTCCGTGGGACGCCCTGTGATGCCTTCGGGCGAACCGGGCCAGTATAACAGCGCCCGAGCCGGCCCGGCGCGGGGACTAGCGGTGGGCGGTCTTGCCCGGCGGCACGCCGTACCCGTGGGCCCGGATAAGCGATCGGCCCGCGGGGGAGCGCAAAAATGCGGTGAAGGCCTTCACCGCGGGGCGGTGCGCGGCCCGGGCCAGCACCACGGCCTGCTGCTCGATGCGCGGGTACAGGTTCCTCGGCACGACCCAGCGGCTGCCGCCGCCTCCGGCGTCGCGCACCTGCGACAGGGCGACGAAGGCCGCGTCGACGTTGCCGGTCACGGCGAACTGGAAGGTCTGACCGACGTTCTCGCCCCGCACGAGCTGCCCGCGGTAGCGTGACCACAGCCCCAGGTGGCGCAGCACGGTGCGCGCGGCCGCGCCGTAGGGCGCCGTCTTGGGGTTGGCGATGGCCAGGCGCGCGATGCGCCCCTGCTTGAGTGATTGGCCCTCGGCGTCGACCGTGCCCGGCGTGCGGCTCCACAGCACCAGCCGGCCGATGGCGTAGGTGAAGCGGCTGCCCGGGACGATCAGCTGTGCCTGCTCGAGCTTGCGCGGGCGGCGCACGTCGGCCGCCAGGAACAGGTCATAGGGGGCTCCGTGGCGGATCTGGGCGTAGAGCTTGCCGGTCGAGCCGCTGCTGATCAGCACCCGCGCCTGATGCGAGGCCATGAAGCGCCTGGCCAGCGCGCGCGAGGTGGTGAGAAAATTCGCCGCGACGGCGACGTTGACGGCCTGGGCGGCGCCCCGGGCCGCCGGGGCGGCGAGCGTCATGACGGGCGCGACGGCCAGGGCGGCGGCCAGGATAGCGGCCAGGATAGGCGCTGGGGCCGCCCCGGCGCGTCGGCGATGCGACGGGCCCGGTCCCATCAGCGCCCGCCCGCGCGGGCGTTCATCAGGAATTCCAACAGGGCCTTTTGTGCGTGCAGGCGGTTCTCGGCCTCCTCCCACACGATGCTCTTGGGCCCGTCGATCACCTCGGCGGCGACCTCTTCGCCGCGGTGGGCGGGCAGGCAGTGCATGAACAAGGCATCGTCCGCGGCCGCGGCCATGACCGCCTCGGTGACCTGAAAATCGGCGAAGGCCCGCACGCGCGCCTGCTGCTCTTCCTCCTGGCCCATGCTGGCCCACACGTCCGTGACCACCAGGTCGGCGCCCTCGGCCGCCGCCTGTGCGCGGTCGAGAAATTGCACGGCCTCGCCCGCGGCCTCGGCAATGGCGGCGTCGGGCTCGTAGCCGGCCGGGCAGGCCGCGCGCAGGGTGAAGCCGAACTGGCGCGCGGCGTTGATATAGGAGTGGCACATGTTGTTGCCGTCGCCGATCCAGGCCACCGTCCGGCCGCGGATCGGGCCGCGCTGCTCGACGTAGGCCTGGATGTCGGCCAGCAGCTGGCAGGGGTGGTAGAGGTCGGTCAGGGCGTTGATCACGGGCACGTGCGAGTGCGCGGCGAAGCGCTCGAGCTTGTCGTGCTCGTAGGTGCGGATCATGATCACGTCGACCATGCGCGAGAGCACCCGGGCGGTGTCCTCAATGGGCTCGCCGCGGCCGAGTTGGGTGTCGCGCGGCGAGAGGAAGATGGCATGGCCGCCGAACTGCGCCATGCCCGCCTCGAAGGACACGCGGGTACGCGTCGAGGACTTCTCGAACACCATGCCCAGGACGCGATTTTTCAGCGGCTCGTAGACCTGGCCGGCGCGCTGCATGGCCTTGAGCTCGATGGCGCGTTCGATCAGCGCCTCGAGCTCGGCGGGGGAGAGATCCAACAGGGTCAGAAAGTGGCGTACGTTCATGGGCTGGCTCGAGCGGTGCGCGGGTTCAATCCGCGGAGACGAAGGCCTTGATGAGGCCGCTGACACCCGCGACGATCTGATCGGCTTCCTCGTCGCTGAGGATGAGGGGGGGCAGCAGGCGCACGACCCGTTCGGCCGTGACGTTGATCAACAGGCCGAGTTCGAGCGCGCAGTTGACCAGCTCCGTGCAGGGCTGATCCAGCTCGATAGCCATCAACAGACCCAGGCCGCGTATGTCGACCACGCCCGGTTGGTCGGCCAGTGCCTGGCGCAGGCCGCCCAGCATGCGCTCGCCGAGCTGGGCCGCGCGGCAGGTCAACTGGCGGTCCTCGATGGTCTGCAGCACGGCCAGGGCCGCGGCGCTGGCCAGGGGATTGCCGCCGAAGGTCGAGCCGTGATTGCCGGGCTGGAACACCTCGCCCGCCTCGCCGCGTGCCAGGCAGGCGCCGATGGGAACGCCGTTGCCCAGGCCTTTGGCCAGGGTTACCACGTCCGCCTGGACGCCGGCGGCCTGGCTGGCCAGCCAGTGTCCCGAGCGGGCGATGCCCGTCTGGATCTCGTCGAACATCAACAGCCAGCCGTGACGGTCGCAGGCCGCGCGCAGGCCGGCCAGGTACTCGGGGCCCGGGACGCGGATGCCGCCCTCGCCCTGCACGGGCTCGACCAGGATGGCGACCACCTCGGGGCTGTGGGCGGCGATCTTCTCGATGGCATCGAGGTCGTCGTAGGCGGCGCGCACGAAGCCGTGCACCAGCGGCTCGAAACCGGCCTGTACCTTGCGGTTGCCGGTCGCGGTCAAGGTGGCCAGGGTGCGGCCGTGGAAGCTGCCCTCCATGACGATGATCGTCGGCTGGGAGACGCCGCGCCGATGGCCCCACAGGCGCGCCAGCTTGATCGCCGCCTCGTTGGCCTCGGCGCCGGAGTTGCAGAAGAAGGCACGGTCCATGCCCGTGACGGCGGTGAGCCGGTCGGCGAGCTCTTCCTGGCGAGCCACGTGGTAGAGATTCGAGGTGTGGACCAGACGCCCGGCCTGGGAGCAGACCGCCGCGGTGACCGCCGGGTGGGCGTGGCCGAGGCCGCACACGGCGATACCGCTGACCGCGTCGAGGTACTTGTGTTCCTGGTCGTCCCACAGCCAGGCGCCTTCGCCGTGGGTGAAGGTGACCGGCAGGGGCTTGTAGGTGCTCATCAGGGTATCTGACATCGATTGTTACCGCAGACTGTGGGAAAACGACCGCCGAGGGCATCGGCGGCCGCGCCTTTGCCCTTCCTCGTTGCGTTTCGCGACAGCCTGGTAGGGGGCCTCAAAAACAAAAAGGCAGCCTCACCGGAGGCCGCCACCCGGAACAAAGGCGCATTGTAATGGCTGACGGGGGGCCAGGCAATGTCGAGACCCGCCTTGAAACAAGGACTTGGGGATGCGGTGGGAGGGGGAGGGGGGAAGGCCAGGGGCGGGCCGTGCGGCCCGCCCGGGCTTTCAATACAACGCGGCCGACCGGGCGGTCAGCCGAGGTTCTGGGCGGCGAAGTCCCAGTTGACGAGGTTCCAGAACGCCTCCAGGTACTTGGGACGGGCGTTGCGGTAGTCGATGTAATAGGCGTGCTCCCAGACGTCGCAGGTCAGCAGCGGCGTCAGCCCCTCGGTCAGGGGATTGCCGGCGTTGCTGGTGTTGACGATGTCCAGGCTGCCGTCGCCCTTTTTGACCAGCCAGGTCCAGCCGGAGCCGAAGTTGGTGGCCGCGGAGGTCGAGAACTTGTCCTTGAAGTCGGCGACCGAGCCGAAGGCCTTGTTGATGGCATCGGCCAGGGCGCCGGAGGGCTCGCCGCCGCCGTTGGGGCTCATGCTGTTCCAGTAGAAGGTGTGGTTCCAGACCTGTGCGGCGTTGTTGAAGATGCCGCCGCTCGCCTTCTTGATGATGTCCTCGAGCTCCAGGCTCTCGAACTCGGTGCCCGGGATCAGCTTGTTGAGATTGGCCACGTAGGTCGCGTGGTGCTTACCGTAATGGTACTCGAGCGTCTCGGCGGAGATATGCGGCTCGAGGGCATTCTTGGCATAGGGCAGATCGGGTAGTTGATGCTCCATGTGGCTTTCCTTTTTTTGTGCGGTTGCAGTCATGGGCGCCTCCTTTTTCGCATTACGTTGAAAAGGGATGGCCTTGACGCGGGACGTCTGCGACTCGGCGCGCTCGTCCCAGGTTTCAGAATGGGTCGTCGAAAAACGGGGTTTGGTGCTGGAAAGATTAGAACATTCTGAACCGGTTGCATCAAGCCACTCCGGTGGACGGTGTTCCCTCGGCAGGTGCCCTGCCAACCGCGCCGCTAGAGGGCGGCTGAGGGGAACGACCGGATGCACTTTAATAGACTGATGTGACGCGCCTGTGTTCCAAGAGAAAAACCCGGCGATAAGGCCGGGTTTTAAAGCGCAGCGGGTGGGCGAGCCGCCCGTGAGCCAGGCGCACGCGCCGACCCGAGACCCGAACGCCGCGTGGGCATGGCAGCCGGCGGGGACAACGGCAACGGTTGCCGGGGCCGCAATGGCGCGGGTCGAACACCCTGGCCGGGCCACCGATATGGGTCAGCGCTTATGGGTCACCGCTGGCGATGGTGCGATAATACCGGGGTCTTGCCACTGGCCGGCGCCGCGGGCAAGCATGTAAGGTGGCAGCCGTGTCCCGCCCCCGCGTCATGTAATCGGATGAAATCCATGGACCCCATTGCGCTCAGTATCTTTGCCAGCCGCATCGAGGCCGTTTGCGACGAAATGGGCGCCGTGCTGCAGCGCGCGGCCTTCTCGCCCAATATCCGCGATCGCCTCGATTTCTCCTGTGCCGTGTTCGACGCCGGCGGCCAGCTCTGTGCCCAGGCCGCGCATATTCCCGTGCATCTGGGGTCCATGGCCTTTGCCATGGAGGGCATCGTCTCGCACCTGGACTGGGCCCCCGGCGATCAGGTGATCGTCAACGATCCCTTCCTGGGCGGCACGCACCTGCCGGACGTGACGGTGATCGCGCCGGTGTTCATCGACGGCGAGCTGTTGGGGTTTGTGGCCAACCGCGCCCACCACGCGGATATCGGGGCCCACAGCCCGGGCTCGATGCCCATCTCGCGCTCGCTCGAGGAGGAGGGGCTGGTCATTGCCCCGACCCACCTGGTGCGCGGTGGGCGGCGCGATGAGCGGGTCCTGGAGGGGATCGTGGGCGCTACGCGCAACCCCGACGAGGGGCGCGGCGATTTCGCCGCCCAGCTCAGTGCCAACCGGGCCGCTCTGGCGCGCCTCGAGCAGCTCGTGGCCGATTTTGGCCGCGGCGAGTTCACCCGCTCGCTGGAGGCCTTGAACGACTATGCCGAGCGACTGGCCCTCGATGCGCTCGGCGCGATCACCGACGGTGTGTATCGTTTCGAGGACGTGATGGACGACGACGGCCTGGGCCATACCGATCTGGTTATCGCCGCCGAGGTCCGGGCCCGCGGCGGGCGGGTGCACGTGGACTTCACCGGCACCGCGGCCCAGACCGCCGGCAACATCAATTGCCCGCTGTCGGTGGCCGCCGCCGGGGTCTACTACGTCTTCCGGTGCCTGATGCCCCCGCAGACGCCGGCCTGCGCGGGGACCTTCCGTCCCATCTCCCTGACCGCCCCCGAGGGCTGTCTGCTCAACGCGCGCCGGCCCGCGGCGGTGGCCGCCGGCAACGTGGAGACCAGCACGCGTGTCGTCGACGTGGTCATGGGTGCGCTCGCCCCCGCCCTGCCCGAGGCGATCCCGGCGGCCAGCCACGGCAGCATGAACAACCTCGCCATGGGTGCCGCCCGCGGCGAGGGGCGTGGCTGGGACTATTACGAGACCATCGGCGGGGGCATGGGCGCCGGGCCGCGCGGCGGCGGCCTGCACGGGGTGCAGACCCATATGACCAACACCCGCAACACACCGGTCGAGGTGTTCGAGGCCCGCTACCCGGTGCGTATCCGGCGCTACGGCCTGCGCCGCGGCTCCGGCGGCGTCGGCCGGCGCACCGGCGGCGACGGCGTGGTGCGCGAATACGAGTTTCTGGCCCCCACCCAGGTGACGCTGCTGACCGAGCGGCGCCGCCACGCCCCCTGGGGCCTGGCCGGCGGGGCGGCCGGGGCCTGCGGCGAGAACCGGCTCAACGGCGAGCTCCTGGCCGGCAAGGTCAGCCTGGCGGCCGGGCCCGGTGATCGCCTGACCATCCTCACACCCGGCGGCGGGGGCTGGGGGGCGCCCGCCGCCGGGCAGGACAATCGCGGTGCCGGCACGACCGGCGAAAGGCAATAAGAGCATGTGTGGAATTTGTGGCGAGCTGCGCTTCGACGGCGGGGAGCCGGACCTGGGGGGGCTGTCGCGTATGCTGGACCGCCTGGCCCGCCGCGGGCCCGATCACGAGGGCAGCTGGTCGGACGGCCCACTGGCCTTCGGCCATCGGCGCCTGTCCATCATCGACCTGTCGGCCCGCGCCAATCAGCCCATGGTCGACCCCGAGCTCGGTCTGGCGGTGGTGTTCAACGGCTCCATCTACAACTACCGCGAGCTGCGCCGCGATCTGCAGGGCCGCGGCTATCACTTCTTCTCCAACGGCGATACCGAGGTCCTGCTCAAGGCCTTCGCCGAGTGGGGCGAGGCCTGCGTCGAACGCCTGCATGGGATGTTCGCCTTTGCGCTGTGGGATGGCGGGGCGCGGCGCCTGTTCCTGGCGCGCGATCGCCTCGGCATCAAGCCGCTGTACTACAGCCGCGACGGCCAGCGCCTGCGCTTTGGCTCCAATACCCAGGCCCTGCTCGCCGGCGGCGGCGTGGACACGAGCATCGACCCCGTCGCACTGCACCATCAATTGACCCTGCACGCCGTGGTGCCCGCCCCGCGCACCGTCGTGCAGGGTGTGCGCAAACTCACCCCCGGCACCACGCTCAGTGTCGACGCCGACGGCACGGTGCGCGAGCGGCGCTATTGGCAGCTTCGGGCCGAGCGCGCCGGTACCGAGCAATGGAGCGAGCAGGACTGGGTCGAGGCCGTGCACGACACTCTGCGCGAGGCGGTGCGCAAGCGCCTGAGCGTTGCCGACGTGCCCGTCGGGGTGCTGTTGTCCGGCGGTCTGGATTCCAGTCTGCTGGTGGCGCTGTTGGCCGAGGCCGGCGTCGAGGACCTGCTGACCTTCTCCATCGGCTTCGAGGACCAGCCCGAGGAGCGGGGCAGCGAGTTCGAGTTCTCCGATCAGGTGGTCGCGCGCTACGACACGCGTCACCACAAGTTCCACATTCCCAATGCCGACGTGCTGCCGCGCCTGCCCGAGGCCATCCACCACATGGCCGAGCCCATGGTGGGTCAGGACGCCGTGGCCTTCTATCTGTTGGCCGAGCGGGTCTCGCGCGAGGTCAAGGTGGTGCAGAGCGGCCAGGGCGCCGACGAGGTCTTCGGCGGCTATTTCTGGTATCCGCGCATGGTGGCCGAGACCGAGGGCTCGGAGCTGGAGCGCTTTGCCAGGCATTACTTCGATCGCCCCCACGCCGAGTTCCTGGAGACGGTCACCGGCCCCTACCGCGGCGAGGACCACACCGCGCGCACCATCGAGGCCCTGCTCGCCGAGCCGGGGGCCGAGACCTTCCTGGACCGTATCCTGCGCCTGGACGTGACCACGCTCATCGTCGACGACCCGGTCAAGCGCGTCGACAACATGACCATGGCCTGGGGGTTGGAGGCGCGCGTGCCCTTTCTCGACCACGAGCTCGTGGAGCTGGCCGCGCGCATGCCGCCGGAACTCAAGCTCCAAAGCGGCGGCAAGCACATTCTCAAGGCCGTCGCCCGCGGGCGGGTGCCCGATGCGGTGATCGACCGGCCCAAGGGCTATTTCCCGATGCCCGCCCTGAAGTACGTGCGCGGGGAGTTTCTGGACTTCATGCGCGATATCCTCAACTCCAATGCCTGCCGCACGCGCGGGGTCTTCGAGCGCGCCTATGTCGACAAGCTGCTGGATGCGCCGGACCAGCACTTCACCCGGCTGCAGGGCAGCAAGCTGTGGCACCTGGCCCTGTTGGAGTACTGGCTGCAGGTCAACGTGGACGGGGCCGGCGCGCCCTGAGGGCCGCCGGGCGAGGCCGGCCGGCCCCGGGGCCGGGCAAACCCGCACTCGATGGTGGTTTTTTGCTTGAAATTTTGCGTTTAGACTCCATTTAACACCGCACAGGCACGCCCCGCTTGCGTGCGACACGAACACCAACCAGAGGTAGCCAGTAATGGACGCATTGGAACGCATCAAGCAACAGGTGGAGGGCCACCCGGTGGTCATCTTCATGAAGGGTACGCCGCAAATACCCCAGTGCGGTTTTTCCAGCCGCGCCGCCCAGGCGCTCCAGGCCTGCGGCGAGGACTTCGCCTACGTCAACGTGCTGGCGGATCCGGACATCTTCCAGAACCTGCCGCAGTTCGCCAACTGGCCGACGTTTCCGCAGGTCTACATCAACGGCGAGTTGGTCGGCGGCTGCGATATCACCCTGGAGCTCTACCAGAACGGCGAGCTGCAAAAGATGGTCAAAGAGGCCGCCGCCCAGGCGAGCTGATCCGCTCCTGTCCATTCGGCCCGGCGGGCCCGGGCGAATGAATGGCGCGAAGAACCCGGGCCCGGCCCGGGTTTTTTGTGCCCGCGGGTCGCCGTTGCGCCGCCCATTCAGCCAGCTTTAAGCCATTACAATTAGCATGGCCTCCAGGTTTCCACAGGAGGTCATTGTCATGTCCAATCCCGAGACCGCGCACTCGACGACGCCCGCGCGGGCCGGTTCCGATACCCCGACCGTCAAGGTCTGGGACCCGCTCGTGCGCCTGTTCCACTGGTCGCTGGTGGCGGCCTTCGCGCTGGCCTACCTGACCGAGGACGATTGGCTCGGCGTGCACACGACGGCGGGCTATGTCGTGCTCGGCCTGGTGGGTTTTCGCCTGGCGTGGGGCGTGGTCGGCACGCGCTATGCCCGCTTTTCCAGTTTCGTGCGCCGCCCGCGCGCCGTCCTGGCCTACCTGCGGGATATGATCGGCGGGCGCGAGCGCCGCCACCTCGGACACAACCCGGCGGGGGCGGCCATGATCCTGGCCCTGCTGGGTGCCCTGCTGATCACCGGGGCGACCGGTTTGGCCGTCTACGGCATCGAGCCGGGCGCCGGGCCGCTGGCCGGCTGGCTCGCCGGTGCCGGCCACGGTTGGGAGGAGTTTTTCGAGCAGACCCACGAGTTCTTCGCCAATCTGACGCTGGCCCTGGTCGGTCTGCACGTGGCCGGGGTAGTGCTCACCGGTTGGCGCCACGGCGAGAACCTGGTGCGCGCCATGGTGACCGGGCGCAAGCGCGGGGGGACGCGCTGAGGCGAGGGTCGTCGGGTGGCGCTCAGGCGTGCTGTGGGCTCAGTGCGTCCCAGGTGTTGACGATGGTGCAGAACAATTCCGCGGTGCGCTCGGCGTCGTAGACCGCCGAGTGCGCCTCGTTGTTGTCCCAGGCAATGCCGGCGGCCTGCGCGGCGCGTGAGAGCACCGTCTGTCCGTAGGCCAGGCCGCCGAGTGTGGCGGTGTCGAAGGTGCTGAAGGAGTGGAAGGGGTTGCGCTTGAGACCCGTGCGCTCGACCGCGGCCTTGAGAAAGCCCAGATCGAAAAAGGCATTGTGTCCGACCAGGATGGCGCGGGTGCAGCCGTTTTCCTTGACCGCCTTGCGCACCGGCTTGAAGATCGTCTCCAGCGCGATGCGCTCGGGCACGGCGAAGCGAAACGGATGATAGGGATCGATGCCCGTGAACGCCAACGCCGACTCCTCCATGTTCGCCCCGTCGAAGGGCTCGACGTGACAGCCGATGGTCTCGCCCGGCTCCAGCCGTGCCTCACCGTTCATTTGTATGATGACGGCGGCGATTTCCAACAGGGCGTCGCTCTCGGCGTTGAAACCGCCCGTTTCCACGTCGACGACCACGGGCAGGAATCCGCGAAACCGTTTCGACATGTCCGGTTCGGGGTGTGGGGCATTCATGGCCGACAGGATAACCAATGAGCGGCAAAATATCGACGCCGCCGATCGAGCGTGAACCGCTCAAGCCGGTCTATGCACGGGAGCATATTGGCGAACAGGTCGGCTATTTCGAGGACATGAGCCAAGCCGATCAGATTGCCCTGCTGCGCGAGGCGGTGGAAAACCGCGCGGCCCTGCCTTCATCGCCGTAGGGGCGCTGCACCTGCCGGGCGCCGACGGCGTGCGCACTTGTTGGAGCGCCGCGGTTACCGGGTCAGCGCGATCGATTGACGCCCCGCCGGAAAGCGCTTTGCCCGTTCAGCCTGGCTCGGTCAGCCGCCAGGCGACGGTCTCGCCCGCGCGCAGGGGTACCAGCGCCTCCTCGCCCAGGGACCGTTCGGGCGGGACCTGCCAGGGACGCTTTTCGAGGGTGATGGTCCGCCGGTTGCGCGCCAGGCCGTAGAAGTCCGCGCCGTGATGGCTGGCGAAGGCCTCGAGGCGATCCAGCGCCCCGGCCTGCTCGAAGACCTCGGCGTAGAGCTCGATGGCCGCGTGCGCGGTGTAGATGCCGGCGCAGCCGCAGGCCGTTTCCTTGGCGCCGCGCGCATGCGGCGCGCTGTCCGTGCCGAGGAAAAAGCGCGGCTCGCCGCTGGTGGCCGCCGCGACCAGGGCCCGGCGGTGGCTTTCGCGCTTGAGCACCGGCAGGCAGTAGTAGTGCGGGCGGATGCCGCCGGCGAGCAGGGCGTTGCGGTTGTAGAGCAGGTGATGGACCGTGATCGTCGCGGCCACGTTCTCTCCCGCCCCGCGCACGAACTCCACCGCCTGGGCCGTGGTGATGTGCTCGAAGACCACGCGCAGCTTGGGAAAACGCGCCAGCAGCGGCTGCAGGCGGCGTTCGATGAATACCGCCTCGCGGTCGAAGATGTCGATATCCGGGTCGGTGACCTCGCCGTGCACCAGCAGGGGCAGGCCCAGGGCCTCCATGGCCTCCAGGGCCGGGTAGGTCCGTTCAATGTCGGTCACGCCGGAGGCGGAATTGGTGGTCGCCCCGGCGGGGTAGAGCTTGACGGCGTGGACCGCGCCGCTGTCGCGGGCGCGCTGGATCTCCTCGGCCGGGGTGTCGTCGGTCAGGTACAGCGTCATCAAGGGCTCGAAGTCCACGCCCTCGGGCACGGCCGCCTGCACGCGGTCGCGATAGGCCAGGGCCTGCGCCGTGGTGGTCACCGGCGGGCGCAGATTGGGCATGATGATGGCACGGGCGAAGCGCCGGGCCGTGTCAGGCACGACCGAGGCGAGCGCCGCCCCGTCGCGTACGTGCAGGTGCCAGTCGTCGGGTCGCAGCAGGGTCAGTCGGGTGTCGGCCATCGTTCGTTCGGCTTCGCGGTCGGCGGGATGCGCGGCCATTATGCCACGGCCGGCGCGTCGGGCGGGTGCTCAGGCGAGCAGTTGTGCCAGGTCCTCGGGCTCGGCCAGGCGGTCCAGGAACCACTGCAGGGCCTGGCCGACACCGTCGGGCCGCCAGGCGAGGAACAGCTGCGGGCGCGGCGGGGCGCTCTCGACCTCGCGCAGCACCAGCCGGCCGGCGGCGACCTCGGGTTCGGCCAGGCGCCGCGGCAGATAGCCCACCCCCAGGCCGTGCGACTGGGCCGCCAGCTTGGTCTCGATATCGGGCAGGGTCAGCACATCCTGGCCCGAGAGCAGGGCCGCCGTGCGCGGGGGCAGGTTGCGCGAGGTGTCGGCCGAGGCGACCGCGCGGTGTCTGAGCAGGTCCTCGGTGCTCAACGGCTCGGGCCGGGCGGCCAGCGGGTGGTCCGGCGGCAGGGCGAAGACGAACTCGACCTCGCCGATGAGCCGGGTCAGATACCCGCCCCCGGGCGGCCCCTCGCCGCTGGCCCCGATGGTCAGCTCGGCCCGGCCGCTGACCAGGGCGTCCCAGGCGCCGCCGAAGACCTCACGCTGGACGCGCAGTTGGATGCCGCCGGGCTCGGCGCGGTAGAACTGCGTCAGCAGCGGGTAGATATTGGCCATCGGAATCAGATCGGTGACCGCGATGCGAAGCTGGGTCTCCCAGCCGGTGGCGACGTGGCGCACCGTCTGCTCCAGCTTGTCGGCGGCGCGCAGCAGGTGGCGCCCGTCGTTGAGCAGGCGCCGGCCGGCCGGGGTCAGGCGGGCCCGGTGACCGCTGCGGTCGAACAGGCTCACGTCCAGGTCCTGCTCCAGCTTCTGGACGGTGTAGGTGATGGCCGAGGGCACGCGGTGCAGGGACTCGGCCGCCGCGGCAAAGCTGCCGTGGCGGTCGATGGCGTCGATCACGAGCAAGGCGTCCAGGGTTAGGCGCATATTCAAAAATTATGAATAACTTAAACAGTATTTTTCGCCGGCGCGTACAGGTTGGCAACTATAGCACGGGGTTGGCTTTTCGAAATCGTTGAACATCCATCAACACGAGCCGCCGGCGCGGCGGGCGGCCCGGCCGCGCCGGACAGTTGTGAGTGGGCACCCGCACCTGGACAGCCCTGCGGGCGCCGTCGTTTTGCCGGACCCGTCCCCGCGCGTACACTGAACCCACGGCGCTTGCGTGAGACCGGCCGGTGGAGAAGGAGATGGCCTCGGAGTACCGCGACGACATCAATGCCCTGCTGGACCATGTGCGTCCGCGCTCGCTGCTGTTGATCGGTGCGGGCGGCCGGGCGATCGTGGGCGGCTATCTTGCCGATTGCGCGGACTGCCGTGTCGAGGAGCTCGCTCTCGGGGACCTGCCCGATGCGCTGGCCGCGGCGGGCCGGTTCGAGTTCGCCCTGGTCAGCGGCCTGCTCGAGTCACTGGACAAGGCCAGCGCCGCCCGGGTGTTGGGCCGGCTGCGCGACCTGCACGCCGAACGCCTGTTGCTGCTCGTAGCGATGGACCCGGGCGGCGAGGGCCTCGCGGTGTCGGGCGATTGGTCCATCGGCGATCTGCTCGGCTACGGGCTCTACCGTGCGGGCCGCTACGAGGCGGGCGGCGAGGCGCTGCACATCTACACCTTCGACCTCTACGACTACAAACCGACGCCCGATTGGCTGAACAGCCGTTATTGGGCCCACCCGGAGCTGTTCGACAAGTTCTGGTGGTGACAGAGTTGGAAGTTGGAAGTTGGAAGTTGGCAGTTGGCAGTTGGCAGTTGGCAGTTGGAAGTTGGAAGTTGGCAGTTGGCAGTTGGCAGGAAGAATGGATTCGTGAGGCGTGAGGCATGAGGACGGAGTGCTAAGGACTGAGGACTCGGAGATTACCCTCACACCTCACACCTCACACCTCACACCTCACACCTCACTCACACCTCACACCTCACACCTCACACCTCACACCTCACACCTCACACCTCAGTCCTCAGTCCTCAGTCCTCAGTCCTCAGTCCTCGGCACTCAGTCCTCGGCACTCAGTCCTCGGCACTCAGTCCTCTCTGGCCCGGCGCCGCTCCAGGCGGGCGATGAACTCCCGCAGTACGATACGGTAGAGTTCGTCCTTGAGCACGGCGTCTTCCACGCCGGCATCGAGATTGGGGTTGTCATTGACCTCGATGACGTACACGCCGCGATCCGTCTGTTTCAGGTCCACGCCGTAGAGGCCGTCGCCAACGAGATCGGCGGCGGCCAGCGCCACCCTCACCACTTCGGCCGGCGCCTGTTCGATCGCCAGTGTCTTGAAGGCGCCCTCGACGAACCGCCCCGAAGCGCTGTGCTGGACGATCTGCCAGTGGCGTTTCGACATGTAGTACTGGCAGGCGAAGACCGCTTTGCGGTTGAGGATGCCGATGCGCCAGTCGAACTCGGTGTACATGAATTCCTGGGCGAGTATGAGCTCGGACTCCTTGAACAGACGATGCGTGATGTGCTCCAGCTCATCGGCCGAATCGGCCTTGAACACACCGCGTGAGAACGAACCGTCCGGTACCTTGAGCACGATGGGCAGGCCAAAGCTCTCGGCGAGCCCCTCGATGTCGCCCTTGCACAGGATTGCCGTCCTGGGCGTGGGCACGCGGTTGGCGCGCAGCAGCTCGGCGAGATAGACCTTGTTGGTGCAGCGCAGGATCGAGGCGGGGTCGTCGATGACGACCATGCCCTCGCTTTCGGCCTTCTTGGCGAAACGGTAGGTGTAGTGGGCGATCTGGGTCGTGTCGCGAATGAACAGGGCATCGTACTCGGCCAGCCGCGCATAGTCCTTCTTGCGGATGAGTTCGACGCCGACGCCCAGTTGCTTGCCGATGCGCACGAAATTCTCCAGCGCCCGCTTGTCCGAGGGCGGCAGCGGATCGTTGGGATTGTGCAGGATGGCCAGATCGTAGGCCAGGCTCTGGCGGGCGCGCGGCGCACGCCAGCGCCGCTTGCGATAGCGCTCCAGGGCCTGTGCGAAATCGGCCCGTCCTTGGGCATCGAGCTTTTTCAGGGTCAGCGGGCGGATCGATTCGATGTGCCAACGCTCGGCATGTTCGAGCCTGACGCGCAGCAGCGGACAGGGAAAGGTCTCGAAGATCTGGCGTGCAAGGTGCTCAAGCTCGCCGTAGCGGCAGTGGCCGAAGAATACGTCCAGGGTGAACTCGCTGGCATCTGCGTCGCTACCGGCGTCGCGGCGATGGCGTTTGAGGCTTCGTTGTATGACTTCGTCGAGGTCACCCGCGTCCAGGCTGTACATGGCCTTGCTGCTGATATCCAGCATGGTCTTGACCGAGGGAATGACGCGGTGGCGCCGCGCCTCGGCCAGTAGCGAACAATAGTAACCGGTGCTCAGGTAGCGATAGCCGCGGCACAGATTGATGACCTGCAGGCTGCGAGCCTTGATATAGTCCTCGCTGCCCAGATAGTCATTGACCTCCACGACGGTGCAGTCGGGCAGGTCGGCGGACCAGTCGGCGCGGTTTTCGACGACGACGATCTGGCCGCTCATGAATGCGTCGGGCTCGCGAAAGCGGGGCGGCGCAGCACGAGTACGGCACGCTGGCCGGATTTGCCGTAACGGGCCATGCGCTCGAAGTCGCTCTGCAGGATCGGAAGATTGACCACGTCGGTCTCGCTCTTGCCGGCCTGTTCGTCGACGTAGGGGTCGTGCACATAGACGAAACGCTCGTCGAACCCTGTGACCACCACCCAGTGGGGGAATTTCTCCTTGTAGATGCGGTAGGAACTGATGAGCACGATCGGGATGCCGCCGCTGTCGAATTCGCGTTTGAGCTCACCGGTGCGCAGGCTGGCGTAGTGCACCGGGATACCGGCCTGTTCGATCTCGCGCACGAAGTCGGCCTGGACCAGGCGGATGACCTCCTTTTTCTCTTCACTGCGCACCGAGTCGACGAACAGGGCGCCTTCGTCGTTGACGTAGATCTCGACGTCGAAGCCGCGGTGATGAGCGGCGAGGGCCAGCCCATAGGGTCCGCAGCCCCCGTGGCCGGAGGTCATGAATACGGTGGTCGATTCGCGCCAGATGCGCAGCTCCAATGCGCGGTTCAGCGCCAGACCGGGATCGAGCGATTTCATCGCCATCATCAGACTCGCCGGACCGCAGGTGAAGTCCAGGGTCTGGCGGTAGTAGGGCACGCCGACCAGTTCGGCGCCGAGGCGCGGCACCAGGAGCTTCTCCAAGCGCAGCGCGTCCATGTGGTCTTCATAGTAGTCGGCGTAGCGCCCGAACTGGCGATAACCCAGGCGGCGGTACAGGCGGATGGAGGCCTCGTTGTCGCTTCGCACCTCCAGGCGCATTTCCACGCAGCCGTGCTCGAGCGCGGCCCGTTCGCCGGCCCCGAGCAGCGCCTCGCCGAGGCCCGCGCCCCGATGTTCGGGGGCCACCGCGATGGAATACATCCGCGCCAGTGACGTGCCGGCGTGGAACAACACCAGCACATAGCCGCGCAGGGCACCGCCTGTCGCATCGACCAGCAGTGCGGCATTGGCCTTGGTCAGCATGTAGCGAAAGCGTCGCTTCGACAGGCGGTCGCTCTGGAAGCAGCGCTGCTCGAGCGCGGCCAGGGCGTCGATATCCGCGACGGCGGCGGGACGGATCATGGACAGGGCCCTCGTGGGCCGCGAGGTGCACCGGGGTGGGCACCGACGCGCGCACTGTAGCACGGGCGTGCGGGCCGTCAACTGGGACGGTGGGGCCCCGGCGCCGGCCGTCTCAGCGCGGCTCGGCGCGGCCCAGCGACCAGCGCAGCACCAGGTAACCCCAGACGGCCGAGAGCAGCGAGCCGGTCAGGATCCCCAGGCGATCGGCGGCGGCCTGGGCCTGGCCGCCCGGTTCGAAGGCGAGCGAGGAGATGAACAGGCTCATGGTGAAGCCGATGCCGCACAGCACCGCCACGCCGTAGACGTCACGCCAGCGCGCCCCCGCGGGCAGGCGGGCCAGGCCCAGGCCGATCGCGATCGCGGTGAAGGCGAACACCCCGACCTGCTTGCCAATGAACAGGCCGGCGGCGATGCCCAGCGGAATGGGCTCGAGCAGCTTGTCGAGGGTTACGCCGTGCAGCGACACGCCGGCATTGGCAAAGGCGAACAGCGGCAGGATGCCGTAGGCGACGAGCGGGTGCAGGTCCTCCTCGAGCTGGCGCAGCGGCGGCGGGCCGCCGTTCGGCCGGGCGCGGCGCAGCGGAATACAAAAGGCCAGGGCCACGCCGGCCAGGGTGGCGTGCACGCCGGACTTGAGCACCGAGACCCACAGCACCAGCCCGACGACGGCGTAGGCGGCGATGCGCGTCACGCCCAGGCGGTTCATTACAATCAGCACGGCCAGCGCGCCCGCGGCCACGCTCAGCGACAGCGTGGACAGGTTCGAGGTGTAGAACAGGGCGATGATGACGATGGCGCCGAGGTCGTCGAGGATCGCCAGGGTCATCAGGAACAGCTTCAGCGAGGTCGGCACGCGCCGGCCCAGCAGGCCCAGGATGCCCAGGGCGAAGGCGATGTCGGTGGCGGTCGGGATGGCCCAGCCCTGCAGGGCGGGCCCGTTGCCCTGGTTGAGCCATACGTAGATCAAGGCCGGCACCACCATGCCGCCCAGGGCGGCCAGGCCGGGCAGGACGATCTGCGAGGGCTGGGAGAGTTCGCCCTCGAGCACCTCGCGCTTGATCTCCAGGCCCACCAGCAGGAAGAACAGGGCCATCAGGCCGTCGTTGATCCACAGCAGCAGCGGCTTGGCGATATGCAGCGCGCCGACCCGCACCTCGACCGGTGTGTTGAGCAGCGCATCATAGAGCTTGGACAGGGGGGAGTTGCTGAGTACCATGGCCAGCAGCGCCGCCGCGATGAGCAGCAGACCGCTCGCCGATTCGAGACGCAGGAACTGGCGGATGGCGTTTACGAGCATGGTGGGCGGCCCTGGTTGGATATGGCGCCAGTATAGCACCCACCCCAGCGGCCCCGGCACCGCGATCGGCGCCGGGCAACCAGGATCGATCCGTATGCAAGCGACCGAGGCGGGCCAGAACAACGAATTCAAGGCGCGCGCGCTGCTGCTCGGCGAGCGCATCGAGCTGCGTACCCTGGAGGGCATCGAACGCCTGGCGGCCAACCCCCTGAGCCTGCCGGTCCAGGGCGGGGGCGTGGCGGTGTTGTTCCGCTACGGCCTGGTGGTGTTGTTCGACGTCGCGCCCATCGAGGAGGCCGCCTTTCTCGGACACCTCGGCGCCTATGTCGTCAGTCCCTATGACGAGCCCGAGACCGAGGTCATCAATATCGAGATAGACCCCCAGGCCCGCGAGGGGATGCGCGGCGAGGCCATCGTGCTGGCCGCCCGCAGCATCGAGCGCCTGCAGCTCATCGCCGATATCCTGGCCAAGAGCGTGGTCCTGTCCATGTACGAGGCCAAGATCGCGGGCACCTTCGATCGCATCGAGCCCCTGGCCATCAACCTCGAGCGCAAGGGCAGCGGCGGGCGTCAGGCCAAGGAGCTGCTCCAGCACATCGGCGGCGCCCTGCTCAGCGAGCACATGATGGTCGGGCGCGTGGAGGTCAGCGAAAAGCCCGAGCTGCTCTGGGAATATCCCGAATTGGAGAAGCTCTACCTGCGCCTGGAGGACGAGTTCGAGATCCGCGAGCGCCACCTGGCGCTGGAGCGCAAGCTGGGCATCATCTCCCGCACGGCCGAGACCCTGCTCGACCTGCTCAACAACCGGCGCAGCCTGCGCGTGGAGTGGTACATCGTGCTGCTGATCGTCGCCGAGGTCCTGCTCACCCTCTACGAGATGTTCTTCCAGGCCCATTGAGCGGTATCGAGCGGGCGCCATAAAAAACGCCACCCGAAGGTGGCGTCCTGTTTGGCGCATGATTGCGTGGTCTCAGAGACCGGCGCCGCCCTGCATCTGCATCATGGCGCCGATGCCGCCCATCAGGAAGCCGATGATGCCCAGGATGAGGCCGATCAGCGTGGTGATGCCCATGATCGTGAAATAGGTCTTGAGCTTGGCCAGCGAGCGCAGCAGGGTGTCCTTGTCGCCGGACTGGCTGGCCTGGGTGGCGGCCGAGGCCGATTGGAACAGCAGCACGCCCATCCAGATGGGCAGCCAGGCGATGACGATGCCGACGATGCTCAGCGCGATCAGTACCCCGTAGACAATCAAGAGCACCCCGACCAGCTTCATCCAGAAGCCGCTCTGCGACAGCGGCAGGCCGATTTCCTTGATATCGTTTTCCATAGTTCTCTCCCGACGGTGGTTGTCGTTATGGCGGATGGTCCATCGTTATTTTTTTGCAAAGACCATCCCGTTTATGCCGCAATTGACGCGCAAGGTCAATCGCGCTCGTCGGGAAGTCCCCCCTCGGTCAGGGCGGTCGGGTCGAGCAGGCGCTTGAGCTCGGCCTCGGACAGGTCGGTCATCTCCCGGGCCACGTCGATGAGCGCTCGGCCCTCGGCGTAGGCGCGCTTGGCGATGGCCGCGCCCCGCTCGTAGCCGATGACCGCGTTCAGGGCCGTGACCAGGATGGGATTCTTGCCCAGGGCCGCGCCGATGTTGTCCTCGTTCACACTGAAACCGGCGATGGCCTTGTCGGCCAGGACCGCGGCCGCCTCGCGCAGCAGGGCGATGCTCTGCAGCAGGTTGTGGGCAATGACGGGGAGCATGACGTTGAGCTGGAAGTTGCCGGACTGGCCGGCGATGGCCACCGTGGCGTCGTTGCCCATGACCTGGGCGCAGACCATCGCCACGGCCTCGGGGATCACGGGATTGACCTTGCCGGGCATGATGGAGCTGCCGGGCTGCAGCGCGGGCAGGGCGATCTCGCCCAGGCCCGCGAGCGGGCCGCTGTTCATCCAGCGAAGATCATTGGCGATCTTCATCAGCGCCACGGCCAGGGTGCGCAGCTGGCCGCTCATCTCCACCGCGGCGTCCTGCGCGCTCAGACCGGCAAAGCGGTTGTCCATCGGCTCGAAGGCCACGCCCGTCGCCTCGGCCAGATGGGCGCTGACCCGGGCGCCGAATTCGCGGTGGGCGTTGACGCCGGTGCCCACGGCGGTGGCGCCCTGGGCGAGCGCCCGCAGGCGCGGCAGGCTGTCCCGGATCCGCGCCTCGCCCTGGTTGATCTGTTCGGCCCAGGCGCCGAGTTCCTGGTCCAGGCGTATGGGCATCGCGTCCATCAGGTGGGTGCGCCCGGTCTTGACCACGCCGGCCAGCTCCGCGGCGCGGCGCTCGATGGTCTGGCGCAGCTGCGCCAGGGCGCCCAGCAGGCCCTGTTCGATCTCCAGGGCGGCGCTGACGTGTATCGCGGTGGGGATTACGTCGTTGGAGCTCTGCCCCATGTTGACGTGGTCGTTGGGGTGGACACGCTCGCCCGGGGATTCGCCCAACGTCTCGTTCGCAAGGTGGGCGATCACCTCGTTGGCGTTCATGTTGGTGCTGGTGCCCGAACCGGTCTGGAAGACGTCGACCGGGAAATGCTCGTCGAACTCGCCGTCGGCGACCCGGCGGGCGGCCGCGGCGATGGCCTCGCAGCGCGCCGCATCGAGCAGGCCGAGGTCCCGGTTGCTCAGGGCGCAGGCCGCCTTGACCAGGCCCAGGGCGCGAATGAAGGCGCGCGGCATGCGCAGCCCGCTGATGGGAAAGTTGTCGATAGCGCGCTGCGTCTGGGCCCCGTACAGGGCGTCGGCGGGCACCTGCAGCTCGCCCAGGCTGTCGCGTTCGGTGCGATAGCGCTGATTGCTCACGGTGCAGGCTTTCGCGCGCCGCGCGCGGCGTCAGGCGCGTCGACTGACGTTGGTGAAGTCACGGACCTGTTCCTCGACCACACGCCATTGGTCGTCGTCCTCCCGCTCCAGGACGACCTCCTTGTTGACGACCACCTGGTGGCCGTTCTGGGCGTGCAGCTTTTCTTCCACGCTGAAGGCGATGCGCTTGAGGCCCATGACCTTCATTTGGGGCTCGCCGTAGCTGATACGCATCAGCAGGCCCTTGTTGAATTCGTTGCGCCGGCGCTGCTCCCAGCCGGTGTAATCGATCACCTCGTTGCCCGGGACGCCGTAGACCCGGACGTGCTTGGAGACCAACCCCATGTGCCCGTCCAGGTCGCGCGTGGCGACGCTGTGCGCGACCTTGTCCAGCCATTGCTTGACGGTTGCCGTGTCCTCGCTTAAATCGCCCATGTTCCCAAATCTGTGTCTGGTTGTCGGTTGTCGAATCGTCTCGTCGCTGCGCTCCCCCGAGGGGGACAGCCATGAGGGTAAACCGGATGTCCATGTGTGTCACGCGGGCCCGCCGCCCGGGCGGCGTCGGGCCTTCGGCGCGGGCGGGGTCGGTTTTTCACCGTTCGGTCGTGAGTGCGCCGTTCGCGGTCCGGGTGCCTGGCGGGCCGGGACGGCGGCGCGAGGTTTGACCGGCTTCGCATCCGGGCGCGTTAGGTGTTGATTTTAATTGTTTTTTGTGCCTGGCGTCGGCCGCGCTGGGGGGCTTTTTTCTTGACCTGGGATGGCAAAACCACGATCATACGCGGCTTGTGTCCGTTCGGGTACCGGCGACAAGGTACCGAATCTCCGATTACCAAAAACCAGTTTTTGAACTCGATGTAGGGAGCCCCATGAACGCCGCTGACAAAAAACGGCTGCTGCGCGAGATGCTGTTTGCGCGCCGCTTCGAGGAGCGTTGCTACGAGGCTTATGTGGAACGCAAAATCGGTGGGTTTCTCCACCTCTACCCCGGCCAGGAGGCCTGTGTCCATGGCGTCATGGAGGCGGCCCGGCCCGGCGAGGACTACGTGATCACGGGTTATCGTGACCACGTCCACGCCATCAAGTGCGGGGCCGATCCCAAGGCGGTGATGGCCGAGCTCTACGGCAAGGAGCCCGGTTCGAGCCGCGGGCGCGGCGGCTCCATGCACGTGTTCGATGTCGAACACCATTTTTATGGTGGTTATGCGCTGGTCGGCGGCCCCTTCCCGCTGGCCGCCGGCATGGCCAAGGGCATCAAGCTCAAGGGTGAGGACCGCATCGCCATCTGTTTCCTCGGCGATGCCGCCAACAACCAGGGCACCTTCCACGAAACCATGAACATGGCCGCCCTGTGGGAGCTGCCCGTGTTGTTCGTCTGCGAAAACAATCTATATGGCATCGGCACGCGCATCGACCGCTCCACGGCAGTGGTCGAGCAGTACAAGCGCGTGTGCGCCTACGGCATCGAGGCGGCCCAGAGCGACGGCCAGGATATCGAAAAGGTGTTCGAGGCCGCGACCAAGGCGGTCGACCATGTCCGTTCGGGCAAGGGCCCGTACTTCCTCGAGCTGATGACCTATCGTTATCGCGGCCACTCCATGTCAGACGCCGGCACCTACCGCTCCAAGGACGAGGAGGGTGAGTGGAAGGAGCGCGACCCCATCTATTCGCTGCGCGACCGCCTCATCAAGGCCGGCGAGCTTACCCAGGACGACTACCAGTCGATGGACAAGGCGATCATCGACGAGATCGAGAACGAGGTCGTCAAGTTTGCCGAGGAGGCCCCGGACCCCAAGGTCGAGGAATTGGACAAATACGTGCTGGCCGAGAACGATCCCTATGTGCACGGAGGGGCGCACTGATGGCTGAGATGATGTATTGGGAGGCGATCCGCCGCGCGCACGACGAGGAGATGGCCCGCGACCCGCTGGTCATCTGCATGGGCGAGGACATCGGCATTGCCGGCGGCACCTACAAGGCCACGCAGGGCCTGTACGACAAGTACGGCCCCGAGCGCGTGATGGATACGCCCATCTCGGAAAACGGCTACACCGGCCTTGGCATCGGCGCCTCGTTCATCGGCGTGCGCCCGATCATCGAGCTGATGTCGGTCAATTTCGCCTGGCTGGCGATGGACCAGATGTTCAACTCCGCGGCCAAGGTGCGCTATATGTCCGGCGGGCAGCTCACCGCGCCCTGCGTGTTCCGCTCACCGGGCGGCACGGCCCACCAGCTCGGCGCCCAGCATTCGGCGCGCATGGAAAAGGTGTTCATGGGTATCGCCGGTCTGCGGGTGGTCACGCCGTCCAACCCCAGGCAGGCCTATGGCCTGTTGAAGGCGGCCGTTCGCTGTGACGACCCGGTGTTCATCAACGAGCACGAGCTCATGTACAACCTCAAGGGCGAGGTGCCCGACGAGGAGTACTTCCAGCCGCTGGAGGGCTCCGAGGTCGCGCGCGAGGGCCGCGACGTCACCCTGATCGGCTACAACATCTCCGTGCATTGGTGCCTGCAGGCCGCCGAGGTGCTGTCCCGGCAGCACGGTATCGAGGCCGAGGTCCTGGACCTGTACGCGCTCAGTCCCATCGACCGCGCCGGCATTGCCGAGTCGGTCTCCAAGACCCACCGGGCGGTGGTCGTGGAGGAGGCCGAGGCCATCGTCGGCGTCGGCGCCGAGGTGGCGGCCATCATCAACGAGGAATGCTTCTTCGAGCTCGACGCGCCGCCGGCGCGGGTCTCGGCCGCCAACGTGCCCATGCCCTATGCGCACGTGCTGGAGAAGGCGGCGATCCCCAACGCCAACGACGTGGTCGGCGCCGTTTTGAAGATGTTTGGCAAGTGAATGCAACCTAGTCTCGCGTAGCGGCGGGCACGGAGCCGGCGCCTTGTGTCGGACGCTCTCCAGGCAGATCCTCGCTACTCGAGACTCGCTACTCGGAACTTTGTACTCGTATGTCTGAGCCGTACGTAATCAAGATGCCCCAGCTCTCCGACACCATGACCGAGGGCGTCGTGGTGAGCTGGGAGAAGAACATCGGCGACAAGGTCGAGCGCGGCGACATCGTCGCCACCGTCGAGACCGACAAGGCCATCATGGACGTGGAGGTCTTCCGCGAGGGCTACCTTTCCGGTCCGTTGGCCGCGGTGGATGCCGTCGTCCCCGTGGGCGAGGCCATGGCCTATCTGGTCGCCAGCGCCGAGCAGGTCCAGGGGGCCGATGCCGCCAAGCCGGCGGCCGCCGAGGCCCCCGGCGGCGCGCCGGCCAGCCCGGCCGCCGAGACGCCGGCCAGCGAGCCGGCCAGTAAGCCAGCCGGCGAGCCGGCCGGTGCCGGTGCCGCGCCCGAGGGCGTGCAGCACGTCATCAAGATGCCCCAGCTCTCCGACACCATGACCGAGGGCGTCGTGGTGAGTTGGGAGAAGAACATTGGCGACAAGGTCCAGCGCGGCGATGTGGTCGCTCAGGTCGAGACCGACAAGGCCATCATGGACGTGGAGGTCTTTCGCGAGGGCATCCTCTCCGGCCCCCTGGCCGAGGTCGACAGCGTCGTGTCCGTGGGCGGGGCCCTGGCCTATCTGGTCGAGAAGAGCGAGCAGGCCGTGCACGAGGGGCGCGTCGTCAACGCCGGCGAAGGCGGCGAGGACGTGACCAGTCCCTCGGCGCAGGAGCCGCGCCACCGCCACGCCACGGCCCATCCGGCCCCCGGCCACAAGCCCCCCGAGCCGCACCTCATCAGCCCGGGCGCCGCGCCCGCGGGCCGGCCGGACAACAAACACGCCACGCCGTATGCCCGTAAGCTGGCCGGCCAGCTGCACATCAACCTCAATACCATCAAGGCCACCGGCCCGAGCGGGGAGATCACGGCGGCCGACGTGCGCCGGGCCCAGCCCATCCAGCGCCCCAGTCAGATCACCGAGGTCGTGCCGGCGCACGCCATGCCCGAGGTGCAGGTCCCGGGCGAGGGCCGGCCGATGACGGCCATGGAGCGGGCGGTCAGCCATTCCATGACGGCCTCGCTGACCATGCCGACCTTCCGCGCCTCCATCAACGCCAGGCCCGAGGCGCTGATCAAGGCCTCCAAGAAGACGGGCGTGTCGGTGACCGTGGCCATTGCCAAGGCCTGCGCCCTGGCGGTCAAGAAACACCCGACCATCAACTGGACCTACCAGCCCGTCGACAAGCTGGTCGAGCGCGACAACGTGGACATCGGCATGGCCGTGGCCGCCGAGGGCGGCGGGCTGGTCGTGCCCGTGCTGCGCCACTGCGAGTCGCGCAACCTGGAGACGCTGAACGAGAACTGGCGCGATCTGGTCGAGCGCGCGCGCAAGCGCCGTCTGGCCCCCGAGGAATATGCCAACCCGACCTTCATGGTCTCCAACATGGGCATGCTCGGGGTCACCTATTTCGACGCCATCCCCACACCGGGTACGGCCGCCATTCTGGCCATCTCGGCCACGGGGCCGAGCGGCATGCCGCTGACGGTCACCGCGGACCACCGCGTGGTCAACGGCGCCGAGGTGGCGATGTTCCTGAACACGCTCAAGGAGACCATCGAGCAGCCCGAGCGCTGGATGGGCCCGCTGGGCCCGGCCATCCCCGAGGGCGACTGGGACTACGACGTGGTGGTCGTCGGCGGCGGGCCCGGCGGCGAGGACTGCGCGCGCGATCTCGCCGAGCACGGCCTGAAGGTCGCCATGATCAACGACGCGCCCTTCCCGGGCGGCGAGTGCCTGTGGCGCGGCTGCATCCCGTCCAAGGCCTGGCGCGCCGCCGCCGATCGCATGCGCGACCGGGCCGACGACGGCCATCTGGGCATCGAGGGCACGACCAAGCCGACGCTGAACTGGGCCAAGCTGGACAAGACCCGCCGCGGCGTGCTCGAGACCCGCGGCGAGATGGCCTTCAAGACCGACAAGGGCGTGAAGATCGACATCATCCAGGGGTTCGCGTCCTTCGAGACCGACCACCGGGTGTTCGTCGACACCTCGGCCAACAGCGAGGATCCGCACGGGCGGGCGCCGCTGGGTGACGGCTCGGCCGGCAAGCACATCACCTTCGGCTGCGCGGTCATCGCCGCCGGCGCGCCGCCCTTCGTGCCGCCCATCCCGGGCGCGCGCGAGGCGCTGGAGACCGGCGGGGTGCTGACCTCCGATACCGTCTGGGGCCTGGCCGAGGCGCCCAAGCGCCTGGGCGTCATCGGCGGCGGGGCCATCGGCGTGGAGATGGCGCAGATCTTCCAGGACTTCGGTGCCAAGGTGCTGCTGCTCGAGGCCCAGGATCGGATCCTGGCCGAGGTCGAGGCCGAGGTCGCCAAGCAGCTGACCGAGGTGCTCAACAACGACCCGCGCCTGAGTATCGAGACTTCGGCCAAGGTCAAGGACATCAAGGGCAAGCCCGGCGCCATGAAGCTCACCTACGAGGGCGCCGACGGCAAGGACCACAGCTTCAGCTGCGACTACGTCATCGTGGCCACCGGCAAGCGCCCCATGCTCGACCCGCTCAAGCTGGACAACGCCGGTGTGGCCGTCGAAAACGGCGTGGTCAAGGCCGACGAGCGCTGCCGTACCAGCGCCGCCCATATCTTCGCGGTCGGCGACGTGATCGGCGGGCTGATGCTGGCGCACACCGCCGGCCAACAGGGCCGCGTGGCCGCCGCGGCCATCCTCGGCGAGGACCTGACCTACGACGAGGCCAAGGACTCGGGCGTCATCTTCACGCGGCCCGAGGCGGCCTTCGTCGGCATGTCGGTGGCGCAGGCCAAGGAGCGCGGCATCGACGCCGTCGAGGTCAAGGTGCCCATGAGCATCGATGCCAAGGCCATGATCAACAACGAGACCCACGGGCTCATCAAGATCGTCGCCGACAAGGCCACGCACCGGATCGTCGGCGTGCATTACCTGGCCGACCATGCCGACACCCTCATCGGCGAGGGCGTCATGATGGTCTCCGGCGGCCTGACCCTCGAGCAGGTGGGCCAGGCCATCCATCCGCACCCGACCCAGACGGAGCTGTTCGGCGAGCTGGCCCGGCGGTTGTTGTCGCGTCTGCGCCGCAGCGCCCGCAAGGCGGCCAAGCAGAAGGCCTGAGCCCCCTCGGCGCAGCCCCGACCGATGCCGGTCCGCGCCGCGGGCCGGCATCTTTGCGTTTGCGGCATCC
>Ga0209918_1000372_pt1 | contig 30456 bp, 29 predicted proteins | sample SalPonD_shore_MG_FD_185712 | JGI IMG/M metagenome (GOLD analysis project Ga0209918, IMG submission 185712) | Salt pond soil microbial communities from South San Francisco under conditions of wetland restoration - Salt Pond MetaG... | ecosystem: Environmental > Aquatic > Marine > Intertidal zone... | reverse complement strand
ACGGCCGTCTCGATATGGTGATGGCCGACCATTTCCCTTTCTCCCGTCGTCGCATACGCCGGGCCATCGAGGATGGCGGTGTATATGTCAACAGGCGGCGCTGCCGCAAAGCCGGGCTGCGACTGAAGGGTGGCGAACGCATCCGCCTTGTCATGCTCGAGGGCGAGAAACTCATCCCCTTCTCGCCGGACCAGATCCTGTGGCAAGAGGACAGCCTCTACCTGATCCACAAGCGTGTCGGTCAGTATGCCCAGGAGGCGCTACACCGAAGCTGTGGCACTTTGCCAACGGAAATGGCAGCCTATCTGAACCTGAATGCGAAACGGGCCGGACAGCTTCGCCCCGTCCACCGTCTCGACCGGGACACCTCCGGACTGATGATGCTTTGCACCAGCCCGGACATGTTGCAGAAACTGCAGCGCCAGTGGCATACCAGCGTGGAGAAGACATATCTGGCGATCGTTGAACCCTCACCGGACTGGGACACAAAGATGATCCAGGCGAGAATCGCATCTGGCAGAGATCATCACGGACGCTATCATGTCAGCGTGGATGGCCGGGCCTGCAAGAGCGAGGCATCTGTGTTAGAGCGCAACGGCAAACGCGCGCTGCTTAAGCTGATCCCGCATACGGGACGCACACATCAGCTACGGGTACATCTGGCACATGCCGGCTGCCCCATCCTGGGAGACGCACGTTACGGCGGTGCACCCCATACGCGTATGATGTTGCACGCATACAGGCTTTGCATACATCCTCCCGCACTATCGAGGCGGCATGACTGGAAAATCGATCCCGAGGAGAACTGGCAATGGTAATTCGCATGATGTTCGTGGCACTGACAATGATCGCGACAATGATTCCGGCCACACGAGCCATGGCGATCTCATGGCCGCACGGACCCGACATCAAGGCGAAGGCCTGGGTACTCCTGGATGCGCGATCCGGTCAGATTCTGGCTCAACACAACAAGGACCTTCAGCTGCCTCCAGCCAGCCTGACGAAGATGATGACGCTCTATATTGCATTCGAGGACATCAAGCTTGGACGCCTCAAACTCGACGAGAAGGTTCAGGTCAGCAAGAAGGCATGGAAGATGGGCGGAAGCCGCATGTTTATCGAACCGCGCAAGCACCCGACCGTTCTGCAACTGCTTCGCGGCATCTCCACCGATTCCGGCAATGATGCGACGGTCGCACTGGCCGAGCATATCGCGGGCAGCGAAAGCGCCTTTGCCGATATCATGAACCAGAAGGCCAAGGAACTGGGACTGACACATACCCACTATAATGACTCCACCGGCTTCCCGACCGCAAACCATTACAGCACGGCCCATGATCTGGCCCTGCTCGGTGCTGCCCTGTGGCGCAACTTCCCCAAGCAGTACAAGCTCTTCTCGGAAAAAAGCTTTACCTACAACGGGATCACGCAGAGCAACCGCAATCGCCTTCTGTGGTCCGATCCCGATGTCGACGGCATCAAGACAGGTCATACCAAGGCAGCCGGTTACTGCCTTGTCAGCTCTGCCCAAAAAGGCAACACCCGCCTGGTATCGGCCGTACTCGGCACCGCTTCGGAACGGGCTCGCGAATGGCAGTCGCATATTCTGCTGAATTACGGCTTCCGCAACTTCACGACGATTCGACCGGCGGAACACGATATCCGCCGCCGTATCGAGGTCTACCAAGGTAAACAGGACCACGTCTGGCTGCTCCCCGCTCACCCCGTATGGATCAGCGTACCCAAGGGGTACGCCAAACAGGTCCGCTTCCACCTGAAATACAAGGCTCCACTGCGTGCCCCAATCAAGAAAGGTGAGCGTATCGGCACCATCGAAGCCGTTCTGAAAGACGGCAAGAACAGCGATATGACTCTTGCCTCGGTCGCCATGAAGGCCAGAAGCAGTATTCCCCGCGCCTCCTGGCTCGGTCGCAAATGGGATGCCCTCAAGCTCTGGTGGAACAAGAGCGACGAAGAGGCCGAAGCCTCCGACAAACAGTAATCCCTCGCGACAATCTCCGCCATGAGTCTGATTGCCTATGTGAACGGTGAATTTCTGCCAATCGAATCAGCCACCGTCCACATCGAGGACCGCGGCTTCCAGTTTGCTGACGGGGTGTATGAGGTGGTGGCCTGCTATGACGGGCGTTTTTTTGAGCTAAACGCACATCTGCAACGCCTGCAACGCTCCTGCGAGTCCATTCAGCTCCCCCTCCCCTTTTCACTGGAGCGAATGGAAAGCATCGTTCGTGAAACCTATACGCTCAACAACCTGGACGATGCCATGGTCTACATTCAGGTCACCCGTGGCGTCGCACCACGCATTCACATGCCTGCAGGTGCGTTAACCCCGACCCTTGTCGTAACCGTACGCCCTCTGCCCGAAGTGGATGAGGAGAAAGCGCTGTTTGGCGCCCACGCCATTACACTGGCGGATATCCGCTGGAAACGCTGCGACATCAAGTCGATTGCACTGCTGGCCAGCGTGCTGGCAAAACAGGAGGCCATGCATCGCGGAGCACATGAGGCCTTCTGGACCAATGAACAGCGTCATGTGCTGGAGGGCAGCTCGACCAATATCCTGGCCGTCATCAACGGCACATTGACTACACATCCGCAGGACCATCAGATTCTCGGAGGCATTACACGTGACCTGGCGCTCCGTCTGGCCAGGGAGCATGACATCCCGACCGAGGAGCGCCCCTGGTGCCTCGACGAACCGGGCCTGAGCGAATGCATGATGAGCAGCACCACCAATGCAGTGCTCCCGGTGGTCCGCATCGATGACATGCCTATCGCCGATGAACAGCCCGGCCCTGTGACGAAACAGCTGCGGGAGCTTCTCCTGCACGAAATTTCAGCCATGTGCAGTTCATGAAACCAACTCTCCCGCCCGAGGCCGTAATGCTTGACTTGGACGGCACCCTGCTCGACTCCTTTGAACCGATTGTTTATGCCCTAAACCAGACGCTGATGAGATTCGGTCATCCGCAGATGACGCCGCTTGAGGTACGCCGCTATACGGGGCGCGATGACGGCACGATCGCCTCACTCTTCGGTGACCAGTGGGAAGAAGCGCACGCCCACTATCTAATGCTGCATGACCGTCATTATCTGGAGCAGACAAAGATCATGCCGGGAGCTATCGAACTGCTTCAATGGTTACACGAAGAACGTGTTCCCATCGCTATCGTTACGAACAAGGGACAGCACCGCGCCGAAGTGCAGATCGCATACCTGGGCTGGGACACGCTGGTCGGCCATATCGTCGGCTACAGGGATGGCCATCCCGGAAAACCACACCCCGATCCCGTGCTTGCGGCATGCCGCCACCTCCATGTTCGCCCGGAGTATTCGCTCTTCATCGGCGACGGGATTGCCGACATGCAGGCAGCCACTGCCGCATCAGTACCCGCCATCGGCCTGACGCACAGCTACAGCGATGACGAACTTTCCGAGGTGGGCGCAACATACTGCTTTTCCGATCTTATGGAGGTGCACAGATGGCTGAAAAGACCGATCCACTGATCCGCTTTCTGCTGAACCGAACCCACACGCGCGGTGCCATCATCAAGGGACATCATATCCACCGCACGGCCAGGGAGACCCACGGATTGAGCGATGGACCTGCCCAACTACTCGGGCAGACGCTTGTCGCTTCCATTCTGCTGCTGAGCCTTAACAAGGGGGGCGTGCGACAGGTGCTGCAGCTGGATGGTAAGGGCGGCCCCGCCGCCCGGGTTCTGGCCGAGGCCAGGCTCGGCAGTGTACGCGGTTACATGCAGTGGCATGATCAAGCTGTCAGCATTAGCAAACAACCGGGAGAGCTGACCTGGTTAGGCGATACCGTGACATGCTCGACCGTACGAGACCTCGGTTTTGGTTCCCCCTATGTTTCTACCATCGCCGCGGGATCCCCATTTTTGGCCGATGCGCTGGTGCACTATCTGGCCCAGTCCGTCCAGGTGCGTGCCGATATCGTTCTTCATGGCGACACCGGCCTAATGATCGAAGCCATGCCGGGCTGCGACGACGAGAACTGGTTTGAATCGGTGAAATGCATGGCGGGCATCAGCGAGGCAACACTGGAAGCATCTCCGGAGACCATTCTGGAAGCCTTCGCGCCATTGGAGTGCAAGGTCGTCGAAAAGGACAACTACATCTACCGCTGCGACTGCAAACCGGAACAGATGGCTGAAGTACTGGAACGGCTCCCCGCCGTGGAACTGAACGAACTTGCCGACGCGGATGGAAAGATCACCCTCTCCTGTCGCTACTGCGGAAAATCCTACAAAATCGACCAACCCTGATCGATGCCCTCTGCTGCTGCACGGGTCTATCGATACCGTTCTGAAAAGTCACGAATGTGACAGTGCGAAAAGGGGCGCTTTTCCGACGGCGAAGCGCTTGCATTCATACCCTTCGCCGGTTAGAAAGCTCCCCCATGCGTTTCCTTCTCATCGCTCTCCTGACCCTGTTTTTCATGCCCCCGGTACAGGCAGCCGAGTTCGATATCTACCAGTCCGGATTCAAACCGCTACATCTCGCCTGGATGGTGGCCGCGCCGACCGATGAGAGCGATGCCAAACAACTGATACATGATGTCGTCCGGCACGACCTGAACTCAAGCCGCTCCTTCTCCACGCTCGACCCGCTCAGCTTCCTCGATAACATTGAGGGCACACTGAAACATGTCGAGTACGCCGACTGGCGCATCATCGGTGCCGATATTCTGGCCGTCTGCCAACTGAAGCGCTCAGGAAAGCGGCTGCAGGCACAGGTTCAGGTCTACGATCCATTCCGGAGCAAGCTCCTTTCGCGCTTCCAACTCACGGCCGCACCGAAATCGGAGCGTACGCTGGCGCATGCGATTGCGAACAGGATCTATCAGACGGCGACGGGCATCCCGGGCTATTTCAACAGCCATATCCTCTATGTTCGCAAGCACGGGGATCTGGCCGACCTCATCTATATGGACCAGGACGGTGCCAACAAACAGACCGTCGGCAGAAACTTTACACTGCTACTCTCGCCCGACTGGTCGCCGAACAACCAACGCGTGGCACTGAATACCTACGTCGGGGATCGTCCGCGCCTCGAAATCTTCGATCTTGCCACCGGCCGCCGCAGGACATTCGGTGCCTTCAAGGGGTTGAACAGCACCCCGGAGTGGTCGCCGGACGGCCACTTCATCGCAGCAGCACTCTCCTACACGGGCAATACCGAGATACATCTCTACAACACCCGGACAAAGAAATGGCGCCAGCTGACCCACAACCCCGCCATTGATACCACACCGACCTGGTCGCCGGACGGCAAGTGGATCGCCTTTACCAGCGACAGGAACGGCACGCCCCAGATCTATCGCATACGCCTCTCCGATGGCGAGGTTCAGCGCGTCACCCATAGCGGTAGCTACAACACCTCGCCCTCATGGTCGCCGCGTGGCGACCGTATCGCCCTGATCGCCAGAAAGAGCTGGGAGTATGCCTTGGCCACCGTACGTGCGGATGGCGGCGATCTCCGCTATCTTGTCACGACCGGTCACATCGAATCGCCCAGCTGGTCGCCAAACGGACAGATGCTGCTATTCTCACGAGAGGTAAAAGGCGTGCGAAGGGTCTACAGAATCCCGAGCTGGGGTGGCAGGATGGAAGCCATTACCGGTCCGGGGAAAGATGCATCGGATCCTGCATGGTCACACTGATTTGTATGTTTTAATGTGTCGGTTTAAGATATTGCCGAAGGGAGGTTGAAATGAACTATAAAAAATATTCCATGGCAGGTATGGCTGCCATCCTGTGCACGGGCCTACTGTTTGCCGGCTGTGCCAAAAAAGAGGTGGCGATGACCTCCTCGAACGGTTCGCAACAGCAGATGTCGACATCCGGAAACGGAACATCTGCCTCCACGAGCGGAGTCAACTCATCGGGTGGCGTCAACGGCGAAGCAGCCTCTTCGCACAGTGTCTACTTCGCGTTCGACAGCTCTGCACTCGATACAGCTGCCCAGTCCATCCTTAACGCGAATGCCGCATGGCTGAAGGCCAATCCGGGCAAGAGGATCGCCATCGAAGGCAACTGCGACGAGCGTGGCAGCCGCGAATACAACCTGGCACTGGGACAGCGTCGTGCCGACAGCGTACGCACCTATCTGGTCAAGCAGGGCGTGGACGCCAACCGCATCGACACCGTCTCCTTCGGCGAAGAGCGGCCAGTCTGCAAGGGCACAGGCGAGGCATGCTGGGCCCAGAACCGTCGTGCGGACATTGTCACACGCTGATTCAGCATTGATCGCAACAAAACGGCTGCCGGGTTTCCCGGCAGCCGTTGCTTGTGTGCTGTGCCTTTCTCTGGCCGCCTGTGCGGGCAAGAAGGATGATGCGTGGCAGCACGACAAGCAGGCGGTGGTCAATTCCATCGTTCAGGCCGGGAAAGAGCGCCAGAAGATGACGGCAGAGCTCAGCCGTCAACAACAGCGCCTGCTCAAGCTCGAAAACCAGATGAAAAAACAGGATGCCAGCCTCGAAGCGATTCAGGCCAGCCTCGAAGCGATTCACACCCGCATTCAGCAGGTCGCATCCGGTTCCAAGCCTTCATCCGACCACTCCTCATCCGGATCGGCCGGCGCATCGAAGCGCGCATCGCACCAGGATGCAGAGAGGGCGCTGGAGAAGAAGCTCGACAAGGTGGAAAAATCGATCTCGGAGGTGAAATCCCCTGCCTCGGAATCCGCTCCCAAACTGACCAGCGAGGATGAAAAGAACCGGTACACGGCAGCCTATCTCGCACTGAAAAGCGGTCGCTATGACGAGGCCAGTAGCGCGTTCGAGAAGCTGGTCAAGGATTTTCCCGACGGCGAGCTGACGGATCAAGCCTATTACTGGCTGGGCGAAAGCTATTATGCCCAGCATAAACTGAAACCGGCTATCCGCGCGTTTGAGAAGGTGGCCAAAACATATCCCCACAGCCCGAAACATGCCGCCGCGATGCTGAGGCTCGGCACCACCTATCAGGAGTCCGGTAACAGTACCCGGGCGAATGCCATCTTTCAGAAACTCATTCGCGAACACCCGGATTCGGCCGCAGCCGAAAACGCCCGCTCTCTGATCAAGGCAGCACAACGCGGCAAAAAACCGTCCCGGTGAGGCACATTGCCTGCAACCCCCCTCATCCGCATCCACGAAATATATGAAAGCCTCCAGGGAGAAAGCACCCTAGCAGGTATGCCCTGCACCTTTGTGCGACTGGCCGGATGCCCGCTCCGGTGCTGTTACTGTGACACGCCTCAGGCACTGTCATTCAAATCCGGTACAGTATTCGGGATAGAGGAGATCGCACAGGAGGTAAAACTGCGAGACCGACCCCTGACACTGGTCACCGGCGGAGAACCATTGGCCCAGAAACATGCGCCCGACCTGCTCACCGCCCTTGCCGATGTCAGCCCCCTACTTCAACTGGAAACCTCCGGCGCCTTCGACATCAGCGGACTGGACCGGCGCGTACGCCGGATCCTCGATATCAAGACACCCGGTAGCGGCGAAGCGGAACGGAACCGATGGCAGAACCTGGATGACCTTCATGACGGTGACGAAATCAAGTTCATCATCACCAGCGAAGCGGACTATCGATGGATGGTCGACATGATGAACGCTCACGGTCTGCCGCGCGCAAACATTCCGATACTGGCAAGCCCGGCATGGGGGGAACTGGAACCTTCCGATCTTGCCGCATGGATGTTGCGCGATCGTATCGAAGCCCGCCTGCAGCTGCAGCAGCACAAATACATCTGGGGTGCCGAGGCCAGTGGCGTATGACCAGGGCAGTAGTACTATTATCCGGCGGACTGGATTCGAGTACAGCCTTGGCCTGGGCCGTACGCGAGCAGGGGTGGCAATGTGTCACCATCGCGTTCGACTACGGCCAGCGCCATCGCATGGAGCTGGAGGCATCGAAACGGGTCGCCAATGCACTGGATGTAACGGACCACCGCGTGATCCATGTCAACCTAGACACCATTGGCGGCTCCGCCCTGACCAGCAAGGAGATCGAGGTCCCCAAGGATCAACCGAAAACGGAAGCGATTCCAGTCACATACGTCCCGGCACGCAACCTGATCTTTCTCTCCATTGCCGCCGGACTGGCCGAAAGCGTCGGGGCTTCGCGCCTCGTCATTGGCGCCAACATCATGGATTACTCCGGTTACCCGGACTGCCGTCCCGAATTCCTGAACGCTTTTGAAGAGACGCTTCGCCTTGGAAGCAAAGCCGGCATCGAAGGCGATCCGATCCGCATCTCCGCACCGTTGATTCGCATGAAAAAATCCGAAATCATCGAACTCGGGCTCAAGCTGGGTCTCGACTACGGCCTGACGCACTCATGCTACGACCCCCTTCCGGATGGCAGCCCTTGCGGACATTGCGACTCCTGTCACTACCGACGCCTGGGTTTCGGCGAGCTGCGCCGGGAGGATCCGCTGCACTACTCCGATTAAGGAAGCACAACGGCAAAACGCTTGCGTTCATCCTGCATCCGGTTACCCTTCTATATCCGGGGCAGTAGGGAAAGATCACAACCTGGAGGTTTAAAGGTTGGTATATATAGCTACGCTGCTTCTGCTATGCATCTGTACCGCTCCCTATGCATTTGCCGGCCCTGTCGACGTCTCTCAATGGAAGCTTCCCCCCGTCTCCTACCCTGCCGACAACCCCTTTTCCATCTCCAAGGCCCAACTTGGCAAACAGCTTTTTTTTGATCCCCGTCTATCCGGCCTTCAGAACCGCAGTTGCGCCAGTTGTCACAACCCCGGACTCGGCTGGGCAGACGGCATTCCTCGCGCCATGGATGGCCAGCACGCCATGAGTCGACATACCCCGAGCCTGATCAATATCGCCTATTACTCGCACGCCTATTTCTGGGACGGACGTGCCAGCAAACTGGAAACCGCTATTGAACAACACCTCCTGTCGCCTGGCATCATGGGGGAATACAATAAAAGGGCCGTCGAACAGCGTATCGGCAGTTTGAACGACTATCGCCACCAGTTCTCACATGTATTCGGAAGCAACGTCGTCTCCATCGCCAATATCAGTGCCGCCATCTCCACCTTTATCCGCGGCATTGTCTCTAATAAAAGCCCTTTCGACCGTTGGATCGCGGGCGACAGGTCAGCCCTTTCGGACAGTGCGAAACGGGGGTTCAGGCTGTTCACCGGAAAGGCTCGATGTATTACATGCCATAGCGGACCGGCCTTTACCGACTCCTCGTTCCACAATACCGGCCTCAACAGCATCGATCCGGGCCATTACGAGATTGACAGTAAGGATCGCTACCGCAACAGCTTCAGAACACCTGGACTGCGTGACATCGGCATCACCATGCCCTACATGCACAACGGATCCGAGGCCAACTTGGTCGAGGTGATCGACTTTTATAACCGCGGTGGAGACAGGCATAGCGACAACAACGAACTCGTCCCGCTGCATCTGACAAACCAAGAAAAACAGGACCTTCTGATGTTCCTGAAAAGCCTCACCGGACCGGGGTTCCAGGTTACCATCCCGCCCCTTCCGACGGCCCAGACCGGCAGCTTCTAAGAAACATAAATAAAATATTTATTCAATAAAATAAGTATGTTGAAAGATAAAGATAATGGACTTTATCCGGCACATCCGGAGCAGATACATCAAATATGAGATACCATTGAGACTCCGACCGCCCGGCTCACACCTGCCCGGAATCAGTGAGCGGGGCTTGGTGCCTCCTTGCCTCCAGTATCCGGACCATCGCCAAAGTCATCATCGAATTCATCGTCAAATGAAATCGGCGGGTTGCCATCATAGATCAGGAACTTCCGGTGCTGAATCCACCCTTCACGTGTAAATACATAGGGATCGATCGCGAGTTCATTACGGAAGCTGTAGGCACCCTGCGCCTGAGTGCGGGCATTGATGATATTGAGCGCGGAAACGGAGATGGTCACCGCCGGATTGAGGAAGAATCCTGCATAGAAGAGCACATTGGTCAGCGTGCCGACTGCCAGACCGGGAAAATCCCTCGCCGTATTCGGACCCAGTACGGGCAGTACCAAGTAGGCCCCCTGTGAGGCTCCCCATACGGCAAGCGTCTGGCCAAAGTCCTCCTCATGTTTTTCCAGTCCCATTGAACTGGCCGGGTCAAACAGGCCGCCGATACCCAACGTGCTATTGACGACAAACCTTCCCAAATCGCCGACGCCCTGCTCCCCCTTGCCCTGCAGAAAGTCATTCAGGATGGTGTCCGGGTATGCAACGTTGCTGAAGAAGTTGGAGACAGAGGTACGCACCGGTTTCGGCGTGATCGCCACATAGCCCTTCGACAGCGGGCTGAGCACAAGCTTGTCGACAACATCGTTGAATTTGCTGACGTGGCGGTTTAGCGCCTCATTCGGATCATATGCCCCCTGCTGCGTCTTGGGCGTCACACATCCAGCCAGTAACACCAGCATCAAGGCGGCAAGCACAGCGCGCCATCCGTTCGGATTCCCAAATGTCATCGAGCTTTCGGGCATTGATCTCCCACTTTCCTTTCACTCCCGACAACACGGGATGATCAGATTTCAGCCATCGTTGCATGCCTAGGCAGGCCAATCAGGAACACATGATATCCATCCGCGTCTGATCGAGCCACCTGCACCGGACTGACCGAACGGTCGGTAGGTTAAGAGATCAACAAGACTTAGGCAAGAATGGCGCTCCGGATCATCAGGAGCGTTGCGCCTGTCGTGGACGAAGCGGGGTCACCGTAGCACTCTCCTGCCAGTCAAACGGCAGCTCGACCTGAACCTCCAAGCCACCTGAACTCCTGTTGAAAAGCTTTAACTCACCGTCGTAATGACTTACAATCTCAGCAACAATTGCGAGACCAAGCCCATGACCTCCGGTATCGGCGACGCGGGAGTGGTCGGCGCGATAGAAGCGCTCAGTAACACGGGAAAGCTCCATCGGCGAAATGCCAGGCCCCTCATCGCTCACACGCAACAGGACATGTCCCGGCTCTCTGGTCGATTCCAGGCTGACCCTGCCACCGGAAGGTGAGTAGCTGATCGCATTATCCACCAGATTGGTCAGCAGACGGTGCAGATGTTCGGAAGACATCGGAAACCTTTCGCTTCCTGCGATGAAGTCGGTTTCGATCCGAACCCTTGCCGCCTCGGCCATCTGGCGCATCAGATTACAGACATCGCCGGCCACTGCGGCAAGGTCGGACACCTCATCACTACCATTTCTGACCTTTTCAAGCTGGTCGAGCGTCAAGAGCGACTCCAGCAACGTATTCAGTCGTTTGGCCTCCCTGGCAATAGTCTGGGAGGCCTCCTGGCGAATGGTCGGATTCTCGCCCAGCGACTCGATACTGCGCGCATAACCGAGGATCGATGTCAGCGGGGTCTTCATGTCATGCATCAAATCGCGAATTAGTTGTTCACGCTGCACCTCCAGCTGACGCTGCCTGCTGATATCCAGACAGATCAACAACGCCTGATCGCTTCCCAGAGGCGCCAGCCGCACTGCCAGCACCATATCGGCCAGTTCCATATCCGGAAGGGCACCGGGTTCAGGGAGACACTCCAGAGCCTGTCGCAATGCATGATGCCAGTCCGGACGACGGTAGAAGACCGTCAGCGACTGGGGAAACTCCAGTGAGTCTGGCATATGGAAGGCCGCACGGGCCTGATCATTGGCCATGAGCACGGCACCGCGACTATCGATGCGGAGGATCGCCTCATTGACATTGGAGAGCAGCGTATCGAGTCGCTCGCTGCGCCGCTCAAGCCGCTCTTGCAGCTCCTCCTGCTCTCGCTTCGCATGTTTCTGCCGGTCCAGAAGACGCGCCATGCGGTCGGACTGCCAGACATAGAGCCCCCACAGAGCCACGACGAAAGGCAGCAACCACCATGCGGAAATCATGTCTGATCCGGGGTGTTGAAGCGGTACCCCATGCCACGAACGGTCTGCACGCACTCACCCACGCCGAGCGAGGTCAGTGCCCTGCGCAAACGCTTGATGGTGACATCGACGGTTCTGGGCTCGACGAACACATCCCTGCCCCAGACATGATCGAGAAGATACTCCCGGCTTCGCGTCTTGCCGGGCTTGCGCATCAACTCGTAGAGAAGACGATACTCCATCGGACGAAGCATCAAAGTCTGCTCCTGCACACGCACACCGGGAATCTCTGCATCCAGTTCGATACCAGCAATGTTCAGGGCCTGCTTGTCGCTGCGGTCGCTGCGCCTCAGCAGGGCACGCACGCGGGCCACCAGCTCCTCCGGCTCAAACGGCTTGGGAAGATAGTCATCCGCCCCTTCATCCAATCCCTGGACGCGCTCGGCGGTCTGTCCCAGCGCGGTGACCATCAGAACCGGTACGGGCACATCAGTGCTCTGGCGACGGATCATGCGCAGCAGTTGCATGCCGCTCGTACCCGGCAACATTCGATCCAAGATGACAAGATCCCAGCGCTTCTCCTGCAACCGATCCATCGCATCGTGCCCATGCGTGCAGTTATGCACGTCAAACCCTGCCGCCTGCAGGTGCAACTGCATCAGCCGTGCAATGGAAACATCATCCTCAACGATCAGAAGGCTTTGCCCATCGTTGTTCATGTCGTACATGATGATTTCACCCGCATCCGATGACAAGCAAACTTATGCACGTTTTCCCAGAGCATAATCCCTCAACGCGGCATACTCGACTTCCAGCTTCAACGACATGCGCGTCAACAAACGGAACATGAAACGCAACAACTGGTTGCCAAGTAGCGGATCCTCACAGGTAATGGCGTCAAAATAGGGGCGATTGATGGTCAGCGCCGTGACATTCTCCTTGGCCACGATGGTGGCCGAATGGGGACGTTCCTCGAGAAATGAGAAGAGACCGAACACATCGCCAGCTGCCAACGTTGCATAGATATTGCCGGAGGTATCGGAGACCGACACCTTCCCTTCCAGAATCAGATGCATCTCGCGCTCCGAGGAGGTGCCTGCCTCATAGATGACACTCCCCTTTTCGATCTGCCGCTCCTCGAAACAGGAGAACAGCACCATCGCATCGCGAGAATCCAGTTCCTGCCCGATCGGCATGCCGCGGAAACGCATGAAATAAGGGTTCGCCGACACCGAGGCGACATAGGCGGTAATATCCATATTAGCCATAAATAAAAGCTCCTTTGTTTGGATTGCCACAAGATGGTCCGCCTATATGACAACCGTGTGACATGGGGGGGATGTCACACGGTTGTCACAATTCCCACCTAAAGTGCCACCCATCTTAATCCTAAAAGGAGAAGTTCAATGCGAGTAGCAAGCATCAAATCAACCGTTGCCGCAGCAGCTATTGCCATGGTCGGCTTTATGCCTGCCAAGGCAAGCGCGGAAGCAGTGGTTGGTACCCACAACCTGGCCGACGTTCTGGTGGCCAAGGGCATCCTGTCCAAGGACGAGGCCAAGGCCGCCTTGGAAAGTAACGACAACAAGCTGAAGATCGATGCCACGATCTTTGCCGACTACACCCGCAGCACAAGCAAGAACAATGGTGCTGGCTGGCCAGCAGCAAGCCAGGGCACGCAGACGAAGACTCAGGGCGTCAACCTGACGCGTACCTACCTGACCGGTCGTTATTACATCAACGACACATGGATGATGCGCCTGACCAGTGACTTCAGTGCTGAGCCGAACCTTGGCAAGCAGAATAATGTGTATGTGAAGTACGCCTTCGCACAGGGAAGCTTCTCGCCGGCGCTGCGCGTCCGCTTCGGCGTCATCCAGGATCCCTGGATTCCGTACGTCCAAGACCATCTGTGGCAGCACCGTTACGTCAGCAAGATCATGCCGGACCGTCTGGGCCTCTGGTCCTCGGCTGATGCCGGTGTGGGCCTTGCCGGTCAGTTCCTCGGCGGCATGGTTCGCTACCAGGTTGCTGCTCTGAACGGTCGCGGCTATGGCAACACCCAGCCGACCAATGGCCAGGACTTCAACAGCCGTCTTGAGCTGCGTCCCTTCAAGGGCCTGATCGCCGAGTTCGGCTATCGCAATGGTTACGCCGGTAACAAGAGCTTTACAGGCGGTAACACGACATACAACAACCCCGTAGTAGGTGGCAAGCAGAAGGCGATGCATGGCATGATCACCTACGGCTCCGCTCACAACTACCGTGTTGGTGTCAACTACCTCATCGACAAAAACAAAGCAGCGGCCTCTCCGCTGAAGACAACCGGCTACGGTGCCTGGGCATGGGCCAACGTCGCCGAAACAAACGTTGGCACGATCGGCTTGCTCGGTCGCTACGAGAACGTCAAGCAGACGCCGTACAACAACCTCGGTCAGCTGATTGGCAATATCTCCGACCATAAGCGGGTTCGTTATCTTCTGGGTGTCGAGTTGAAGCCGGTCAAGGGTCCGGTATTCACGCTGGCATATGACACGGAGAAATTCTCCAACGCCATCAGTGGTGCCGGCACAGCTACTGCAACCACCACGGCTGGCCAGGATCATCGTGTCTCCAACATCAGCCTGTTCGCAAAGTACCACTTCTAAAACCGTTGGGGGGTGCATGCACCCCCCAATTCTTTTAGTACTATCGATCTGAAGGAGGATCACACATGAAAAAGACAATCATTGCACTGACGGCCATGGTGGGCTTTGCCGCCCAGGCCAACGCCGCAGCCACCATCACCGGTGCCGGCGCCACCTTTCCCTACCCCGCCTACTCCCAGTGGGCCCATACCTACAACAAGAAGACCGGCGTCCGCCTGAACTACCAGGCCATCGGCTCCGGTGGCGGCATCAAGCAGATCAAGGCCAAGACGGTTGACTTCGGTGCTTCCGATGCGCCGATGAAGCCGGCAGAGATGGACAAGTACGGCCTGATGCAGTTCCCGATGATTATGGGCGGCGTGGTACCGGTCGTGAATATCAAGGGCATCCATGCCGGCCAGCTGAAGCTCTCCGCTTCCAATCTGGCTGACATCTTCCTCGGCAAGATCACCAAGTGGAACGACCACCGCATCGCCGCCAATAATCCGGGGCTCTCCCTGCCGAACAAGGCGATCAGTGTCGTGCACCGTGCCGACGGTTCCGGCACCACCTGGATCTACACCAACTATCTCTCCAAGGTTAGCAGCGAGTGGAAGAGCAAGATCGGCAATGCCAAGGCCGTGCAGTGGCCGGTCGGCCTGGGTGGCAAGGGCAACCAGGGTGTTGCCGCCTTCGTAAACAAGGTGCCCGGCTCCATCGGCTACGTCGAATATGCCTACGCGCTGCAGAACCACATGGCCTCCGTCCTGTTGCAGAACCGTGCCGGCAACTTCGCGGCACCGACTGCCAAGAACTTCCAGTCTGCCGCTGCCGGCGCTGACTGGGCGCATGCCAAAGGTTACTACATGGTGCTGACTGATCAGCCGGGTGCCAACTCTTGGCCGATCACCGGTGCATCCTTCATCCTGATGTACAAGACCCAGACCAAGCCAAACCAGGCCCGTGAAGTGCTGAAGTTCCTCAACTGGAGCTACAAACATGGTGGTAAGCAGGCCATGAAGCTCGATTACGTGCCGATGCCGAAGGCTGTGGTCAATATGGTCGAGAAAACCTGGAAGAAGGAGCTGCACGACACGTCCGGCAATGCCATCTGGCACTGATCAGTTGACACAGTCGCACTTTGTGTAGCTAAAACGCAGTATCGTCATGGTGGGGCCGGGGAGTATCCCGGCCCCGCTTGCGTAAAGGGTTCGATGTAGCGATGATTCCCCAAGGGGAACGATCCGACTTTTCGTTAAAGGGAAGGCCATTTCCATGAACCGTTCAAAAACCAGCAGCATCATGGGCGACACGCTTTTCCGGGGGCTCACCATGACCTTTGCGGCCGGTATCAGCCTGCTGTTCGTCGCCATGATCGTGGTGCTGTGGCAGCAATCCCAGCTTTCGATCGACACATTCGGTTTTTCCTTTCTGATCAGTGACGACTGGAATCCGGTCACCCAGAAGTTTGGTGCACTGATTCCGATCTTCGGCACCCTGCTCTCCACCGCGCTCGCCCTCTTTTTTGCCATCCCGTTGAGTCTCGGAATCGCTCTGTTTCTGGTGGAACTGGCACCAAGCTGGATGCGGACGCCATTCGGTACAGCGATTGAGCTGCTCGCTGCCATCCCGAGCATCGTCTATGGCATGTGGGGATTGTTTGTGCTGGCACCACTGATGTCCGATCATATCCAGCCTTGGTTGCAAGACCATTTCGGCTTCCTGTTCATCTTCTCAGGGCCGCCCATGGGCATCGGTATGCTCACCGCGGGCCTTGTTTTGGCTCTAATGATCATCCCGTTCATCGCCTCGGTCACCCGCGATGTGTTCCTGATGGTCCCCCAAACCCTGAAGGAAGCGGCCTACGGCCTAGGCAGCACGACATGGGAGGTCGTCAAGGATGTAATGATTCCGTATGGTAAGAAAGGAATCGCCGGCGCAGTCTTTCTCGGCATGGGCCGCGCACTGGGCGAGACCATGGCCGTCACCTTCGTCATTGGCAACGCTTACCACCTTTCATGGTCGATGTTCGCACCCGGAAACTCGATTGCCTCGACGCTGGCCAACGAGTTCACCGAAGCGGACGGAGACCTCTATCTCTCATCCCTAATCGAGCTGGGTCTGGTACTGTTTTTGATTACCTTCACCGTATTAGGTCTAGCGCAGCTATGGCTTCGCCGCGGTCAGGGGAATCGCCGATGAACAACATACAACGCAGAAAATTGATCAATGGCGCCGTGCTGGTTCTCTCCACCATGGCCGCCCTCCTCGGCCTGTTCATGTTGGTATGGATTCTCGGCGATGTCGGCATCCGCGGTGCCGCCGCCATGAACTGGGACTTCTTCACACAGCTTCCCACTCCGCCAGGAACGTCTGAAGGCGGACTGGCCAACGCCATCGTCGGCACGGCCCTGATGACCCTCGTGGCCGCCCTGATTGCAGTTCCGTTCGGTGTCATGGCCGGCACCTATCTATCCGAGTTCGGCCGACACAATACGATGGGGACCATTACCCGCTTTATCTCCGATATCCTTGTCTCGGCGCCGTCGATCGTCATCGGTGTCTTCGTCTACCTGATCTTAGTCAGGTCACTGGGGCACTTCTCCGGCTGGGCTGGTGCCGTGGCGCTGGCCATCATCATGCTGCCCGTGGTCAGCCGCACCACCGAGGAGATGCTAAGCCTAGTCCCGCCGGAGATGCGCGAGGCCGCTCTAGCTCTTGGCGCGCCCTACTGGAAGATGATGCTACATGTCATCTATCGTGCGGCTGTCGCCGGCATGATCACCGGCGTGATGCTAGCCATCGCCAGAGTGGCGGGCGAAACCGCTCCTCTGCTGTTCACCGGCCTGAACAGCCCGTACTGGATGCACAGTATGAACGAACCGATGGCCAACCTGACGGTCACGCTGTTCGATTACGCCATGAGCCCCTATGATGACTGGCATACACTGGCTTGGGGTGCCGCATTCCTGATCACCGTATCCGTTCTCACCGTCACCATCTTTACGCGCCTTGTATTGCGCAATAGGAGCAGACATTGACCGCAACGATTGCACAGCTGGAAGACGCATCGACCACTCTGGACGATGCGAAGGCCCAACCCGAAAAGACAGAACTCGAAACAAAGATCTCGGTCCACCATCTCGACTTCTACTATGGCGACAAACAGGTTCTGTTCGACAACACCCTCGACATCACCAAGAACAGGGTGACTGCATTCATCGGCCCCTCCGGCTGCGGAAAATCGACCCATATCCGCACCTACAACCGCATGTTCGACCTATACAAGGGACACCGGGCTGGCGGCGAGATTCTGATGGATGATTTGAACATCCTGGATCCAAAGGTTCCGGCGCTCGAACTGCGCCACAAGATCGGCATGATCTTCCAGAAACCGACCCCTTTCCCGATGAGTATCTTCGACAACATCGCCTACGGTCTGAAACTGCACGGCCGCATGAGCAAAAGCGAGCTTGAGGGGCGTGTGGAAAAAGCACTGCAGGACGCAGCACTGTGGAATGAGGTCAAAGACAAGCTGAAACATCATGGCACGGCCCTCTCGGGTGGGCAGCAACAGCGCCTCTGTATCGCCCGTGCACTGGCTGTGCAGCCGGAAGTGCTTCTGATGGACGAGCCCTGCTCAGCACTCGATCCGATCGCCACCACCAAAATCGAGGAACTAATCGATGAACTGAAGAGCCGCTTTACGATCGTCATCGTCACCCACAACATGCAACAGGCGGCCCGTGTGTCTGACTTTACCGCCTTCTTCTACCTCGGAAAACTCGTGGAATTTGACGATACTGACCTCATGTTCACATCTCCCTCCAAACAGGAGACGGAAGACTATATTACCGGACGATTTGGCTAAGGGAGAAGACAATGGTTGATCACACCTTCAAACGTTTTGACATCGAACTGGACGAGCTCGATGCGTTGATCATGTCGATGTTCAAGGTGGTGCGCAAAAACGTCAAAAAGGGACTGCGCGCTCTATTCGAAGGCAATGTCGAGATAGCGAAATTGGTCATCAGCCAGGATGAAGCGGCCAATGCCCTCGAGGTTCAGGTGGATGAACTGGCTCGCAGTGTCATTGTACGCCATCAACCTGCGGCCTCCGATCTCCGACAGGTATTCGCCGCCACCAAGATCGTCACTGACCTCGAACGCATCAGCGATCTGGCTGCCAGTATCGCCAACAATACGATTGAGCTGAATGGATACGTGCCGTCACAACTTGCATCGCTGCCTGACATGCAGGAGATGGTGTTGCGGCAGCTGAAGGATGCGCGACGGGCCTACAAACGACAGGACGTTCAGCTTGCCCAGGATGTCCTCGAACACGATCAGGCGATCAACGCTGCATTCGCCGAAAGCCAGCGCGCGCTCTTCACCTCCATGACCGAACATCCCTCCGAGATCGGTCACTATATGGCCCTAGCCAATATCGCCAAACAAATCGAGCGTATTGGCGATCACACCAAAAACATCGCGGAGATGACGATCTATCTGGTGGTCGGTCACGAGGTACGCCACATCAATCGCGATCATCTGGCCGAACTGCTTGAGGGAGATGACGACGAGGAAGAATGAACAGCGCTGACACCACCCCGCCGCTTCTGGCCGCCGTCATCGACATCGGCTCCAATGCGATTCGGCTGCGCATCGGCGGCGCCGACTCGAACGGCGGGATCGAGGCGATTCACTATCATCGCGAACCAGTCCGACTGGGAAGCGATGCCTTCTCCCGGGGAATCCTCTCCGACGACACCATCGATCGTGCCGTGGAGGCCTTCCACACATTCCGCAGCATGATCGACCAGTATCCGGTCAAGGCGATACGAGCCACCGGAACCAGTGCTCTTCGCAGCGCCTCCAATGCCGCCCGCTTGGTAAAACGGGTCAAGAAAGAGACGGATATTCGGATCGAAATCATCTCGGGGGAGGAGGAGGCGCGGCTCATTCATGCTGCCGTGCGCAAAAATATCGACAATTTTGACCGACTCAATGCCATCCTGATCGATATCGGTGGTGGCAGTGTCGAAATCACCCTATCCCGCGAGGGTGAGATCGTCGCACTGGAGACCCTGAAAATGGGCACGGTGCGCTTGCTGGAGATGTTCAACAACGTCTCGCATGACGACTTCACCCAGCTCCTCAACGAATACATCCTCTCGATGCATCAGAAACTGGGGGAAGAGATTCACAACTCCGATATCGACCTGTGCATCGGCACAGGCGGCAATATCGAGAGCCTTGGCAGTCTGGCCGTCTCCGAGCTCGACTACCCGGAGGCGAACCGGCTCGACTACAAGGGGATCAAGAAGCTGTGCCAGAAACTCTCCGCCCTCTCATACTCGGAACGGGTCGAAAAGCTTCAGCTACGCCCCGACCGTGCTGACGTGGTGGTACCAGCGGCACTGGTACTGAAATCCCTGATGAAACGTTTCCGTCCGGCGGATCTGGGCATTCCCGGCACCGATCTGGCCACCGGCATCCTCATCGACCTTCTCTACGGTGATCAGGACGAACTCGAGCATCCCGGCCATCAGGCACTGGCATGGGGTGCGAGTCTGGCACGACGGTTCCATGCCGACCTGAAACATGCCGAACAGGTGCGCTTTATCGTCACGGAGCTCTACCGACAACTGGCCCCGCATCACGGACTAACGCCTAGGGATGATCTGCTGCTGCAGATGGCCGCCCTGCTCCACGAGGTCGGCATGTCCATTCGGCCGGCCGGCCATCACCGGCACGCCCACTATATCATCAATGCATCGCCGATGATCGGTATCTCGTCTGAGGAGAAAGCGCTTCTCGCCACCATCGTCCGCTACCACCGCAAGCGTTTCCCCGACTCAAAACATACCCCTTTCAGCCAGCTTGATCCGGATCAGCAGAAGCGGGCGGAGAAGCTGATCGTCATACTTCGGATGGCCATCGCACTGAACAAAGAACGCCGGGGGAATGTGCGCACGCTAAGACTCCTCAACCTGAAGTCGTGCGCGGAGCTTCGTATCGAGGGAGAAGGTGATCTGTTACTAGAGGTATGGGCGGCCAGAAAATCGGCTTCGCTCTACAAACGGATATTCGGTCAACATTTGCAAGTAACGACGGAAGAGGGCTGAACTAGGCACGATCATGTCCCTTTCCTCTTCGGATAGTCGCAGAGCCGGCATGTCACATAACCGCCCATGACCTCGCACCAACGTTCGATATTGATCGATAGATCCACGATTCCGCAAGTGGGGAGGTTGTCGATGACATGTCCCGCCAATGCATTGGCGAGGAGGGTCATCGCGGGGTTGTGGCCGACCAGCATGACACACGACTGTTCATCATCGAGATTCTCGATCACCTTCAGCAGCGTAGTCGTGCTGGCCTCGTACACTGATCTGTCGTATATCAGCCGCTGCGTCGGCACCTTCAGACTGGAAGCCAGCGCCTCCGCCGTCTGCACAGCCCGTTTGGCCGGACTGCTGACGATCATATCCGGATGAATGTGCCGCTTCGTCAGCCGAGCGCCCATCATCGGCGCATCGTGCCCCCCCCGCTTGTTCAGCGGTCGGTCGAAATCATCGAGCCCGGCATCCTTCCAGCTCGATTTGGCATGACGCACCAGTAACAGCCGTTTCATTCCCTTCTCCCTATCTCCTAGAAGATCCGGTCCTGAATCTCGTCCCATAGATCGATATAGGCCGCTGCAGCACGCCCGTTCGGCAGAAAGCGGCATACCGGTTCCCGCCGCTCGGCCATCTGCTCCACCTCGCTGGCGTAGGGAACCACTGACTCCAGCATCCAGGACCCCATACGGTCGCGGGCTCCGACGATCTGGTTGTGCAACTTCTTACGACGATCCACCATGGTCAGAAAGGCGAGCGGCAGCAACTGTTGCAGCCCCTTCTCCTGCCTGAAGGCGAGAAGCTGCTGCAGCGTTCGCAGGGAAAGAATCGACGGCAGCGTTGGAATCACCAGCGCATTTGCAGCACGGAACACCGCCTCGGACAACAGCGAGATACCTGGCGGGCAGTCAAGAAAGATAAAATCGTAATCGTCGCGCAACGGCTCCAGCACCCTGTTGAGACGCTGCTTCGAATGTTTTGCATCGTGCAGCTCCAGATCAAAATGACGATAAGAGAAGTCGGCCGGTAGCAGGTCGAGATTCTCGTAATCGCTTCCCTTAATGGCACCGCCTGAGGCGGACTTCTTGCGCAGCAGCTTCCTGCTCCCACCCTTGACGCCAGGTTTCACACGTAAGCAGTAACTGGCCGCTGCCTGCGGATCGAGATCCCATATTAGCGTCCGCGCTCCGCTTCCGGCCGCGAGATAGGCCAGATTTACGGCGGTGGAGGTCTTTCCGACACCACCCTTGATATTGTAGGAAGCCAGCACCTTCACCCGTCTACCTCGCAAGCATCTGTTTGAAACGATGCCGATTCTTGGGCGACACAAACATTCTAAACTGTACGGCAAAATCGGCACAGACTGCATCATGACGCCGCTGAAGGTACTGTACCAGCGTTTCCATGGCCTGACGCGAAGTTTCTTCGGCGTCCCCCATTGTTGTCAGTTCTTCACTCAGCGTGCGCAAAGTGGACGCCTGAACGGCTAGATCCTGCAGCTCTCCCAGATTGTCCTGCAGCCTCTTCAATGCTCCTATCAGACGGCGCATTTCCTCTTTCGGATAGAGATGGCGGAAAAGCTCCATCAGATAGCGCAGCTTCTTGCAGCTCTTGCGCAATTTGTGCAGTGCCTCCGGCGGCGAATGGCGATCGATTGCCTTCCCCTCCTTGAGAACACGCCGCAGCATCTTTTCGATGCGGACATCGGCAATGCACCGGATCGGTTTCTCGGCCTCGAGAGCGAGTGGCTCACCCATTGCAAGCTGCTCAAGAAAACGCCGCCCCTCTCGCTTCAACGACCGATAGCGTTCCGAGTTGAGATATTCTGCCAGTTGGCGCTTCTCTCGCACTGCTCTCTGTTCCAACAGTCGCCGCAGCGGTAGCAATCCCTCACACAGTCTTGCAGACAACAGCGCTTCATAGTCGGGAAACTGTAACAGGTAGACATCCAGATCCCGGGCCGTGCCGGTCATTCTCCCCAGCCATCCGAATTCATTCAGAAAGCATCCTGTGGCTTGCGAGGGAAGCACATGCCTGAGTTGACGCAATACGCAGCGGATGCGACGTATCGCCACGCGAAAGTCATGCAAAAACTCGGGATCAATATCGTTGATCAGACCGTGTTCGTTGGCCTCCATGGTGTCGAAGAGTTGGCGCAGGACACGACCGACCGCCACATATGCCGGAATCTCTCCGTCCAGCGGGATATCCAGCTTGGAAGAATAATCCATCGGTGCCCGGCCGATCACATCGAGTGCTTGCCAGATCACTGGCCGCGCCGGTACGCGCAGATTCAGATGGCGTTTCAGATGCCGCTTGATATGCCGGAACTCATCCCTGTATCCGCGAATCGGTTCGATAAGGAGACAGTTGGCAAACGACGCCACATCGGTACGGGGTCTGCCTGCCAGATGGTGTTCTAGAAAAATACGTACAATGGTCTTGTCGTCTTCGTTTAAGGCATGGATTTCATGGAGATGGCTCTCGATATCGACCACGGGAACCAAGGCACGGACGCCAAGTACGGAGAGCATATACTGCCGCAGCGGCCCGGCCGGATATTCGCTGGCAAAGCGAGGAGCGGCGCCCGGCAATAGGGGTTTGGTCAGTTTATCGCGCTCGATCTCCCGCCATCCGGTCCCGGTACGCGAGCCCTGATGGATTTCCTCGATCACGCCACCTTTCCGGAAGAGACGCCAGTCAAAACTGTCCATCACCCGCCGTTTCATGACCACCGGCGCAACGATCCGGGATATCCGAATCCGGGAGAGGCACTGCCGGATATCCTGCGAGCTACAGTGCTCGGCCAGTAGGAACCGGACACCTTGGTCGCTCATATCTCCTCAGGAGTTCTCATATCGGCCTACTCTTCTCCTCCATTGACCACACTCAGCTCGTGTAGCAGGAATTCCTGAGCGCTGACCGCATCACCGGAACGCGATACGATGCGGTTGTAACCGCCGTCGGTATGTAGACGCCATGCAAAACGCTTGTCCTCTAGATAGATGCGTAGACCGTGCCGGACGATCTTTCGTTTCAGAGCGCGATCCTCGATAGGAAAGCAAGCTTCCACCCGCTTGAGCAGATTACGACTCATCCAATCAGCACTAGAGCAATAAACATCCGGTGTACCACCGTTTCCGAAATAGAAGATCCGCGTATGCTCGAGAAAACGCCCGAGAATAGAACGGACCCGGATATTCTCGGACAGGCCGGGCACCCCCGGCCTGAGGCAACAGATGCCACGGACGATCAGGTCGATCTTCACACCCGCCTGTGAGGCCCGGTACAACGCACTGATCACCTCCCGTTCCTCCAAACCGTTCATCTTGGCGATAATCCGTCCCCGCTTTCCATCCTTGGCCATCTCCGCTTCACGGTCGATCCAGGAGATCAACCGCTTGTGAAGATCAAAGGGGGACTGGACCACCTTCTTCAGACGGGACGCCTGCCCCAGTCCAGTCAACTGATGGAACAGCTTGTGCACATCGTCGCCGATCTTCGGATCGCTGGAGAGCAAGCCGATATCCGTATAGGCCTGAGCGGTGACATTATGGTAATTGCCAGTGCCGAGATGCACATACCGTTTCAGCCGTCGCCCCTCACGGCGCACGACCAGCAGCATCTTGGCGTGGGTCTTGTAGCCGACCACACCATAGACGACATGCGCACCTGCCTCCTGAAGGCGTTCGGCCAACTGGATGTTCTCTTCCTCGTCGAAACGCGCCCGCAGTTCGATGGCCACCGTCACCTCCTTGCCATTGCGCGCCGCCTTCACCAACGAATCGACGACCGGAGACGAAGCACCAGTGCGATAGAGCGTCTGCTTTATGGCTAACACATTGGGGTCCTCCGCCGCCTGCTGGAGCATGCTGATCACTGGCTGGAATGACTGGTATGGATGGTGCAGAAGGATATCCCGCTGCGATAGCGCTCCGAACACATCATCGACATGAACAAGTTCCTCGGGCATGCCAGGCATAAAGGATGGGAACTTAAGATCTTTTCTCTCCACCTGACCGTACACGGAAGCCAGACGATAGAGGTTGACGGGGCCGTTGGCCTGATACAGATCGTCCTGTCCGAGCTGGAACTTCTCCAGCAGGAAATGGACAACATCCGGTGGACAGTTGTCAGCCACCTCCAGGCGTACCGCCCGGCCATACTTGCGCTCCTTCTGAAGCCCCCCCTCAAGAGCCAGCTTGAGATCGTCCATCTCCTCCTCGTCCAGATAGAGCTCACTGTCCCGCGTGACCCGGAACTGGTAACAGCCAGTCACCTTCATACCCTGAAATAGATCGTCGACGAAGGCGTGCATGATCGAGGAGAGAAAGACGAACGTGTGCGAAAAACCGGAGGACTCCTCGGGTAGACGGATCAAGCGAGGCAACGAACGCGGCACTGGGATAATGGCCAGCCGATGCTCCCGACCAAAAGCGTCCTTGCCCTCCAGAGAGGCGATGAAGTGGAGGTTCTTGTTGGCCACGCGCGGAAAAGGGTGCGCCGGATCAATACCGAGCGGGCTGATCAGCGGCATCAGCTCGGTGCGGAAAAAACGGCGTAGCCATATGCGCTGATCCTCATTCCAGTGATTCCGGCGCAGAAAGCGGACACCCTCGGTCTCCAGCACCGGAATCAGACGTTCGTTCAGCAGTTCGTACTGCGCACCCACCATAGCCGAGACGCGTTCACGAATCTGGCGCAACAATCCGGCCGGATTCATGCCGTCAGGTTCAGTCCGCTGCACACCAAACGAGAGCTTGTGCTTCACGGAGGCAACGCGCACCTCGAAAAACTCATCCAGATTGGAACTTGAGATGCAGAGATAGCGAAGGCGTTCCAGCATCGGCACGGATTCATCCGCCGCCATCTCGTATACCCGCCGGTGGAAGGCGAGCAGGCTCAGCTCACGGTTGAGGAAAAGTTCGGGGTCATCAAGTTCTTGGTGGGTCGTCAATGCATCAACCTTTCAGTGCCGATTGTGATCCCGGCCGGGAATCAGGTCATTAAATACCGTAACATACTATCACAAATATAGAATATCCCTCATGACATCGCGATGACACCTTCGTACTTCGTACTGAGGCAACGCGACTTAACGGCATGTCATCCAATTGTCACCAAACCGACTTACTTTTCCTGCATCATTTCGCTAGATCGCAATATCGGGAGGTATCCATGCTGGAAATCGGTGAAAACCGCGTGAAAAGAAACTCGCGCATGATGGCCGTTCACATCGAGGAACAGAGCGACTCCAATCTCTCGGAACTGAAACATATCATCAAGAACAAGCAGATCACCCCGTTCTACCAGCCTTTGATTGACCTCCGCACCAACCATGTATTCGGATACGAATCACTGGCTCGCGCTCCCAAAACCTCTCCGCTTCACATGCCCGACCAGCTTTTCGGCGTGGCGCGCGAACATCAGATGTTGTTCGAAACAGAGCGTGTCTGCCGGGAGAGGGCAATCCAGCATTTCAGCGAACAAAACCTGCGGGGCAAACTCTTCCTTAACGTCGATCCCTACTGCCTAATGGATCCCACCTTCCGGGAAGGCACCACGCTTGGTATGCTCGAACGCGCCCACATCAAGGGCAGCCGTGTCGTTATCGAGCTAACGGAGCACTCTCCCGTCGACGACATCACCGAACTCAAAAAGGCAGTCAGACACTATCGGGAGATGGGCTTCTCCATTGCACTCGATGACCTGAGCGCTGGCTACTCCAATCTGCAGCTCATGGCCGAGCTTCGTCCGGAGTACATCAAACTCGACAAATATTTCATCCGCAAGCTTCCCGACAATCGGGTCGCCCAAGAGTTCGTGCGCACCATCGTCAATCTGGCGAAGCATATCGACTGCACTATTATTGCCGAGGGCATCGAGACGGATGAGATTCTTTGCGAAACCCGAAAGCTCGGCATTCACCTCGGTCAGGGCTACCTGATCGGCAGGCCCGAGGCCCGGCCCGATGACATTCCGGTCAGAGAGGTCGGCGAACCGCTTTGCACCCACGGCCAGACATCACACTGCGCCGGGGAGGCGTGCATCACCAACCTGATTCACAAGACCCCCCCCTGTAACCCCGGCGATCCGTCGGAGCAGGTGCTCTCCCGCTTCCAGAAGGACGCCAGGCTTCTGGCCCTTCCGGTGGTCGAGAAACGCCGCACGGTCGGCATGGTATTGCGCGAGGATATCCTGATGCACTTCTCCCTACCCTTCACGAGGGAACTGCATGGCAAGCGCCCCATTCGGCAGATCATGCAGCGCAATCCGCTGATTGTGCCAGCCAGCACACCGATCGAGGAACTGAGTGAACTGACCACGAATCGACCATTCAAGAATCTCTACTCACCTATCATCGTCGATAAAGAAAATGAATATAGTGGTCTAATCTTTGTGCACGATCTGCTCGAACGCATCACGCGCATGAAAGTTGATCTGGCAATGGAGTCGAACCCGCTGACGCGCCTGCCGGGTAATACTGCCATTGAGAAGGAGGTGACCAGACGTCTTCAGGGCACCTCCCCTTTCATCCTGAGCTACTTCGATATCGACCATTTCAAGGCCTTCAATGACCATTACGGTTACAAACGCGGGGATGCCATGATCGGCCTTCTGGCCAATGTCCTGAAAGAGAGCAAAAGCGGGAGCTGTTTCATCGGCCACATCGGCGGCGATGATTTCATCATGATGTGCGAGAAGCAGGATGGATGGGAAGCACGGATCCGGCACCTGATGGAGACTTTCTCCGGCCGGGCGAAAGAGCTCTACGACGAGGAAGATATCAAGGCGGGCGGTATCACCACGAAGAATCGGGCCGGCGAACTCTGTTGTTTTCCAGTGGTCTCCCTATCCATCGGCGCACTTCCCTGCCTCCCCGAATGCTTCTCATCACATCTGGAGGCGGCCGAAATCGCGGTGGAGATGAAGCGAAAGGCAAAAAAGACCATAGGCAACCGTCTGGAGATCGACCGCCGTTCGCATACACCAAAAAAGGCGCTGCCGGAGACTGCATAACCCCTGTCACTTCGCTGTCATGATGCTGTCAACAGGATGTCATACGTAGGCTGTAGCATGCCACCTCATCAGAGGCACGCCCTCGACGGAGGAATGTATCATGGAACCCGACAATGCACTGATTCTTTCCAATAATGTCATAGTTGCCCATCAGATCGCCTGTCTTCTCGGCAACCTCAACCTGAATGTCAGAGTCGTCTACAATCGCATGGATGCCTATGCCGCGCTGGACCGGTCCACCACCGGGGAATCGGACCGCATCGGCGTCCTGGTTACCGACATTGAGACACCCGAACTTGAGGGCAATACCATTGCCGGCTGGTACAGGGCTGTCACCCCAAATGTCAGCTGGTACGCCATCTGCAGCCCAGACTGCCAGGATACTCCCATGCTGATCGCCCAGGCACAGAAGGTGGATGGTCTGTTCTATCTCAACCACACAGGCCACAGCCTAGATCCGAACCTCGGCCTGACGCGGGAGATCCTCAGCATCCGTCCGGCCCCGAAGAAGGCGTGGAACATGCCCTCGCTGCTTCCCGCCCCATCCGGATGGTTCGATTCAGGCCTGATTGCCGGCGCCTGAGGCGCTCATCCCTACAAGGCCCGGGCATTCTACCCGGGCTTTTTTATTGAATCCTCATCGGACCGGCACGATCACGGCAATCACGAAGCCGGTATGATGCGGCCACCAAAACATCTATAATAGGGCGCCATGTGGTCCTATACGCACCCGCACTTTACCGTTCATCAACTCCCGGCCCTGAGCGACAACTACATCTATCTGCTCGATATACCCGAGAACGGCATCCTGGCGGCCATCGACCCCGCCGAGGCTGCTCCCGTCGAGCACGCCTGCAATGAGTTCGGCCGCAGGCTGACGCACATCCTAAACACTCACCATCACTGGGATCATGTTGGTGCCAATGCTGAACTGAAGCAGCGGTACGACTGCATCATCGCCGGGGCGAAGACGGATGCCTCGCGCATTCCGGGTATCGATATACTGGTTGAGGAGAACAAAGCGTTTCTGCCGGAGACCGGCATGCGTGTGATCGCCGTACCGGGCCATACAAGCGGCCACATCGCCTTTCTGATCGATGACGCGCTTTTCTGCGGCGACACCCTCTTCGCCGCAGGCTGCGGCCGACTATTCGAAGGGACACCGGCTCAGATGTGGCAAAGCCTCGGAAAACTTGCCCGACTGCCGGGTCACACGCGCTTCTACTGCGCCCATGAATACACGCTCAACAACCTCAAATTCGCCCTCCATGTCGATCCGGAAAACATCGACCTGAAAGAGCGGCTCGAACGGGACAGCGCCCTTCGGAAGCGCGGCAAACCGACTATTCCGGGCACCATCGGGGAGGAACTCGCCACCAACCCCTTCCTGCGACCGCTGAACGAGGATTTCCGCCGCACTTATGCACAGGCGCACGGTATCGGGGAAGATCCGGTGAGCGTATTCACGCACATCCGCACCGCCAAGGATCATTGGTAAGCACCCCCCGCAAGGGAGGTCAGGCCTCCGGCTAATCCGTGCCGGCAGCTGCCCTGTCGACGAACCATTCACTCGCGGCAAGTCGTGCCACCGGCAGCATCTCGCCGCCCCTGACCCGCTGCAGCGCCTCCCGCTTGCCCCGTCCCGAGACGAGGATCATGCGCCGTCGCGCCCGATTCAGTGCCCTGTAGCCCATGGAGACCCGATCGGGCGGGGGTTTCGGTGCACCGTGAACCGGTATGGCAAGCCGGTCGTCCCGCAAGGCGGGATGCTCCGGAAACAGGCTGGCGGTATGGCCGTCCTCCCCCATCCCCAGCAGTGCCAGATCCATCGGCGGCGCTCCCTCAAGTAGCGTTGCATAGGATTCGGCTGCGGCCTCGGCGCCGAGTTCCGCATCAATCCGGTGAATCTGCAACGCCGGTATGGACACGTGATCGCACAGGCTCGTATCGGCCATGACGTCGTTCCGCCCCCCATCACCTGCCGGCAGGCAGCGCTCGTCGCCGAAATAGATGTGCACACCGGCCCAATCCACCTCCATATCGCGCAGGAGCTCGTAGCAGCGCTGAGGCGTATGGCCTCCTGCCAGCACCAGGTGGCACGCCCCTCTCGCCGCAATGGATTCGGCAACGGTATCGGCGACACTCTCTGCCGCCGCCCGCGCCAGCGTCTCACCGTCATCAAACAGTTGCATTCTCACAATATCCACCATTCCGCAGTACATGGATTTTCGATTCCCTTCCATGGTAGCATAATCACAGCTTGCCGAATCCGCGTCATCTCCCACAATACACCGCATGCCGTTTCGCCTTGCCGTGATCCTTCTCGCCTGGCTCTGCACCGCCTGCAGTAGCCCGCCCCAAGATATCCATGAAACCCGCTTCATGATGGGCACGCTGGTCAAGTTCACCATCAGTGGTGTGCCGAGGGCGCAGGCGATGGAAGCGATCCGGGCGGCAACCGGCGCAATGCAGCGGGTCTCGGACGAATTCACGATCTACGGCGACGTGCATAATGCAGTCAAACGCTTCAACGCCTCGCCCCCGGACACCCCCGTACAGTTACCGAAAGAGATTGCCGCGCTGCTGAAGGAGTCCCTGCGCATCTCAAGGCAAAGCCACGGCAGTTTTACCCCCGTGATCGGCACGCTGAGCCTGCTGTGGGGCTTCTCTCTCCCCGATCCGCCCCACAAGCCCCCCACCCCGGCAGCCATCCGCAAGGCACTGGCCGGCGTCCACGATGCCGACATCCGTCGTACCCCTCAGG
>Ga0209918_1000370_pt1 | contig 30586 bp, 30 predicted proteins | sample SalPonD_shore_MG_FD_185712 | JGI IMG/M metagenome (GOLD analysis project Ga0209918, IMG submission 185712) | Salt pond soil microbial communities from South San Francisco under conditions of wetland restoration - Salt Pond MetaG... | ecosystem: Environmental > Aquatic > Marine > Intertidal zone... | reverse complement strand
CCACCGCTTCGACGCCGTGGCCATCGACGCGGAGATCGGGTCCAAACGCCTGTTCGGCGGCGCCTGGAGCGGCAGCCTGTTCGGCAACGTGGTCAACAACACGAATCTCGACAACCAGGACGGCGGCTTCTCGGTGGGTGCGAAGCTCGGCACCGGGCCCTGGAGCTTCAAGTACATCTACGCCAACCTGGACACCAACGCCTGGCTGGACATTTTCCCCGACTCCGACCGCTTCGGCGGCGCCACCGACGTGCGCGCGCACGAGGGGGCGGTCAAGTACGCCGTGAACAAGTACGTCGATCTGGGCATCGACTTCTACCACAGCACTCAGAAGTCCACGGATGTGAGCCAGAACCTTCTACAGGCCGACGTGGTGTTCAAGTTCTGACGGCACACGCCCACTCTCCCGGGCCGATTCAAGGGCGCTCCCCGGGAGCGCCCTTTCTTATGGTCCATGGCGGCATTCCGGGACATTCAGCTGCAGTTTCCCGGCCGGGTTCGGCGGAGGCGGGGCAGCGCCTGTCGAGAACGCTGCAGGTACATCCCTGTAAGCTCCGGCGCCGCCATCCCTGGCGACGACGGTCTCGCCGGGCCCCACCGCACCCCCGCCGTTGGTGCTGCACTGACCGAAGGTGTGCGTGGCCCGGGTTCGGGACCGTCGGCGGCCTGGACGGCCGACGGCGAGACTACTGGGACGTATCCACGTCGTGTCCCGAACCCGGGCCTCGCGCCCCCAGCGCCGCGGAATGCCGCGGCAGACCAATTTGGGCTCACGGGACCAGGCTCGAGCGACCCGTAACCCGGCGGTCGCCGGCCTGTAACAGCGCTGTCACATTGGCCGCCTAGCATGATCGGCCAGTACCCGGTGGACAGCGCCGGGTCGACCGTCGAGGCACAGCAAGGAGTGACGACATGTTGAGACGATTCGCGATCGCGGCGCTGGTTGGCGGCATGATGGCCAGCGCGGGAAGCGCCGCGGCACAGGAAACCATCACCGGCGCGGGCGCCACGTTCCCCTACCCCATCTATTCCAAGTGGGCCTCCGCCTACCAGAAGGAAACCGGAATCCAGATGAACTACCAGTCCATCGGTTCCGGCGGGGGCATCAAGCAGATCAAGGCCAAGACCGTGGACTTCGGTGCCTCCGATGCGCCGCTGACCAAGGAAGAGCTGGACGAGGCCGGCCTGATCCAGTGGCCGCAGATCATGGGCGGCGAGGTGCTGACCTTCAACCTGGACGGCATCGCCCCCGGCGGGCTCAAGCTGGACGGGCCGACCATCGCCGATATCTACCTTGGCAAGATCACCAAGTGGAACGACCCGGCCATCGCCACGCTGAATCCGGACGTGGATTTGCCCAATACGCTGATCACCGTGGTTCACCGCTCCGACGGCTCCGGTACCACCTTCATCTTCACCCACTACCTGTCCCAGGTGAGCGACGAGTGGAAGCAGCAGGTGGGCTTCAACAAGGCCGTGGCCTGGCCCGCCGGCGTCGGCGGCAAGGGCAACGAGGGCGTGGCCGCCTACGTGAAGCAGATTCCCGGCGCCATCGGCTACGTGGAATATGCCTACGCCATGGAGAACAAGCTCGCCTACGCCGACATGATCAACAGCGCGGGCAGCGTCGTGGAGCCCACTTCCGAGGCTTTCCAGGCCGCCGCCGCGAACGCCGACTGGGCCAACGCCCCGGGCTACTACCTGATCCTCACCGACCAGCCGGGCGAGGCAAGTTGGCCGATCACGGGCGCAAGCTTTATCCTGATGCACAAGACGCAGGCCGACCCGGCAACCGCCCTGCGGGTGCTCGAGTTCTTTGACTGGTCCTTCGCCAACGGCGACGACATGGCCGGGGAACTGGCCTACGTGCCGATTCCCGACAGCGTCGTGGAGCTGATCCACGAAGAATGGAAGGCCGATCTCAAGGCCGAGGCCGGCAGTCCGATCTGGAAGCAGTAACCGGCAGTCCCGGAGTGGGATGCCCCGCGAACAGGCAAACCCTCCCGGGAGGGCCCACCGGCCCTCCCGGTTTTCGCATTGACGAGGCGACATGAACGTAAGAGCCCCGGCAATCGACAGCGCGTTCCGCCAGGCCACGCGAGCGTTCGCCTTGCTGGTGCTGCTGCTGATCGCCGGAATCTTCGCCTCCCTGGTCGCGGGAAGCTGGCCGGCGATCGGGAAATTCGGCTGGGGCTTCCTTTTCTCGGAGGCCTGGAACCCGGTCACCGAGGAATTCGGCGCCCTGGCGCCCATCTACGGGACGCTTGTCACCTCCCTGATCGCCCTCCTGATCGCCGTGCCGGTGAGCTTCGGCATCGCGCTGTTCATCACCGAGCTGGCCCCGGTGTGGATCAAGCGGCCTCTCGGCATCGCCGTGGAACTGCTGGCGGCCATTCCCAGCATCATCTACGGCATGTGGGGGCTCCTGGTGTTCGCGCCGTTCCTGTCGCGCCACATCCAGCCCTGGATCACCGCACACGTGCAGGGCGTTCCCGTGCTGGAAACGCTGTTCACCGGCCCGCCCATGGGCATCGGCATGTTCACCGCCGGCATCATCCTCGCCGTGATGATCGTTCCGTTCATCGCCTCGGTGATGCGCGACGTGTTCGAGGTGGTGCCGCCGGTGCTCAAGGAATCCGCCTACGCCATGGGCAGCACCACCTGGGAAGTGGTCTGGAACGTGGTTCTGCCCTACACCAAGGTGGGCGTCACGGGCGGCGTCATGCTGGGGCTGGGCCGCGCTTTGGGCGAGACCATGGCGGTGACCTTCGTCATCGGCAACGCGCACCGGCTCTCGGCATCGCTGTTCATGCCCGGCAACACCATCGCCTCGGCGCTGGCCAATGAGTTCACCGAGGCCGACGGGGAACTGTACACGGCGTCGCTGATCGAACTGGCCCTGTTGCTGTTCTTCATCACGGTGATCGTGCTGGCGATCGCGAAACTGTTCCTGCTGCGGCTCAAGGGCCGCGAGGGCAAGGGGACATGAAACGTTACACGCGACGGCGCCTGGTCAATGCCATAAATCTCACCGTGTCCTGCCTGACCATGGTGTTCGGACTCATTTGGCTGGTCTGGATCCTGTTCACATTGGCCGACAAGGGACTGGCCCGGCTGGACTGGGCCATGCTCTCGCAGATGACCCCCCCGCCCGGCGAGACCGGCGGCGTGTTGAACGCCATCGTGGGCAGCCTTCTGCTGACGCTGGCGGCCATGGCGATCGGCACGCCCGTCGGCATCATGGCCGGCACCTATCTTGCCGAGTACGGCCGGGGCAGTCGGCTCGCCAGCGTAATCCGCTTCGTCAACGACATTCTCCTGAGCGCCCCGTCCATCATCCTGGGTCTTTTCATCTACGAAGTGGTCGTCATGCAGATGGGCCACTTCTCGGGCTGGGCCGGGGCCTGCGCGCTGGCCCTGATCGTGATTCCCGTGGTGGTGCGGACCACGGAGAACATGCTCAACCTGGTGCCGGACACCCTGCGCGAGGCCTCCGCGGCCCTGGGCGCGCCGCAGTGGCTGACCATCACCAAGGTGGTCTATCGCGCGGCCCGGGCGGGCATCCTCACCGGGGTCATGCTGGCCGTGGCGCGTATCAGCGGCGAGACCGCGCCGCTGCTGTTCACCTCGCTCAACAACCAGTTCTGGAGCACGGACCTGTCGCACCCGATCGCCAGCCTGCCCATCATCATCTTCCAGTTCGCCATGAGCCCGTACAATGACTGGCAGCAACTCGCCTGGGCCGCGGCGCTGCTGATCACGCTGAGCGTGCTGGCCCTGAACATCATCGCGCGCGCCGCGGTGGCCCGCCGTGGCAACTGACAATATGACAATGCACGAGACGATGGCTGACTCGATACAGCAACGACGTATCTCGGTGAAACCATCCGGTGACGACAAGCCGCGCACGGGCGGGGCCGCCAAGGTGAGTATCCGGGAGTTGAGCTTCCACTACGGCAAGTTCAAGGCGCTGGATGACATCACCCTGGACATTCCGCCGGGACAGGTGACCGCGTTCATCGGACCATCCGGCTGCGGGAAGTCCACTTTGCTTCGCTGTTTCAATCGCATCTACGAACTCTACCCGGGACAACGGGCATCGGGCAGCATTCTGCTGGACGGCGAGAACATCCTGGAGCGCGGGCAGGATCTCAATCTGCTTCGCGCGAGGATCGGCATGGTATTCCAGAAGCCCACGCCCTTCCCCATGTCGGTGTACGACAACATCGCCTTCGGGGTGCGACTCTACGAGAACCTGAGCCAGTCACGGATGAGCGACCGCGTGGAGTGGGCGCTTCGCAAGGCGGCGCTTTGGGACGAGGTGAAGGACAAGCTCAGGCAGAACGGCCAGCGGCTGTCCGGCGGCCAGCAGCAGCGCCTGTGCATCGCCCGCTGCATCGCCATCCGCCCCGAGGTTCTGCTGCTGGACGAGCCCACCTCGGCGCTTGACCCGATATCCACGGGCTACATCGAGCAGCTCATCCAGGAACTGAAGAACGATTACACCATCGTGATCGTCACCCACAACATGCAGCAGGCGGCCCGGGTGTCGGATAATACGGCTTTCCTGTACCTGGGCAGGCTGATCGAGTACGCCGACACGGAAACCATGTTCACCAACCCGGCCAAGCAGCAGACCGAGGACTACATCACCGGCCGTTACGGCTGAGCCGCACCGGCGGTCAAGCGGCGACCGGCGCCACGGATATCGAAATGGACAAGCTCAACATCACGCATCACATCTCCCAGCAGTTCAACGCGGAGCTGGAGGAAGTCCGTACCAAGGTCCTGGCCATGGGCGGGCTGGTGGAACAGCAACTGGCCGACGCCCTGGTATCCCTGGTCAGGGGTGACGGGCAGCTCGCCGAGCAGGTGGTCAAGAGCGACTACCAGGTGAACGCGCTGGAGGTGGAGATTGACGAGGAATGCACCAAGATCCTCGCCCGCCGCCAGCCGGCGGCCACCGACCTGCGCCTGGTCATGGCGGTGATCAAGACCATCGCGGACCTGGAACGCATCGGCGACGAGGCCGAGCGCGTCGCGCGCATGGCGGAACGCCTGGCCGGGCAGGAGGTCAAGCCTTCATTGCTCGGCGAGGTGGAACACATGGGAGAGATGGTGCGCGGCATGCTGCACAACGCGCTGGACGCATTCGCGCGCACGGACCTGAAGGAGGCCGTGGACGTGCTGCACCAGGATCGCCGCGTGGACGACAAGTACGAGTCGCTGACCCGGCAACTCATCACCTACATGGCCGAGGACCCGCGGGTCATCCCGGTGATGCTGAACGTGCTCTGGTCGTGCCGCTCGCTGGAACGCATCGGCGACCGCTCGCGAAATATCTGCGAATACGTGATCTACCTGGTCCGGGGCAAGGACGTGCGCCACACCAGCCTGGAGCAGATCGAGGCCGAGGCGAGCCGCGAGCGCTGAGTTTCCGCCCCGTGTGGCGCCTTGAATCCGCCGCCGGGCGACCCCATAGTCGGAAACTGGAAACCCGAACCGGAAGAATTACCCTATGTCCCTGGACGAAGCCACTCGCTCGCGCATCGAATCCTTCCTGGACCAGGACCACGTGGTGCTGTTCATGAAGGGCACCCGGCAGTTCCCCCAGTGCGGCTTCTCCGCGAGCACCGCGGGGCTCCTGGACCGGCTGGTGCCGGAGTACACCACGGTCAACGTGCTGGAAGACGACGACATCCGCCAGGGCATCAAGGATTTCGCCAACTGGCCCACGATTCCCCAGCTCTACATCGACCGGGAATTCGTGGGCGGCTGTGACCTGGTTCAGGAGCTGTTCGAATCCGGCGAGCTGCACGAGATGCTCGGCGTCGCCATGCCCGAGCCGGTCACCCCCGAGATTCGCATAGAGGACGACGCAGCGGCGCTGATCCGCGAAGCCATGCAGGGTCACGAGAACCAGGCACTGCTGTTGAGCGTGGACGCGCGGGGCAACGCGCGCCTGCAAATGGGCCCGGAACCTTCAACCGCCCTGACCGTGGAATCCGCGGGACTGATGCTGCACACGGACCCGCTGAGCGCCAGCCGCGCCGACGGGCTGGTGATCGAGCTGGCGGACACATCCCAGGGCCAGGGCCTCAGGGTTCATCGTCCCGGCCGGGCTCCGGAGGAATAGGCACCTTGGCCGCCGCGCGCCAGTCTGCGGCGCCGGCCCCCACCCACTCGCAGAAGGTATCGAAGGGCATGGGACGGGCCATGAGCCGTCCCTGTGCACGGTCGCAATCCATTTCTGCGAGCCTGGTCAACGCTTCCTCGGTTTCCACGCCCTCGGCCACCACCGTGATGTCGAAACGGTGCGCGAGCTCGACCATGACGGAAATCAACGAGGCATCCGCTTCCGACTCGGTCATTCGCTTGACGAAGATCTTGTCGATCTTGAGCTCGTCGGCGGGGATATCGCGGAAGTAGGACAGCGACGAGTACCCGGTCCCGAAGTCGTCGATCGAAATCAACGCGCCGGCTTCCCGCAGGCGCTTCATGATGCCGAAGACCGATTCCGGGTCGGCCATGGCCAGGCTTTCCGTGACTTCCAGCACGAGCTGCCCGCCGGGCGCGTCCCAGAGTTTCATGGCACCCTTGACCAGCTCGATCAACTGGGGATTCTGGAACGCGTTCGCGGGCATGTTGACGGCCACGTGGAAGTCGTGGCCCGTGCGCTCCCGGCATTCCCGTGCCTGTCGCAGGGCGGTGTTCAACGCCCACTGGGTAAGCCCCTGGATGCGGCCCGTGCGCTCCGCCACGGGGATGAACACGCCGGGCCGCAACAGTCCCCGGGAAGGGCTGTTCCAGCGCATCAACGCTTCGGCGCCGGTGATCCGGCCATCCGACACGGAGATCTGCGGCTGGTAGTAAAGCTCCAGCTCCTCGTTCTCCACGGCGCTCTCAAGCTCGATCTCCAGATCCCAGGTATCCGCGATCTCGAAGGTCTTGACCGGCTCGGCCACCACGTAGCCCAGGCCCGCGCGGCGCGCCTTCAGCAGCGCCAGCTCCGCGTGCTTGAGGAGGGACTCGGCGTGGGAACTGTGGGTGGGGCAAAGCGCGATGCCGATGGTCACCGAGACCGGCACCCGTTCGCCCTCGATCTCCAGCGGCGCTTGGAGTTGGCGTTCGATCTTGCTGGCTGCCAGCACCGCGTGGCCCTCGTTCATCACCCCGGGCAGCAAGAGCGCGAATTCGTCGCTGCCTATGCGCGCCACCAGGTCGTTTCGCCGCGCCAACTCCTTGAGCATGCGGCCAACACGGATCAGTGTCTTGTCACCCACGTTGAACCCGAACACGGAATTGATCCGGCGGAACTGGTCCACGTTGACGACGAGCACGGCGAGCAGCCCGCCGCTGGTCATGGTACGGATGGCGTCACGCCTGAGGATCGTCAGGAAGGTGCGCCGGTCCGACAGCCCCGTAAGCGGGTCGGTTCTGGGCTCGAACGACTCCGGTGTGGCGCTCATAGGAATAGCTCCTTGGGGTCAATCCCGTGTGATCCCGGCGGGAGGCCGCGTTTTATGTCCAGGCGGCTGCCGTCAGGCAGTTGCGTTTCCACCATCAGGTCAATTTCCCGAAACTCGGAATAGGGTTTCTTCTCTGCGTCCAGCAACACCATCACCCGCGGCCGCAGGCGTCTCAGCCCGTTCAGGGAGATGATCACGCCCACCTCACCGGTGTTGAGCTCGACCAGGGTTCCGGTGGGGTAGATGCCTATCGCCTGGATGAACTGCTCCACCAGTTCCGGCTGGAAATCGATGCCACGCCATTCGTACAGCAGGCCCACTGCGCCATGCGGCGACATGGCCTGAGCGTACGGGCGCAGGCTGGTCAGGGCGTCGTACGTGTCCACGATGGCCGCGATGCGCCCATAGAGCGGAATCTCCTCCCCTTTCAGGCCGCCGGGGTAACCGCTGCCGTCATAGCGCTCATGGTGCGTGCCGACCATCGCCAGCAATTTCGGATCCACGTCCTCGATTTCGCGCAGGAGCTCGATGCTGAAATCCACGTGCTTGCGCATTTCCTCCATCTGCCCGGGATCGAGCCGGTTGGGATCGTTCAACAGCTCGGGGGAGAGTTTGATCTTGCCGACGTCGAGCAGCAGGCCCGCGAGGGCCAGCAGCTCGATTTCCTTGCGCGGCAGTCCCAGATGCCGGGCAAAGGTGGCGGCCCAGATGGAGGCGCCAAGCGAATGGTGGTAGGTATAGGTGTCCTTGCGCTTGATCTTGGCCAGCCAGGCCATGGCCTCGGGGTTGCGGACGATGGAGTCGATCATCACCCGGACGCTGTCCTTGAGCGCGTCAAGGTCCAGCTCCTTGCCCTCGCGCAGGTCCGTGAGCACTTCACCGGTTACCGACTCCAGCCTGTCCCTAGCCTCCTGCGCGGACTCCATCTCGTCCGGGAGCGAGGTGCGGTTCTCGTAGGCCACCGACCCCATGGCGGGCAGGGATTCCTTGAGTGGCTTGTCCCGGCCGGCGCCGCCCCCGTGGAGGACATAGTTCGGGTCGGGCACCACGCCTCGCTTCACGTCTATGTAGACGTACTGGGAGTAGCGGGCGACCTCCAGAGCCTGCTCGTCGGACTCTACCCTGAAGCCCTGCATGAGATGCGGCGTTTCCAGCCACGGCCGGTCCAGCCTCGACACGTACATGCCGGGCCGAAGGCCCTTGACGCTGATGCGAACCTCGGATTCGTTCATGCTGGATTCAGCCTGACCCCTGTAACAATGATGCACTCAATAGGCGCCGGCACGTCGTGCCAGCGAATGGTCCCAAGAGTGCAACACAAGCCTGTCCAAGCACAAATTCTAGTCCCTCCCCGCGCTGGCGCGAGCTGCCGCGGGTGGCAGGGCGCGGCATTGCGCCAATTTCAAGCCGTATTGCTGATTTTCGTGCTGTTTTGCACGGCGGCCGGCGCTGATTCCGGCTGGCGGGTGGACGGCCGGCTGATCCTGCCGGGTGACAGCCCGGCCAGGGTCCTGCGGATCGCGGGCGCGCCGGATCTCAGGGAACGCCTGGAGACCCCTCGTGGCGGCGCCGCTGGCCATCGCTGGTACTACAGCTTCGAGGGCTACAACGCCCGTACCGTGATTCTCACTTTCCAGGGGTCGCGGCTGGTGGACATCCGCACCGAGTACGACTAGCACGAGTTCACCCCCGCGGCCCCCAGAGAATGGCGGCGGCTCCGGCAAGGCACAGACCGGCGCCCGCCAGGTCCCAGCGATCCGGGGGGCGCCCTTCCACGGCCCAGAGCCATGCCAGGGACGCCGCGATGTAGACCCCGCCATAGGCGGCAAAGGCACGGCCCGCGAATGCCGCCGGGACGCGGGTGAGCAGGAAGGCGAACAGCGCCAGGCTGGCCAGCCCGGGAACGAGCCACAGCCGGTCCCGACCCAGTCGCAGCCAGGCCCAGAAAGCGAAACAGCCGGCGATCTCGGCCAGCGCTGCCCCGAGGTAGGCGGCAACGGTTGTCAGAACGTCCTTCATCCGACGGCATCAGTCTCCGCCGGCACCCCGTTCCAGGGGCAGCCGGGCCGCTTCCCAGTCGGCCTTGCCCTCGTGGTAATCCAGGACACGTTCATAGCCGAGCCGCTTCAACCTCGCCGCGGCCTTGTCGGAACGCTTGCAGGCGGCGCTGCCGCAGTAGACAACCAACTCCCGGGTCTTGTCCGGTATTCGCGAGGGTGCCTGTTCCAGGATGTCGTCCGACGGTATGGATATGGCTCCGGGCAAATGTGCCTTGCCGAAATGCCGGGCCGGGCGACAGCCTCGGGTACCAGAGGATCACGAACACCACCGACCAGATGGTCACGTAGGCCACGTGGAATGGCAACCCCACGGGCAGGGGCAATCCGTGCCCCAGCAGTGTTTCCGCGAACGCCAGGCTGGGTGGCTTCGGAAAGGGTGACACTCCCAGCAGGAATGTCGGGACCATGATGACGGACAGGCACACGGCATTGATCAGGCCGAGCATCAGGGCGCACCAGCCCAAATGGCGGAGATTCTCGGAAATGCTCATGACTTGCGCCTTTTGGCAGTGCCGGCGCCGTGCCGGCGCAGGCGCAGTTCGACCCCGGCTCTGGAGCGACCCTCGCAGACCTCCTCGCAGGCAGCCGCGCCGGACCTGCAGCAACGATTACGCAGGAAATCCGTCAATTCCGCGACTTGTTCGCAACACGCGGAGTAGACGATCCGCTGACCCTCGCGGGTGGAGGCGACCAGGCCCGCATGGCGCAGCCGCGTCAGATGGAAGGAAAGTGCGCTGGAACCGATGCCCAGCCGCTCCGCCAGGGCGCCCGCCGGCAAGCCGGCGGGCCCGGCTTCCACCAGCGCCAGGTACACCCCAAGCCGGGCCTCGTGCGCGAGGGCCTGGAGTGCCTGGACCAGTGTTTCCTGTTCAATCATTAAATAGATGTTGAACTCTTCAAATACAGATGTCAACAATCCCTCGTTGAACCAGCGTGGATCGGCAGGATGCACGGATTGACCCGATGGTCGAGGCGCTGCGATTTGCGCGCGAGGCGCGCAAGATGCGGCGGCTGGACACCTCAGCCCGGGGCGTGATGGGCGAGCCGCGACCGAAGGTCCGGTGGACCTTCGCAGCGTGGCGAGCGCCCGGACCCGGGACGGTCCGGGCCGGACTTTCCGTCGTGGAGGCAGGATGCCGGACCAGGAAAGCGAACCATCGACAGATCAAAAAATCCTCGTTCGAATCCCGGCTGGCTGGGAACCGATCTCTGCGTGGTACCGATGCGAAAATTTGAAATGATTGGTGGGGCGTGATGGATTGCTCGGCCCATCCCTGGGCCTCGCCCCTGCGGGGCTCGCTTCGCTCGCGTCCCCGCGATCCAGTCGCGGTGATCGAACCAGGATCAGTCAATCGTCGATGGTTCGAATAAAACAGCCGGGTAGGCTCCGATTCCAAGGACGGGCCAAAAGATTGAAAGAAGTGGTGGGGCGTGATGGATTCGAACCATCGACCAGCGGATTAAAAGTCCGATGCTCTACCGGGCTGAGCTAACGCCCCTTTTTCTATCTGCAAGATCGGGCATCCTGCCACGACTTGCAGCCGCAAATTGAAAAGTGCGATTTCCAATTCGCTCACGCTTCGCGCCGCACTTCCCTGTGCGGGAGCGGGTCCGCCGCCCCTTGGAACGGCGCGCAAGGATAGGCCATGACGGCGAACGCGGCAAGCCGGGTCGGCCTTACCGGTACCGGGTGGGATCGGGAAGCCCCGCCGCGCGGAACCCCTCGGCCCGGAACCGGCACGAGTCGCAACGCCCGCAGGCCCGGCCCGCCTCGTCGGCCTGGTAGCAGGACACCGTTAATCCGTAGTCCATGCCCAGCCCGGAACCCAGCGCCACGATTTCCGCCTTGCTCAGCTCCATCAGCGGCGTGTGCACGTGGAAGCGCCCGCCCTCGGCGCCCGCTTTCGTGCCCAGCGCCGCCAGGCGCTCGAACGCGGCTACGAATTCCGGGCGGCAATCCGGGTAGCCGGAGTAGTCCACGGCGTTCATGCCCGTGAAAATGTCCGTGGCTTCCAGGGTTTCCGCCAGGCCCAGCGCCAGGCCCAGGAGCACCGTGTTGCGCGCCGGAACGTAGGTGGCGGGAATGCCCTCCCCGCCCGCCTCCGGCACGTCGATGTCGTCGGTGAGCGCCGAGCCGCCGATGGCGCGCAGATCCACGGCGACCGTGCGCATGGGCACGTCCATGGCTTTCGCCACCCGGGCGGCGGCAGCCAGCTCCGTGCGGTGACGCTGGCCGTAGTCCACGGTAAGCGCGTGGCACTCGTAGCCCTCGTCACGGGCGACGGCCAGCGCGGTGGCCGAGTCCAGCCCGCCCGACAGCAACACCACGGCCCTTTTGCCAGCCGATCTCATGGGTTATTTCGCACTAAGGCGCAAAGCCGCAAAGGATGCGCAAAGCAATGCGTTTCCGGGTAATCGGGGAATCGGCCACCGCGAATTTCCTGCCTGCCTTTCTGTCATCGCATTTCTTGGCGCCTTCGCGTCTCTGCGCGAGGGGTATTTACAGTAACCCGATCGATCATTTGCCCGGAAAGTCGCCCCAGATGTACTTGTGCATCTGGAGCTGGAAGCGCACCGGCAGGCGGTCGGCCAGAATCCAGTCGGCGAGCGCGGCCGGGGCCAGCTCGCCGTGGCTGGGCGAGAACAGCACTTGCCAGCGCGACGCCAGCCCCCGCCCGGCGGTCACGTCCCTGGCCCACTCGTAGTCCGCCCGGTCCCGGATCACGAACTTGATCTGGTCGCTGGGCCGCAACGCGTCCAGGTTGTCCCAGCGGTTGCGCTCCACCTCGCCGGAGCCCGGAGTCTTGAGGTCCAGCACCTTGATCACGCGCGGGTCCACGGCGGAAACGTCCACCGCGCCGGAAGTCTCCAGCGATACCTCGTAGCCGGCGTCGCAAAGCCTTTCCAGCAGGGCGTGGCAACGCCTCTGGGCCAGCGGCTCGCCGCCGGTGACGGTCACGTAGCGCGGCGAGTAATCCGCCACGGTCTGGAGGATTCCGTCGAAGGACATCCACCGGCCGCCGTGAAAGGCATACGCCGTGTCGCAGTAAACGCAGCGCAGGGGACAACCCGTCAGGCGCACGAACACCGTGGGCCAGCCCATGGTGTGGGACTCACCCTGGAGCGAGAAAAAGATCTCGGTGATCTTCAGCCTGTCGGCGCGCGCATCGGCCGCCCCGGCCTTGTCCGCGATCACGGCCATCTCGGAATCAGTCCTTGAAAATCAGCAGGATAACGCGGAGCGAGCGGCTCGGAAAGGACGCTCCCGGAACGGCGATTCGCCACGGTTCACGGGCCGCGGGAGCGGCCCTTCAATGACCCTCGGTGCGCATCAGTCGCAACCGACTCTCGGCTAGCCGGGACACCGCGGAGTCCGGGTACCTGGAGGTTACCTGCTCCAGGGTGTCGCGGGCCTGGTCCCATTGCTCGAGCTCGTAGTAGCAAAAGCCCAGCTTGAGCAGGGCGTCCGGGACCTTGGCGCTGTCCGGGAACCGGCTGAGCACGCTCTGGAAGGCGTTCAGGGCGATGTCGTAGTTGCCGGTGACGTAGTAGGACTCGCCCAGCCAGTACTGGGCGTTGTCCGCCAGCGGGCCGTCCGGGTACTCGTCGAGGAAATCCCGGAAGCCGGTGGCCGCGTCGGCGTACTGCCCGTCCCGGAGCCTGGAAAACGCCGCCTCGTAGGCCTGCTTGCGCGACGCCTCGTCCTCCACCGGTGCGGTGCCGGAGCCGCCTGAACCGTTTTCGGGAGTGGATTCCGGCGGCCGGCGGTTCGCAGCGGCGTTGTCGGCGCCGCCCGCGGCGGCGGATTGCCCGGTTCGCGCCTGGCCGGGGGATCCGCCACCCTGCCGCGGGGAAGCCGGCTGCGCGCCCCCCTGCGGCTGCGCTGGCTGGCCCCCCGACAGCGCCTGCAACCGGCGGTCCAGGTCCAGGTACTGGTCACGCTGCCGAGCCTTGAGGCTCTCTATCTCGTGCGCCTGCTCCTCGACCATGCCGCGGAGGCGGCGAACCTCGTCCTCGAGCTGGTTCACCTGGATCACCAGGTCGGCGGTGCTGCCGCCCCCGCCGCCCTGCACCTGGCGTTCCAGGCGTTCCACGCGCTCGGACAGCGTCAGGTTGTTCTGGGCCAGGGCCGGCGCAATCACGCCGGCGGCGGCGAAAACCAGGACGAAGGGCGCAACCCTGACCATCAGCCCCGATCCGTGTAGATGATCTCCACGCGCCGGTTCTGCCACCAGCAACTCTCCTCGTGGCAGGTGGCCACCGGCTGCTCCTCGCCGTAGCTGACCCGGGTGATCTGGTCGTCGGAGGCACCGAAGGCCTGCATCAGCTCGGCCACGGCGTCGGCGCGGCGCTCGCCCAGACCCAGGTTGTACTCGCGGGAACCGCGCTCGTCAGCGTGCCCCTCCAGCGTCACTCTGGCTGCGGGATGGTTGGCCAGGTACTCGCCGTGGGCCTTGATCGTGTCACGGTCCTCGTCCTTGATGGTGGACTTGTCGAAGTCGAAGTGGACGACCTTCTTGTAGAGCGGGCTGTCCGGGTTGTCCAGCTCGGCCCCCTCGAAAGTGCCGCCCTGTTCCGTACCCATGGTCTCGGCACCGGGAGCCTGCTCGGTGGTGGTGGGCTGGCCGCCCTGGGCGCCCTCCTGCTCCGGCTTGGTCTTGTTGCCGGAACAGGCGGCCAGTGCCAGGGAAAGCGCCAGCAGTATCAGGATGCAAGGCATTCGGTTCATCATTGCGTTCCTCTCTTGCAAATTCGAAGTGGTCGAAAACGATCGTTCACCGGCTCAGGATAGGCGACCAGGCCGGCTCGCGCACGTCCCCCTCGCTGACGCTCAACCGCTGGTGCACGCGGCCGTCCGCGGAGACAGCCGCCAGGGTGCCGTGACCACCGTACTGGGTGGCGTACAGGATCATGCTGCCATTGGGCGCAAAGCTGGGCGACTCGTCCAGCGGCCCGTCGGACAGCACCTTCACCACGCTGTTATGCCGGTCCAGTACGGCGATGCGGAAGTCATTGTTGCGGCCGTGCACCATGGCCACCAGCCGGCCCCGGGGGCCGACGCTGGCGCCGGCATTGTAGTCGCCGTCGTAGGTCAGCCGCTCCGTGGCGCCGGTGGTGGCGTTCAGGGTGTAAAGCTGCGGGCGCCCGCCCCGGTCGGAGGTGAACACCAGGGACCGCCCATCGGGCATCCAGCGGGGCTCGGTGTCGATGGCCCAGTGGTCGGTGAGCCGCCGCAGGTTGCCGCTGTCGAGATCGAGCACGTAGATATCCGGGCTGCCCGCCTTGGAAAGCGCCAGCGCCAGGCGCGTGCCGTCCGGCGAAAAGTCCGGCGCGCCGTTGATGCCCTTGAAGGACGCGATCCGCCGCCGCTGCCCGCTGGCCAGGTCCTGAACGAAGACGGATGAATTGCCGCTCTCGAAGGACACGTAAGCGAGCTTCTTGCCGTCCGGAGACCAGGCCGGCGAGAGCAGCGGCTTCGCCGAACGCACGATGGTCTGGGGATTGTAGCCGTCGGCATCGGCCACGTGCAGGGCAAAGCTGCGATCGTCACCGGCGCCCTCCGCGGTGATGTAGGCAATGCGCGTGGAGAACGCGCCCTCCACTCCCAAAAGCTCCTTGTAAATCAGGTCGCTGATGTGGTGCGACAGCGCGCGCAGGTCGCCAGCGGAGGCATTGATCCCGTAACCGGTGAGGCGCTTCTGGCTGTGGGTGTTGTAGAGCTCGAACTCCGCCCGGTAGCCGTTGCCCGCCGGCATCAGGCGCCCGATGACCAGGTAGTCCATTTTCAAAAGCCGCCAGGTGCCGAAATTCACCGCGTCCTGGGTGTCGGGGCGCTCCACCATGTCGGAAACCGCCAGTGTCTCGAACTGCCCGGACCGGTGCAGGTCATCGCGGACCACCCCGGCCACGTCGGTGTCCGGCGCCGGTCCCTCGCCCTGCCAGGCGAACGGCACCACGGCGATGGGCAACGCGCCCTCCACGCCGTTGACGATCTCGATGGTGAGCACGGCGCGGGCCGGCGCGGCCCAGGCCGACAGGATCACCAGCGCTGCGGCCACCAGGATGTGCGGACTTCTGTTCATGGTCATCCGTCGTACGTGAACTTGAAATTGAAGCTGCGCTGGAAAACGTCCTCGAACCCGCGGTATGGAAGCGGACTGGCGCTTTGCACCGCGTTGATGATGGACCGGCGCGTGGCCTCGTCGCTGGTGTTGCATGGCTGCACCACCGAGGCGCTGATCACCTCGCCGCCGGGGATCACGCGGACGCTAACCGTACACGAAAGCCCCGGGCGCGCGGTAGGGGGCCGGATCCAGCTCTGGGTGACAACGGACCTGACGGCGTCAATCCATTTCGCTTCCTTGCTGGCCCGGGCGGCCTGCTGCTGCGAGGAATTTTCCTGCTGCATCAACTCGCGCTGGCGCTGGGCTTCCGCCTGGCGCTGCTTTTCCGCCTCTTCCCGGCGCCGCTGCTCCTCCAGCGCCTGAAGCTGCTTCTGGGCTTCCTCGGCGCGCTCGCGCTGCTCGGCCTGTTGCCGTCGCAATGCGTCCAGTTGCTGCTGGCGCTCGCGCTCGTGGCGTGCCTGTTCGGCTTTTTCCTGCTGGCGCTGTTGCTCGGCTTGCTCCCTGGCGCGCTTCTCCGCCGCGGCCTTCCCGGCGGCCTCACGCTTCTCGCGTTCCTGGCGGGTGCGTTCCTCGGCGGCCTTCTGCTGCCGGGCCTTTTCCGCCGCGGCCCGCTCCTCCTGGCGCTCCTTCACCAGCTTGGACACGTCCACCACCTCCGCCTGGATCACCGTGCCCTGTGGCACGTGGCGCTCGAAGCTCCAGCGCATGCCCAGGAACAGGCTGGCGGCAATCAACACGTGCACCAGCAAGGCGAGACCGAAGGCCTCGCCGTTGTCCAGCAGGTCCTGCATTGTGAAAGGCCGCCGCCGCATGTTCCCGCGCCCTAGCCCTCCGGCAATTCCTCCAGCGGCGCCGACATCAGGCCCACCTTCGGCACGCCGGCCTGCTGCAGCAACACCATGGTCTGGTAGACCCGGTCGTACTCGACGCCCTTGTCGGCACCGATCAACACCGGCACCTGGGGATTGGCGCGCACGAACGCGGACACCTTCTTCACCAGGGTGTCGGCATCCACCGGCTCGTGCTTGCCGCCCAGGCTCAGGATCAGGTCGCCTTTCGCGTTCACGTTCACCAGCACCGGCTCGGATGGGGCATCGAGGGGCTGGGCGTTGGACTTGGGCAACTCGATGTCCACGCCCTGCTGCAACAGCGGCGCGGTGATCATGAAGATCACCAGCAGCACCAGCATCACGTCGATGTAGGGCACCACGTTGATTTCCGACATGGCGCGGCGGCGGCGATGTGTGAGCACGGCTGGCATACGATCAATAGCCCTTTTTAATCAGAGACTTCCCGGCGCGGCCCGGGTTCCCGGCGGGTTCGGAATTCGCGCCTTCGCGCGACCGCGCCCGGGTCGCGCGCAAGCGCGCTCCTACTCCTCCAGATGAGCCTGGCGATGCAGGATGCTCGAGAATTCCTCCACGAAGGTCTCGTAACGCACCTGCAGCCGCTCCACCTGGTTCACGTACCGGTTGTAGGCCACCACCGCCGGGATGGCGGCGAACAGGCCCATGGCGGTGGCCACCAGGGCCTCGGAGATGCCCGGCGCCACCATGGCGATGGTGGCCTGGCTCACGTTTCCCAGGCCGCGGAAGGCCGTCATGATGCCCCAGACGGTGCCGAACAGGCCCACGTAGGGGCTGGTGGAGCCCACCGTGGCCAGGAAGCTCAGGTGCTGTTCCAGGTGGTCCATTTCCCGGTTCAGTGTGACGCGCATGGCGCGCTGCGCACCCTCCACCAGCATGCGCGAGTCCGGCGTGCTTCGCTGGCGCAGCCGGGCGTATTCCCGGAAGCCGGACTCGAACAACCGTTCCATGCCGCGCACCTCGCGGCGGTTCTCCGTGATGCCCTCGTACAGGCGCCCCAGGTCGGCTCCGGACCAGAAGCGCTCCTCGAAGGCGTTGGCCTCCTTTTCGGCGCGGGTGAGCAGCTTGCGCTTCTTGAAAATGATCACCCAGGACGCAATCGAGGCGATCAGCAGCATGAGCAGCACCAGCTGCACCAGCAGGCTGGCGTCGCTCACGAGCTGGATCAGGGAAATGTCACCGTTCACAGCAGCTCCTTTCTTATCACTTCCGGCACGGGCCGCGGGGTGAAATCCTTGGCATCGACGCAGGCCACGCGGACGTGGGCACGGCACAATAACTCATCACCGCGATGAATGGCTTGCGCCAGTTCAAAACTCGCGCGCCTGGGAGCGAGATCGAACACGCTCACCCGGAGCTGGTCGTCGAAGCGCGCCGGCTGCATGAACTCCAGGCTCATCGCGCGCACCGCGAAGAGCACGCCGTGGGATTCACGCACCGTTCCCTGGTCGAAGCCCAGCGAGCGCAGCCACTCGGTTCGCGCGCGCTCCAGGAATCGGAGATAGGAGGCGTGATAGACCACCCCGCCGGCGTCGGTGTCCTCGTAGTAGACCCGCACCGGCCAGGCGAACGCGTCGCACGGCCTTGTTTCGTCCCTTGGACTCATGCCCGCGCGGTCAGTTCTCTTTCGTTTCGCCGGCATCGAACAGGTCGCTGCGCCCCGCGTGTTCCGGGGGCTTCAGGCCGAACAGCCTGTAGCCCTTGGGCGTGACCATGCGCCCGCGCGCGGTTCGGGCCATGAAGCCCTGCTGGATCAGGAACGGTTCCACCATGTCCTCGATGGTGCCGCGCTCCTCGCCCAGCGCCGCGGCCAGCGAGTCCACGCCCACCGGTCCGCCGTTGAAACTCTCCACGATCACCGTCAGCAGACGTCGGTCCATGGCGTCGAAGCCATGGCGATCCACTTTGAGCAGGTCCATGGCCTCCGCGGCGATGTCGTCCGTGATGCGGCCGTCGGCCCGCACCTCGGCAAAGTCCCTGACGCGGCGCAGCAGCCGGTTGGCGATGCGCGGCGTGCCCCGGGAACGCCTGGCGATCTCGGCGGCGCCGACGGCCTCGGTTTCGATGGCCAGGATGCCCGCGGACCGCTGAACGATGGCCGACAGCTCCTCCGGCGAGTAGAACTCCAGGCGCTGCACGATCCCGAAGCGGTCACGCAGGGGCGAGGTCAAAAGGCCCGCCCGGGTGGTGGCGCCCACCAGGGTAAAGGCCGGCAGGTCCAGCTTGATGGAACGCGCCGCCGGTCCCTCGCCGATCACGATGTCGAGCTGGTAGTCCTCCATGGCCGGGTAGAGCACTTCCTCCACCACCGGCGAGAGCCTGTGGATCTCGTCCACGAATAGCACGTCGTGGGGCTCCAGGTTGGTGAGAATGGCGGCCAGGTCGCCGGCGCGTTCCAGCACCGGTCCCGAGGTCTGGCGCAGGTTGACACCCATTTCGTTGGCGATGACGTGGGCCAGCGTGGTCTTGCCCAGGCCCGGCGGGCCGAAGATCAGCACGTGGTCCAGCGCCTCGCGGCGCTTCCTTGCGGCCTGGATGAAGATGTCCAGTTGTTCGTGGACGGCGGGCTGGCCCAGGTACTCGGCCATGCGCCGGGGACGGATGGTGGCCTCCACGGCCTCCTCGTCCCCCGCGGAGCCCGGGTTCACCAGGCGCTCGGAGTCGCTCATGGCCGCGCTCCCCTGGACTTGAGGGCCTTGCGGATGATCTGCTCTGCACCCAGGTCGGCCTCGGCGGCCTGCTCCACCATTTTTGAGGCCTCGGCGGGCTTGTAGCCCAGCGCCACCAGCGCACCAGCGGCCTCGGTGCGGGCGTCGCCGGGCGCGCCGCCGCCGGGCGCCGTGGGCACCGGGCTCTCGAGCTTGCCGCGCATCTCCACGATCAACCGCTCCGCGGTCTTCTTGCCGATGCCCGGGGTGCGCGACAACGCCGTCACGTCACCAGCCTCGATGCAGCGGGCGAACTCGTCCGCGGACATGCCGGACAGGATGGAGAGCGCCATCCTCGCGCCTATGCCGCTGACCCGGATCAGCCGGCGGAACAGGGCGCGATCGGCCTCGCGCATGAATCCGTACAGCGTCTGGCTGTCCTCGCGCACCACCAGGTGGGTGAGCAGGGTCACGGGCTGGCCGGCTGCCGGCAGGTCGTAGAAGGTGGACATGGGTGCGTCCAGCTCGTAGCCCACGCCGTTCACGTCCACCAGCAGCGAGGGAGGCTGCTTGGCCACCAGGGTGCCCTTGAGACGGCCGATCATGGCGAATCCCCCGGCGCCTTCGGCGCCACCCCCTTTGGAAAAGGGGGTGAGGCAAGACCGCCCCCTTTTTCAAAGGGGACCGCCGGGCAGAGCCCGGCGAGGGGATTGTGAGTATGACCCGGCATGGCGGGTAATGTAGCAGGCAGGCCGCCGATCCTCATGGCTCCACGCCCATGGCCCGCATGCGGGCGCGGGTTTCCGACTCGTGGGCGTGGCAAACCGCCACTGCCAGCGCGTCCCCGGCGTCCTCCGAAGGCGCCTCCTTCAGCCCCAGCATGGCGCAGACCATGTGCCGCACCTGGCGTTTGTCGGCACCACCCCGGCCCACCACCGCCTGCTTGACGCGGCGGGCGGCGTACTCCGACACGGGGAGGTTCGCCTGGACCACGGCGCAGATGGCCGCACCACGGGCCTGGCCGAGCTTCAGCGCGCTCTCGGCGTTGCGGCTGACGAAGACCTGTTCCACGGCCGCCTCGTTGGGAGCCGCCTCGGCGATAACCCTGGAAATCCCCTCGAAGATGGCCCAGAGCCGCTCCGGGAACGGCCCGCCGCCGGTCTGGATCACGCCGCAGTCGAGAAAGCTCAGCCTGCCGCCGTCGGCGGCGATCAGGCCGTATCCGGTGACCCGCGAACCGGGGTCGATGCCCAGAATTAGGCGGCTGCCGGTCACGCCGATTCCGCAAGCACCGTTTCCGGGAAATCCGCATTGGAATAGACGTTCTGCACGTCGTCCAGATCCTCCAGGGCGTCCAGCAGCTTGAGCACCGTTTCCGCGGACTCCTCGTCCAGCTCGACCCAGGTGGCCGGACGCATGGTCAGTTCGGAATCCTCCGGCTTCAGCCCCTGCTCGTCCATGGCGTCGCAGACGCCGTAGTACTCGTCGGGCGCCGTGAGCACCTCGAAGGAACCATCCTCCTCGCCCACCACATCCTCGGCGCCCGCCTCCAGGGCCGCCTCCATGAGCCTGTCCTCGCTGGTGCCCGGCGGGTAATTGAGCACGCCGCGCTGGCTGAACAGGTAGGCCACGCAGCCGTCGGTGCCCAGGTTGCCGCCGAACCGGGAAAACGCGTGGCGCACCTCGGAAACCGTGCGATTGCGATTGTCGGTCACGCAATCGACCATCACCGCAACGCCGTTGGGGGCGTACCCCTCCAGCCGAACCTCCTCCAGGGAGACGCCCTCCAGCTCCCCGGTGGCGCGCTTGATGGCGCGCTCGATGTTGTCCTTGGGCACGTTGACCGCATTCGCGCGCTCCAGCGCGAGGCGCAGTCGCGGATTGGCGTCCGCGTCGCCGCCGCCCTCCCGGGCGGCCACCGAGATCTCGCGGATCATGCGGGTGAAGACCTTGCTGCGCTTGGCGTCCTGTCTGGACTTGCGGTGCTGGATATTGGCCCACTTGCTGTGACCGGCCATAAATCAACCTCTCCGGGGGATACGCGTTTGATCGCGCCATTTTACAGGGAGCGCCCGGCTTCTTGTATCACCGCCGCCGTCAGGCGCCCTCCATCGAGAACCGGCCCTCCTTCAGGAAATGGCTCACCTGCTCGTGCACCCTCGAACTCACCAGCATGCTCATGTGGGTTACGGGCAGGACCACGTGGCCGGCGAGATCCGGGTGCCGGGTTTCCGACACGGCCACGGTGCCGTCGTGGGGATGTTCCAGGTGCGCAATCAGGCTGCCCAGCCCGAACGCCAGGCGGCCGGCAATCATGCCCGCCTCGCGCCCGCCAAGCACCCCGTGAATCCCGCGCTCGAGAATATTGCGGCTCTCGCCCAGCAGCCAGTCTCCGCCCGGGAAATGGGAAACGTTGCGCGCCACGGCGCTGCCGTTGAGCGGCGTGCCCATCATCACCACGCGTCCCCGCGGCAGGCCGGGATTGCGCTCGAGCGCCGTCAGGACGAGCAGCCCGCCCAGACTGTGGCCCACCAGGTGCACGACCTCGCAGCCGATGTCCCTGGCGGCCTCCGCCACCAGGGCGGCATTGTGCTCCGGATCCCGGGAAACACTGTGGTAGGACAGCGTGCGGGTCGAATAGCCCGCCCGCTCCAGGTATTTCGACAGCGGCCGAAGCGACCACCCCGCCAGCCACAGGCCGTGGACCAGCACCACGCCTTCAGTCATTGCCTCGCTCCGTGAACAGGGATTCGATCACCTCCCGGTTGGTCCAGGATTCGGTAAGCGCTGCAGCCTCGCGCCAGGGCAGCCAGCGGTAACGCAAGTGCTCCGTCAAGTCGAGGCGCACGGGCACGGCCCAGGGCAACGCCAAGGCGAAGGCGTGCTCCAGGTTGCGGGTCACGCCGGGTGCGAAACGGTGCAGGAACTCCGGAAAGATCTCGAATTCACGGCAGGTGTGAAGGTCCACCGGCTCGGCGTCCAGTCCCGTTTCCTCGAACAGCTCGCGCTTCGCCGCGGCGGCCGGCTGCTCGCCTTCGTTCAGAGAGCCGGTCACCGACTGCCAGAAACCGGGCCGGTCGTCGCGCTCCATGAGCAGGACTTCTCCGGTCTCGCTGTATACCACCACCAGGACCGACTCCGGGCGGCGGAAAGCGGCCACCTCAGTCTTCTCCGCGCGAGGGCGCCCGCCTCAGGTGCAATTCCGCCAGTTGCGCATCATCCACGCTCGAAGGCGCGCCGGTGAGGAGGCAGCTGGCATTGGCGGTCTTGGGGAACGCGATGGTGTCGCGGATGGAACCGAGCCCGCCCATGAGCATGACGATCCGATCCAGCCCGAAGGCCAGCCCGCCGTGCGGCGGACAACCGTATCGAAGCGCCTCGAGCAGGAACCCGAATTTCTCCCTGGCCTCCTGCTCGCCGATGCCCAGCACCCGGAACACCGCGCTCTGCATGGCGGTGTCGTGGATACGGATGGAGCCGCCGCCCAGTTCCGTGCCGTTGAGCACCAGGTCGTAGGCCCGTGACAGGGCCGAACCCGGGTCCGCGGACAGTTCCGCCGGGTCGTCCGTCTTCGGGCTGGTGAAGGGGTGATGCAGCGCCCACCAGCGCCCGTCCTCGAACTCGAACAGCGGGAAGTCCACCACCCACAGCGGGCGCCAGCCCGCCTCCACCAGCCCGCGGTCCCGGCCCACCTGCATGCGCAGCGCGCCCATGAAATCCGACACGGTCTTGAAGTCGCCGGCGCCGAACAGCAGCAGATCCCCCGCTTCAGCGCCGGCGGCCTCGAGGATGCCGGCGACGGCGCGATCGTCGAGGAACTTCACGATGGGCGACTGCAGGCCCTCCGCGCCCTTGCCCGGCTCGTTGACCTTGATCCAGGCCAGGCCCTTGGCCCCGTAACGCTTGACGAAGGCCTCGTAGTCGTCAATCTGCTTGCGCGAAAGCTCCGCGCCGCCGGGCACGCGCAGCACGGCCACGCGGCCTTTCGGGTCATTCGCCGGACCGGCGAACACCTTGAACTCCACGTGGCCCACCGCTCCTGCCACGTCGGCGAGCTCAAGTGGGATGCGCAGGTCCGGGCGGTCGGTGCCGTAGCGGCGCATGGCCTCGGCCCAGGTCATGCGCGGGAAGGGGTCCGGCAGCTCGTCGTCCAGCACCTCCGAGAACACGTAGCGGATCAGGCCCTCGTTGAGCGCCATGACGTCCTCCTCGTTGACGAAGGACATCTCCAGGTCGAGCTGGGTGAATTCCGGCTGCCGGTCCGCGCGCAGGTCCTCGTCGCGAAAGCAGCGCGCGATCTGGTAGTAACGGTCCATCCCCGACATCATCAAAAGCTGCTTGAAGAGCTGCGGCGACTGGGGCAGCGCGTAGAAGGCGCCCGCGTGAACCCGGCTGGGGACCAGGTAATCACGTGCCCCTTCCGGGGTGGCCCGGGTCAGGATGGGCGTCTCGATGTCCAGGAAACCCCGCCCGTCCAGGTAGCCGCGCATGGCGCGGGTCACCGCCGCGCGCAGCTGTATGGCACGTTGCATGGTGGGCCGGCGAAGGTCCAGGAACCGGTGGCGCAGGCGCACCTCCTCGCCCGGGTCCTCGTCGAGCTGGAACGGCAACACGTCGGCGGCCCCGAGCACGCTCACCGCCTCGGCGAGCACCTCGATGCGACCCGTGGGGATGCGGTCGTTGCGCTGTTTCTCCGGGCGCATGCGCACCCTGCCCTCGATCCGCAGCACCGACTCGGTGCGCGCCCCGTGGGCTGCGGCGAAGGCGGGTTCGTTGTCCGGTTCCACCACCACCTGGACCAGCCCCGAGCGGTCCCTCAGGTCGATGAAAATCAGCCCGCCGTGATCGCGCCGGGTGTCCAGCCAGCCGCAGAGGGTCACCGGCGAGTCGTCGAGCTTGTCAGTCACCTCGCCGCAATAGTGCGTGCGCATGAAGAAGGGCCTTTTCTGGGGCGGAAAGGCGGTAATGCTACGAACCGCTCGAGGACCGCGCAACCAGCGCCGTGTCGCGGGCCGGCCGGCACCCTCGCGGAGGATCGCCCGGCGGGATTTGGCGGCTAATTGCCGCGAATTTGCCGATATCTGCCGCGATTGATCAAAAAATGAGCGGTCTTTTTGGCAGTCGGAGCCGGATTCTGGTAAAAAGGAGCGCGGAAGGACCGCCATCCCGCCGGCACTGGACGTCAAGCCGGCCATTTCCCGAATACATTAGACGACCGCGCTGCGGCGGGCCGCGGTTTGCGATACTGACGGGCATCCCGGTGATGCCGAGCGAGGAACATGCCAGGCAGCGACAACAGTCTCCACCAGTCCCGGTTCGAGCGCGACAATTGCGGATTCGGGCTGGTGGCGCACATGGACGACGAGCCCAGCCACTGGGTGGTGGATACCGCCATCGGCGCGCTGCACCGCCTCACCCACCGGGGTGCGGTGGCCGCCGACGGCAAGAGCGGCGACGGCTGCGGGATCCTGATGAAACTGCCCCGGGCATTCCTGCTCCAGGTGGCCGCGGAAGCGGGCATCCGGCTGACCCAGGACTTCACCGCCGGCGCCGTGTTCCTGTCCGCGGACCCGGGAACCGCATCACGCCAGCGCGAAACCCTGCAGCGTTGCATCGAGGCACAGGGTCTCACCGTGGCCGGCTGGCGGACCGTGCCCACCGACCCGGATGCCTGCGGCGAGGAGGCCCGCGAGGGCCTGCCGCGTATCGAGCAGGTATTCGTGACCCATGCCGCGGGGCTGGACGCCGACGCCTTCCAGCGCCGCCTGTTCGTGGCGCGGCGACTCGCCGAGCTGGAATGGCGCGGCGAGTGCGACGATTTCCACGTGGCCAGTCTCAACGCCCACACGTTGAGCTACAAGGGCCTGGTGATGCCCTTGCACCTCACCGGGTTCTACCCGGACCTGGCGGACGAGCGCATGGCGTCGTCGGTGTGCGTGTTCCACCAGCGCTTTTCCACCAACACGCTCCCCGAGTGGCGCCTGGCGCAGCCGTTCCGTTTCCTGGCGCACAACGGCGAGATCAACACCATCCAGGGCAATCGCTACTGGACCAGTGCCCGGGCGCACGCCTGGCAAAGCGACGATCTGCCCGATCTCGCGGAGCTGTTGCCACTGGTATCCATGTCCGGCTCGGACTCCTACAGCCTGGACAACATGCTGGAGGTGCTGCTGGCGGGCGGGCACGACGTGCTGCACGCCATGCGCACGCTGATTCCGCCGGCCTGGCAGAACGTGGACGACCTGGACCCGGAGATCCGCTCCTTCTACGAGTACTGGGGCATGCACATGGAGCCCTGGGACGGTCCCGCGGGGATCGTGCTCACCGACGGGCGTTACGCGGCCTGTTCGCTGGACCGCAACGGCCTGCGCCCGGCCCGCTACACAACCACCGACGACCGCCACATCCTGATCGCCTCGGAGACCGGGGTGGCGGACTTGCCGGCGGAGCGCATCACGGCCCACGGGCGCCTGGGCCCGGGCGCCATGATCGCCGTGGACACCGAGACCGGGCGGCTGTTGAACACGGACGACATCGACCGGGAGCTCGCCACCCGCCATCCCTACAAACGCTGGCTCAAGGAGCGGGTCCGCTACGTGGGATCGGCGTTCGTGGACCGGGACACGAGTCTGGAGCCCATGGAGGCGGAAGAGCTCGAGCGCTTCGAGAAACAGTTCCAGCTCACCTTCGAGGAACGCGACCAGGTCATCAAGGTGCTGGCGGAAGCCGAGAAGGAAGCCGTCGGCTCCATGGGCGACGACACTCCGCTGCCGGTGTTGTCGCGCCGGGCGCGGCCCCTGTACGACTATTTCCGCCAGCAGTTCGCGCAGGTCACCAATCCGCCCATCGATCCGCTCCGGGAACGCATCGTCATGTCCCTGGAAACCGAGTTGGGCGTCCAGGGCAACGTGTTCGACGTGGACGAGCGCTGGGCGGAGCGCTGGGTAATGGGCTCGCCGGTACTGGCGCCGAGCAAGTACCACCAGATTCTAAACCTGGCCGAGCACGGCCTGGACCACGCGCTCGTGGACCTGAACTTCCCGGCCTCGGAAAGCCTGGAGTCGGCCGTAAACCGTGTCCGTGAAGAGGCGATCGCGGCAGTACGCGATGGTGCCTGCATCGTGGTGCTCACTGACCGGGAGCTGCGCGAGGGCCACCTCCCGTTGCACGCGCTCATGGCCACCGGCGCCGTGCACCACGGGCTGGTGGAGGCGGGACTTCGCTGCCGGGCCAATGTCGTGGTGGTCACCGCCACCGCCCGCGATCCCCACCATTTCGCATGCCTGATCGGCTACGGCGCCACGGCGGTCTATCCCTACCTGGCCTACGAGTGCCTGCACGACATGATCCGCACCGGCGAGCTTGCCGGCGGCACCGACAACAATCCACGGCAGTTGGGCCGCAGCTACCGGCGCGGCATCAAGAAGGGCCTGTACAAGATCATGTCCAAGATGGGCATCTCCACCATCGCCAGTTACCGGGGCGCGCAGCTCTTCGAAATCGTCGGCCTGCACGACGAGGTGGTGGACGCCTGTTTTGCCAACACTGTGAGTCGCGTTCAGGGCGCCGGGTTCGACGAGCTGCAGTCCGACCTGGCATTGCTGGCCTCGGCCGCCTGGGACCGGCGCGTGACCTCGGACCAGGGCGGCGTGCTCAAGTACATCGACGGCGGCGAGTACCACGCCTTCCACCCGGAGGTGGTACACACGCTGCAACGCGCGGTGCGTTCCGGCCAGTACGCGGACTACGAGCTGTTCGCGAAGGTGGTGAACGAACGCCCGCCCATGGTGTTCCGCGACCTGCTCGAGCTGCGCCCGGCGGGCGATGCCGTGCCGCTGGACCAGGTGGAGCCAGTGGAGGACATCACGCCGCGCTTCGACTCCGCCGGCATGTCCCTGGGCGCCCTTTCGCCGGAGGCCCACGAGGCACTGGCCATCGCCATGAACCGCCTTGGCTCGCGCTCCAATTCCGGCGAGGGCGGCGAGGACCCGGAACGCTACGGCACCGAGAGGAGCTCGAAGATCAAGCAGATCGCCTCCGGGCGCTTTGGTGTCACACCCGAGTACCTGATGAACGCCGAGGTCATCCAGATCAAGATCGCCCAGGGCGCGAAACCCGGCGAAGGCGGACAGCTGCCGGGCCACAAAGTCAACGAAATGATCGCCCGGCTGCGCTACGCGCGGCCCGGCGTGGCGCTGATCTCGCCGCCGCCCCACCACGACATCTATTCCATCGAGGACCTGGCCCAGCTGATCTTCGATCTCAAGCAGATCAACCCCGAAGCCCTGGTGTCGGTGAAACTGGTCGCCGAGCCCGGGGTCGGCACCATCGCGGCCGGCGTGGCCAAGGCCTACGCCGACCTGATCACCATCGCCGGCTACGACGGCGGCACCGGCGCCAGCCCGCTGACCTCGGTGAAATACGCCGGCACGCCCTGGGAGCTGGGGCTGGCCGAGACCCACCAGACTCTGCGCGCCAACAACCTGCGCGGCAAGATCCGGCTGCAGGCGGACGGCGGCCTGAAGACGGGCCTGGACGTCATCAAGGCGGCGATCCTGGGCGCCGAAAGTTATGGCTTCGGCACGGCGCCCATGGTGGCGCTCGGTTGTACGTATCTTCGCGTGTGCCACCTGAACAACTGCACCACCGGCGTGGCCACCCAGGACGAGCGCCTGCGCCGCTTCTTCCGTGGCGCGCCGGACATGGTAGTCAACTATTTCCGCTTCGTGGCCGAGGAGGTGCGGCGGATCATGGCGTCGCTTGGTGTCGCAAAAATGGAGGGCCTGATCGGCCGCACGGAGCTGCTGGCCGCGCTTCCCGGCGACACGGCAAAGCAACGGCGCCTGGACCTGTCTCCCCTGCTTTCCGACGGCGCGGCGCCCGTGGATTCACCGCGCTTTTGCATACAGGACCGCAACCGGCCCTGGGACAAGGGCGAACTGGCCGAACGCATGGTGGCCGACGCCAGGGATGCCATCGCCAATTCGACCGGCGGGCGCTTCGACTACGCGATCCGCAACGACAATCGCAGCATCGGCGCCCGGGTATCCGGCCAGATCGCAAAGCGCCATGGCAACGCCGGCATGGCCGACGCCCCGATCGTCATGCGTTTCACGGGATCCGCTGGACAGAGTTTCGGCGCCTTCAATGCCGGAGGCCTGGAACTCGAACTCGAGGGCGAGGCCAACGATTACGTGGGCAAAGGCATGGCCGCCGGCAGCATCGTGATCGCGCCGCCCGCCGCGAGCACGCTGGAAACCCGGGAGCAGGCCATCATCGGCAACACCTGCCTGTACGGCGCTACCGGGGGCACACTGTTCGCCGCCGGGCGCGCCGGCGAGCGCTTCGCGGTGCGCAACTCCGGCGCCACCGCGGTGGTTGAGGGCTGCGGCGACCACGGCTGCGAGTACATGACCGGCGGTGTAGTGGTGGTGCTCGGCGAGGCAGGCCTGAACTTCGGCGCCGGCATGACCGGCGGATTCGCCTACGTGCTCGACGCCGACCGGCACTTCGTGGACCGCTACAACCACGAGCTGATCGACATCCACCGCATCAGCTACGAGTACCTGGAAAACCACGTGCACCACCTGCGCGGGCTGGTGGAACGCCACGCGGAACTCACCGGCAGCCAGTGGGCCGCGTCGATCCTGGAAGATTTCCGCAGTTATCTGGGCAAGTTCTGGCTCATCAAGCCCAAGGCCGACGACGTGGACTCGCTGATGGATTCATTACGGTCGGCGGCATGATCGCGGATTCGTAGGAACCGTTGAATCGCGCCCTTCCGGGCGCTCCTACGGGAGAGATTCGAACACATGACCAAAAAGGACCCATTCCATTTCCTGGAAGTGCCGCGCGAAATGCCGCACATGCAGTCGCCCAAACGGCGCCTGCGCAACTGGCGCGAGATCACCGGTCACTACCAGGACAGTCACGCCGCGGAGCAGGCCGCGCGCTGCATCCAGTGCGGCAATCCCTACTGCGAGTGGGAATGCCCCGTGCACAACTACATCCCCAACTGGCTGAGGCTGGTGGAGGAAGGCAACCTGTTCGAGGCTGCCGAGCTCTCCCACAAGACCAATACCCTGCCCGAGATTTGCGGGCGCATCTGCCCACAGGACCGGCTCTGCGAAGGCGCTTGCACGCTCAACGGCGACTTCGGTGCGGTGAGCATCGGCGCCATCGAGAAATACATCACCGACGAGGCCCTGAAGCAGGGCTGGCGGCCGGACATGTCGGGCGTGAAACCCACGGGCAGGCGTGTCGCCATCGTGGGCGCGGGCCCGGCGGGGCTGGGCGCCGCCGACATCCTGGTGAGGAACGGAGTTCAGGCCACGGTCTTCGACCGCTACCCGGAGATCGGCGGCCTGCTGACCTTCGGCATCCCGCCGTTCAAGCTGGAAAAAAGCGTGGTCCGTACCCGCCGCGAGATCATGGAACGAATGGGGGTGGAGTTCGCGCTGGGCACCGAGATCGGGCGCGACATCGAGGCCGACGAGCTGTTGCGAGACTTCGACGCCGTATTCCTCGGGCTTGGCACCTACACCCCGGTCACGGGCGGGCTGCCCGGCGAGGACCTGCCTCAGGTCCATCGCGCACTGGATTACCTGATCGGCAACATCAACCGGAAGATGGGCTGGCCCCCGGACGAGCATCCCTTCGTGGACCTGGAGGGAAAGCGCGTGGTGGTGCTGGGCGCCGGTGACACCGCCATGGACTGTAACCGCACGGCGCTGCGCCAGGGAGCCGTGAGCGTCACCTGCCTTCACCGACGCGGCGAGGACGAGCTGCGCGGCTCGCGCAAGGAGTTCAAGAATGCCGGCGACGAGGGCGTGCGCTTCCACTTCCATCGCCAGCCCGTTGCCATCGAGGCGACCAACGGCAAGGTGTCCGGCGTGCGGGTGATGCGCACGCGCCTCGGGCCGCGGCAGGGCCCGGGGCCCCGGCCGCTGGAGCTGGTCGAGGGCAGCGAGGAAACCATTGCCGCGGACGCGGTGGTGGTCGCGTTCGGGTTTCGTCCCAGCCCGCCGGAGTGGCTGCGGGCACTGGACGTGGCCCGGGAGGACGACGGGCGGGTCATCGCGCCGCCGGACGCCGCCCTGCCCGGCCAGACCTCGAACCCGAAGGTGTTCGCCGGCGGTGACATGGTGCGCGGCGCCGACCTGGTGGTCACCGCGGTGTTCGACGGCCGCGAGGCGGCCAAGGGGATCCTGGAGCTGCTCGGCGTCCGGCCCGACGACCAGCGCCAGCGCATACCACTGACGGTGGTCGCCTGAGGCTACTTCGCGGCCGCGGCGCGCGTCAGGCGCGCCAGTTCCCGACCTTCACCATCCAGCAGGATCAGGCTGTCGTCTTTGAGCCGGTAGCCCTGCGTGGACTGGAGCGCACTGAAGTACGCGTTCTCCAGGTCCATCACCGCCG